>Ga0315912_10000996_pt1 | contig 39102 bp, 28 predicted proteins | sample VfabasoilMG_FD_204469 | JGI IMG/M metagenome (GOLD analysis project Ga0315912, IMG submission 204469) | Garden soil microbial communities collected in Santa Monica, California, United States - V. faba soil | ecosystem: Environmental > Terrestrial > Soil > Garden | place: USA: California... | reverse complement strand
ATAGCTCTCCGGTTCCCAGTTTCCTTCACCCTCCGGGTGAAGCTCTTTGCCCTCTTCGTTGCCCGTCATCCTTCATCGTTTCTAGCACTTCCTGCTCGCCGCACTCAACCAAACTGCCGGATTTAGGATCACATCCGTCCAACTGCGATTGACGCCGCGCGTCAAGGTGCGGCGCGTAGTGCGGGTCGCTGAGACAAAGGAACTTACCGAAGCGCTCGCGGAGCGAATCCGCGACGGCTATTTATACGGCGACTATCAATTCGCCACCGATGGCAAGCGCGACAGCTTCCTTCGCCGCGGGGTCTTTTCGTGTTACCAACCGGTCGACCCGGCAACACCGTTGACGGAGAAGCCGACACGTTTTCATCCGGAGGATTGGGCCAAGCTCATCTATTACTCCCACACTCACAAGCGTCTCGCCTTCAAGTACTATACGGAACGGTATCTAAAGACGTCCGGGCAAATTTACTATCACGACTGGCAGCTCTCGGCCGCCTACCAACCGGGCTATCATGCCGAAATCGACCGCCGGACGCGAGCCAAAACGAAGGCGACGGAGATGATCACCGAAATCTACGTGCGCCGCGCTCTTCTCGGCACATTCATGGAAGAGGCACGCCGGGAGCTGCGCGACCAAAAGGCGAATCTCGTTTACGGCACCGTGCGGCTGATCGAAAAAGATACCGAAAGTTTCCTGCGATGGGCGCAGGAGGACTACGCGTGCGTAATTTTTAACCTGCACGTCACGCACGACGCTGCCGGGCTCGCGGCTGCCCAAAGGGCCTTTCGAGCGCTAATCGACCTGGGAATCGCGCACCACGGCAGCTATTACCTGACCTATCACAAGTGGGCCACGCGCCAGCAGGTTGAACGGTGCTATCCGCAATTTCGCGAGTTTTTGGCCAGGAAATTGCAGCTTGACCCGCGTGAAGTATTCCAGAGCGATTGGTACCGTCATCACATGTCATTGTTGGCGTAGCGCTGGAGCGGCCTGCGTTTCACCTGTTTACCCGATAGGCAGAAATTCAACGAGCCGTTACGCTGGAGCAAGAGGCACACCGAATGGCTGATTTTCACCAGACCAACTCGATTGCAACGCTGCACCGGTTGAAACCCGGGCGCTTACCTGAAATGGAGGATGAGCTGCTCAAGTATTCCCGCCACACGGGAATGAGCCTGATTTTACCGGCATTAATTTCAGAGTTTGAAAGGCCCGCAATGCGAACGATCGTCTCCGAGTTGCGAGACGCCCGTTACTTCCGCAACATCGTTGTTGCCATCGGCAAAGCGACCCGGAAACAGGTGGAAGAAGCCGCGGTCTTTTTCCGGGGATTCCGGTCGCCCGTGACGATTCTTTGGATCGAAGATCCTCGTGTACAGGAAGTTCTCCAGGAACTGGATAAGGCCGGGATGCCGGCCAATGTTGACGGAAAGGGCCGCACTTGCTGGCTCTCGATGGGCTATCTGCTGGGGGAAGGCCAGTCCGACGTTATCGCGCTTCACGATTGCGACATCATGAACTATAGTCGGGAGATTCCAGCGGCGCTCTGCTATCCGCTGGCGCACCCGAAGATGGAATTCGACTTCTGCAAGGGATACTACGCGCGGATCTCCGAAAAGCTGCACGGACGCGTCTCGCGTTTATTCCTTGCGCCGCTGCTGGAGAGCCTGCGCGAGTATCTGCCGAACTCCCAGTTTCTCTCCTTTCTGCGCGAGTTCCGGTATCCCCTCGCGGGCGAGTTCGCTATGAAAGCGGGGCTCGCACGGCAAGTGCGAATGCCGTCCGATTGGGGTCTGGAAGTGGGGGTACTGTCCGAAGTCTTCTCGCACGCCGGGCCATCGCGCGCGTGCCAGGCCGATATCGCCGACAACTACGAACACAAACATCAGGATCTCTCTCCCAAGGATTCTTCGAAGGGACTTCGCCGAATGACTCGGGACATCGCCGGATCGATGATTCGCTGCCTTGAAAAACACGGCACCGCGCTGTGCGGCGACGAGTTGCGCCGCGTCGCGCACTTGTATCCGGACCATGCCGGCGCCAAAGTGCGGCAGTACGAAGCCGACGCCCTGATGAACGGATTGGACTATGACCGTAACGAGGAAATCGGAGCGGTTCACAGCTTCACAGATAGCCTGCATGAAGCCATTACCGCGGCCGGTGAGAGCCGGGAAGCGCTTCCAGCCTGGAGCCAGGTGGAGCGCGAAGCGCCCGGCGTACTGCGCAGTCTTCGCAACTGTGCGTTTGAAGTGGCGCGCCCTGCCCGCCTGGGCATGGCAAACTGGATTAGGCCCGCGCCAAAGCCCGCATACCTGACCTCAATAACGTGAAGCGCGAGGGCCGGAAGGGAAGGTGCATTCGATGCGGCTCCGCACCTGGCCAACGGTGGTTGGCGGCCTTGGATGTCTGTTACTACTGATCCTGGTCTCCAGCGAGGCTTTAAGGAGGAAAGCCCGGGAAATCTATGAACAAATGGATCAGGTCAATACGGTTCACCGCAATGCGGCGGTGAAGCTACAGGGGTTGCGCGCGGATATACATCTCTCTGGAATATTCGTGCGCGACTACCTGTTGGACAACTCTCATCTCACCGGGCCCCGCTCACGGGAACGGCTGCTGCAGCTTCGCGAAGCAACACGGAAGACCCTGGAGGAGTTGCACAACACCGCCGGCGCGGCAGAGCGCGAGCGCATCGAGCGGCTGCAGCAAAACCTGGACGACTACTGGGAGACGTTCGAACCCTTGTTCGATTGGACGCCGAACCAGAAAATGGCCCTCAGCACCCCGTTCCTCCGAAACTTGGTGCTTCCCCGCCGCGACATCGTTCTGGATTTGACGCAAGATATTGAATCTCTGAACAACGACAGCATGGTAAGGCAGCGGGCGCAGGTCGGAACACGCGAACTGGAGTTGCGGCAGACATTTGCCCGCATGCTTTGGGTGACGATGGGGCTGGGCCTGTTGATTACGTTGGGCGCCGGCGTTCGCTTCCACATCGTCGAGTCGCGAGCCGAGGAGCAATTCAGCCGGCTGGAAGAAGCCGAAGGCGAGATGAGGCGGCTGTCTCAGTTGCTGGTGCGGGCGCAGGAGGAGGAGCGAAAGAAGCTCTCACGCGAGTTGCACGACCAGGTAGGGCAGATGTTGACGGCTCTGAGAATGGAGGTCGGCCACGCCGAGCGGTCGCGGCTGAATGACGGGGCATTTGCGTCTCATGCGGCCGAATGCAAGGGAATCATCGACACAATGGTCGGAACGGTGCGGGATCTATCCATGGGGCTGCGGCCATCAATGCTGGACGACATTGGACTCGGGCCCGCTTTGCAATGGCTGGCGCGGGACTATTCGCGCCGGTTCAACACGCCGGTAAACGTCAACATGCAGGGCGACCTCGACACGCTGCCGGAGGCCTACAGAACCTGTACCTACCGCGTGGTGCAGGAGGCGCTAACCAACTGCGCGCGCCACGCGAAGGCGAACCGCATCGATATTTCCGTGAACGGCACGGCACACTGGCTGCAGCTTGAGATCCACGACGACGGCGTGGGCATGCCGCGGGCCGCCCATCCAAAAACCGGATTGGGATTACTGGGGATTCAGGAGCGAGTGCGAGAGCTGAATGGCACCATGTCCATTGTGTCCGAAGATGGAGATGGGACCTCGTTGCGGGTAGCCATGCCGCTGATCCGGGAACCTGTGGGAGAAGAGAGTGCGTATTCTGTTAGCGGATGACCATGGGATTGTGCGGCGGGGCATGCGTTCGCTGCTGGATGCCGAGCCCGGAGTGGAAGTGGTGGGAGAGGCGGCCAACGGGCGCGAGGCGCTGAAGTTGATCGAGACGTTGAAGCCGGATATGGCCATTCTGGACGTAGCCATGCCCATGTTGAACGGTATCGACGTCACGGCGCAGGCGATGAAGCAGTTCCCGAACTTGAAGGTGATCATTCTCAGCATGTACGCCGACGAGTCGTACGTCGTGCGCGCACTGACGGCGGGCGCGCGAGCTTATTTATTGAAGGAGGCGACAGAAGAAGATCTACTCCCGGCGGTGCGCGCCGTAGGCAATGGGCGGAGCTTCTTCAGCCCCGCGATCAGCAGCATTCTGCTCGCCGACTATGTACGGCACCTCAAACAACGCGGTCTCGAGGACTCCTACGAAATTCTCTCCGACCGCGAGAAAGAGGTGCTGCAACTGCTCGCCGAAGGAAAATCGAACAAGGAAGCGGCCAGCGTGTTGAATCTCAGTTTATCGACCGTGGAAACGCACCGGCTGAAACTGATGCAGAAGCTGGGACTGCACAACACCGCGGAGATTGTTTTGTACGCAGTGCGTAAGGGCATAATTGCATAAGCATGGCTAAGCTGACACGACGGCAGTTCACAGCGCTATTGGGAACGGCGGCATACGCGGCCCAGCGGCGGCCCAACATCGTATTCATTCTCGCGGATGACATGGGCGTAGGCGATTTGGGCTGCTATGGGCAGAAGATCCTCAAAACGCCGAACATCGACCGGCTCGCGGCGGAGGGGATGCGGTTTACCAGCGCCTATGCGGGAGCGATGGTTTGCGCGCCGTCGCGGGGTACGTTGATGACCGGCTATCACTTGGGGCACGCGACGATTCGAAACAATTGGGAAGTGTATCCGGAAGGGCAGTTTCCCTTGGCGGCCCGCGACATAACCGTAGCTTCGATGCTGCAAAAAGCCGGTTACCGGACGGGAATCTGCGGCAAGTGGGGGATGGGCGGACCGGGCTCCGGAAGTACGCCGGTGGACAAGGGATTCGACTTCTTTTATGGTTACAACTGCCAGCGGCAAGCGCACCGGTTTTACGTGGATTACTTGTGGCGAAATGGAACCAAGGAACCGATCGCACAGAGCCCTTCGCGCCGGGTTTATGCGCAGGATCTGATCGCCGATGCCAGCCTGCAATTTATCCGGGATAACCGGGATCGGCCATTCTTCCTCTTCTGTGCCTGGACGGTTCCGCATGGCCCGTACACGGTGAACAATGTTCCCAGCATTGCCAAATACAAGGAGATGGAGTGGACGGACGGCGAGAAGGTCTACGCGACGATGATGGACCGTTTGGACGCCGATGTCGGGCGCGTAATGAGCTTGCTGAAAGAACTGCGATTGGATGACAACACCCTGGTCCTGTTCTCCAGCGACAACGGACCCGGCGGAGGACCCGCCAATAATGCCCGTTTCGGCAGCCAGATGGGATTGCGCGAGATCAAAGGAACCCTCCGCGAAGGCGGCATCCGTGTGCCCCTGATTGCACGGTGGCCTGGCAAGGTCCCGGCAGGGAAGACGACTGACATTGCGACCGCTTTCTGGGACTTTCTGCCCACGGCGGCCGATTTGGCCGGGACTTCGGCTCCGAAGGGGATTGACGGCATTTCCATTATGCCGGCAATGCTCGGCAAGAAGCAGAACGCGCATCCTTACTTGTATTGGGAGCAACTGACCCCGGCAAAGTTGACCAAAGCCCTGCGCATGGGCGAATGGAAAGCGTATCAGGCGGCGGTAGGAGCGCCAGTGGAATTGTACAATCTGGCGGCGGATCCGGCGGAGTCAAAAGATGTCGCAGCGGCGCATCCGGACGTCGTCAAGAAGGCCGAAAAGATTTTCGCCACTGCGCGGGTGGAAGCAGTGCCGCCCCCGGTGGATCCGCGTGTGCGGCAGAAGTACCTGGAAGACAACAAGAAGCTGGACGAACTGCTCGGCTTTTCCTAAAGTTTAAAGCTTTCCAACACCGTGTTCCAGGGCTTGCGATAAGGCCGTACCAGCATCGCCGCGGCTTCCTTATCGCCAGCGATTGTCTCTTTCTCGACATCCCACTGCAACTTGCGGCCTGTACGAAGCGAGATATTCGCCAAATGGCAGGCGGTGGCGACACGGTGGCCATCCTCGACATCGGCGATCGGGCGCTGGCGCGCCTTGATGCAGTCCAGGAAGTTGCGGACATGTAGATCGAACTGTTCGGGGCTGGAACCCTTCTCTTTCATTGCCGCCGTCCAGGGTTCGGGCTTCGTGTTGGTAATGCGCGGACCGCCGCCGGGCTGCCCCTGAAAACTCGGAATGGCGCTGGCCGGGTCGATTTTCATGTCGGGAATAATTTCAAATCCGGCACGATCGATTGTCATATTGCCCTTGGTGCCGAAGAACTCAAGTGATCCGCCGCGAGGCGTCCCGCGGCTCGCCTCGCGATGGTTCCAGGCGGCCGACCATGTTCCGAAGTCGAAAAGCGCGTCCTGCGTGTCTGGAGTTTCACCGTCGTCCTCAAGCGCATAGCGGCCGCCAACCGAGACGACCGATTTCGGTCCTTTCACATTCAGCGCCCAGTAGACGATATCGAGCGAATGCGCGGCGAGATTGGTCATCTGCCCACCCGAATAATCCCAAAACCAACGGAAATGGTAAATGCCGCGGTGCGGGGAATACGGCCTCGCCGGAGCCGGTCCCAGCCACATGTCGTAATCGAAATCCTTCGGCACTGCCCCCGGAGGCGGAGAACCGAAACCCGGCATGATATTCCGGGCGGACTGGCAGCGCACCGAATGGATCTTCCCAATCGCCCCGCCGTTGAGCAACTGCTTCGCCTTGCCGTAATGCAGCCCGGAGCGCTGCTGCGTGCCAACCTGCACCACGCGGTTGTACTTGCGCGCAGCCTTCGTCATCCATTGCCCCTCGGCGTGGAAGAGCGTCATGGGCTTTTCGACATATACATCCTTCCCGGCGGCGCAGGCCATGATCGACATCAGCGCGTGCCAGTGGTCGGGCGTAGAGACGACAACTGCCTGCAGATCCTTGCTCTCGATCATCTTGCGGAAGTCGGGATATGGCTTCGGCGAGCCGCCCATGGCCCGCAAGCCCTCCTCCATCCGCGGCTGGTAAGTCTCAGAAAGTGCGGCCATGTCGACGTCATTCTGGTTCTTGAAGTCGAAGACATGCTGAGCGCCAATCAGCCCGTAACCGATAAACCCCACTTGAATGCGGTCGTTGGCTCCGAAGATGCGCGAAGCGCCGAGAGCGGTGGTGGCGGCGAGGCAAAAGTGGCGGCGAGTCGACATGGGGTACCGCGGGGAATTTTATCACCTGCGCCAAGGGGTGGCGATATACTTCGATATTCGACATGCCGCACGTTTTTGAGCTCCAAGACTCTTCCCTGTTTGAACTGCACCCGGCGCACAAGGGGCCCGCGGGCTCCTTGCCCATCACCGCCGAAGACCTGCTGAAACGGCCTTCGGGCGATATCTTCGGAATGACGCAGAACGCGGGCATGGGCTGGGATCCGCGGCTGTTGCGGGGCAAGGAAATCCTTCTGCTTTCGACGCACGGCGGCGTGCGCCGGCCTGACGGCACGCCGGTTGCGCTTGGCTATCACACCGGGCATTGGGAAGTCGGCTTGCTGGTGGAAGCGGCGGCTGAAGAGTTGAAGTCGCTCGGCGCTGTACCCTTCGCCGGCGCTTGTACGGACCCCTGCGACGGCCGCACACAGGGAACTACGGGGATGTTCGATTCCCTGCCCTACCGCAACGATGCGTCGATCGTGATGCGGCGGCTGATCCGGTCGCTGCCAACACGGCGCGGCGTCGTGGGCGTTGCCACCTGCGACAAAGGGCTGCCGGCCATGATGATGACGCTGGCCGCGCAGCGAGATACGGCTTGCGTTCTAGTGCCCGGCGGCGTCACTCTGATGCCGTCCGACGGCGAGGACGCCGGCAAAGTCCAAACGATTGGAGCGCGGTTCGCCCACGGGCAAATTACCCTCGAACATGCTGCCGATATGGGCTGCCGGGCCTGCGGATCGCCCGGCGGCGGGTGCCAGTTTCTGGGTACGGCGGCAACGTCTCAGGTTGTCGCCGAGGCATTGGGAATGACGCTGCCCCACGCGGCGCTCGCTCCCTCGGGCCACGCCCTGTGGCTCGACATGGGGCGGCGAAGCGGCCGCGCCGTCCTGGAACTGGAAAAAGCCGGCTGGACGATGGCGGACATTCTCACCCCCGCTTCGCTTGAGAACGCGATGGTGCTGCATGCGGCCTTCGGCGGATCGACGAACCTGATCCTGCACCTGCCTGCCGTGGCCCACCAGGCCGGATTGCAACGGCCAACCGCGGCCGATTGGGCCCGGGTGAACAAGCGGGTGCCGCGGCTCGTGGACTCCCTGCCAAACGGACCGGAGAACTTCCCCACCGTCGTCGTCTTCATGGCCGGCGGCGTACCGGAGGTTATGCTGCATCTGCGAAAAGCCGGACTCCTGGATGGCTCGGTGAAAACCGCTTCGGCAATTACTCTGAACGAAGTGTTGGACTGGTGGGAGGGCAGCGAGCGGCGATTCGATCTTCGTCGCCAGTTGGCGGAACGCGAGGGAATCGATCCCGCCCGCGTTGTGCGATCGATGGACAATGCCATGGCTTCGACAGTTTGCTTCCCGGTCGGCAATCTGGCGCCCGAAGGGTCGGTGATAAAGGCAACCGCGATCGACGCCTCGGTCGTCGACGCCGATGGCGTCTACCGCAAGCGTGGGCCGGCGCGCGTGTTCGTGACGGAAGCAGCGGCGATCGCGGCAATCAAGGAAAACCGAATTCAGTCCGGTGATGTGATGGTCCTGTGTTCGCGCGGGCCGTTGGGGTCGGGAATGGAGGAGACCTACCAGGTGACTTCGGCGTTGAAGCATCTGCCATTCGGAAAACACGTTGCCTTAATCACAGACGCCCGGTTTAGCGGCGTGTCGACGGGGGCTTGCATTGGGCATGTGTCGCCGGAGGCGTTGGCGGGCGGGCCGATCGGGAAGGTGCTGGATGGGGATTTGATTGAGATTGAGATTAACCGGAATACGATGGAGGGGCGGTTTAACCTGGTGGATGGGGAACGGTTGTTGGCTTCGCGGCCTATGCGGGAGGATTTAAGGCCGGACGCGGCGTTGCCGGATGATACGAGGCTGTGGGCGGCGTTGGTGGATGTGAGCGGAGGGTCCTGGGGTGGAGCTGTTTATGACGTCGAGGCGATCCTAAAGGTTATTGCCGCGGGCAAGCGCGCTTTGTCCGGCCAAACGCCATAAATTTCGCAAATGCGGGGGTATACACCGATAATGGAATTTACCCCATGGACTGGAGCCAAGTCGAACTCAAAAAGACGGTCAACCTGCCGAAGACCGATTTTTCAATGAAAGCCAACCTCGCGGTACTGGAGCCGCGGCTGCTCGCGGATTGGAAAGAGAGTGATCTTTACGGGCGAATCCGCCACGCCCGAGCCGGCCAGCCGATGTACGTGCTGCACGACGGCCCGCCCTACGCCAACGGCAATATTCACCTTGGCCATGCCTTCAACAAGCTCCTGAAGGACTTCATCGTCAAGACACGCACAATGGCCGGGCTGGATTCCCCTTACGTCCCCGGCTGGGACTGCCATGGCCTGCCGATTGAAATCAAAGTCGACGGCGAATTGGGTTCAAAAAAGGCGCAAATGACGCCCGCCCAGATCCGCCGTGCCTGCCGCGCCTATGCGCAGAAGTACGTAGATCTGCAAAATGCGTCCTTCCAGCGGCTTGGGATTTTCGGCCGCTGGGAACAACCGTACCTGACGATGGCGCCCGAGTATCAGGCCGTCATCGCCGGCGCATTCGTGGACTTCTTTGCCAAGGGCTTCGTCTATCGGGGCTTGAAACCGGTCAACTGGTGCATCAACTGCCGGACAGCGCTGGCCGAGGCCGAAGTCGAGTACGAAGACCACAAAAGCCCGTCCATCTACGTTCGGTTTAAGATGACGTCGGATACGGCGCTCGTTGACCCGGCTCTAGCCGGCAAGGACGTCTATGGCCTTATCTGGACCACCACACCATGGACCATCCCCTCCAACCTGGGTATCGCCTATCATCCGCGCTACGAGTACGTCGCTTACGAAACCGGAGGCGCCGTTTACATTGTGGCGGCCGGCTTGCTGGAAGCCGTTAAGGCGGCGATCGGCTGGACCGAAGGCGAGGAGATCGCGCGCTTCACCGGCGCGAAATTGGATCAAAAGGTCTTCCGCCACCCATTCATCGAACGCTATTCGCTGGGTATCCTAGGTGACCACGTCACGCTCGAACAGGGTACCGGCGCGGTACACACTGCGCCCGGCCATGGCCAGGAGGACTACGTCGCCGGCCTGCAGAACGGATTGCCCGTCTACTGCCCGGTGGACGGCGCCGGCCGGCTCTACCATACACCCGACGAACCCGGCGTGCTTCCGGAGGTCCTGATTGGCAAGACGGTTTGGGAAGCAAATCCCATCGTCGTGGAGTTGCTGAAGGAAACAGGCGCGCTGCTGGCCTACCAGCCGATTTCGCACAGCTATCCGCACTGCTGGCGATGCCACAAACCGACGATTTTCCGGGCCACTGAACAGTGGTTCATCGGCATGGAGCGCAATGAATTGCGCCAGAATGCCTTGGAGGCCATCCGCGGAGTGAAATGGTGGCCGGCCTGGGGCGAGGAGCGCATCAGCAACATGATCGCCACCCGGCCCGACTGGTGCATTTCGCGCCAACGAACGTGGGGCGTGCCGATTATCGCCTTTACATGCAAATCCTGCCAAGCGCTAGTAACCGACCGCGAGCCTCTGGATAAGGTCGTCGAACTATTCCGCGAGCATTCGGCCGACGTCTGGTATGAGCGCTCCGCAGAAGAGTTGCTGGGGCCGGGCTTTGCCTGCAAGGACTGCGGCGGCGCCGAGTTTGAAAAGGAGCGCGACATTCTCGACGTCTGGTTCGACTCCGGATCGAGCCACTTAGCGGTTCTCACCAAAGAAAACGGCCTCCCCTGGCCTTCGGATATGTATCTGGAGGGCGGCGACCAGTATCGCGGCTGGTTCCACTCTTCGCTTCTGGTCGCCGTCGGACTGAAGGGCGGAGCGCCGTACAAGGGTTGCCTGACCAACGGTTGGACACTGGACGGCGAAGGCAAAGCGATGTCAAAATCCCTCGGCAATACCATCGAACCGGAGAAAATTATCAAGCAGTACGGCGCCGAGATTCTGCGCCTGTGGGTCTCCTCGGTAGAATTCTGGGAGGATGTCCGCCTATCTGACACGATCCTGACGCGCCTTACCGAAGCGTACCGGAAGATTCGAAATACCTTCCGCTACGCGCTGGGGAACCTCGACGGTTTCAACCCGGCCACCGATATGGTGCCGTTTGAAGAGATGGCCGAGATCGATCAGTGGATTCTGACTCGTGCCGATGACCTGGTCGCAAAGTGCCGTGGCTGGTACGACGAATACGCGTTCCACCGGGTCTACCAGGCGGCATACGCATTCTGCGGCACCGACCTGAGCGCCGTCTACTTTGACGTTTTGAAGGACCGCCTTTACACGACCGCCGCCAAAAGCTCCGGGCGCCGCAGCGCGCAGACGGCGCTTTGGCGTCTCACCGACTCTCTGACCCGGCTGCTGGCCCCGGTCCTCGCATTCACTTGCGAAGAGATCTGGCAGAACTTCGCCCGTGTAACGGATGCGCCCACTTCGATCCATCTGGCGCTGTTCCCCGCAGCCGGTGAACTCGGCGGCCGGATGGATAACGATCGTGTCGCCAACTGGGACCGCCTGATCGCCGTACGCGACGAGGTCTTAAAGGTGTTGGAATCCGCCCGGCAAGAAAAAGTTATCGGTGCACCGCTGGAGGCTCGCGTCCGGCTGGAGGCCGACCCGTCGCTGCTGCCTTTACTGACGGAGTATGAGCTTCAATTGCCTTCCTTGTTTATTGTCAGCGAAGTGGAGTTGGCGGCCGGCGATTCCTTCCGCGCAAGCGTTCTGCGCGCCAGCGGAGTCAAGTGTGAACGCTGCTGGAAATACACGCACGACACCGGTTCGGACGCGGACCTGCCGACTGTTTGCGCGCCCTGCGCTTCGGCCGTAAAAGAAATGGTGGCCGGTTGACCCGATCGAGATTAACGCTGATCGCAATCATTCCAGGGATTTTTGTGCTCGATTGGTTGAGCAAGCGCTGGATTGAGAAGAACGTCTCTTTTTGGGACACTCACGCCGTGATTCCCGGACTGCTCTCGATTGTCCACGCGCAAAATCGCGGCGCCGCCTTCAGCATTCTCGCCGACGCGCCGGATTCGGTGCGGGCGGTGGTATTGGTCGGCATTTCCGGGATCGTGACACTCGTTGTCGCCTGGATGTTCCGTGGCGCCTTGGCCAGGCCAGATTCCCATTCGGCGGCAGGCCGACTTGCCCTGGCGCTCGTACTCGGCGGCGCACTCGGGAATCTCTATGACCGCATCCTGCGCGGCAGCGTGACCGACTTCGTCCTATTCTATTGGCGCGACTGGCAGTTTCCGGTATTCAACGTCGCCGACAGCGCTATTTCCGTCGGCGCGGTACTGCTGCTCTTTGACCTCTGGCGGCGAAAGGAGCCGGCCTAGTGTTCCCGAAACTGTTCCAATTTGGCGATTTCTTCCTGCCTGCATACGGCGTTCTGGTCGCTCTCGGCGTACTGGCGGGCCTTCAAATCAGCACGACGCTCGCTAAGCGGCGCGGCATGGATCCGGAGAAGGTTTCGAATCTCGTAGTGTTGTGCGCCCTGGCAGGTCTGGCTGGCGCCAAGGTCGCTATGATCCTGTTCGATTGGAATAGCCACTACAGCAAGAACCTGGGAGATATCTTCAGTATCAGCACCCTGCAGGCGGCCGGTGTCTTCCAGGGCGGCTTGATTCTGGCTATCGCATTCGCCTGGTGGTACATGCGCAAGCACGGCATGCCATTTCTGGAAACTGCCGATGTTTTGGCGCCCGGTCTGGCGCTCGGGCACGGTATCGGGAGGTTGGGATGTTTTGCGGCCGGCTGCTGCTGGGGGGCCGTCTGTGATCGTCCCTGGGCCGTCGTTTTCCGCAATCCCGCCGCCGCCGATCTTACAGGTGTTCCCCTTAATATTCCGCTGCATCCTACGCAACTCTATGAGGCATTCGCTGAGTTCGTAATTTTTGGGCTTCTATGGCAGCGCGCCGGGTGGAAACTGGGACCAGGCGCACAGATCGGATTCTATCTGGTTACTTATTCGCTTGTCCGCTTCGGCGTGGAGTTTGTCCGGTCGCATGCCCAGGGGCTGATTCTGGGTTTGTCGCTCACCCAGTGGATGAGTCTCGGGTTTGTACTTCTCGGTGCTTGGTATTGGAACCAAAGCCGAAAACGGACAATCGCGCGTGCCAATTGAGCTCTCGGTGGATGTAGGCTAGTCCCCTTGGGGTAGTACTCGCGGTCCGACTCAAAGATCGCAGCGAGGAAATCAGTTGGTCGAAGTCGGACTGATCTTTCTCCCGTTGTGCGCGTTGCTCTTTGGAATCTTCGACTTTTCGGTGGCGATATTTATGCGGGCAACGATGCAGAGCGCGGTTCGCGAAGGCGTCCGGTACGCCGTTACCTACGACACGATGTCAGGCATGTGCCAGGACGCATCCATCAAACAGATTGTCAAAAATCCGCGGCCGGTTTCCTGACAGCAGCCGCGCACGACAACAAGATCAAGGTTCGGTACTATTCGCCGACGAACCTCACGACCGAACTCACCGGAAACGGCAGCAATTCGCGGGGGAACGTGGTCGAGATTGGCATTGAGGGCTATTCCTGGAGTTTCATGGCTCCACTGTGGCGGACCGCTGCGGACCGTATGGAAGGGTTGGCCGGGGCAGCATCGCCCCCTTGCCGGTAGAAATGAGGCTGCATGCGAAGAAGCATATCCAGACAAAAACGGGAAGGCGGTAACGCCATCGTCGAATTCGCGTTGGTGGCGACGTTCCTGGTTTCGCTGCTAATGGGAACGTTTTCAATCGGCATGACTTTGACTCGTAGCGTCCAGGCTGGCGTTGTATCGCGCGATGCCGGCGCCATGTTCATGCGATATGTGGACTTTACACTGGCCGCGAACAAGAACATTCTTGTACGTTTGGCCAATGGCATGGGTATGACCACGACCGGCGGCAACGGGGTGGTGGTCATGACGCAAATCACTAAAATCGGGAACGCCCAATGCATAGCGGGCGGGCTCACCGCTGGTACTTGCCCCAACAACGGCAGAAACGTCGTAATTAAACGCGTCACGGTCGGCAACACGGCAGTCTTCACGACGAGTTTCGGTAATCCTTCGGCCGCAATTCTTCAGTCCGATGGAACGATAACCGCAACCAATTACCTCAACGACGCCAGCGTCCGGGCTGACGCCTTCTCTTCGGTTATGACGCTAAACGATGGGGAATTCGCTTACATTTCGGAAGCCTATTTCCTGACACCGGAAATCAACATGCCAGGGTACAGGGACACGACCTATGTCTATCAACGAAATATCTTCTGAGAATCTTGGAGAACGCTTGGTTGTCCGGGGCGGCAGTCGGCGGGCGATTTCGAGGCGTCGCGAACAGCGCGAGCGCGGGCTGGCGGTAATACTCACGGCCATCATGCTGCTCTTCGTTCTGCCAGCCGTTGGTTTGGCCATCGACGCCGGTCTCCTATATGTGATCCGAGGCCGGTTAACCGCAGCTTGCGATGCCGCATCCCTGGCAACGGCCCGCAATCTGAACGTGGGCCTTACGCTCGCTGAACAGACCTCAGCCGCGCTCGCGCGGGGCGATGCGTTTTTTAGAGCCAACTTTCCCAATGGGTACCTAGGAACCAGTGGCACCACACCCAGCTTTGCCCTCGCGCAAACCAATATGAGCACGTTGACGGTCACTACAACCGCGACCACCACCGCACCGCTCTACTTCATGCGCATTATCGGCAACAATGCCACCGTTGCCGGGGCGTTCGGAAAGGCGTCCCGCCGCGCCGTCAATTTGATGCTCGTACTCGACCGCTCCGGTTCCATGTCCGGCCAGCCCTGCGCCGACATGATTTCGTCCTCCAAAACCTTCGTCGACATGTTCGCCAACCAGCGCGACCGCCTGGGACTCCTGACTTTCGGCGGCGCCAAGTACCTGGCGTTTCCGATGTCGCAGGACTTCAAAAACCCCTCCAACACCTTGACCAGCAAAATCGACCAGATTACCTGCGGCGGGTATACAAACACTTCGCACGCCTACTACACCGCTTATCAACAGCTAGTAACCGTTAATGAACCGCTGGCCCTGAACATGATCGTCTTCTTCACCGACGGCGTCCCCACGGCCTTCAGCGCCGGATTCCCAATCAAAACTGTTTCCGACACTCGGTATGGAGACGATAATACATGCGCGACCAATACGCAGTGTACGATGTCGAAATCGACGTGTAACGACGACAACGGTTACGCTTCCTCCCACGCCAGTTGGGGCACGTTCGCTCCGAAAGTGGGCGCACTTATCGGCGGTAACCTTGCAGCCTCCACCGGCGATACCAGCGGCATCTTAAACCACACGGCCACTACGTTTTCGACCACCGATCCGCTGATTCCCAGTTCCCAGCGCACCAACTGCCTTATGTCGAGTGACTCCACCCGCGTTCGGCGCGATATCGCGTACATTCCCAGCACCGACGTAAACGGACTTTCCACATCCGGATACCAAACCGTGAACAAATTCACCACAAGCGGCCATCCGTATCAGAATCGGATCCGGCCCGACCGCCCCGACACCCTCTCTAAAGTTGCAATCAACCTGGCAGATAATGCCGCTACCACCATTCGCAGCAACACTACCCTGAATGTGATTACCTTTACTCTCGGCCTGGACGGCAATGGCGGCGTAGATGACGTTTTGCTCAAGCGAATGGCCAACGATCCTGCTTCCAATAATTTCGACAATACGAAAACCGAAGGCGTTTACGTCTATGCGGCAAACTCGGCCGACCTGAATGCCGCCTTTGCCCGGATCGCCTCCGAAATCCTGCGCCTGGCCCGCTGATTTGCGCTAGGTGACAACCGCCCCTGGCTCGTCTCCGGCCTGGGGCGGTTTCCGTTTTTTGCTTAAACCAATGCCGAATGTTAACTCTGGTAGCCCCCGCTCCGTGTATGATCGGGAACGTGGAAGTAGTGTTAGAGTAAGAGCACCATTCCTGGGGACGGATACCGATGCGACTAATTTTCACACTGTGTTTGTTGGGTTGCGGGATGATGGCGCCGGGGCAGGAATTTGCCGCTCGCGCTCGGCAATTGGAAGAAAAAGGACAGGCGGGTGCGGCTCGCTCCCTGGTACTCGCCGCCATGAAAGACTCGCCCAATGACGTCGTCACTTTGACCGCCGCGGCGGAGTTTCTGGATCGCCATGGCGACGCGGCAGCCCGACCTGCCTATGAGAAACTGCTGGCGGCCCTGGAAAAGAACGGCTCGCGGGAAACGGCGCGTTATGGCCGGCGCCTGGTGGCGCTGGACCTGCTTGCCGGCGACACAGCCGCCGCGCAGGGCCACGCCCGCTTGACCGGCGGAGCCAATGTTCCCGTTCCAAAGGCCGATCTCGGTCCGGAATATTCTTCAATCGAAATCCCCGGCCCGCTGCGGAGTTTTGCGCGAATGGCCGCCCTCAGTCCCGATCTGCCGCGCGAAGAAATCCTCCCGGCGCTGGCGCGAAACGTCGTGACCAACGGTTACCAAGCCGCCAACTCCAATGAGGGCCTGGAACCCACCGAATACTTGAAACTCGTTGTGCGCTACCTCTCCCAGGCCCGCGAATTGACCAAGATCGCCGGAGAGGCCCGGAAGATCCGAATCGAACAGTGCGAATCCCCCGTGGCCGCCGATCTTTTGCGTGCCCTCGGCTACCGCATGCGCGGCGGGTGCGGCACCGAGGTGGTCCTCGAAACCATCAATGCCTCTCGCGCATTCCTCACCATTGATTCCGGATTCCCTCTCGCTGAATTGGAACAGGCGCTGCGTGCCAACCGGTCATTTGAATACGATTACAAATCCACCCAAATCCCGATTCTTTATGGCGCCGACTACTGGCTGGGCGCCAAAGAAAAGCACCAGGGCGAGTTCATCGATCAGTACTTAAGCGACCCCCAGTTGTGCCGCTTGTATCTCGGCTTATCCAAGGTGGACCGAGAAGTGGCCGCCAAACTGAAAGCCTCCATTCCGGTTATGCGTCTGAAGGCATTCTCACACGTCATGGATTTCTTCGGAGGCATGTACTCTATCCGCGACGGAAAGGCTGTCGTGCCCGGCGGAGCAAAAGCCGAAGCAACCTGGACGGAATTGGCCGGGGTTTCCCCATCTGACCCGGCCGCATTCTACGACAAATTGAACTCTAAGGATGACGGGTGGCTCGCCAGCTACTACGACTCGTTGATGCGGGTGAGCGGGCCGACGCAGGACTACCTCACCCAGGCTGGACGGTTGAAGCGATTCTACGGTGCCGTTACGGGCCGAGTCACCAGCCCCGGCCCGGCTCGTCCGGTCTTCCGCGCCAATACGGATCTGCTCCTGCTGACAACGCGGCTGCGTTTTGACGAGGACGGCAAACCCCACATCCCCGGCAACGTCGATATTTGGAAGCAGTTATTCATCAAACATCCTCACGGAAAATACGACGGCAAACTCACGAAGGCGGCGACCGGTTGGAAAGAGCCTGACGATGTGCTGGAAGCGCTCTTCGCGCTTTGCCGGAAAGCCGTTGAAAACGAGCCGCTGAAAATCTACATGGCCATCAGCGACATGAATCGGAAGCGAACGCAGCCGCTTTCCGCTGCCGCCGTTGATCGACTCGCCCGGGAGTACCGGAGCAATGGCGCCCAGTATTCGCTGCTGAATGAGACCGGTGCGCTGAGCGAAGCGTCGGTCTTGGCCTATCTCGATACGATCGCGGCTGTTACCGCCATCCGCGATCCCGGCGTGCGATCCAACTCCGCCGGGACACTGCAGGGCCTGCTCTCCTTATGGCAAATATTCGTTCGCCAGGGCGCTATTCCCTCGAAGGACGCCGATGCCACGATGTCCGGCATCGTCCGCTCCTTTGCCGCCATTAAGAACGATAAGGAAAATTTCGAGGCCGGGTGGAACGGCGTCCAGGCGTTGCTGAAAGCAACGAATGCGCCTACGGGAACGAACCCGCAGGATCGAATAGTCGACCTTCTCGCCGGCACCGCCGACGCCGAGGACCAGGAAACTCAGACGCTGCTCGTACAGGACATGATTCGGGTCATCGAAGCCCAGCGGCTGGTTTCCCTAAAGGCGCTCGGCGATTTGGCCGCGCATCTGGAGGCCATTGGCAAGGGCTCCAAACTGGATCCCGCTATAATCCAGCGAGTCTCGGGCCGGCTGTCGGAAATTCAATTGCCCCGCGCCGGACTGACCGGGGTGGAAAAGAACGCGATGGTCTTCGGTTACTGGAGCGAACGCCACATCGAGATGCAGCGGCGCATCAATCTCCGCGCCCAGGTCGAACGAGCCGGCGCCGACCCAGCGAAGCTCGCCGACGTCAAGGCGTCGCTGGCTCCCCTACTCCGGGATACGCTCGTGGGGCTCAACTACGCGCACTACGCGCCTCCCGGCGCCCAGATCCTCTATACGAATCCGGTTTTCGTTCGCAGCCACGACTTCCTCGGCCTGCAAGGTGCGGCACAGACCTGGCGGCAGACCGAAGTTGTGGGCTCGGGTTGGCCGGCCAGTTCCGGCGGGCGCCTGGTGGGCTCCCTCAATGGACTGCCCTACGCCTTGGCCGAAGCCGAGCAGAACTTCCTGATTCCCAGCCGGGAACAGGCTCTAATTTGGGGTGACTTGGTTCCCCAAATCGTACAGAGTTCCAAGATCCAGCGATTCTGGAAGGTGACTCCGCTGCAAATGCAATGGGTCGCCATGCACCTGCGTTTCGGCGAGTTGGCGCTTGCCGAGGCGGCGTTGGACGAGACGCTGCGCACGCGGGTGACAAACGTTTTGGCTAATTATGCCGCGCCCGCCCGCGCGCGCCAAGTAGGAGAATGGCTCGCCGAGGGGCGCGTCAAGAAGGCGCTGGATAACGTGACCCCGTCGGAACTGTTTCTCCTGGCCAAGGAGATGCATGGGACTCGCGCGGAAGATGGGGATGGTCTCGCCCAGGAAATACGCCAGATCGCTAAATCTGCGCCGGCCGAGGCCAACTACGCCGCTATCTCCAAGGCATTCGGTACCTCCAAGCCGACACTGACCAATAGCTATAGCCCCGAATTGCTCAACATTCGAACGTTCCCGACCCTGATGGGCTATTCCAGCCGCATCATGGCGGAAAGTTGGGAATCCAGCCTCCTTTATTTCGCATCTGTAGCGGACTCCGCCTACATGATGCCCTCCCAACTTAACGTCTCCGTGCCGGAATGGACCAAGCACACCGTGGAGCGGATCTTCGCAACGCATCTGGAAGACTGGCCGGCGCTGCTGCGGTCCATGCGCCAGGTCGGGGAGGACATTCGGGCCAGGGCGCAAAAATCCGCCGTCGCCGCCGGAGGGGGCGAGTAGGAGGCGGTTCAACTGCGGTATTTTATGTAAATCTAGTCGAGAACCTGGACAGGGGAGACACGAGTGGAATCGAGACGTAAATTTATCGGAGCGGGGGCGGCGGCGATGCTGGCCGGCCGCAGCGCATTGGCACAGGAGACCAGCCGGCCCACGTTTCGCGTGAAGGTCGATATGGTGGTGTTGGGCTTTACCGTCACCGACTCCAAGGGCAAGTACGTAAACAACCTCAAACCCTCCGACTTCAAGATTCTTGAAGACGGTATCGTGCAGAAGTTGAACACGTTTGCTGAAGGGAACAAGCCCGTCATGCAAATTCTGGACGACGGATCCATGAAGCCATTGGCCATACAACAACCCGGCGAGGAAGCCAAAGCCGGTCCGGACGTTCGGTCGGACGCTTTCGTTGGGACCAACGTCTTCGTTCTATTCGATACCAGCAATTACATGTACCGCGGCTTCGTTTACGCTTCTGACGCCATCGCCGATTTCGTTCGCGGCTTGGACCGGGCCGATTCGGTTGCCGTGTACACTTTCAGCCGCAATTTGACGAGGGCGTCGGAACTCACAAAGGACCGCAATGACGCCATTCTCGGCCTCCGAAAAGCCGTCGCCGGAGACGACGCAGCCCTTTACAACACCCTGCTGCTGACATTGCGCGACGCCGCCAAAGTGCCCGGACGAAAGGTCGTTATCGTCTTTTCCAACGGCCCCGACAACGCCAGCATGGTGGCTCCAGACGATGTGCGGGCCGTGGCCGAGGACGAAGGCATTCCGATCTACGTGATTTCCACCGCCGAAGCCAGCAAAGACGCCATTTCCAGCGGCGTCTTCCGCCGCCTCGCCACCCGCACCGGAGGAAAGGCCTACTTCGCTAAGACGTGGCAAAAACAGGTCGAGGCATTCGAGTCCATCCGCGAGGATCTCGGCAACTCCTATACGGTTACCTACTATCCGCAGCAGAATCCCAATGAAGGATTCCGCAAAATCGCCGTCGAAATCGCCGGCGATGCCGGAAAGAAATATCGCGTTCGCGCCAGGCCGGGTTATCGCCCCAGCCGCGGATTCTAATTCCCGGCGCCGGCCAGCGTGTTGCGTTCCACTAGTGCTGCCATCGTTCGGAACAGTTCCCCGGCCTCCAACGGCTTAGTTAGATAACCGTCCGCACCCGCCGCCAGGCATCGCTCACGGTCGCCTTTCATCGCATTGGCGGTGAGCATTAGGATCGGAGTATAACCTCCCCGCCGCGTTTCCAGATGGCGAATCGTTCGGGTCGCGGCTAAACCGTCCAGTTCCGGCATCTGAACGTCCATCAAAATCAGGTCGAATGGTTGGCTCCCATAGGCATCCACCGCCTGCCGCCCATTAGCGGTAACCGTTACCACGTGCCCCTGCTTCTCCAATAGCCGGTGCGCCAGCCGTTGGCTGACGGCGTTGTCCTCTACCAGCAAAACCCGAAGAGCTCGTGCCGGCGAAGCCGCCGAAACGGGAAGCGCGGCCGATATCCGGCCGGCCGGCTGTAGTGCCACCGTGAAATGAATCGTCGTCCCCTGTCCTTCGATACTCTCGGCCCACATCCGTCCGCCCATCAATGTAGCCAGCCGCAGGCAAATGGAGAGCCCAAGGCCGGTCCCGCCATACTTACGTGTCATCGATCCGTCGGCCTGTCGAAACTGCTCAAAGACGATCGCCAGCTTGTCGTTAGGTATGCCGATCCCTGTATCGCTTAGTGAAAACTGGACCACGCCGTTTCCGCCGCCGGGCGCTACCCTCAATTGAATCGCCCCCTGGTCGGTAAATTTCAAGGCATTACCCAGGATGTTGCTCAAGATCTGGCGGAGCCGCGTCGGATCGCCCCGAAAATCATCCGCCAACCCCGGGTCGACTTCAATCACGAACTGCAGGTTCTTATCGGATATAGCGGGAAGGAACGGTCTGGCAGATTCCTGAATCAGCCGGCGGAGCGAAAACGGAACCGATTCGATATCCAGACGGCCCGCCTCGATCTTGGAAAAGTCCAGAATGTCGTTGAGAATCTGCAGCAGGCTCTCGGCCGATGCGCGGGCGGTATCGACGTAATCGCGCTGCTCCGGGGACAGGTCCGTCGCCAAAGCGAGCGATGTCATGCCGATTACGCCGTTCATGGGCGTCCGGATCTCGTGGCTCATATTTGCCAGGAATTCGCTCTTCAATCGGTTGGTGTGGTGGGCTTGCGCCAGCAGGGCCTCGATCTTTTCCTTTTGGTGTTCTATCCGTGCGCCCTGCTCCCGAAGTTCCCGCGTCCGCTCCTGCACCGCCGCCTCCAGCGCTGTGCGTTGGCTCTCCTCCATGGCCAACCGCCGGCGCCACAAAACGAAGAGCATCAATCCGACCGCGCCGAGAAGGGAGAAGCGAAACCACGCTGTCTCCGACCAATGGGCGTCTACCGTAATATCGAGCGCGGTCGAAGGTTGGTTGGTGGAAACCGGCGTATCGGCGGCCTCCACTTCCAGCCGGTACTTTCCCGCGGAAAGATTTAGCGTAACGTCGGGATGGTCGGAGGATATCCATCCCGACGCCGAATCCGGCACCTCATCTCGGGACAACAACCGGTAGCGGTATCGAGTATTGGGACGCAACAAGAGATTCGAGAACTCCACGTGCACGTTGCCGGCCGGAAGACTGAGATCGTTCCACCGCGATTCCGGGACCGGGATTCCGTTACTGACAATGGAAGTGATCGCAACCCGCGCCGCCGGACTCGATCGGTTCCACTCCCGGATCTCGGAAAACCCGCTCGTGGTGCCGATGTAAATCGAGCCATCCGGGTGTGCGAAAAATCCGCCCAACATCACGTCATGCCAAATCAGTCCCTCTTGCGGCCCTAAATGACGCCAGACGCCATTCGTCCAGACATCGACTCCCAGGTCGGTCCCCACCCAGATTCCGCCCTGCCGGTCTCTTTCGACAAAACTGATGTTGTCGCTGTATAGCCCATTTTCCCGGCCAAATGGGGTTATTCGCTCTATCTCTCCGTTACGGGACATCTCAAGGCGAGCCACGCCAAATATCCCTGAATAGCCGATCCAGATTTCACCCGGCTCCCGTTCGGTCAGGAAAACAATACCCTCCCGCGCCAACCCTTGTGCCTTTCCGTAAGTCATCCACTTGCCGTCCATCTGCCGCGCAAGCCCCCGCCCGTTGCCCACCCAGAGACTTCCGTCCTTGCTCCGCACGATCCGGTAAACCGACCGCGGCGCATCGGTGAGCGGCGTTGCATACTCGGAAAAGTTCGGGCGCGATTGCCGCCAGTCCGTGCGGAACAGCCCGGCCCGCGTACCCACCCAAAGCTCGCCGGTCGGCTCCGCAGTCATCGTAACAACGCGTTGATTGGCCAGCCCGTCGGCAGCGCCAAATCGCGTGAGCCTCCCGCCCGGATCCAACCTTGTCAGCCCGCCCTCGTTGCTGCCGGCCCAAATGGAACCATCCGGCGTACTCACTAACGCCCGGACCTCGTTTGCCGCCAGCCCGTTCCGGTTATTCCACACCGTAAACGAGCCGTTGGAATCCATGCGATTCAGCCCATTCTTCGTGCCCACCCAAATGTCGCCCGACTTACTCAAGGCAAACGACATCACGCCGCCATTGCTAAGCCCGTCGCGGCTCTTCCAACTCCGCCAGTTTGGAAATCCGTTCCACCGGGAGAGGCCGTGCGATTCCATCCCCACCCAAGGCACTCCAAATCGATCCCAGAATACGGAACTGACCGGGTCCGCGGCGAGCCCGTTTTCCGACCCATACCTCCGCCAACGCGCCTTCCCGCCGGACTCCTCCCGGTGCCAGAGACCATTAAACGTCGGCACCCACAATTCTCCGTTCTGGTCGACGGCTAATTTCGAGAGGCGGCCGACCGACGGGAATTCGAGATCGGATCGCCGGAAGACAGGCGCACCCGGCTCCAGAACGTAGAGTTCGCTTCTCGACCGGATCCAGAGCCTGTTCTTTCCGTCCCTGATTGCCGTACCCCAATCGGCATCCGGCAGCCCCATCGCCTTTCCTGCCGCTTCCAGGCGCGCTCGATTTCCAACAATCTCCCCGCGATACACCGTCGACCCCGCCGACACCCAAATCACTCCTTCCGGCGTAACATAGACGGACCGTAGATCGGTGGCCTCGGCGCCCGGGAGAGCATGCAACGACCCGTTTTCCAGGATAGCCAAGCCCCGGTTAGTGGTCACCAGCAGCCGTCCGTCCGGCAGAAGGTCCATGCACCCCGGGTCATAGCACAGACCCATTGCCGGACCAGGCGACAGGGTCACGGAATGAAACCGGCCGTCCCTGAAAACGCTGATGCCGGTATTGCCTGCGGCGTATATCTTTCCCGCTTTGTCGATGGCCAGCGAAAGGACCGCGTCCTCGGCCAGCCCTTGTGTAACGCCGAAACGCACAAAGCGATGCCCGTCGAAGCGGAAGATTCCGTTCGAAGTTCCAACCCATAATAGCCCGGCGCGGTCTTGAACAATGCCGCGCACACTCAGATTGGAGAGTCCGCTCCCCAATCCGTAATGATCGAAGCTGAATTGTTGCCCGAACAGGCAGCGGGACGCGAACGGCCCTGCCACCGCGGCGACCGCGAGCATGCAACACACTCGTCTCATTTCAAAATTTCCTGCGGGCACTCCTGTCGGCTTCATCGGCTTTTTCAACGATGAACATTAGCGATTGGGCCGGTCAGGAAAACCCGGTCTTGAACTCCGAGGGCGCCGGAGCGGTAATCATGCCCTTTCCGGGAACCAACAACGTCGATGCATGTAGCATCAGGCGCCCCGCCGGCCGGCCGCCATATGCCCGATCGCCGCAAATCGGCATTCCCAGCGCCGCGAGGTGTATCCGAATCTGATTCGTACGTCCGGTCACGGGCTCCGCTTCCAGCAATACTCCCGCCTCGCCACGCTCCAACACCCGAAGCCTCGTCTGCGACGGCGCTCCGTCCAATGACACGTCCCACGGCGGACGGCGGTTCGGATCCCTGCCGATCGGCAGATTCACCGCCGTTTCTTCCCATCCAACCGGCCCGGCCACAACCGCCAAATATCGCTTTTCCACCTTCCGCTCCCCAAAAAGCTTAGCCAGCGGCGAATGGCGAGGCAGGCTCTTGGCCGCCAGCAATACTCCGGAGGTATCGCGATCTAGCCGATGAAGTATATGCGCTGAGAGAAACCCCATCCCCCGCAGCGCATTCGCCACGGTCCCCATCCGTTCACGGCTTGTCGGATGAGCTAACATTCCCGCAGGTTTATTGACTGCCACCAACTCGTCGTCCTGATATAAAACTTCCAACGCAATCGCTTCCGGGCGCACCTCCGTAAGCCGGAAGCCTTCATCCAGCACGACCGCCGCGCCTGTCGTCAGGCGGAAACCCAGACGCCGAACCTCCCCATCCACCCGGCACGCTCCGGCCGCCAGCGCCCGCCGAATGCTCTCTCGCGACGCGTCCGGCATGCACTCCTGCAAAAATACCTCCAACCGGCCGGCCGATTCGACCCGCCAGATACGGGCCGGTGCCTCAGCCGTGTTACATTGAATTTTCGCGGCAGAATCAACCGGTAACGCCATGTCGCTTCAAGTATTCCTCTTCGCTCAGTTTCGCGGAATCGAACGGTTCGTGTCAGCGGCGGACGAAAACTCGTCCTTTGCCGACCGCAGCCTCTGGATTTCTATGCTAACGGAGGTGACGCCCCGTAAGTTCCTCTCGGAGCGCAAGCTATCCCCTATGCTAGTCGGTTACGCCGGCGGCGGATCGTTCCTCCTCCTGCTTCCGGAACCCACCGCTGCCGCGGCCGATGCCTATCTTTGCGACGTTCGCGACACTGTTACCGCCGCCACGAACGGCACCCTCGAACTCCATTGGACCTGGACCGAAAACCTCGGAAGCTGGCAGAACGTCTGGAAACGCCTAACCAGCGGAATTCAGGCAAAACGCAATACGCCGCTGGCCCACATCGGCGCTGCCGCATTTCACTCGGCAATGGATGCGATCGAATCCGCCCCTCACCCATGGGAAGGATTGGCCGCCAAATTAACGGAAGGCGTCGAGGAAGGGATTACCACCGTCACTGGACCGGAAGACGTCGTCCTCACCATTCCTCCATCCGCTCCGCAGTCGCTAGCCCGCAAGGCTCGCGGACGCCGTGCGTGGGGTATGTTCCGTTGCGACATCGACCGCGCCGGAGCGCGTCTTCAGTTGGCGGACTCCACCGAAAATTTTCTTTACCTGGCTACACTTTACAAGGGATTAGTGGAAGGGGAACTGCAACGGATCCTGGCAATGCCGGCCCACGCCGGCCGTGTCGCCGTTCTCTTCAGCGGCGGCGACGACTTCGCCGTCGCCGGCGCCTGGGATGCCCTGTTGAGCGTCGCCACCGAATTCCACCGTGTCTTCACCCTATTCGCCGGCGACCTGCCCGGTGGCAAAGAATTGACCGAGGGAGCAACGCTGTCCGCCGCTCTCACGGTCGCCGATCCCGAAGAATCGCTGGCGAGCCTCTGGCGCCGAAACCGTACGTCGATCGAGACGGTAAAGTCTTCGGGCGGCAACGCATTCGCCCTGTTTGACCGAATCCTCGACTGGCCCGCGCTGAAGGACGCCGAAACGCTTAAATCGCGCGTCCGTAAACTTCGCGAAGTCTATCAATGTCCCCCGGAAGTGTTTGACGAACTGAAAGACTTTTACGGCGTGCGTGGTTCCGCCGGCCATCTGGCATCCCCTCGTTCCCGGCGGCGCGAACGCAGCGTCGAACGCCCTTGGCGCTTTCATAGCCGCCTGCGCCGGCTCGCCGGCGACCGGACCGGATCGGAATTTGAGAGGCAGTGGCGCGCATTTTTGGAAGAACTGATCAGCCGCGGCCAGATGCAGAAACAACTCCGGCCCGCTGGCAAGGTCGCCCTCGACTGGGCCCAATTGGAAATTGGCTGATACGGAGAAATAGGAAAGCGAGTTCGAGACTAAAGTATGTCGGAAGAAATGCAGACGGATACTCCTCAGCCGGCGACGGAATCCCCCGAAACCCCGGCACCCGAGACGGCAAGCGCCCCGGCCGAGCCCGAACCTCCCATTCCGGAAGCCGTAGAATCCGCGAAAATGGAAGCCGAAGGTGGTCCACCCCTACCGGCAGAAGGCGGCCCAACAGGGGATCCCGCCGCCTCCGCTGTGACGGCGCCTCCGGCCGGCCAGGCTCCCCGCCCTCCGCGCGGCGAACGCTCCCCGCGCGAACGGCGCCCCGAACGCGAAACGCGCGGCGACCGTCCACCGCAGAGCCCGCAGGGAGAACGCGGCAAAACCGGCGGCGGCGGCAACGAACGCCGCGCGGGGGATTCGCGTGGCGGTGGCGAACGTCCGCGCGACGGCGGCCCCCGCCCCAGCGACCGTGATCGCCGGCCGGAAATGCGTCGTCCCGAAGGACCCGTCGAAATCGAGTACGACAAACTCGTCAACGACAGCCTCTATCTCGACAACCAGGCTCACGTTCTCGTCGCCCGATTGCGCGATCTCGATGCCGGAACCCGCAGCCAGCTCCGGCGCCTATATAGCGCGGTTCGGCGCGCATGCCGGGCGCCCGAAAGCGACCGCCAGCATCAGTTTGTGATGCTCCGCGCCCGCTTGGCCTATACAATCGCCCGCCACGGTCTCCGCAGCCTGGACCCGCTGGAAAAGCTGCTGCTCCAAGTAACCCGGCGCAACGAGACCCGCGGCTATGACCGGTTTCGCGATCTCTTCGAAGCCATCATCGCCTACAACGAATAAACTACGGCGCACCCAGGAAAATCATGAGCTCCTCCTCCCAAGTCCCCGAAATTCGCCTCGCCGGCAAACTGGTTTTTGACGCCTCCTTAGTCTGCCTCACCGGTCTGCACATTGGCGCCGGCAAAGGCTCGCTGGAAATTGGCGGTGCCGACAATCCAGTCGTTAAGGACGCCTTCGGACGGCCCATCGTTCCCGGCTCGTCTATCCGCGGCCGCCTCCGCAGCTTGCTGGAACATGCCCTCGGTCTTACCGCTCCGGATGAGATGGTTTACCTCTCACGGCGCCGAGGCCAGGAGGTCCGTATCCATCAAAGTGACCGCTCCGACGACCCCATCTGCCTCCTATTCGGCCGTAACCCCGGCCGCATGGATCGTGTGAAAGGCGATTCCTTCGAGGCGCGGCATATTACCCCGGCAAGGCTTACCATATATGATGCTCCACTTGAAATGGAGTCTATTACTGCACAGATGAGAGAGCACTTAGATGACGAGTTAACCGAAGTGAAAAGCGAAAACGCGATCGACCGTATCACGTCCCAGGCCAACCCTCGCACCCTAGAACGAGTCCCCGCCGGCGCCCGTTTCCGCGTCAGAATTGTCATCGACATTCTCCAGGACGGCGACCAGAAACTGATCCCGCTCGTCGTGCAGGGACTGCGCTTGATGGAGGATGCGGCGCTCGGCGGTGGGGGCTCGCGCGGCAGTGGCCGTATCGAGTTTCAAAACATTCGCGCAGCCTGGCGCAGCCGCCGCTACTACGCCGAAGGAGCAGCAGAAGAGGAAGTCGCCAAAGCTGCCAATACCGAAGCCCTCCAGCAAGCCGTGCTCGCCGACGAGTTCGCCGTTCGCCTCTCTGAATAACTTCTCATGCCGATACAACGGCCAGCTCTCCTGGTTCAACTTCAGCCGATTACACCCTGGCGATGCGGCGCGGGCCGCCCGGACGAACCGGGTTCCTTGGTGCCCAGCGACTCACTCTTCGGTGCTATTTGCGACGCGATGCGGCAGTTGAACTGGCTGCCGGAATGGCTCGCGGAAGGAGCTCAATCTACAAGATTAAGTTCTTTATTTCCAGTGCATAACGATATATTTTATGCACCGGTACCTGAGGCGCTTCGCCCCGATACCGGCCTTCGCCGTGTCCGCCTCGAAGGCGTCCGGTTCGCCCCGCTAAATGCCATTCAGGCCCTCGCTGCCAGGAAGTTCGACGAAAACCGTTGGATTCTCGATCTCCCTAGCGGCTGCCTCCAGCCAGCCGACCGTGCCAATGCCGGCGGGCCCTACCGTCCGCTGGAACGGCGGCGCGCTGCTGTCGACCGCCTCACCGGAACAGCCTCTCCGACCGTAGCGGCCGAAGGAATTGAATTCGCCCCAAATGCCGGACTCTGGTCGCTTTTCGTATTCGCCGACTCTCAAACGGCCGAAATCTGGAGCAGCCGCATCAAGGCCGCCTTTCGCCTCCTCGCCGACGACGGCATCGGTGGCTGGCGTGGCGCCGGATGGGGCCGCTCCCGCCGGCCCCGTTTCAAAGACGGCGACCTCGGCCGGCTCCTCACCATCGCTGGCTGGAACACTGCTGGTACCGAATCGATCGGAAAGTGGTGGACTTTTGGATTATTTTCTCCAGCGGAAAGCGATGATATCGCTTGGGATAATGGCGCGTATCGAACCCTGACAAGAACCGGTTGGACAACCGATGGGGTGCAGAAATCCAGCCTCCGTTTCGTCCGGGAAGGTTCGATTCTATCCTGCACCGCCGAACCGGCCGGGCGAATTAGCGAAACCCAACTCTCCGGAATGCAACACCCCGTGGTTCGGTACGGCGCGGGATTAGCCCTGCCCTGGCCGGAGGAAGCTTGAAATGAATCGGCGCTTCCGTGTCACCGTTCTCTCCCCCATGCAGGCCGGTTCTGGTGAACTGCTAACTCCTATTGATTACATGGTTTGGCAGAATGAAGTTCGTGTTCTAGATCAGGAGCGAATTTTCAAGCTTCTCGCCAGAAGCCCGCGCCTGGAAAGTTACCTCGACCACCTTCGAAAAGCCGACCGCCTCGAATGGTCCCAATGGGGCGGCTACGCTCAAAGCTACAGTTCCGCGCGCATCCCCTTCGCCTCCGGTGGCTTGGCCTCCGTCTGGGAAAAGGCTCGCACCGAAGACCTCCAGATACCTCGCTTTTCCCACGGCGGAACCCGCCGCCTCCTGCCGGGCAGCGCTCTCAAAGGCGCCTTCCGCACCGCATGGCTGGCTGGAACCATCGAGCCGGATAAAGCGCGCAAGCTTTGGAGCGAGTGCGCCGCCGAAGGCCTCCGGTGGAAATCCCTTTCGGCCATTGATGCCGCGGCCGGGCGCCGCGCCCTGGATGGTCTGGCCTTCTCCGACGCCCGAACCCCCGCCGACGGATTCCGCATATACCAAACCCGCGTTCTCGTTCTCCGCAACGAATCCAAATCCGGCCCTTCCGAATGGAAGCCCGGTCAGCAATTCGCCGAAATGGCCCGGCCCGGCGCGGTTTTTGAAGGGCGCGGTCACCTCCCGGACAGCCTCACCGAAGCCCTCCGAATCAACGCCCGCCGAGCAATTGCCGATCAAGCTGAGTTCGCGAAACATTCGTCCCTCAAACCGCTAATTGAGGCGGTTGAGAAACTCCGCATCGAAGAATCGAATCTCTCTGGCGATGCTTGTATCTTTCCTATCGGCTGGGGAGCCGGATTTCGCTCGAAAACACTCGCGCCGGACTTCTCCACTCCGGACACCCGCATGCAAATCTCCAGCCTACCCGGAATCCGCAAATCGGTTGTGCCCGGACTCCCCTTCCCCAAAACACGCCGAATTGCGCTTGATGGCGGCGGCGGCGCAGCCCTCAGTGGATGGGTTCGGCTGGATTGGGAATAGGATTTTCCCGGCTCTACGCGAATACGCTCAAGCTTCTAGCCTGGATAGCCGATGGTTATCATAGACACGAAGTTAGCCATACTCATGGTACGCTTGAAATCAGTGGGCCCTCGGCCCGTGCCTGCCCAGGTTCTCTATGTACAACGCCTTTTTTGGCATTTCTGAAAACCCTTTTAGTCTAAGCCCCGATCCGACATTCTTATATCGGAGCCCCCAACACGAAGAGGCGCTTGCCAATTTGATCTATGGCGTCCAAAGCCGCAAGGGATTTATCGTACTTACAGGCGAAGTTGGAACCGGCAAAACCACGATGCTCGAATGCCTGCGCGAGTACCTGGAGTCCCAATACATCGAATATGCGTCGCTGTTCAACAGCCGCATTAACCCCCAGCAGTTTTTCGAGATGATCGCCTATGACCTCGATCTGCGTTGCGACCGGACCTCCAAGACCGATGTACTTTTCGCCCTCAATAGCCTCTTAATCCAGCAGGCTAACGAAGGCCGCACGAGCGTATTGATCGTCGATGAAGCGCACAATCTGGATTGGGACGTGCTCGAAGAGATCCGGCTGCTCGGCAATCTGGAAAACCGCCGCGGCAAACTGCTCCAAATCGTCCTTGCCGGCCAACCCGAACTCGATCGCAAACTCGACGCGCCCAACCTTCGCCAGCTCAAGCAGCGCATTGTGCTTCGCTATAACCTTAAGCCCTTCAGTGAGGCCGAAGCCGCCGAATACGTCAACACCCGTCTGGCTCGGGCAGGCATGGAAGATCAGAATGTGTTTTCCTCCGCGGTTCTTTCGGAGATTCACCGACGTTCGCAGGGCATTCCCCGGTTGATCAATGGAATTTGCGACAACTGCCTGCTCACCGCCTTCGCCGCTGAGCAGCGCTACGTTTCCCTCGATACTCTGGAAGAGGTCAGCAACGATATGCGTCTGGAATGGGCAGGACGCCGCCACCGCGTCCCTCGTCGTGACTACGAGTCATCCTTCGAACCCACCTCTTACACGGATCGCGGCGACTAGTCTATCTTAAATTTTTTAAAGGAAAAACGACCGCCGAAGCTCAAATTCGGCGGTTGTTTTGCGTTTTACCCTTGTATTCCGCGGCTTGGCCCATTTTTGGTCGATTCCCCCGGGTCAAGCGAACCCCTTAGCAATAGCCTAGGAAAAATCCTAGGGAATTTCGGCCTTTAACTTCAGCTAGACTAAGGTTGTTCTCTTAGAGAATACTAGAATCACCTGAGGAGTTGATCTCAGGGCGATCTAAGGCCTGTCAGCCGAGGTTTCATAATGAAAAAACTTAACTCTGTAGCTCGTTTTGGGCTCATTTTGCTTGCTTTAATGGCGTTGGGCAGCAGTGCTTTCGCGGGTCTCGGTCCGCCTCCTCCGATGGACGACCTTACCTTCAACCAGTAGTTGTTTCCGTCAGTCATAAACAAAAGACCTCTAGCTGCCGATACATATCGAAGCTAGAGGTTTTTCATTGGACATTGAGCGGCTCTTCTACGCAATCACGATTACCGTCGGAATTCTGTTTTCGGTATTAACGCTGCAACGGCTCCTATCCGGGTGGTGGCGACGATATTACCTGCTCATCATCATCCTAGTACTGGGCCTTGTGATGCTAGTCCCTGCGTTTGTTTCATGGGCCAGTTTAGGCAATTGGAAACTGGTAAGCGCACAGCGCTTGTACTGGGCGCTCGTCTTGATGAACGAAGCAGTGATCGTGCTTCTAATCCTGCAGCTAATCCTTCGCGTGGCGGAGGATATCCCCAAGCGAACTGCAGTCGTTCGAGTGTGCGTTGTAGTTTCTGCTCTAGTAGCAGTGATTTCTACTGTCATTCATTTCGATCAGAGGCCCAACACTTTCATGACGTCCCTCACGCGTGATCTGACGTTTCTGGCTGCGGTCTTGAACATGATGCTTTGGCGATTTCTTGTCCAAGTACGTAAAAAAGATTTTCTTCTGCTTGCCGTAAGCGCTGGTCTAGGCATTCAATGTACCGGAGATGCAATTGGACATTCGTTTCGGATACTTTCCCGGCAGGTGGGATCTGCTGATCTGCTACAGGAACTCGGCAACATTCTGATGTCTCTCTCGGCGGTGATCACTCTCGCCATCTGGCATACCGCGTTCGCACGAAGCAAGTATCCTGGAAGCTCCACAGTCGGCACTCGTAATGACGGCGGTAAAATCCCCGCCTCGAGCTCGCACCCCGCCGCCTGAAGCGATCATTTTGGAGCGGGTTCATCAAGACTGTACAATAATAGGGGCTGTTCCCATCACCCACAGACCTGGCGGCCAAGATAGCCGCACCAAGGAGTTCCCGTATGGATCGTAGAGATTTTCTGAAAGGCGCCTCTACCGCCGGCGCCGTCAGCACCGCCTTCGCCGCCCGTCCCGCCGCCAGCAAAATGTCCGGCCGCGTCCTCGGCGCCAATGATCGAATCAATGTCGGCGTAGTCGGCGTCGGCGGCCGCGGCAGCTATGTCGCCAACGTCTTCGCCAAGGTCGGTTCCGATACCGGCAAAGCCCAAATCGTCAAAGTCTGCGATACCTACCAGAAGCGCGTCGACCAGAACATGGAGCGCCACAAGGCCAAGGGTACGCTCGACTGGCGGGAAGTCGTCAGCGATAAGGACATCGACGCCGTAATCGTCGCGACTCCCGATCACTGGCACGCCACCGTCGCGGCCGAAGCCATGCGGAACGGTAAGGACGTCTACTGCGAAAAGCCCATGTGTCACACCGTCGATGAAGTCAAAATGCTCATCGAGACCGTGAAGGACACCAAGCGCGTCATGCAGGTCGGTTCCCAGACCACCTCCGGCGATCAGTGGGCACAAGCCAAGAAAGCAATTGCCGACGGCGCCATCGGCAAGATGCTCCTCAGCCAGGGCTCCTATCACCGCAACTCCATCGAAGGCGAGTGGAACTGGCCCATCGACAAAGACGCCGGCCCCAACGCTAAAGGCGCCGACTACATTGACTGGAAAACCTGGCTCGGTCCCGCCCAGAAGCGCGATTGGGATCCTGATCGCTTTTTCCGTTTCCGCAAATATTGGGACTACTCCGGCGGCATCGCCACCGACCTCTTCTTCCACGTCGTCGCTCCAATGAACATTTGCTGGCCCTCGCCGCAGTTCCCCCACAAAGTCATGGCCGGCGGCGGTATCTACGAGTTCAGCAAGCTCCCGGAAGACCCCACCAAGCCCGACCGCGAAGTCCCCGACACCTTCCATCTCATCGCCGAGTACAGCGCCGGCCATTCGCTCGTCCTCAGCTCTTCGATGGCCAACTCGCAGCATATCCCCGGCCTCATCCGCGGCCACGAAGGCACCATCATCATGGTGGAGCACGGCCGTTTTGAAGGCTTCGCTCCGCACATCACTCTGAAGCCCGAAGTGACCGGACGCCAGGGTGCTCGCAAGCCGATCGGTGGCGAAAAGTACAAGTTCGGCATGGAAGACGTCAAAATCCCCGTAAAGGAAGTCGACACCATGCGCACCCACGTCACCAATTTCCTGGACTGCATGGTCTCCCGCCAGAAGCCCACGCTCGACGTCGAAACCGCAGGCCGTGCCCAGGTGCTCATCACCATGGCGGTCCAGAGCTACCGCACCGGGAAAGTTCTCTACTTCGACGAACAGCGGTTCAAGATCGTCGACAAAGCCCCCGCGCGCTCCTAACCTTCACTCGAAAAAAGGCCAGCCTGAAAAGCTGGCCCTTTTCGCGTCTAAACCAGCATTTTCTTTACCACTTCGCCCGCCAGATCCGTCAACCGGTAATCCCGGCCCATATGGCGGTAGGTGAGCTTCAAATGGTCCAGACCCAGGCAATGCAGCATCGTCGCCTGCAGGTCATGGACATGCACCTTATCCCGCGTGATCGTGAACCCCAGTTCATCGGTCTCGCCAATCGTCTGCCCGCCTTTAATCCCGCCGCCGGCCAGCCACATCGAATAGCCCGTCGGATGATGATCCCGCCCCGCATTATCCGGATCGGACGTATTCCGAATCTCACAAATCGGCGTCCGCCCGAACTCCCCGCCCCACGCCACCAGCGTCTGATCCAGCAATCCGCGCCGCTTCAAATCCTTGATGAGCGCCGAGGATCCGCGATCCGTCGCATCGCATTTATCCTTCAACTTCTTGTTCAAATTCGTATGGGTATCCCAACTGGCGTCCATCAGCAGTACATAACGAACCCCGCGCTCCACCAGTCGCCGCGCCAGCAGCGCGTTCGTGCCAAACTGGTGCGTCGGTTCCTTCCCGATCCCGTACATCTCCAGCGTTTCCTGCGACTCATTCGAAAAATCCAACAGTTCCGGCGCCGACATCTGCATCCGGAACGCCAGCTCATAGCTCTGGATCCGGGCATCGATCTCGGGATCGCCATTCACTCGCAGCCGCTCCTCGTTCAACTCCTTAATTGCATCGAGCGACGTCCGTTGCGCGGCCTTCGAAATCCCCTCCGGATTCGACAAGTACAGAATCGGATCCCCCGAATTGCGAAAGATGGTCCCCTGGTAAGTCGACGGCAAAAATCCGCTCATGAAATTCGACGCCCCGCCGCTGGTCCCCGCCCCGCTCGATAACGCCACAAACCCAGGTAAGTTCTGCGACTCGCTCCCTAACCCGTAAGTCACCCAAGCCCCCGCCGTTGGCCGCCCGAATTGAATACTGCCGGTAAATAGCAGTAACTGGCCCGGATGATGATTCACCGCATCCGTATGCATTGACCGCACCACACACAAATCATCAGCCACTTCCCGCAGCCCAGGCAGATAATCGCTGATCACCACGCCGCTTTTCCCGCATGGCTGAAATACCCGCGGGCTCGCCAGCGCCGCCGCATTCGGCTTCGTAAACGCTAACTTCAAATCCTTTGTAAACTCCGCCGGCAGCGGCTTTCCATTGTGTTTCTGCAGCGCGGGCTTCGGATCGAAGAGATCCATCTGGCTCGGCCCGCCTTCCATGAACATGAAGATCACGCTCTTGGCCTTCGGCGCAAAGTGCGGCTTCTTCGGAGCCAGCGGATTCGGCGCCGCCCCGTGCAACAAGTCCGCAAGCGCCATACCCCCAACGCCGTATCCGAACGTGTTGAGTAAGTCTCTCCGCGAACGTATCATTTCCAGTTACTCCCTATTAATAAACTCATCGAGGTTAAACAACACGCGAGCCACGCCGCTCCAAACTCCGGCCTGCAGCGCGTCCCCGCTCCGTCCCTCGGCCCGCAACACATCGGTCTGCTTATCGACATACCGCGCCAGCGCCTGCCGCTCCGTTTCCGACGGCCCGCGGCCTAACGCCAAAAGGAACATCCGGTCAAGCCGCCCGCCCGGCATCTCCAGCGCCCGCTGCCCAAACGCATGCGCCGCCTCGGTGAACACCGGATCGTTCAACAAATTCAACGCCTGCAACGGTGTATTCGACGCCCGCCGCCGCGAACAAGCCACGTTGGAATCCGGCGCATCGAAATTCACCAGCAGCGGGTACGGCGTCGTGCGCTGATAGTGAATATACAATCCCCGCCGGTAAGCCTCCCGTCCAAACGTCTCCCGCCACTTTGATCCCCCATACGCCAGCTCCCCCACACCCTTCGGCAAATACGGCATCACCGACTTCCCGCCAATCTCCTGATCCAGAATCCCGGAAACCTGCAGCGCCGTGTCCCGGATTAACTCCGCCGGCAACCGCAGCCGCGACTGGCGCGCCAGCAGCGTATTATCCGCATCCTTCTCCGCCGCATCGGGCCGATACTTCGAAGACTGACGATAGGTCGCCGACAACACGATCGTCCGGTGCAGCTTCTTCAGGCTCCAACCCTTCTCGACAAACTCGGCGGCCAGCCAATCGAGCAACTCCGGATGCGATGGCTTATCCCCGCTGACCCCGAAATCCTCGGACGTCCGCACAATCCCCCGTCCAAAGAACTCCTGCCAGGCCCGGTTCACCGTCACTCGCGGCGTCAAAGGATTCTCACGAGCCACCAGCCACCGCGCAAACGCCAGCCGTACCGGCTCCCCGTCCTTAACCTCCATTGGCGGCAAGACAGATGGCGTTCCTGGCTTCACCTCTATACCCAGCGAGCGATAATCCCCGCGGATCGTAATATGGGTCTTCGGATGTTCCGGATGCTCCCCGATCGTATATGCCTGCGTCAAAAACGGAGTCGCCTTTTTCAACTCCGCCATCTTCGCCCGCAGCTCCTTGAACTTAGCCGTCAGCTCCTTGTCCCGCCCAAACTCCGGCCCCGGATTGGCAATGAAGTATTCGGCCAGAATATCGGCTTCCCGCACCGTCCGCGAAGCCGCCGGCTTATGCATCATCCGCATGGCATGATCCACCATTGCCGACATCGACGTGATCCAGAAATCGAACTCCGCATCCTTGCCCGGATTCGCATACGCCGCCCGCATCTTCTCTTCCCACCGCGCCTGCAGCTCGGGAACTTTATACTCGGCAAGCAGCTTGTCCCGGTCGGCACGATACTTCGGCAACGCCTTCAAATAGGGCCCGCGCTCACCCGCTATCGGCGCATCGATATCCACATCGTCGGCCTCGTTGAACAACGCGAACAGTTGATAAAACTCCCGCTGCGAAAACGGATCGAACTTATGGTCATGGCACTGCGCACAACCCACCGTCAGTCCCAGCCATGTCGTCCCCATCGTCTGCGTCCGGTTGATGAGCTGCTCATACCGCGCCTCGGCCCGGTCCACGCCCGCCTCGCGATTGGTCAACACATTCCGATGAAAACCCGTCGCTACCCGATCCTCAACGGTCGCCCCAGGCAACAGATCCCCAGCCATCTGCGCCACCGTAAACCGGTCGAACGGCATGTCACTGTTCAACGCATCGATTACCCACTGCCGGTACCGCCACGCATGGGGTCGAACGTTGTCTTTCTCATAGCCGTCGCTATCTGCATACCGCGCCAGATCCAGCCACGGCCGCGCCCAACGTTCCCCATAATGCGGTGAGGCCAGAAGCGAATCCACCAGCCGCTCCATCGCATCCGGCCGCGCATCGTTGACGAACGCCTCCACCTCCTCGGGCGTCGGCGCCAGCCCCAACAAGTCCAGCTTCAGACGCCGCGCCAGCGTACGCCGGTCCGCCTCGAGCGAAGGCGCCAATCCTTCCTTCTTCAGCCGCTCCCGAACAAAATAGTCGATAGCATTCCCGGGAGCAGCCGGCTTCTTCACCGGCTGGAACGCCCAATGATCGGAAACCCGCCGCGCCGGCCCCTTCGCAGTCGAGACCGGAACCGTTGCCCCCGCCACAATCCACTTCTCAATGACCCCAATCTCCTCCGCGCTCAACCGCGCCCCCATCGGTGGCATCATCGTTCCTTTTTCCGTACTCTTCAGCCGGGCAATCAACCGGCTCTCCCCCGGCTTACCCGGCACCACAGCGGGCCCCGAATAGCCGCCCGCCACCAGCAGCGCTCCATCGTCCACCCGCAGCCCGTTGGTCTGCATCGCCGCCCCATGACAAGCCACGCACCGCCGCTTCAATATCGGCGCCACGTCGGCAGTAAACATCTCCTGCCCAAAACAAACGCCGCCAAACAAAACTACAACCGCAAGTCTCATCTCAATCTGATTATGACAACATCCAAAAAAATATCCGCGTCCATCCGCGTTAATCCGCGGCTAATGATCCGCAATCCCCCCATCCGGGAATCGCAACTGCTGCCGCGTATGCGGTTGATACGGCCGCTGCGCCGCAACTTTTTCATCCATATCCACGCCCAATCCCGGACGGTCCGGCGGCTGCGCAAACCCGCTCCGGTAATCGATCCCGCCCCCATAAAACAGGTCTTTCCAATACTGCTCATTCCCGCGATGCGTGATCTCCTGAATCGCAAAATTCGGCGTGGAAAAATCGACATGCAGCGATGCCAGCGTGCTGACTTCACTCTGCGGATTATGCGGCGCCAGTTCCACCCGGTAAGCCTCCGCAATCGTCGCAATCTTCTTCATTTCCAATATTCCCCCGCAATGCACCACATCCGGCTGCACAAAATCCACCAGATGCCGCTGGCACAACGGCGCAAAGCCATACTTTGTAAACAGACGCTCCCCCGTCGCCAGCGGGATCCTCGTCGACTGCCTCAAATGCGCCAACTCCTCCAGATCCTCAATCTGCGTCGCCTCCTCCACAAAGAACGGCCTGTACTCCTCCGCCCTTCGGCAAAAATCCACCGCCATCACCGGCGTCGTCTTCCCATGCAGATCGATACAGATCTTGAAATCATCCCCCACCGCCGCCCGCACGGCCTTCAGATTAGCAATCCCCTCACTCACCGACCGCATCGGATCGATCACATCGTTCTGCGTAGTAATGAAGTCCGCCTTACACCCCGTCCAGCCCTCCTGTTTTGCCTTCAACCATGCCTCGGCGTAAGCCTGCGGCGACTTCCCGCTGGCATGCACATACATCTGCACCCGCTCCCTGGCCTTGCCCCCCAATAACTTCCAAACCGGTTGCCCCAGCGCTTGACCCAATATGTCCCACAGCGCAATCTCCACGGCACTGATCGCCGAGTTCAAAATCGGCCCTCCGCGCCAGCGCGGCCACCGGTACATCGCCTGCCAATGCATCTCAATATCGGCCGGGTCCTTACCCACCAGGTACCGCTTATGCTCTTCAATGGCTGCCGCCACCGTGGCTTCCTTACTGGTCACCGAGCCCTCGCCCAGCCCCGTCAAACCCTGGTTCGTATAGATCTTCACAAACACGTAATTATTCGCGTTCGCCCCGCCCCGATTGACGATAAACGTCTTCAAATCGGTAATCTTCAAGTTCAGCGGCTTGGCCTGAGCCCGCGCCTGCGCCAGCAGGCCCTCCGATGAACAAAGCGCTGCTATACCCGCGGCAGCAAAACGGTTGGCATTATCAAAAAATTCCCGGCGCGTCATTGGTAGATTATGGCGCGGTTTCAGCACGAGTGCCGATCCGTTTCCATGGAATCCCCTTTCAAACCGTGCGTGCGGTTTTCCCGCACACGGCTTACCGATGATCTTTCGGGTGAGGCTTGCGCC
>Ga0315912_10000995_pt1 | contig 39121 bp, 33 predicted proteins | sample VfabasoilMG_FD_204469 | JGI IMG/M metagenome (GOLD analysis project Ga0315912, IMG submission 204469) | Garden soil microbial communities collected in Santa Monica, California, United States - V. faba soil | ecosystem: Environmental > Terrestrial > Soil > Garden | place: USA: California... | reverse complement strand
GGCGCCTACTCAATCACCAACAGTTGGACAGCGTTTGGTTTTGGGCGTTTCAACTTTCTCCACGACACCCAGCGCGTGACCTTGGGCGCATTTCGTGGTCATGCCGTCAACAGCTACGACAACTTCATGGATCAGGGCATTGGGCTCGAGTCCACCTCGAACATCCTGGCGACGCCGCTGGTGTACTCGCACCGCTTGGGGGACCGCACCAACACCGACTGGTGGTCAGGAGCCCAATTCTTTTTCGTCAAGTTGGACCAGAAGGGCGAAGATCCTACGTCCAGTGACCTTATTTCGAGCCTCGGGCTGGAGAACTCTTACGCCTTCGCGTTTGGCCCTAATGTGTCTTTTGACAGCCGCGACAACACCAACGCGCCCACGCGCGGACAGTATTTGCAGTTGCGGGTGGACTTGTGGGTACAGCCCAAGGCCGACGACAACACACCGTTCTTTGGCGCGTACAATGCCAGCTACAGCTACTTCCACCCGTTCAAGTATGCGGTGCTGGCCGCCCGCGCGACGGCCAGGTTTTCCTTTTCCGCCCCACTGATATTTCAGAGTTCACTCAGCGATTTCCGCGGTTACACCGTGGGTGAGCAGATCGCGGAGAACACGGCCTCGGTTCAGGCCGAGCTGCGTATTCCGTTTGGAAAGTCGCGCTTTGGCGCTGCGGCCTTCGGCGGAGTGGCGACCTTGTTCGATGATTTCGCGGACTGGGGAGACTCAAACACCTATCACCCCATGGGTGGCGGCGGTTTGCGGTTTACGATGAGCAAACAACAACGCACCATCATTCGCCTCGAGTACGCGCAGGGGATAAACGGTGCGCGCGGCATTTATCTGGCCATGGGACAGGCGTTTTAAGCTAGGAGCGCCTCTCTCGCGTTCAAAGTACCAGCCACTGAGCCAAGCTGAGGAACATGCCCATGCTCACCACATCGGTGGCCGTGGTGAGGAAGATGCTGGAGGCGGTGGCCGGGTCGGCGCCAGCTTTGCGCAGCGCCATGGGTATGGTGGATCCGGCGATGCCACTCACGGTGCACGAGGCGATCATCGCCAGCATCACGGTCAGCGCCAAAAGGTGTGGTGTGGCGCTGCCCTGCATGCGCGCGTAGACGTACATGCCCAGCCCCGCCGTGATGCCCACCAGGATGCCGTTGAGGAAGCCGAGCAGGGCCTCTTTGGCGACGACACGCCCCGCGCCGCCGCCTTCAAATTCTCCCAAAGTGATGCCTCGGAGCGAGACGGCCAGCGCCTGGCAACCGGTGTTGCCCGATTGCCCCGCCAGCACTGGAAGAAACACGGCGAGCACCACCAGTTGGTCGAGCGTGTCCTCGAACATCCCCACCACGGCCGCTGCAATGAACGCCGTGAGCAAGTTGAGTTGCAACCAAGGATGACGAAAACGCAAGCTGCGCAACCACGGGGTGGCGAGGCGCTCCTCTTTTTCTACACCCACCATCGTACCCGCTTGCGCGCTCAGTTCGAAGGCTTGTTGCTCGAACAGCGTCTGTCCGCGCACGACCCCAAGCAGTCGGCCCTGGTCGTCACACACTGGGTAGGCCGGAAAGTGCCGCTTGAGGGCCTCTCGCATCGCATCCGTGAGAGAAAGCTGCGGGGTGAGAGAAAACGGATTGGTGAGCATCAGCTCGGAGATTTTCTGCTCCGGGCGAGCAAACAACAGCTCGCGAAACACAATCACGCCCACTAATTTGCCTTGGGCATCGACCACCCAGGCGTAGGTGACCAGGGCCTTTTTTACCACTTGTCGCAAGCGTTCGACGGTTTCACTGACGCTGAGTTCGGGCGTCACCACGGCGATGGGCGCGTGCATCAATCTGCCGACGCTGTCTTCGGGGTAGGTGTGGTTCTTGGACCACTGATCGCGCTGATTCTGCGGGGCAGCGGCCAAAATGGCCGCGCGTCGCTCTGGTCCAAACGTCCACAAGATCTCGTCGGCCAGGGCTGGGTTGGCGCGACCCAGTGCTTCGACGATGACTGCATCAGGCTCAGCGCTGAGTACGGTGACCGCTTCATCTGGTCCCTGGTGATGCAAGACCTCGACGAGCTGTTCGATGTGAGCAGGATCGAAGAAAGACTGAGGGAGGGAGGCACTCATGAGTGCAGGCATAGCGAGTTGTCGCGGCCGACGGAAACCTGTAACGCGCGCGGCGCGTGGGGACTATATTGCCCTGCGCCGAAGCCGCGCACGGCTTCAAGGAGACAGCTGGTCCCACACGGACATGTAGGGTGTGCATCCCGGTGCATAGTGTCAGTTGCACGTTACATTATGTAACGTAAACATTGCGTTGGGCGCAGGCGTACTGGCTGTTGGTCCGTGACGATCGCGGCGCTACGGCCGCCCGCTGGGGCCTCGTGCACGCGAGATGAGGTTTTCGGCGCGCTACGGATCCGTCGTGCAAGATTCGTTGATCATCTTCGCGGTGCAGGCGGAAATGTTGCGCAACGAGGGGGAGTGGAGTGGAGCTTTGCCCGCTCCCTGATTGATCTCGAAACGATAGTCTTGATCCTTCATCTGCTTCCACACCTCAGCGCTGGGGCTGAACAAGGTGGACCATCGCCAGGAGCCTTGCCGACGGAACAGCACCTGAGTCAGAAAAGCGGTGCCACGATCGTCGACCGGGCTGCGCGCAAGAGGGTCGGGTTTGCGTGGTTCTGGCCCTTGGAAGGGTGTGGTGTCGACCACCAACGTTTCAAAATCCGTGCTGGCGTCGAGCGCCTTGGCCTGGACGCGCACCAGCCAGTCACGCAGCGACACCGAATACGGGCCCTCATCCTCCCAACGGAAGCACAACACTGGCGGGTCGGTGTTCTCCAGCCGACAGGCGGAGATGTCGTTCAGTTCGGGGGCAACGCTGGTGTGTCGGTCCCACTTTTCTCGCCAAAAACGCTCGCGCTCCGGGCCAGTCGTGTAGCTAAACTCGGTGGCTTCGCCGATCACGCCGGGGATCTGGCAATCCGCGTCATCTTGGCTGAGGTGCTGCGCCAAACACTCAAAACTGTAGGTGAGGAAATGGGCCGATTGAACGCCATACACCGTGGAGGAGCCGTGGTAGGCCTGCAGAGCGTACTCTTGTGGTGTGGTGACGTAGTTCATGTAGCCGTTGGCCAACCCGACGATCACGGCATCGCTGGGGGTGTCACTCTTCTTCTGCCCAGGCTCCTTCGGTTTGGCCTTCGACTCCACGCTCTGGAGCACGGCTTGATTGATCATTTGTCCGACCGTGAGGGTGATCTCACCTGGAACGAACGAAAGGAAGGTGTGATCCAGCTGGAGCAGGGCCAATGGCACAGTCTTGGCCACTCCCTTGGCGAAGGGCATGAATTGCTTGGGTGTTTGCAGCGGACGTTTGCGCTTGCGATCGTAGTTGAAGGTCTCAATCGTTTGCGGCATCAAAAACAGCATCGCCGATGGATTGGCTAGAGATCCTCGAGTGGACGCGATGCCGAGCTGCCCTGCCTTGTCCATGGTCGCGCGACTTTCTGAGCTCGGAGACTTCACCGTTTTCCCTGGCAGATGCACATCCGCGTAGCGACTGTTGATGACCGGCGTCTTGGTCCACGCGGTGCGGTATTGCTCGTGGACGATCACTCCGCCGTCTGGGACGCTGGGCACGGAGGCTTGGGTCACGCTGTCTGTGCCCATCGCGAAGTTGGCGCCAGGGTCTTGCATACTGGCCGCGGGAGGCGGCGTACTGTCCGGAGCGGCAGGTTGCGTATTGTCTGTGGGAGGTTGCGTAGGGTGTGCGGGAGGTTGCGCCGCAGCCTCGGCGGTGGGGTTGGCGGGGGGAGGGTTTCCTTCTTGGCACAACTTGCTTTGAGATGGGTCGTCAGGGCTGGAGCAATGCGCCTTCCACACGGCCTCGGAGAGCAGGGAGCCATTGTAAATGACCTCCGCTTCCGTTCCCGAGACGCGCCGCGCTTGCGCGTCCGCCTGGTTGGTATTGTAGAGCCCAAAGACGGGACGGACTTTACTGCACTCTTCAGCATCGGCCCGGCCGACGCATTCACGCGCCACCTCGCGCCGCAGCTCCTGCTCCATGTTGCGGGTGACGATGCCGAAGATGTCGCTGCCATAGTGGCGATTGCGGTTGCCGATGATGGTGGGATGCAGGGCGTAAAACCCAATGGCTCCGATCATCAACTTGGTCTCGGCATTGCGAAATTCAAGCAGGCGCAAGTGAGGGTCGATGTTGAGGTCCTCCGGACCGAGTTGATCGCAGCGCACGAGTTGGCTGCCATTGTCCACGCACTTTGGAATGTTGGGCGGCGGAACATTGAGCAAAAATTGGCGCAAGGCCGAGTTGCGCGAAAAGGAAAAGGCAGTGGAGCGCAGCCAACGGAGCTCAGCAGGTTGCTTGGCCTTGTACGCGTCGACCAGAGCATCAGCGATTTTCCTGGCCAAGAACTCCACCATCGCGTCGTCGTAACCGGGAAACTGCGAACTGGCGAAGCCACCGAGCGTGCGGACGTCGAAGTAGTGGGCCGGGCCAGCGTGGGTGTGGATGGCAGCGATCAGCAATCGTGTCGCGTCCAGATGCTTGAGATCCGTTGGGAAGTCGTCGTGGGTCCGGCGCTTGTCCAATTCCGCCATCGTGCGTCTCACCAACAAAGTGCTCACGTAGGGCAAATCACAGACCACCAGCGCTAGGGGGCTTTCGTCTTTGGCGAGGAAGGTCTTTTTCGGTTCGAGATAGAACGCGCGGCAATACAGCCGCGTCCAGTGGCCCATGGAGACACGCCCGCCGGGCCCATGGCCAGCAAGGGAAGCCCCCGCAGGTGGGGTAACGTCCCGGGACGCGGCCCCCACCGAAAACTCAGTTCCGGCGCTCACCTCGCTGGGGGGAAGGTACAGATCCGTGCTGGGTCGGGGCATGTGATGTCGGTTGCAACCGAGGCTTGCGCAAAAGGCCAGGAGTAGCAGTGCCCAGATGGCGGTTCGAAGGGTCACTGCAGCGCCGGAAATGACTGCAGCGCGATGAGTCACGGCGGTGCGAGGGATCACGGCGGTGCGAGGGATCACGGCGGTGCGAAGGATCACGGCGGTGCGGTGAGTCATGGTGCCAGCGCCGTCCAAATGTGAAACCGCAGCCAAATACCCCCACCCAGTTGGGGAACGACGTGCTTGTCCGAGCCCGTCGTGGGGATGAGTGCGGTGGCCTTGAGGTAGGGGACGATGAAGATGTCTGGCCACAAGATGCGCTCGGATTTCCAGAGCGCATCCCCACCGTAGGGGCGGATGGGCATCTCGATGCGCGCCATGGGCCGGAGTACCGGGGCGTAGCGGCCGTGCACGTGGGCGCGCCCCGCCCCAAATCCCCCGTCGATTTCAAACCCGACGTTGGACAGATAACGCAGCGGCGTGTGCACTGCGTACCCCAGGAACCCACTATAATAGTAGTCATTCTTGGGTTGGGGGTCGTCGCTGCTCTTGAGGAGCCAATCCAGGGATGAATCCGTTCCGATCACGATACCCTCGTCGCGCCCGAGATGCATGGCCAGCTCCAGGGGTGCACTCATGGTGGTCTTGCCGTGGGGCTCAACCACGTGTTGGGCAGAAACGCCGGAAGACAGCTGAAATCCGCCGCAGGACCACAGACACGATACCCCTACGAGCTGGAGCCACCCCCAGTTTCTGATTTTGGCGTTGACCATGAGCTGTCCCCCGCCACCATATCTCATCTTTTTCTACAAACCAAGCACTAACAGACAGCCCGCATCGACCGCATGGCCGGGGCGGCTGTTAGCTGGTGGTTGTGAGCTGGCGGCTGAGTGGAGCTGCTGGCTGAGTGGAGCTGCTGGCTGAGTGGAACCTGGGTTCCAGACGGCCATGGGATGGGCCGCTAATGCATGGGTCCAACCAGGAGGACATGCATGACTAAAATGAAACTGTACGTAGACACTCACGACTGCCAAAATGGAACGTTTCCGGCTGGGCTCAGCGCCGAGCAGTTTCGCGACTTTTACCAGGAGTTCTTGCGCGCCTGCGACGCGCAGGGGGTGGTCCAGATGCGGGCGCACATCGGACTTGAGGACGGTCGGGCGTATTGTTTCTGTTTGGCGCCGAGTATCGAGGCCGTGCAGCGCGCGCACCAGGCAGTCCATTTGCCTTACGATGCGATCACCCAGGTGGACGTGGTAACACCGGGTGACATGTTTCTGACTAGGACCCCGTCGACTTGAACGCTGACGAGGCCCTTGCACGGTTCTCGTTCTGGCCTTCACTTTCTGAAGGGGCCAAGCAAGAGCTGCGCGTGCGCGGCGTCGTGGCCATGGTCGCCCCTCACACCACCCTGCTTCACAAGGGGGATGAAGTGGGGGGCGTCTTTTTGGTGACGCAGGGCGTCGTCCGCGTTTTTTACATCGACCGGAGGGGCCGCCAAGGGACCTTGTATCGCGTGGACGCCGAGCAGGCGTGCTTTCTGTCCATCGAATGCACGATGCGCGGTGGCCCGTATCCAGCCTGGGCGGAGAGTGAGGCGCACCTGACACAACTCGTGAAGGTCCCGCAAGTACTCTTCAGGAGCTTGTATTCGAGTGAGCCTGCCATCCGGGCTTTCACCTATGACGCACTCTCGTCGCGCGTTTTGCAACTGATGAGTGTGGTGGAGCAGTCGGCGAGCTTGGCCCTCGAACAACGCACAGCTGTTCTGCTCTTGAGTCTGGCCGATGACACTGGTCGCGTGACGTGCAGCCAGACACGGCTGGCGGAGCATCTAGGTTCTGTGCGTGAGGTGGTGGTGCGGACACTGCGCGCGTTCCGCGAGCTGGGACTTTTGACCACTGGGCGCAGCACAATTCAAATCGAGGACACTCGCCGTCTCAAGGAATTGGCGGGCCTGTCGCACCCGGGGCGCCCGCCGCTTCAGCAGCACAGTGAGTCCTCCCACGTCAGCACAAAAGGTCGTTGCTGAGCGCCACGTAGCAACAGGTGTTGTTCACCCGCCGCACGGCGTTTTCACACGTTGGGGTGACGCCCAGTCCGCAGCGGAAACGCCCGAAGTACAGCTCGTCCGCTCCTGGACAATCGTCGGTGTCCCCGACGTCATTCAACTGCTCATCAGCGAGGTCGGATGGAGCGGTCTCATCCGAGCTCGGATGAACCCTCAGCAAATGGACGACCGAGCATGGATCGGACAGTTCTTCCACCGTAAAGCACACGGTCGACTCAATCTCGTAGTCGTCGCACTTGATCTGATGAGATGGGACGACACAGTCATTCTCGGCGCCTCCGCTGCCCTCCTGCGTTTCGTCGCCGCCGTCGCCGCCCTCGCCACCCCTCGAATCATCTCCTCCGGATGCCGTGGCGTGTCCCCCCGTGGCCGATGTGCCGCCGCTGGATGAGCTGCGTCCACCGCTCGCTGGACTGTTTCCTCCGCTGGCAGCGGCCCCGCCCGTGGCGTGGGTGTCGGTGGGCTCGTTGTCCTTGGACTGACAGCCAAGCGGCATCAGCCACAAGCAGGTGATGAAGAGTCCGGGGAACACTAGACGAAGACGGAGCCCACGTGAGTTGTGCATGAGCAAGAGTCTGCCTCGTCTTGCCCGGCACCACCATTGGGCAATGGAGCGCTCAGCTGCGAGTAATCGAGTGACCGCCTGGGTCATCGAGCGCATAGGTTAGGAACGCTGGGGTCGCAGGCGGCGCTGCATCAAAGTGTCATACCCGTAATGGAGCCCACGTGGCTGGTCCGTATTTTCTGAGTTGCGCACGGTTGCGCACGAAAGGAATACGATATGAACAAGCGTAATTTAACCAACGGAGTATGTGCAAAATATGGGGTGCTTTTGGCCGTTTTCCTGGCAGGTTGTGCCAGCAGTCCTCCCCCATCGGCCAAGGCGCCCAGCGCCGGCTCTGAGCCGAGTGAAGAGGCAAACGTGGCCACCGCCGAGGCTGCTCACCGAGCGCCGCAAGCAGAGACCAACGAGTCCGACGCGCTGCTCTTGGGCGGGGGATGCCAGAGCGCGGACCTTTGCACGCCGCAAGTGTGCAGTCAGCGGCAGAGCAGGGTGCATCCAACCTGCGACGTGCAAAGGTCGTGCTCGGGTAATGTGAGCCAAGCGGAAGCGCAGCGACGACTGACCATCAACCAAAATTGCTTAGCGGCGCGCGAAGCTGTGGCAGCGTGCTACTCGGTGCAAGATAGCGGGCATCAGCAGCAGATCGAAAATGTGGAGCGAGCCATCGAAGTGTGTGAAGGCAAGATTTAGCTGCTTTCATCCACATTCTGTTGCTCGACCACGACGTTGGAACACCCCAGCCTCACGTGCCCATCGAAGCGCTCGATGATGCTGGGGGCGTCCAGCACACCCTGCCGTGCCAAGTGTTTGCGCAAACGGTAGACGTCGACGTTGAGGTGCTCCACCGAGCCGTAGTCGGGCAACATGCGCAACAAGTCCGTTACGGCCATCCAGCCCGGATCACGACCCGAGTTGTCCGCGTCCCCGAGCCTTTTGCGTGCCAGGACAAGGAGCAAGTAAAATCCGTGGCGCGTCCCTAAGTCGATGAGCCTATCGCGCGTCTCGAGGATCGCGGACACGTCTTCCTCATCGCGCGTGACACGAATGCGAAGTGTGCTTTTGCAGAGCCGCGCAGGCTCGTCCAGAGTGACCGTCTGGCTCGCGGCGTTGGCGAGGTGAAATCGATACAGACGACGGTCGAAAAGAAAGGTCTGTCCATCGGCCAGACCCAGCGTTGAATCGCCGCCTTCCAACTGCCAGCCGTCGCGTCTGTAAAAAATGCTCAGGCTCTCCGCGCTTGGGCTACACAGCATGAGCAGGCCGTCCTCGGCAAATGTGCGGACGCCCGTGGTCGTGTCTTCCACGTGTACAGCGGGTCGGCTGCAATCGCGCAATGACCAGGACTCCCGGAGATCACCGAACGCGACCACCGAGCCGCTGCTCAGGCGAACCGGCTGATTATGTCGGAGTTTCTTTTGATCGACGTAAGTACCGTTGCGACTACCCAGGTCGCGCACCGACCAAGCGTCGTGTTCCCAGCGGATCTCTGCGTGATGCGCTGACACGAACGAGCGAGGAATGAACAACGCACAAACTGGGCTGCGGCCCACGACCGTGGGCGTCACGAGATATTGTTCGTGCGCTCCGTCTTTGGAAATCAGAGTTGCCACGTGAAATGGGGTAGGGCGAGGTCGACAGGCAGTGATTCAATTGTTTGAACACCAAACGCGGCGAGGCTGAGCACCCTGGGCAGATGCTCGGTGCATCTCCAGGGGCACGAACCCCGCCGCGTGATTGGCGCGCTACTTCATCAGGTTGGCAAGCGAGTCTGTTGCGACCCCCAGCAATACGGGAACGCCCTTGGGACTCTGCGTCGTCATGGTGACGTGGCCGTTGCCGTCCTTCTCAACACTGGTGGTGCTGCCCCCGCTGGCCTTTGCCGTGAAAAAGGGCCACAGGCCCACCTTGGCCGCAGCTTCGATCTTGGTGATGTCGGAACTATTGAACTCGTACTCAGACGACATGGTGATGTTCACGTCGTCCGCCAGATAAATGGCCGTGATGGCCCGTTGAAAGCTGCCCCGACCGCCGAAATAGTTGTCCCAATCACCGCTGCGTTGCCACACCGTGGCGTCATTCTTGTTCTTGTACGCACCCTGGAGCGCGGACTTGTTCATCCATGCTTTGTACTGCGTTCCCGCTACGGAGAAGCCTTCCCCATTTTGCAGCGGCATGACCTGAGCCGTCACCGACCGACAACTGAAGCTCAGGTTGAACCCCTTGCTCAGGAAGTTGGTCGATGTGGTGTCGTAAGAAGCACTACCTCCCAAACTGAACAGATCATATTTGACGCCAAACGAACCTTTGGCCCAAGTGTTCTGCAGGTTGGTCTTGGTCTCCAGACTGTCGATGGAGAACGACAGCGAAGCGGGGTTGTTGAACAGCGTAGTGATGCCCTGACTTTGCGGAGAAAAGCCGTACGGGCCGCCGCCCGCCGCTGCCCACAGCGTGGTGGCGACGTTGACGGGGTTGTCTTGAATTTGCTGCAGAGCGGTTTGCCCATTTTGAACCACACCCGTAGGTATCCCAGCCATCACGCCCCATTGGGCCATCAGCGCGCGCTGGGATTGCAGCAACGTTGCCTGGGAAGTGAAGTCCAGTTTTGCGGCATTGGCCTTTTGAAAGTCGAGCCAACTGTTCAAGTACTGGGTTCCCAAAGCGACGCCCAGTTTGTCGGGTTGCACCAGACCATTGATGATGTTGCCATAGTTCCCGCTGTAGGAGTTCAAAGGATTGCCGGTGAAGGAAGCATCCAGATCCAGCGGAGGGACGCTGTCGGCCACCTGATTGAGGGTGGTTTGATCAGTGATCTGCATGGACCCGGTAGCAATCTGAAATCCCGTCGGGTTGCCCAGCTTGGTGCTGAGGTTTTGATAGTAAAGTGCCTGTAAATTGGTCGAGTAATCGTCTGCCATATCAAACTCCTTGTTGTGTGGGAGCAAGTCCCAAAGGAGTGATTACGGGGCAGACGCCCTGTGAACCATTACGCCCATAACACGACGCACCATGTCTGGATGCGAAGCGCCTTGAGCTCGGCTAGCCGGTCAAGTCAAAAACGCAGGAGCGCGCTCGCCGCAGGCTAGAGTTGACTCAATACAAAACTCGCCAGCTTGCGGATGGCGATGTCAGCCTCGGGATGCAAGCCAGCGAGAGCTGGTGGATTGTGAGTCATCTGTGGGGCGATATGAAGCTGCGTAGCCACCCCGGCCTCTTTTAGCTTGGTATGGAACGAAAGAATGTCGTCCTTGGGCAGTTCCAGCTCGCCCACGATGACCAAACACGGGCACAAGCCCGAAAGATCGGCGTGAGTGGGGGAAATGCGTGGGTCAGACAATACGTGCTGGCCCGCAAACGCGAGGGCATGTTTGAGCAGCACTTCCCTGGTGCCAAAATCGTAACGATCATATTCGCTGAAGGACTGGCCGGGCATGTCCAGGTCCACCCAAGGTGAGAGCAGGCCGAGCGCGCGCGGCAGTGGAACCCCTTGGTCGCGCAGCGCAAGGGCCAAGCTGATGGCCAAGTTCCCCCCCGAGGAGTCTCCCACGATCACCAGGCGATCCGGCGAGGCTCCGTCCTGCAACAGGGCGCTGTACACCGCGAGCGCGTCGTGCAGTTGTGCGGGGTAGGGGTGCTCGGGCGCGAGGCGAAAGTCGGGCGCCACGACCGGAAGGCCAGTCTCAAACGCGAGGCGGGCCATCATTTCACGGTGGGTCGTCGTGGATGAGCCAAACAAATAGGAGCCGCCGTGTAGGAAGAGAATGAGGCCGTCCTTCTCGGCTAAGCGCGGTGGCGAAAACCGGCTGCCCGGCACACTCGCCAGGTTGATGTCCGCCCGCGGCACCTTGCGCGCATAGTCCTTGGGAAACGGCCGGCGCGCCATATCCTCCCGCAACTGAACGAGGTCCCAAGCGGCTGTGTCGTCCCAGTCCAGGCGCATGTAGCGCACAATCCATTCGAACTTGAAGGGCCAGCTGGGGTGCCTGGGCCGGCCACTGAGACGAGCAACGAGGGTGGCCCAAAAAGCGACAAACAACAGGTGCAGTCCACGAAGCATGCGCAGTTGTTGCACGAGCGAGCCGGTCTGAAAATAGCGACCGTGCTCGGAGCTACCGCGCGCGGGCCCATCACAACTGCATCACTCAGGCGAGTGCGACACCACATGCTGCGGCGTCATTGTACGCTGCACTGGACGGTGACATCTTCACCCGGCAGCAGAGGCGCGGCGTAGAGCGCGATGTTGCCACCCGGTTCCAGCTCGCTGTGCCCGTCGGGACAAGACACCTCGATGGAGGTTTCCCCAGCGGCCAGCGATTCGTTGAACAAGGCGTCTCGCTGCACGCAGGCTGTTCCGAGGTGGAGCACGTCGCTGTACTCGCACCCACGCACCACCACCGGGGACGCGTCCTCGGGCACTTCACAACGGAGCGAGATGGTTTCTCCCACGGGGCAGGCGACGCGGGACAGGGAGCCCGCGCCCTCCTCGAATCCGCAGTCGCGTAGCGGTCCCAACTGGCCCCGCGTGCATGCAGTCAGGATGAGTCCGCCGCGCGTCACCTCTACGGTCTTGGTTCCGGTGTTGTTGTCGTCCCACCCGTCCACGAAATCACACACCGCCCGGTCCACTGGATCCCCGTGCACGGTCTCGAACTCGGTCTGCTCCCAGACGGGGTCCCCATTTGCGTCGAGTACGTGTGTGCCTTCACACAGGAACTCTTCAGGGTTAAATACGAAGCTGAGCTGGCCTTCTTGCGTCGCCTCACTCACATCCACATCGGTCACGTCGATCCACTGGCACTCGATCCCAGCGCCATAGTCGTCACCCCAGCCCGCCTGGATGCCCTGGAACTCACACGAGCCATAGGGGTGGGTGAGCGGAGAGTACTCATTGTTGGAATAACGATTGGTACTTTGCAAGCAAAAGGCCTGTTTGTTGCCCGACTGTGTGTCGCCGCTGCCAAACAGAAAGTCACCATAATACGAGAAGTGGTAGTGCTCGTGGCAGCTACTGAATTCAAAAATATTGTGGTCGGCCAAGACTGATCCACTGCCGTCCAGGTAATAGTCGATGTCACCGATGTCGAGCGCCTCGCCACCCACGTTGTGCACACTGGCGTCAAATTGGAGCAGCCGTCGCCAGCCGGTACCACCCACGCAATTCTCGGCCAAGGCACAGGAGTCCTCATCGATGTAGCGGTAGATGATGCGTTGTACATCGAGGCCGTCACTGAGCACGCGTACGTCGGGTTCCCGATCGTGGGTGACGTCGCCCATCCGCACCTGCGCTGCGAGCGCATCGTCCCAAGGGAGCCGCTCGAAGCGCACCGCCGTCTCCACGCTTCCCACCGCGCGGTCCAATGCCTCGATGCAATCTTCATCGGGTATCTCAGTCAAATGGCAGCCGTCGTCTTCTCCTGCCGTACACTCGTGATCATAAAACGTGGCGCTGTTCTCCGCGTCCACGCTGTTGGGCGGAAACTCCGCTTCATCCATGCACGCGTAACCGGTGCGCTGGAACAGCAACTCGGGATCCAAGGGGAAGACGAAGGGCTCCTCCCAAGTGCCACCGAGGTCATCCAACAGTGGCTCAGCGGCTTTGGCCGAAGGCTCGTCGGTGAGCAGTGTGCTGGACAGAGTGTAGTCGCGCACGACTAGGTCATGACCATTCACCTCCACGCGCTCGGCGGGTCCGTTGAGGGCCACTTGCCACAGCTCGGTGGGCGGCAACGGCAATTGACCGCGCTTCTCTTCTTCTTCGTAGTAGAAGTTGCGAAACACCAAGCGGTAGCTCGACAGAGCGACCTGCGCGCGGGCGCGCGCCTGCCAGTAGTCCTCGTCCTCCTTCAGCAACTTCTCGGCTGCGTCATCGCGCAGCTGCGCGGGGAGCTCATCGAGCAGCACCCCGACGCGACTCGACAGCGTGGTGGCGATGAGTGCGCCCCTTGGCACCTCCCCGGACGCAGCGCCCCCCAAGCCCCCCTCGCCACCCGCTCCCTGTCCGCCCTCGCCCCCTCCGCTTCCGTCATCACTACTGCACGAGATGACCTGAAAGGGGACGAGCAAACCGACAACGAGCAGCGACAGGTGAGCGGGACTGGTCTTCATGGCCCCGAAGGTACCGTCGATTACGTTTCGGCGCATCGACGGCCTGCACGTTGGACGGCCTGCAGGTTGGATGGCCTGCACGTTGGACCGCCAAGTGCTTCGCGACGACACCGAGGGCTTGGAGCCAGCCAAAATGAATTCATCGCTCATGGAATTCAAGGTTGCCGCTGCGCTGGGGTTCGCGACGGCTCCTCTCTTGTGATTCAATGCTTCTTTGCGTGGGAATTTCCGTCGCGAGGGAGTCGTGTGTGATGTTGAGTACTTGGCGTGTAGCGAAGAACTTAGGCGGCTTGCTGCTGCTGGGGACGGTGGGGCTTGGTGCCTGTGGTGGAAAGGCGTCCGAGCACGGTCGTGATGATCCCTCTGGGGGTGCTGACCCGAGCGGTGACGGTGACCAGGGGGATGGCGACTCTGGGAGTGAAACTGGCGGATTGGGTGGGGAAGGCAGCAGCGCGGGCGATGGAGACGGCAGTGGTGGAGCGGAAAGCGGCCTTGGCGGTGAATCATCCTACAGCGGCGGGAGATCGAAGGGCAGCGGCGGCGACCGAGGGGACTGCGATGACGAGGATGCCCCTCAGGTCGAGGTCTGTGGTCTCAATGATCGCGGCGAGCGAAAGCGAACTTGCGCGGGGGGCGAGTGGGGTGAATGGACTGCTTGCGAGGACCCAGATGAATGTGAAGTTGGGCAAGGCCGGCAGGTCACCTGCGACGAACCAGGGACGGCGAGAATACAGCCTCAACGTTGTCGGGACGGGTACTGGGAGGACAGCGACTCCTGCTTGCTTCCCTGTCCCGATGATCAAGAGTACGACGCCCTAGCTCGTGCGTGTCTCACGCCTGTCGCTTGTGATGCAACCAAGAGCGACTTTGGAGGGGGCATCGGCACGGCCGAGGACCCCTACGTTATTTGCAGTGCCCAGCAACTCCAGGCGGTCGCGTACGCGCCCAGCGCGCACTTCGTACTCGCGCGGAGTCTTTACCTGGGGAAATTGGAGGATTTTGTACCGCTCGGCACGACGTCGGCGCCGTTTCGCGGAGTGTTTGACGGCAGGGGCCGCGCGCTCGAGGAGCTCACGTGGAACGGGCTCGTTCCTGGTGGGTTGTTTGGCGTGGTGGACGACGGAACCATCCGCACGCTCGTGTTGACGGGCTTTGAGGTGAGAGGTGAGTCGGTCGTGGGCGCGCTGGCGGGCTGGGCACAGAACGAAAGTTTCATCTCTGGGGTGCAGGTCAAGGGGGGACATGTCAGTGGCACCTCAGAGGTCGGAGGACTGGTTGGGCGGTTGTCTCAGTCGAATGTGGTTGCGTCGACAGCGATGTCCGATGTCGCTGCAACAGGAGACATGGTGGGGGGCCTTGTGGGCCACGTCCACGACGCGTCCTCCGTGGATGGACGGTGGACCGGTACGGCAATCTCAGGAAACTCGATGGTGGGCGGCCTGGTGGGGAACCTGCACGCATCGTCCTCTGTAGCGGGCTATGTCTACGGAAATGTGACGGCGACAGGAGACATGGTGGGCGGGTTGGTGGGGAACAACAGCGGCTCGTTGATCCACCGCGGATGTTCTGCGGGCGGCTCGGTCACGGGGCAACACAGCGTGGGCGGCTTGGTCGGGGCCAACACGGACGCCGCGCTCGAGGGTAGCTGGAGCCAATCTGTCGTGTCGGGAGCAGGTGACTCAGTGGGTGGGCTAGTGGGGCACAATGAGAATTCGCCGCTCACTGATTGCTACCATAGTAGCGATACCACCGGAAAAGGTGAAGCGGTGGGCGGTTTGGTGGGACACAACTTGAACTCCGCAATCAGTCATTGTCGGGCGTCGTACATGGCAAGCGGTGATGCGAACGTTGGCGGTCTGGTGGGCCACAACGATGGATCGCCAATCAGCGAGAGTTTTGCGTTGGGAGAAGTGTCGGGCACCGGCGATGCCGTGGGCGGCCTTGTGGGGTACAACCTGGGCTCGGAGGTGAGCGACTGTTTCGCCCATAGCGAGGTGGCGGGCAACAATGTCGTGGGTGGACTCGTGGGGCGGAACGAAAACTCCGTCCTGCAGCACAGCTACGCCAAGGGAAGTGTGCTGGGAAACGGTGCAGTGGGGGGACTGGTGGGGTCGAACGTGGGATCCGGCGTGCTCGCCTGCTTTGCCCCTGAAGAGGCAGCGTCGAACCTGCTGGGAGAAACCACGGGCAGCGCTGCTCTTGTCGACTCGCTGCTCATTCCGCTCGCCAGTTTTGCCGAACCCACGGTCTTTTCGAACGTGGGTTGGGACTTCACGGGCACCTGGTTGATGGACCCGCTGGGTCACCCCATCCTGCAGTGGATGCAGTGAATGTCTGACCGGGCCGGCTCTCAGCCGCGGCTTTGGGGAGCACGCCGCTGACCGGGGGGGCCGGGCTTACGATGGGGCGCTTGGGGAGCGCGGCGCTGGTCGCCGGGGCGCGACGGCGCTGCGGCTCGTGAGGGAGCTGCAGTTCGTGAGGACGCTGCAGCTCGCGCGCCCGAGGAGTGCTGGGGCCGACGCTGGGGTTTGGGCCCGCGCGCGGGCTCCGGTGTGTGGTCGTGCGCGATGGCGAGTTGATTCGCTTCAATCCGCTCGATGCGCATCTTGATCAGCTTCTCGATGTCGGCCAGGAACGGTCGCTCCTCCGGATCGCAGAACGAGACGGCGACGCCATCGGCGCCGGCGCGCGCGGTGCGGCCAATGCGGTGCACGTACGTTTCAGGCACGTTGGGCAAATCAAAGTTGACCACGTGGGTCACGCCATCGACGTCGATGCCGCGCGCGGCGATGTCCGTGGCCACGAGCACCGGCAACTCGCCGCTGCGGAAACCGTCGAGAGCGCGGGTGCGCGCGCCCTGGGACTTGTTGCCGTGGATGGCCGCACAGGGGATGCCCTGCCGGTCGAGACACTCCGCGACACGGTTGGCCCCGTGTTTGGTGCGAGAAAAGACCAAGGCGCGTTTGACTTCAGGCTTCGAGAGCACATGCACCAGCAAGTTGCGCTTTTGCGCTTTGTCGGTGAAGTACACGCTCTGACTGATCTTTTCCGCCGTGGAGGATACCGGCGCCACGGAGACGTGGACCGGGTCCTTCATCAAGCGGCTAGCCAGGGTGCGGATCTCCGGGGGCATCGTTGCCGAGAAAAACAGCGTCTGGCGTTTAGCGGGCAAAGCGGCGGTGATGCGCTTGACGTCATGGATGAAGCCCATGTCCAGCATGCGGTCCGCTTCATCGAGCACAAACACCTCGAGGCGATCGAGCTTGACGAACCCGCGGTTGAGGAGATCGATCAAGCGGCCAGGGGTGGCCACGAGGATGTCGATGCCCTCACGCAGCTCCTTGACCTGAGGGCGCTCGTTCACGCCGCCAAAGATGACGGCGTGGCGCAAATCAAGGCCAGCACCGTAAGTAGCGAGGCTTTCGCCAATTTGCGCGGCGAGTTCACGCGTGGGGGTGAGCACCAAGGCGCGCAGTACGGCGCGACCAGTGGCGAGGGAGTCGATGCGCTGCAGCACAGGCAGCGAAAATGCGGCGGTCTTTCCAGTCCCCGTTTGTGCGCAGCCTAAAACGTCCTTGCCCAAAAGCGCCGGGGGAATGGCTTGCTGTTGAATGGGGGTGGGCGTTTCGTAGCCAGCTTGGTCGAGGGCCTGCAAGATTTCGGGGATCAGGCCCGTATCAGCGAATTTCACCGGGCAGCACTGACACGCCTTGGGGCAGGTGTAAAGGAAATGGGGGTAGAATCGCGTGGATAGAGGGTTCAGATAGCCGCCACGCCGGAATTGACCTGGCGCGGGTATCGATCTGAGTACGCCGGCGCAATGAGTTGACCTTTGGACCTTCACCGCGCGCCCCACGGCGTTCAGCGACACCCGAACGCGTGGGGCATTCTTGTCATGCGCATGGCACAACCGTCACAACCGCGCTGAGGTTCAGTCCGCGCCGCCCAGCCCGCCGAGTCCACCCAACCCGCCGAGTCCACCCTCGCCCCCGACCTCAGCACCGCCACTGCCAAATGCGCCGCCGCTGCCGAAACGGCCGCCGGAGCCCGTTGCGCCACCGGAACCATAAGAAGGATCCGGGTCCGAATCGGAACTACATGCCACGGCTGCGCTGAGGGCCCCGAGGGCCAACCAGGGCGCAATACTGAAGACCAAACGTTTGTTGTGAGAAGAATTTGAGTTTGCCATCAACGGTTGTTACGCAAGGCACATGCCAGCGCAGTTGCACTGAGGGCGGAGCGATTGTGATTGAATGCTCAGTGGAATCGCGTTGTTGGTGGGTCAGCCGTGCGCCAGGGCTTTGGGTGGGGGCAGTGTCTTGTCGCGACTGCGCCAAGCTCTGCGCTCGGCCGGGTGTCGGGCTTGCGTGCGCCGGCAGTCGGCGCATCACTCACCAAACGCTCACTAGTTCTAGGGCGCGACGAGACCCAGCGTCCAAGGCCAAAACGTATGCACCCGGCTGACTCAAACACTGCTCGGGGTCAGTGACAGCTGCTTTTTAGCGCCCAATAGCGTCACGAGCATGGCCACAAACACAATCGTCCAGGCGGTGAGCGCCACGTAGATGAAGCATTGAGGAATGACGAGCAGGTAGCCAAGTCCGGTGGCTTGCGCGAGGCGCGTGGTGCTGGTGGTGTACATGCCCAGAGGAAACACCATGCCCCAGTACGTGGGGTCATAGCGGAACGGGAACTTGCGGATGGCGTGCCGCCACACGAACAAGATGACGAGCAGGGGGATCCACCAGCTGGCCGTCACCCAGAAGAAGAGCGTGAACCCCGTGACGAACGGCCGCAGCATGTGCAAGAGGGGTGACGCCGTGCTGGACAAGAGCAGCGTCGAGCCGGCCAACGTCGTGATCGCCACCGCGCCCATGTTGATCCAGTAGGGCGGCGTGAGGCCCTCGATGGACATGGGCAGAAACGTGAAGCGATAAAAGATCAACGTGATGATGGCCAGATACAGCATGGCCCCCAGCAGATAGAAACACAGCGTGAAGAACAGCACGGGGCCTGGATCGGCCATTGTTTTCGAGAGCAGCGAGCCGAGCACGGAGACAGCCTGGGTTGCCACCGTGGCGATCAACCACGCGCCGTTGATGCCTGTCTCCAGCGGCGGCTTTTCTTTGCGCACGACGACCGCCGTGAAGAACGAGTACATCACGATGAACCACAGCCCGATGCCCAAAAACCAGAGTACGCGCGCAACGGCGGGCGCCTCGCCAACCACCAGCGACTGGGTGCCGAGCACACAGGTGCCCGCCACGACCGTGAAGAAGCCCGGACCGCGATTGTGATCACACAGATCATAAAAGACGTGCCTGGGGAACAGGACGATGCGCGTCAGCAACAGCGTGCAGAGCAACCCGTACATTGCCACGTTGAGATAGAGCAGTGGCGTGGCGATGAAAGGTAGGCCGAGCAGCTTGGAGCCGATGGAGACGATGCCCGTGGCCATCACGACCGCGAAGTAGCCAGGAAAGAGCCCTTGGATGCCGCCCAAGATGCGCTGTAGAAGTGACGGTGTGGTGGGGGTCAGTGGTGTGGGCTGGAGCATGGGTGGGGGGTGGCCGAAACGTGAGACCGCGCACGGATGTGCGCCTGGTCAGCGAAGAGTCCAGTGAGTCCTGACCCGGGGCAAGAGCAAGGCGCATTACTTTGCGGCAGATGGTTGCTCCGCTACCCAATTGACGCGCTGTACGAGGGTGTGAGATCAAGCAAAGGTCATTTTTGCGCAGAAAGTCATGATCATGAGCTACCTTCGACAATTCCAACAGCGATGGCCGTTTCAGCCGGGGCGGTTGTTTCAAGGCCGAGGTCTGTGGTTCGTCTGGTTCACCGCGCTCGGCTGGGCGGCGTCGTGCAACCCGGACGAAGCTCACCCACCTTCATTCGGTTCGGGCAGCGGGGGCGCCTTCACTGAGACGACCGATACCCTTGAAGTGACGACCTACATCGAAACATCACCGACAACGAGTGAACCTTTCGAGCCCGGTGCACCCTCCTGCGCCGCTTTGCCTCAAGATCTGATCCTCGATCCCCCGTGTTCGGACGACGATCTGATTGTGGCTGGTGGCTGCTCGAACTTCTACGATTCTCGTGATTTCCTTCTGCCTCTTTCTCCGATCCCAGTCCCCTCACCCCCTGACTTGCGCGCGGTCTTGCTGCCTTTGCCGGGGGAGGACAACGTGGGCGGTCAAGGTGGACAGGGCGGTCAAGGGGGCGCTCATGGTGCATCCCCTCCGTGGTTGGGATTGGTGGTGGACGTGGTCCCTGCTGGAAGCGCTGACGTCACCGCCACAGGGTTTCAGCTCTTGCAGCCAGGCGCCAGCTTATCGGTCTCGGGGGCGTTCACCGACCCAACGCTCGCACCTTATGTTGAGTACCTATATCCGTCCGCCTTCGTGGGTGATCCGTACATCATCCTCCACGTCGCCGTCGTGCGCGGAGAAGGCGTATTGTTTAGAAAGCGGGTCATCCTTGAGCCCGACTACTCCTGCATCGTCCGATGAGTGCGACGAGGACGCTGGGAGCGCTGGCGCGAAGAGGCCGCACGTTGCTCGACGAGGTTCAGCTGAGCCAGCGTTTGCGTGAGCCGCTCACGCTGGTACGCGTCGGTTTGTGCTTGGTGTTCTTGGTGCGGCATGAGCGGTTTCTGCCGGCTGCCATTGATTTTGAAGGGCACATTTGGGGGCCGGGGTCGGAGTACGGCAGCCAAACATTGGCGCGCGTATTGCCGCAGTTTGTTTACCCGCTCATCCCAGGCTTTGATCTCGTCTTGCCGTGGAGTGACGCACTGTGTCGCGTGCGTCTGTTGTGCTGTCTACTTTTGTTGGTGGGCGTCTTGCCCCGCCTCAACGCGGCCGCGCTTGCGCTGATCAGTTTTGGTCTCTTTGCCGCGGACGGGTTTCGTTACCTGCACCACGTACTGGTGCTCTACGTGAGCCTTGCGCATCTCGCGTTTCCTCACGTGCCGCGCGCGCGCAGAGGTGTTCCGTTCGCCTTGCTCATGCTGCGTTGCCAGGTGGTCGTCGTTTATCTTGCGGCGGGCCTCGCCAAGTGCCAAAGCGTGTGGCTGTCGGGCGCCACGGTGTCTGCGCTGGTGCGGGAGGGGGTGGCGCGGGGACCAGTCATGCAGGGCGCGGTCGGGTTGCTGGGCTTTCAAGGTCTCGCGGTGGGGGCGTGGGCGGCTGAACTGCTCGCTCCGCTGCTCTTGCTGTGGCCTCGAACGCGGCCGTGGGGCGCGCTTGTGGCGCTCGGTCTGCATGCGTTCATTCAGGCCACCATCGAGGTTTCGACGTTTGGTGCCACGATGGTGGTTTTATTGGGTTCATTCTTGCCCACACGCGCGGAGCGAGAAGACACAACGCGCTCGCTTCGGAGGCCTCCGCTGCGTCAGCTCGCTGGGGCGCTTGCGCTCACGGCCGCCTTGCCCATCGCCGCGCAGCTGGCTGGCACGAGTGTAGGGGCGTTTAGCATGTTCACTCGGCTCGTCACCTATCACTTGTCCATCACCATCGACGAGCGACCCGTACCCAGGAGCGAACTCGCGGCGCACCTGGGCCGAGACGGAGCTCGCATCGTGCGGCTAGCCAATGGCCGCGGTGTAGGGGAGGCCAATGTCGAGATCTTACGGCGTTCATTGCCCAAGTTAGCGCGCTTTTTGTGTGTGGTGCGCCCGCAGGCCGAGCAAGTCGACCTGCGCTTGGTCACGCGACGCATCGAGGGGGGAGATCCTGCGCGCTTCCAGGCAGCGCAGCCTTGTTTGCGAGAGGGGTGACTATCAATCCTCGTTGATCACGACGCTGTCGGCGTTGTCGAAGCCGAGAGGTTCGTCCAGTTCGACGCCGTTGGCGAACAACGCGAAGGCCAGGATGTCCACCATGTCTTCGTCGGGGAGCGAACCGGCGTCATCGCCGGGCATGTACTCGTCCGCGAAGACGAACACATCCAGGGCCGTGTGGAACTGCGTCGTGCGCACCTGGCGCTCGGCGGGAGGATCAAGGGGTAGCGCGCCCTCGCCCACCACAGCCGGAGCCCGGTCGGTGCCTTGGCCTGCATCGCCGTGACACTTGGCGCAGTGATCCCCGTACAGCTCGCCACCGCGCTGCACCTGGGCTTCGAAGGTGTCCGCCGTGTCGCCCGTGTCGCCAGAATCGCCATCACCATCGCCGTTCCCGCCGTCGCCGCAAGCCACGCTCGTGGTGGCGACCAAGATGGCGGCCATCAGGCCGATGAAACCATTGGTTTTGAGGAGTTGCATTCGTTTCGTTCCCTTTCGACCTATGGGACGCGCCGCGGGCAGCATTCGTTACTCATTTAGGAAAAAATCGTCAGAGCAGGTAACCTTTGCATGAGCCCGCGCGTCGTACGGAGGTCGACCCATGAACTCGCTCTTCCAAGGCCCTGCACCAGCCGTTTCGCCCCCACCTGCGGTAGGCCGTCCTCCGACGGCCGTCGAGTTTGAGGCTGTCATGCGTGCCCACAATCGACTGCTGTTTCGTCTGGCACGTTCGATAGTCAGAAACGATTCTCACGCCGAAGACGTCGTGCAGAGCGCGTACCTGGCCGCCTACTCGAAGCTGAACACCGTGTCCGACCCCACCAAACTGCGCAGCTGGCTGTCGCGCATCACAGTGAACGAAGCCATCGACCTGACGCGCCGGGAGAAGCGCAACGCAGCGCTCCCGGAGGGCTGGCAGGACGGCGTCCCTGTTCCGTCCGCTCCGCCCCTGGCCCGTGAACTGATTTCTGGCGAAACCCCCGAGACGAACACGACACGCCGCGAGCTGCGACAACTGCTCGAAGATGCCATCGATGAGTTGCCGCCTGTTCTGCGCAGCGTGCTCGTCCTACGCGACGTGGAGGGGCTCAGTGCTTCCGAGGTCGCCGCGTGCCTGGGTTTGGGCGAAGTGGCAGTGCGTGTGCGCTTGTTCCGCGCGCGCGCGCGCATGCGCAAATGGCTGGGCGCTCGCTTCGAGAGCCATGCTCACATCGCCTTCGAGTTTGCCGGCGAGCGCTGTGATCGCATCGTGGCGCGCACGCTTTCAAGTCTTGTCGCAGCTGAAGTGAAGCGTCAGAATTGAGCCTGAATTGCCGGTGTTCAGTCGTCTTCGCTGGCCAGGGCCTGGGCGATGGTCCGGGTCTCGTAATTCACGAAGGCGTTGAACGTGACATTTTTGAGGTCCACCCGGGTGAAGAAGGCGTTGCACGCAAAACTCGAGGCCAGGGTGCGCAGGTCGCGCGCCCAGCGCGGTAGGTAGTGGGGAGCCGCGATGAAGCCGGTTTCAAAATAGGGGGCCAGTTCCACCACGTCGGCCAGGGTCAAGCGCCCTGCGAACAACCAGGGCGCGTACTCGGGGCGATTGTCATGGATGCACGTGGCCAAGAACACGTACACCTCGAACATACCCTTGAGGTAAACCGTGTCTTTGGTGAAAGCGACGCCGCCACGCACATCGCCGCCGCGGAAACAGCGCACGGTGGATTGATAGCTTTCTTCCTCGTCTTGCCCACCCTCGAGGAAGCTCTGAAATACCTCGATGAAGTTGGCGCCGTCGAGCGCTTTGGCAATGCCTTGGACGCGCAGCGCCAAGCGACGCAGCCGAGCGACATCCAAGGAGAGGGTGAGCAGCTCGGCCAGCACGGCCAGCCCCTCCTGCGTGCGCGTGGTGCGCGGCGCGCCGAGGGCCAGGCACTTGAGGTTAGGCTGACGACGCCCGTTGTGCATGGTTGCGGCGTGGATGTGCGCTTCGTGATAGAGCAGCTGATCGAGATCAAGATCGGAAAACATCGCGTCGGCGCGCAGGCGGATCTTTTTGGAACCGGCGATGGCTTTGGAGGACAAATCCGGGTCGAGCACGACCTCGACCGTGTCATCGGTGAAGAATTCGTTCACCGCGCGGCCCAAGCGCTCAGCAAAGGCCTCGGCTCCAATGTTGGCGACTGTGGGTGGAACCACGTGTCCGCCCATGAGTTCGTCAGTGCGCTCCAAGAAATAGTTGGCTGCGTCGGCCGCGGTGAAGCCTTGGGTGCGGTAGGCATCGTCCGGCCGCCCGTAGAGCTCGATCGAGTACTTGGTAAAATCGGGGGTGCCGATGCTGCCGAGCATGCGCGCTGCGGCCTCGTAGCTGCGTGCTGTCTTGAAAATAAAGTTGTCGAGCGGGTGCTCTCGATCGCACGCGGCTTGGATCTCGTCCAGCTCAGCTCGAGCGGACTCGAGCCGCACTTGCTGCAGCGAAACTTTGGGCAGTTCGGGTCGACCTGCCCGGAAGGCCTCGAGAAATTCCTGCTCAGCTTGGCGCGGCCAGGTCAGGGCGCTCAAGACTTTGATGGGAGACGTGGCTTTTGCCAGCCGTTGGTCGAGCTCGATGGTTTTCTGCAGTCGGGGACTCATGATCCGTGGCCTCGGGACGCGTGATGGACGCGCTTTTCCCGAGTGTGCGCCCGCAGGACTCGGGTGGCAATCAGCGCCGCGGCGGCGCGCCGGGGCGCGGATGGATCCCCGTGACGCCTTGGACCAAACGTCGGTAGGGGCTGTTTGGATACAGTTCGATGAAGCGGCGCGTGCGCTCGCGCGCTTCAGGCATCCTGCCCAAGGTGACCAAGAGCGTGACGATCTTGGCGCGACGCGCCTCCGCCGCTTTGCCTTGCTCGGGATACCATTCTTCACCGGCGAATGCGTAATCGAGAGCGCGCTTTTGGTCGGTACGTTCGAGTTCCTCCAGCTCCTTCCAGTACAGTTCAGGAGAAGCGGGGGGTGTTGTGAACTCTGGGGCGAGCGACGCGGTGGCGCGAGGGTTCAGATCGGTTTTTGGACGGGGGGGGGCGTGGGACGCGGCCAGGTCGCCTGCGCTCGCTGAATGTGAGGAGCCGGTGAGCGCGGCGTTGCTTGATCGCGGCGGATCGGTCGGCGTGCCCGCGACGAGCCACCACAGGCCCAGTCCGACCAGGACCGTTAAAGTGAGCACAACCCACCTGGCTTGCATTAGAAGGAGACCGAGCAGCCTTTTTCGGTCGCAAAGTCACCGATCATGGTCAAGTCGAGACCCTCTGTGCCCGGCTTGGAGACACAGCCGTCAAAGTACTGCCACGACCAAGCGCCCGCGTAGCCCGCGTCGAACCAACTGCCGAGGACGGTGGCAAACGAAGGATCGGGTCCACCAAATGGACCGTCGAGCAGGTAAAACTCACCCATGACTACCGGCTTGTCTGGATAGCCGAGCTCGCCGGGTGGAGTGGTGTAGGGCCAATAGTTGTTCACCCACTCGTAGATGTGGGGCTGATTGAACTCGACCGCGGTCACGTCGTTGAACGCCCAGGCCCATTTGGCGGCAGCCCAACCCACGCTGCGTAGTGCTCCTGGGGTGGTCGTCCCCAAGGCAGTCAGTGAGGCATTGATGAAGGCCTTCATGTTCTCGAGTGAGACTGCGTCCAGCTCTTCATTGGGGGTGAAGTCCTGGCCATCTTCAGCGGTGCCGGTCTCCAGGACGGCCCATTCTGGCTCGTTGATCACGTCCCAGCCCAGCAGGCGCGTGGCATAAGGGCTGTCCGCTACGGCCTGGGCGAGGGGTGTGACGACGTTGTTCACGAGCGCACTGCGCCCTGTGTCGCTGGCCACCAGCGCGGAGATCCCCGGGATAGTGACGTCGTCTGCCTCGGTGCGGGTGGGACGGAAGGCATCGAAGGAGAAGATGGTGAACACCAAATACACATCGTTGCGCTGCGCGAGCTCCAAGGCGAGCTGAATGTCGGTGACTGCGCCCGCGCTGATGCCCGTGGGCGAGCCGGCGTCATCCAGGACGATGCCGTCGCCACGCAGGTCAGGGAACATCCACCAGCGGATGACGCTGACCCCGTTGGCTCGCATGTTCGCGAGGTCTTGATTGTAGGTGCCAGGGTTGCCTGAGATCCCACCCAGGCTCCACGCCTGCATCCCGCCAAAATCAGCACCAAAATCGCGCCAGGCGTAGTTGATGCCGAGCGCAAAGCGATCCTTGCACGCATGCACCAGCCCTCCAAAGGCGCACTCATCCGCTGGGGCGGCATCACAGCTACTGGGCGGAGCATCGCCGGCCTCGGCCGTCAAATCAGGGGGCGTCCCGACGACACCACACTCCGCGCCTGCCGCATCACCACAACGACCACAACTCAAGTCACAGTAGTCGATGAGCCAGTCCTCGTTGCACTTGCCCCAGCCTGCCTGCTCCTCACAGGTGTACCCGTCGTCGCTCGGGGGGTACTCGTCGGTGCACGCTTCGCCGCCGCCGCTGGCGGTGTCAGCGCCGCCGCTCCCCGTCTGGTTGCCTTGACCCCCGGTGGCCGCACCGCCGCTCCCATTTGCGTCCGCTCCACCGCTGCCCAAGGCCCCTCCGCTCGAGCTGCCCCCGGTCCCGGTGCCCTGAAACAGCGGTTCAGGGTCGCCCCCGGAACAGGCCCAGGTCGTGGACGCGGCCACGATTGAGAGGAGAGCGACGGATGGAACGGTGTGCAAGTATGGAATGCGGTGCAAGCGAAGATGCATGGGCTGCCTCGGGGAGGGATGGTCGGGGCACGCTTATCACATTTCTGGCTGAAAACAGTGGGTGTCCTGGGGCCAGCCGCTCTCAAGTCAGGCCGCTACTAAGCAGCGGCCCGACGGCCACCGCTTGCCGCTGATTGCCCCGCGAGAGGGGAGAGCCTAATCTGCCCCCGTTGTGCGTCCGAGGGGTCCACCCCTCGCGCGGGTAGTACTGGGGGTGGACATGCGCGGAGGCACACAAGCCGAGGCAATCAGCTGGTGGAGGGAAAATGGAAAAAATAGGCAAGGAAGCAACACGTTTGGCTGCGGCCGCATGCATGACAAGCTCTGCATTTCGCCGAGAAGTACTCGCGCGGGCGCGGGACGTTCACCACGCGGCGACGATGTTCCAACAGGTGTTGCTCGGCTTCGGCGCGGCAACTGCTTCGACGGCGCCTCAGGCGGTGGGGAGCGCGTCATGAGACAAGACAATAAAGATGCAAACTATGGCATCATCGCCACCAACGTCTCTGCAAATGTGCTCGCTGTGGGGACTGCGGCCTCCGCCGTACAAAATGTCCAACAATTCGGCCCCCAAATCCAAGCGGAGGCCCAACAGCTATTGAGCCAGTTCCGAACGGAACTGGAGCGCGTCCTGAACGACCCGGAGCGGCGCGCCTTCGTCGAGGAGGAGACCAAACAACTCGAGAAGACGCTCAAGGAGGACGCCCCCTCGGTGGACAAGATCTCGGGACTCTTGGAGAGCATCTCGAAGAAGCTCAGATTGGTCGGTGTCGTGGTCGCCAACGTGCAGGCATTGGCGGCGCCTTTGGGCGCGCTGGCCAAGATGCTCCGTGTCCCTTTGCATGTCCTGGGATTGTGAAGCTGTCGTCCGGCAATTCCGAGCAAAGGGGTGGTAGCGCGGGACGGCGTCGGACGACCGCTGCTCAAGGTGTAGAGACGCTGAACGAACTAACCGTCACCGAGCCACCCAGCGCCTCGGTGGCGTAGTTGAAGAGCGCAAAGCGATAACCGAGGAAGTATTGCCAGTCTTTGTTCAACGTGACTGCGCTACCGAGCGCGACGAAATTTGTGCCGTCGGTGCTGTAGGAGAACCGTGCGCTACTGCCGCCTGCATCCGAGCGCACATTCGCTTCGCTACGCAGCCAGATGGTTTCTCCCGTGACATCTTGTCCAGCCATCTCTGTGCCCCGCGCTGTGGTGGTCCACGTTCCCGCTGCGAGGTTCACGCCGCTCACTGCGACCACCCGAGCGCCTCCAGCGCTGCGCTTTACGCCAATCCACGCCGATGCATCGCGAAAGGCGGCCAGCCCTGCCACATCCCCCGTCTGCATCGCAGCAAAATTCAGCTCGACGGTGGCCGTCGAAACCGGGCCACGAATGCGACGGGTGAGGGTGTTGCGCGCAGCGTACAAGTCGTCGGTGACCGTAGCTGTTTGGAGCTTGAGCCCATCGTCCAGCGACCATTTGCTCGCGTCAGGGTTGTGGTTCCACTCCCACTCGGGTCCGAGGCTCGTCCCTGAAAATGTGTCCACCGCGGGGCTGGGCGTGACCTGTCGACATGTCACGTCTGGAAAGGGATACGTCCCGCCCCAGCGTCCGTCGTCGAGCGTCACCGAGGGCCAACCATCGCTCCAGGTCACCGGCGCTAGCACAGGGATCCGTCCGCTGGGAAACGCGTCGTTGAACGCCATGTAGTACCAGTCGCCGCTCGGGGTATCCACGAGCCCACCCTGATGCGGCGACGCACCCGACCCCGCCTGACCTCCGTAGGGTAGCTTGACCGCGAAGGGACGCATCTCATACGGACCAAACGGATCGTCGGCGCGCAGCACGTACTCGCCATTGGCATATTGGGTGACAAAAATGTAGTATTTGCCGTTGATTTTCTTGAAACGTGAGCCTTCCAGCGGTCCCCCGACGCTGTCCGGGGTTTGGTAGACCTGCTCGGAGCGCACCTGGCTGAAGCCATCCGCGCTCAGCTCGGCCACGCTGATGGTGTTGTTGCCCGAAGCGACGTACATCTTGTCGTTGTCGTCGATGAGCAGACCCATGTCGTAATAGCACTGGGCAGTGGCATGCTTTTCCCACGGCCCGGTAGGTGACGGAGCCGTGAACGCATAGCCTCCGCCCGCGTTGTGCATGCAGCCCATCCAATAGAACGTGGAGTTGCTTTCTCGATACTGGAGCGTGGAGGCCCAGATCCCGTTCACGTACGCCCTGGCCCCGTCCAAGTCGTAGGAAGGACCAAAATCGAGCGCGGGCACGGAGTGTCCCACGTACTCCCAATGCACTAAGTCATAAGAACGAAGCACGGGCGCGCCGGGTGAGTGATGGAACGTGGAGGCCGTGTAGTAGAAGACGTCCCCCACACGGATGACCTCCACGTCAGGCAGATCCTCCCAAAGAATGGGGTTTTGGTAGGTCTCCGGGCACTCGACGACAGGCGGGTCCCCGCCGTTTCCGCCCGTTGTCGTGTCGCCTCCACCCGTCGAGGTCCCGTCCAAGCCACCGGAGCCGCTCGCGGCGCCACCCGTCCCACTTTGAACGCCGCCCCCGCCGCCACCGCTTCCGGCGCGACCTCCCGTTGAGCCAGGTACCTCACCGCCGGCGCCGCCGCTTCCGCCACTCAACGCTCCGCCTGAGGAAGGACTGTCCTGGGGGTCCGCAGGATCAGCGCTGTTGCTGCAGCCCGAGAGCCAGGCGGCAAGCATGATGAGTGAACGCATGGACCGCGCCGAGCGCAACGGGAGTGAAGGAACAACCATGAGCATATCCACGTGCGGGGGTCACTCCCCCGTCTCGCCGTTTGTGTCACTTTCTGTGCTTGCACGTCAGATGTGCAAATCCACCCCTAATGATGGGAAGATTCCAATTGTACGGGAGCCGCGCTAGCTCTGGTGCAAAGACCTCGTGTCGGGAGCGGATCACAATGCCATGATCGCATCGTAGTTGTGCGCCCCAAGGAGCGCAGCCATGATGGCTTCGTGCTCACCGCGTCTGCGCCCACCAATCGCATGCAGGATCTCGTGCGCATTGTATTGGGCAGTTTCATGCTGCTCGCGGGCATTTCACATTTGAGCTTTCGACGCGTCGAATTTCAGGCTCAGGTGCCCCCTTGGGTGCCTCTAGATCCAGACTTTGTCGTCCTTGCGTCCGGCGTGCTTGAGATCATTTTGGGGTCAGCGATGATCTTGTGTGGCCGCTGGCGGGTGTGGATCGGCTGTGCTCTCGCTGTGTTTTACATCATGGTCTTTCCTGGAAATATCTCGCAATACGCGCGGGGCATCGACGCTTTTGGTTTGAACACCGAGAGCGCTCGTTTGATCCGGTTGTTCTTTCAGCCCGTACTTGTCGCACTAGCGCTTTGGTCCACTGGTGCTCTGCGCGCCCTCTTCCCGCGTCGTCATCCGCGATGAGCACCCAAGATTCAGCCACTCGCATTGTCGTCTCGAGTCCTGACTTTAGGCGGCTGGTCCGCGACCCTTCGGACGACAACGCAGAGACCACCCTCGTCGTGCCTGCCCTCACTACACGCAGCGTTGTCTATGCGCGCATGTTGGTGGACGAGGGTGCTCAGTTAGTTGAACACGCCGTGGCGTTCATCGAGACTTCGCCGCCCGAGCTCTTGGCAGTGGTGGCAAAGTCGCTCAGCGCCGCCCGACCCACGCGCGTGAGCTTTGTCCGCCAGTCGCTAGTGCCTGAGATCATCGGCTCTGCTGCGGACCGCCTGCGCGACGCACAAATTGCCGCCTGCGCCGCGTCGCTCTTTGAGCGTAATAAGGCCACAGCGCACGCTGATGCTCAAGGCCCGTGGACGATGACCTTTGTTCAAGGTGCCTACATCGGGTCGCTGCAAATACAAGCGATGGCCCGGATGCTCGAAGTGTCCTGGAAAGTATGATGAGACGGCTGTTACCTCGCACTGGACGCGCGCAGCAGCGCGACACCAAGCACCACCGGCCACACGATGCTCGTCACGGAGTAGCCCATGAGCATGGCTTCATGCAGGGGGGCAAGCGCCAGCATGCCGGCTACACCATCGAGGAGCGGAAAAACCCCTGTGAGTAGCGTGAACAGGGCGAAGGCACGGTTGGTGCGCCACAGGGCGAGACCGAGGCCACACCACCACACCCCGACCAGCAGAACCTCCAGAGTGTTCCACAGGCCATCGTAGACGAGCTGGGTGAACAGGGAGAAATGTGAGCGGAGGATGAGCGCCTCTTGGGGACCTGCGACCGCGTGGGCCGCGAGGATTGAGGGCCAAGCAGCGGCCAGGATCGCGGCGCCCATCGCGCCGATGAGCACGTACGCGAGCCCGCACGCGGTGAGTGTTTGCGCCCACGGCGTGCGCTGGGCCAGGAAGCGATGGCAGGCCAGCACCATGGGCGCGAGCAAGAGGTAAAAACCGAACATGTCGAGCAGCATGAACGCGCGCAGACTCCCCACGTCCACGTTCGACATGTCGAGCAGCCGCGCGGGCTCGGCGAAGGCGTCGAGATCGTACTGTGCAGCGTGCAGGCCCACCGCCATGCAGGCGAGGGCAAGTAGTCCAGAGATCAGCGTGATAGTGCCGAGGGCTCGGCGCTCCGGACCAGGGGAGAAGAGGGAGGGAAAATGGGCATCAAGGGCGAAATGGTCAGTCATATTTGAACCTCTGCACCCTCAAGTGCCGCGAGTGCTCGGGGCGTTACAGAAAAAATCAGCCACTGGATTTTGGGGCCCTCTGCTAGGCTGAGACCCGTGCAGGTGGTGCCCCCCAGTCCGCAGCAAACCGAGCAGCAGCAGGCCCAGTCCTGGGCCCAGCTCGCCGAGAAGGTGCGGGCAGCGGCCAGTGGGGACCGGAGCGAGGAGGCGGCCCTCTGCGCGCAGTTCGCCCCGGCGGTCCGCACCTTTGCGCGTCGACGCCTGAGGAGCGCTGAGGCGATCGAAGAGTTTGCTCAGGACGTGCTCTTGCTCGTCATCCAAGCGTTGCGGTCGGGCACCGTCGCCGACCCGGCTCGGTTCGGTGGCTTCGTGCTGGGGGTGTGTCGCAACGTGGCTCGCGAGCGCGCGCGCCTGCGCGACCGTCGCGACGCGCTGTGGGAAGCGTATGCGTCGGGTCTGGACTGGATGGAGGCGGACGCCCCGGCACGCAACGCCGATGAGGTAGCGCTGCTCGAGGACTGCCTGGGCCAGCTCTCCGCTCGGGCGCGGGTGGTGGTGCGTCACGCTTATGTCGAGGGTGAGTCGAGCCAGCAGATCGCCGCCAGGCTCGCTGTGCAAGAAGGCCATGTGCGCGTCATCCGCCATCGCGCGCTTTGGACGTTGCGGGACTGCTTGAGTACGAAGCTGGGAGCCGCACCATGACGGACCGCTACCCTGAGCTTTCCTTGATCGACGACTATTTGAGCGGGCGCATGAGCGAGCCTGAGCGCGACGCGTTCGAGGAACGCCTGTTTGACCTCGAAGCTGCTCTGCAGGTCGAGGTCGCGTTTTTGGATCGTTTGGCGCGCTTCACGCATCACATCGTCGCGCTCGGCACGTTGCACCCCGGCTTGACCCGTGCCGAGGTGGATCACCTGCGCGCAGCGGGCAGGTGCGTGGAGCTGCGCGAGCTAGGGACGCCGGGGACGATCACCGCCCAGCCCCTTGCGCCGGGGACCGAGGTGGTCGTGCAGCGCGCCGACCTGCGTTTGTTCGACGTGGACAGCGTCGATCTTGAAATCGTCCTACCGGAGCTGGGCCACGTGAAGACCCTGCGCGAGCTGAAGGTCGATCCCAGCGATGGCGCCGTCTACGCCTGCTGCGACGCCACACTCTTTCAAATGGCGCTGGAGCAAAGCCCGCAAACCACCTTCCGCGTCGTCGCCGTGCGGGACGGTCGACGCGAGACGGTCGCTCAGTATGAGCTGTTAGCGCCATTGCCGGCGTAGCCGTCCGCACGGTGATCGCTGCGACTTTTCCCCAATGCGGGCCGTCGGTTGGAGCGGTACGAAATGCTGACGCGCTGATGAAGCGATGGTCAAGCGGTAGGGCTTCTAAGGCGCACGCGTGTTCAAACGCAGCGCTTGAGAGCTTCGGGGATCAGTGGACCGGTTCATGCGGGGCGTCATTGTCTGCTATTACGGGTTGTCGCCACACGATGTCGTCCTGGGTTCCAGCATATCTGTCTGGCCCCAAAGACGTCAATTGCACGATCGGTTCATCGGATGGACAGTGAAGCGCCAATCGAGATCCCCAAGCGTCACTTGGCGCCTGGGCCCCTACCTCCTCACAATCCAGCGTGGGCCCTCGTTCATAGAGCGAGAGCCCGTATCGCCGAGCTGTAGTGAGTGTATTCCTGACGTTCTTTTGTTCCTTGGGAGGCAGGGTGGGCACCAGCGCTTCGCCTTCTTTACCTTGAGCATCTTCATCGGGGGAGGAGTGAGCTATCCGCATGCGTGCTGATTTTGGCTCTCCCAACTGAAAACCAACAACCCGTGCGGGGGCGGCCTTGACGCTTGCGGGCGAGGTGACATCAGACTTGGAGGTAAGAGCGACCGAGCGTTCACTCGCGTGCTCTTGCGGATGCTCACAGCCACATAATAGGACGAGAGACATTGACAGGTACCATGCTTTCAAGTGCATGGGCGGTCTAGGGCGCTGCTCCTGCCTCCAAAGTCCGTAAATGGATCGAATCTCCCACATTTCGGTTCGCGCCGTCATTGAATCAACACGACTCCAGCGCCGACCTCTGACCAAGGTCCAACTTCATTGCACTCATCCAACTTGTTGATAGCCCGAATGATGAATTCATAGGCGCCCGTCGAGGAGTATGGAACGTTTCCCAGCGCGGCATCATCGTTGAAGTGGAAGAACTGATCTTCCCGTGTCACTGACCAGCATTCAACCTTCTCGTCCTCCTCAGTGGAGATGGGGTGGATGACCATTTCATAGTCCGTTGCACCTTCCACGGCCCCCCAACGGATGCCATTGGCCGTGAGAGGTAGGATGCCGGTTACCTTGTCAAACACGAAGGATCGCAGGATGTCGCAGGGGTCATCGTAATCGAGGCTACCCGGTTGATAGGCGGTTTGGGCTGAGGCCTGGAGGGTCGATGGCATCTCCACCTGGGGCGGTGTTTTGCATTCGGCATCGGGCTCTTCCTCTTCCTCCTCTTCTTCTGGTTCGTCTGATCGACCAAATTTGAATCCAAGCTCAGTAATTCGGGTAGACAGGTGCCCTTGATCGTCCCTGGTCATGATGTATGCCCGCCAATCGCCTTCGCCGATATCGAACTTTTTACACCACCTGTCGTCGTCTTCATTGAGAGGTATCCACGGCGATTGGTAATCAACAGAGCCATCAATGGTGACGCCGAGCAGGATCTCGTCTGCGATGGGTAGGTCTGTGTCGATGCACAACTCGACACGATAGGGATCGTCATCCAGCTCTCGATCATCGTGAATGATCGGGTTGTAGTAGTACACCACGGTCTCGACCTCTCCCAGGCCAGTGAGTTCCACCACACCTTGTTCGGGTTCGCCGTACGGCGAATTATGATTGTGGCCTTTCTTGTAGATCGGGTCACCTTCCCCGTCGCGAGCAAGGACAGAAATCCAGCCGCGTGCGGGAACGGGCCCGGACTCAGAGTACTCATTGACCTTAGGCGGAACATGATCAGGAACGATGTAGAACGGTCCAATGGTAGCGTTGTTGTAGTCGTCTTCGCGCACTGCGCCGCGGAGTTGATCTTCCCGCTCTAGGATCACCGACCAGCGGAGGCGTCCGGTCTTCAAGTGATCGAGAGCGAGCGCTGTGACGTCTTGGTCACAATCTGCCAAGTTCCAACTCATTTCGCCGTCAGACTCTTCCAAACCGCAGTCGCCCGGCGACCGTTTGTCTTCATAGATCAGATTACCGTTGACTGCCTCAAGCGAGCCTTCTTCTGCATCAGAAGGGTGATGATGCAAGGACAAGGTGTAGCTCTCCGCGTTGTCCGACTTCGTGAAGCGGAAGGGCGGGATCGTCGGATGGAAGAGGTCGATCGGTACCACATCGAACGACTGGGGCGATAGGAGGAGGGCGCCGTCCAGTGGCGTCCGCTTGAGCGCAAATGTGGAGCATTTTCCGGGAAGTTTCTCCGAGCCGTGCAGTGCAAATGGCCGAACGCTGAGGAAGCCGGTCTCGCTTTCCTTCAAGTTGTTGTCCAGCAGTACGAAGGAGCTATACGGCATATTTTTGCTGCCGGCCTCCCACAACGGGTCGTCTACCACCTTGAACCACGGTAGCTCGGTGACCTCTGCGTCGGCTGAATCGCAGCGATCAGGGTCGGGCTCTTCTGTCGTGTAGACATAGTCGTAGCCGTCGCGCCCGTAGTTGAATTCAAACAACACGTTGCCGCCGTAGTCGGTGGAGATGGTGGTGTTTGCATCGGATTCGTCGGACTCGATGAGCTTGCTCCCGCGGTACAGTTTAGTTCGCATGGTCTCGGCGGCCGTCGAAAAATTGCCGCCGGCCACGACGTTGCACGCTTCCCAGGATGGGTCACCTGCCTGCCGCGCCCTCCAAAAGAGTTTCTGGTCTGGGCGCAGCTTGCCATCAAATACAGCGTCCCCGGCCTCGTCGGAGACCGCTTCATACTCGTCGACGAAACAGCTGGACTGACTCGCATCACAAAAGTCAGCCTTGTTTGAAACTTGCATTTCCCAAGGGCCGGTACCCTCGGCCTTCCAACGCACGCGGGGGTACCAGTCGAGCCAGGCTTCCACGCCCGTCTTGCCGTCCGGAGGCATGAGGTCCTCCGGCTGAGGGTGTCTCTCCAAGCCGACAGCGAGCCAGGCACGGCGCATCTTCGCCTCCACGTCCGTCTCCGGGTACAGGTCTTCGGCTGTGACCAGGGTGGCATCCTTGAGCTCTTCAAAGGAGACCAAAGGCCCCACTCTCCGGGCCGCAGCATTGAGCAATACATCCAAGATGATGCGGTACGCCTCGCCCTCGTCTTCGCTCAAGGGCTCCACTACGGTGCCACACACGCCATGACCTGCTGCGGAACCAGTGCCCAGCAAGTACGCCCAGTGCCCCAGTATGGTCGAATTGTCGTGCGTCCCGCAGCGGTCGTTGTCTGGACCCGAGCATGCGGTCCCGCATTCTGAATCATCGTAGTCTGAGTAGTCGACATAAGGAGCTAGCCCAAAGTAATCAGGCAGACCCGTGCTCGTAGGATCTCCTAGGTCGCGAATACATGTCCCGTCGAGTGGAATGCACGGCCAAAATGGATCATTCGGGATCCTGGCGTGAGTGGACGCGAGCGCAAACACGTCCGAAAAACCTTCCTTGATGCTCCCTGACTCGCGGAGTGAAAGCAGTTCTTCCTCTTCGCCGAGCCGTCGCGCCCAGTCCAGGAGCAGGTGAGCGTATTCGTGGGCCATAATGGATGGATTCGTTGGCGGACCCTGTGCCCCACTGATGGCGATGATTTCACCGCCGTCGGTGGCAATAGTGCCGTCGCGTGGAATGCCGCCATATGCGTTGGAGCGTTTCGCACCTGTGCAGTCGGCCTCAGCCAACGATTCAGGCACCCAAATCGTCGACACACGACGGTTCCCATCGCCATCGGCATGACTCCAGGAAGCGTCATCCACGGTGAGGCCTAAACTCTGGAGATACTCATCGGCCTCCAGAACTCCCCAAAAGACTGTCGCCGCTTCTCGCGCGTCCTCGTCACTCCAGCTGCCGTCCTCGCTCGAGGCGCAGAAGTCGGGGATCTCCTGACTCGCGGATGTGCGGGCGTACCCCACTATGTATGGGTTCTGTGGCACCGAAGCCACAAGTCTTGCATCACTGTACTCGGCGGTCGGGAAGGACTGAGCCCCATTGTGATTAGTCTTCACGGTCGCGTTGCCGCATTTCCCGTAGGTGCGGCATTTGTCGAAAAGCAGTCCTCTTTCGCGTCGAGGACAAACACTCTACCGTTAGAAGCTGTCACATGTGCATGGGAAAGTTCAAGGCCGGACGCCGCGAGCTCGAACACCCAGCGCAATTCCAAATCCGGGGCCCTGGGCTTGCCCGTCCGCGAGACCCACATCAACTCAGCCTGGGGAGGTGAATATGCGGCGGGGTCGAGCACCCACGGCAATGCAGAAAGCCCCAGCTCTTGAAGGAGGAGGTCAAGCGCCTCCTCTTCATCGACGGACGGTGAAGCGCTGCTCGCTTCCTGACTCTCGGGTATGACGCGGCCAAAAGCTGACCGAAAGACGCCTTGCTCTTCCGTGACAAAATAGCCAAACCCAAAGACGGGGGTGCCCCCAATCGACTGGGAATACCGGCGACGCACAGCGCTCCCTTGCTCTACCGGGACGCCTGGCCCCCGCGCCACCATGGCGGACCCCCGAAGGCCCAAGTAGTCCTCATAACGGTCCCAGACGTCTTCAGTCAGGGTGTGAATCCCTGATGCGGTGGCAAAATGGAACGGCGACCCTTGGGCCGTCACCCCGCGTGAGTTGATTTCACGCTCAGCTGGTGACCTCCCATCCTCGGCGACACGGAAATTGATGGCGAGCGGTTCATCCAGGCAGCTCCCGCCTTCGTCCAGCGGAACAACAGATTGAACGAGGAAGCGATACTCACAGCCAGGTTCGAGAGGGACCGCGGGTTTCAGGTTCACGGTGAGGGCGTCAGCTGCTCCAAACATTTCTGTCGTTTGGAGAGGAATGTAGAGGAAGTGATTGTAGGCGCCGGTGACACTCTTCGAGATGAGCGTCCCGCCAAACGAAGCTTGGCGGACGTCCACCACCGCATCGGTGGCGAGCAGGCTGCCCATGAACGCGATGTTACGCACGAGCACGCTGTGCGCCTGTGGCGCGTTCCACAACAAGCGCCCGGCGGGCACGCCGCCCAGGGAAATCTGCTTCTCCTCGAAGCGGATGTCGCCCCCGTTGACGTTGATCAACACGCTGGCGGTCGCTGGGACCGCGATTCTAATGCTGCTTGCTTGACTGAGTGAGGAACTCGCCACTTCAAAGATGTTCAGGTCGGGCGCATTGCCTTGGAGTAGAAGTTCAGCATACTGCAATTGCGCTGTTCCGTTAGGTGAGCGCCGTGTGAGGCTGGCGGACAGTTGAGAGAGTCGCGCAGCAGCCTCAATGAAAGAGGGTAGCCCGCCCACCCGACGCCCACCGGCCACGACGGAAACGGAGGGAGCCAGGGTCGTAGCCGTCGGCGTGAGCACATCACCAAAGATAGTTCCATTGGTTAGGTCGAGACTGCCAGCTGAGATCGCGGTGCGCTGGTTGGTCTGCCCGTTGACGGAAAACGAAGACAGCCGCACACCTTGCCCTGCTGCGACGGGCCCGTCTGATTGTGAGACACCATCCACCCAGTTCCATGCGATGACGCCGAACCCGCCGGGGAGCCAGGCGCCAGCCGTAGCCGCGGCATCAGGTGCGGGCCAGAAGCTGACGGCCTCTTGAGGAACTGCTGCGATCGGATAGCCCTTGCAGGTAACGGGAGAGAAGCGCGCGCTCAACCGTGCTGTATCAATGGGAGCCGAAAACGTCACGCCTACGGACGGGCGTACGCTTGTCTGCTTGCCGGTCTCCGCTTCCTCTCTCCCTGCCCACAAATCCTTCAGGTCACCGTGGACTGCGGTGACTTGGAGATCACTACGGTCCGGATCGCAAACTAGAGTTGGACTTCCTGTATCTGGGGGAGTGTCCGTCTCTTCACCCGTGGGTGGTTGCGATAAAAAGCTTAGATGATCCAACCGGACGGGCGCCGAGGAATTTACCGTGATGAGCACCTCGAGATCCGAGTAGGACGCGTTGAGCTGGGAGCGCACAGCTTCAGGGAGCGTGAAGGCCAAGGTAGAAAACTCGCCAGGAATGAGCCCGGCGATGCTGTTGGTGCCCAAGTCGGCCCACCACAATTGCAGCGAACCGATCCTCAGCGCCAGCCCCACGCCTTCCCAGGCTTGTGGCACTTGGGTGGGTTCGACATCGAGCCAGACCGTATTCTCTTGAGCTCCCACGGTGGGAGAGTGGGATGGACCCAATGCGCCTCCAACCGCTGCCACCGACCTCGAGCGAGTGCTCACCGTTCGACGCCTCAGCGGACAGGGAGATGGGTCCTGCACCTTCGCGCAGCGACCAATGAGTGCTCGACTCAAAATCGAGGGTGGGCCCGGAGGAAGCCGACGAAGAAGCGCACACGAATGAAAGGGCCAGACCAGCTACCAGGCCTAACGACCAGCGATGAACGACTGCAGTGAGATTCACGATAGCCCACGGGTACCGTGATGGATGGCGCTGCGCAAGAGCTTCGCCAAACACTGAAAATTTCAATGAAGGGCGAGGGATCGCCTCTCCTTCTTCCTGTTCCACGAAGGAGATGGGGTCATTGGTTCAGAATGTCCCCGGTGAATTGATCCAACGCTCGTCCGTTTTTGGTTTGGGGATGGAAAATCCCCAACGCATGTCATCCTTAGACTTTTCGACGCGGTCAGGTCCAGCTGACAACAACGTAAGGCCCATACCCTTATGCGTGCAAAACGCGATGAGCTTTGATCCCCATGCGTCCATGGGCGCTGTTTTGGCTGCTCGGCAATAATCAAGACTGTGGACACTCTCCAACTCGCCAGAGAACGCTTTCATCGTAGCCAGGGTTTGCTCCACCCGCTGCTTTTCTTCCGCCGGTAGGTCAGGGACTGAGGCGTGGCCCTGCGGGGGCTCTCTGCGGTCCTTTCCCTCTAGCAATCTGTAGCCCTCGGGCGAGATGGGGCCATCATGATAGCCTCTCAGATCGGCAGCGGGCGTCTGTTCCTCGACTCGGGCAGAGGCTTCCGCGGATGGCTGGACCTCCGCCTTCGCTTGGTCGGCAATTGACTCGACGCTCGTCTGAGGATCGGTCGAGCGACATCCGAACAAGAATATTGAGCTGCACTCCATGCACAGCGCGGTCGCGGTGAGAGCCCGGCGCGCTCCGACCGAGCGGATGGCCGTC
>Ga0315912_10000994_pt1 | contig 39122 bp, 43 predicted proteins | sample VfabasoilMG_FD_204469 | JGI IMG/M metagenome (GOLD analysis project Ga0315912, IMG submission 204469) | Garden soil microbial communities collected in Santa Monica, California, United States - V. faba soil | ecosystem: Environmental > Terrestrial > Soil > Garden | place: USA: California... | reverse complement strand
TTGGTCGGACAGAAAACCGGAGAATTTAAAGACTTGCCCTCCGAGGAAACCACCGTTATCTCCGCCATAGGTTTCTTTGACGACCATACACATTTCACCCACGGCCATCTCCACATCCTCGAAGCTCACGCCGCGCTTTAGGGTGACCGTATTAAAAAGCATTTTCGCGCCGAAGGGGAGCGTAATAGGGCCGAACATGATTTTCTCCATCTTTAGGATGTCAAAAACAACTGCCAGCGACTTTCCTTCATCTATCTGATGGGCTAGACAACCTGCTCACAAGGGAGGACGAACACATGCAGCGGAAAGACTCCTTCATTTTTCTGCGCCATGTGTTCCGTTCTGTAGCGGGTAAAGACATCGATCAGACGAAAAGCGACCTGTTCAGGGAGCGCGGCGAGGATCATGCGGTTTGCGCCGGCCGACAGGGCAAACTGGACTGTGGAACCGGTCTCACCCTTGCCTGATACGTTGTGGAGTTCGGAGTAGCCGGTCACCTCGTATTCCTTCAGTAATGCGTGGATCTGCTCCGCCATTGATTCACGAAACACAATCAGCAACATTTTCATAAGTTGCGCTCCTATGGTGTTTGAAAGGGTTTGTTATCGCAGTTGCTCGTGGACCACGGCAGTCATCTGGCTCTCATGGGAGAATTTGGAAAAGGACAAGCGTGGCATCGGCATATTCAGGTTTCTGTTGAATAGAGTTCCGGTGAACAGACCCGTTCCACTCTCATCTGCACAGGGATGCCCGGTCGCAGGGTCATCAGAGGCTCCGGGAGGATCGGTTTCGCGTCGATTGCGCTGAGACGGACTCGCGATGCCACTGTCGCCATGATCATGAGACCTTCCATTTCAGCAAGGGACTCGCCGAGACACCGTCGCGCGCCGCCGCCGAATGGAATATAGCAGAACGCCGGACGGTGCATCGTGGTGTCCTCTGAGAAACGGTCCGGATCGAATCGATCCGGATCCGGAAACCATCGGGGATCTCGTTGCAGACTCCAAGGGCTCAGGAACACCCTGGCGCCGGACGGGAGGCGCGCGCCGGACGGCAGCCGGTCTTCCGAGCGGCTCACGCGGGTATGGAGAAGCCAGGCGGGTGGGTAGAGCCGAAGCGTTTCATCCCAAATCATCTTTGTATAGCGTAGGCGTGGAATATCTGCCGCGGTCGGCAGCCGATCGCCCACGACGGCGGCTAATTCATCGGCCAGACGTGCTCGAACCGTGGGTGATTGAGAAAGAAGCAGCCATGTCCATGTCAGCGCGCTTGCGGTCGTTTCGTGCCCGGCTAATAGAAAGGTCGTGAGTTCGTCACGAATATAGTCATCACCCAGAGGCTGTCCATCAACGTCTGTTGCATCAAGTAGCAGTGACAGCACATCGTGCGAGTGCTGTGGCTTTGCGCGCCGGTCTTGAATCAACTGTAGGATTATGGAGTTCATGCGACGATGCCCGTGAGAAAACTCACGATGGTCTCCCATTGGAATCCAGAGCGGCAGCATCCTGGCGAACAGCGAGTCATATTGCTTTTTAATAAGGCGCTGCCCGGTTGTGATGGCCTGCGTGACCTCCACTGCCTCGGACCCGATATCCTGTCCAAACAGAAGCCGCCAGATAATTGAAAGGGTGAGTTGAGTCATCTCCCGGCCGATGTCGATCGGAATGCCCTTCTGCCAACCATCGGCTAGGACGGCCGTTTTTTGAGCGATGAGTCCGGCATACGAGTGGACATGGTCCCCATGGAAGAAGGGAAGAAACAATCGGCGCTGACGGTGGTGGGCTGCTCCTTCTGCATGCAGCACACCCTGTCCGAAGATGCGGGATTCGACCGGGGGAACAGGCGCTTTTGTATAGTTGTCTTGATTGGCGACCAGCACGTGCCTGACGTCCCCGGGATGGTTCAGCAGGTACATCGCCGGGTCAGGGTTACGTAAGAGCAGCCCGGCAATTCGCCCCATTGGGATCTTAACCACATCACCATAGGCGTGGCAGCGCAACAGAAAGCCGAGGCTATCCCGGCGAAATTCAGAAAAGAACCCGAACCAGCGGGATACCGGAGGGCCAGTGATGGGCACAAATTGACGCGCGTTGTTGGTCATGCGACAGGTTTCGTTAACGCGGGGAGCACATACTGCATTGCCCCGAATGTGCTGTCAATGTGTAGACTGAAAGGAAGCCCTGATAGAAGGTCTGTTTGGCTGAGACGGCCAACTGCATCTCAATCGCATGGTCCGCTTGGCAGCATTCCAGCTTGAGAGCCTGGCTGGCACCAGGCCAGCATGTGCTGATCTACCGGATGATGCTCAATTGTAGATTAGTCGGAGCAGGTGGAGCTGTTGGCGGAGGGGGCGGTGGTGGAGCGCCTGCCGGTGTGTAGGTAGCCACAGCACTCTCACTCGATTCATTATTGGCTAGGTCATATGCCGTAAGGACATAGTATTGCGTCACAGCCGGAGTGCCGATGTCGAAATTGGTCACTCGTCCCAATGTAGTGAGCAAGGTCGTGGAACCAAATGTGCGGCCACAGGGAAGCTGTGTGCATCGGTAGACACGGTATCCTGCAAGGTCCGGCTCGCTGTTCGCATTCCACGTCAATGTCGCGCTCCATGCGGTGACGCTCCAGAGGATCAATCCTATCGCGATGGCGCAAACCAGACCCGTCAAGCAACTCAGACGGTTCACACTGATTTCGGCTTGGATTGTACGATTTGGTCGATGCATCATCAGGGCGAGACTCTTCGTTGAGCGGTTTTGGGTAGTGGGTCATTTAGAAATAGCATGATCACATTTTCGTCGGGCAAAGACTGGTCAATAGTGAACAGGCGTCAACCAAGCCAGGGCGCCATACAATCAGCTGCAAACTCTGTCTGCGGTGGCGTAGCGGAATTCAAACTGACCCACTACCCAGTTTTTCTTTCGTCATAAAATCTGTCTGAGTAAAATCAGCAGACGAATGGCTCCACGAGAAACAATCTAAAGAGATAGTCTAGCAAGGCATATGCCAATGCTATTGCATGCCTGTGCAGTGAAAATGCTGCGATTTGCGAGGCTGAAACTTGCCGATCATGGCGTTCGGTTCAGCCTCCGTAGTCAACGACCTTCATAGTGCCGAGCTAAATATTGTGTTTCTCTGGTGTTAGCGCATGTAGGCGGTTGCCTGCGATTTACCAGTCGGCCGCACGAGATTGATTACATCTAATAGGCATGGTGAGGTGCTGTTTGTTGCCAAATTGCGTGGTATGGCTTTGAAGACTTAATGTCTTGGAAGAATATTGCCGACGAGTGAGAAGAAGCCATCAATCAATCTATCCGTTTATAGTAAACACTGTTCTTTGGCAGGGACTAAACAATTTGGTCAGAGATAGTCTGATACTGCTTCGCGATTCAACGTATGGAAGGAACCAGGCTCAGGTGAAATTCCCGTTGACGCCTTTGTCCAGATATAGGTACCCTGCAAAGCGTGCAATGCGAGTGTGGCTGGCAGTAGTTCTCGGGCGGCTGTCGTCCATAGCCACATGGGTGAGTGTTTTGGCAGGCAACGGTCTGCGTGATCTGATAACGAAGGTCTGTCGATCGAATTGAAGGAGGTCTATGCAGGAGTACGGGCTCTATTGGTCAATCGTGTGTTTGATTCTTGCGGTGTATGTGTTGGTCAAGGGGGTGACCGCTGCGATTCGTCGTCGTCAACTTGGTTCCGACTCTTTGATCCCTCCTCCGGCCTATGGAATCGCGGCGTCCATGTTGCTGACGTTTGGGTTGGGGTTTTTAAAGCTTGAATTGCCCTGGTGGGGTTATCGGGCGGTATTTCCCGGCACGGCATTTCTATTTTTTGGCATCATTTATATGATCGGCCGTCGGCCATCGTCGACATGATTATGCGCGTCCGCTGATCGGCGCGAAGTGTTTGCCGCGCAGCACTCTTGCCTCAAGCTGTTGAATCACTCCTTCCAGCAGTTCCTGATGCGGGGAAACAAGGGATGGAAATTCGATACCGATTCCTTCTGAGCCTGACCAACGCACAACGGCGCCTTGAATCACAATAGGAGTCTTCCTATCGGGAAGCGTGAGCAGAAGGTCCACCTTCATCCCGGTAAAAGCGGGACAGGTACTTTGGACACGGCAACCTCTGCGGGAAAGATCATGCGATTTGCTGATTGCGTGGCGTTCCCTTCGGTGAATGAGAGTTCCGGAAAAGGAAGCATGAAATCGCGGATGTTGCCGTACAATCATGGTTTGCTCCAGGGAAAGTGGGACGCATAGAGTAGGCCTGCATTCCTTGTGCCGACCTGATGCCGACAGAACCCTTGAATTTATCGAACATTGTCAAATATATTGAATGGTTATATGTGATGACGTAGATTGGACTTGCTCATTCCTGGACACTCGTGAAGGCCGTTTCAAACAGCCTGATGAATCCCACGATTGAAAAACGCAAGTATCCGCGCCATCCCGTCACAATTCAAAGTGTCTTTTCTTCCGGCTTTATCAGAGGTGAAGAGGGGACCATTCAGGATCTCTCTTATGAAGGGTGCCGGATTTTCTCTTCAACGGTGCCGACTCCGGAGTCAATGATTGAGATTCAAATCAAGCCCCGTCATGGCCCGCCTGTTTTTGTGCCCAAGGCAGTTGTCCGGTGGACGGGCGAGTCAGCTTTTGGGGTTGAGTTTAAATCTGTTGCGGGCTACGAATCGAGGAAACTCGCGCGATTGCTTTCCGTATTCCCCGCATAGCAATATTTCGATGACTGGTCGCTGCTTCTTCGCCCGCCCATCGCTCTCAGTATGATATGCTGCACGGCGCCATGACTACCGATACATCTCTTCTCTCTGAGCTGTCCGCAGCGGCGGCGCGGCGGCGAACGTTTGCGATCATCAGCCATCCCGATGCCGGTAAAACCACGTTGACGGAAAAGTTGTTGCTGTACTCCGGACTGATTCGGACAGCCGGGATGGTGCGTGGACGCAAAGGCGGCAAGGCAACGGCATCCGATTGGATGGGCATGGAGCAGGAGCGCGGCATTTCGATCACCGCCTCGGCCATGCAATTTCCCTACAAACAAGCCGTCATCAATTTGCTCGATACCCCCGGCCACCAGGATTTTTCTGAAGACACCTACCGGACTCTCACGGCCGCCGACAGCGCCATCATGGTCATCGATGCCGCCAAGGGAGTGGAGGCGCAAACACGCAAGCTCTTTGCCGTATGCCGTCTGCGGCGCATTCCGGTTCTCACCCTCATCAATAAGATGGATTTGCCTGGCCGCCCTCCGCTCGATTTGATGACGGAGGTTGAGCAGGCCTTGAATATCCATGCCAGCGCTGTCAATTGGCCGATCGGATCGGGGAGCGAGTTCGTCGGGATTGTGAATCGAGAGAACAGTCATGTGGAGTTGTTCAGCCGGACCGCTCATGGCGGGGCGACAAAGGTGGATGTTGATACCATGGCATTGGCAAACCTTGCACAGAGCGGCAGGGTTTCGCCGGAGGTTCTGGAACAAGTGCAGCACGATTTGGAGCTACTGGAGATCGCCGGGAATCCATTCGATAGGAAATTATTTCTCCAGGGAGAGGTCACACCGGTGTTTTTCGCCTCGGCTTTGACGAATTTCGGCATTGAGAGTTTCTTGGATGCTTTTGTGAAGCTGGCGCCATCTCCCGGCGCACGGCCGGCCGATGCCGAGGATGGATCCGAACTCTCCATCGACCCGATCGAACGACCGTTCAGCGCCTATGTGTTCAAGCTGCAAGCCAACATGAATCCAAAGCACCGCGATAGTACCGCATTTTTGCGGGTGTGTTCAGGACGATTCGAGCGGGATATGCTGGTCAAGCACCATCGCCTCGGCCGGGAAGTCCGGCTTTCACGGCCGCACAGTCTCGTGGCGCAGGAACGGAGCACGGTGGAAGAGGCGTTTCCCGGCGATATCATCGGCATCATCAATCCGGGGTTGTTCGCCATCGGCGATACCATTTCGACGACCGGAGGATTCAACTTCAAGCCCTTGCCGCAGTTCCAACCGGAGATTTTCGCGCGCATCCGCCCGAGCGACGTTGGTAAACGGAAACCTTTCGATAAAGGCATGTGGCAGATGGCACAAGAGGGAACTGTTCAGATTATGCACAGTCTTCACGATCAGGAGCCCTTGGTTGCCGCAGTCGGACGGCTCCAATTCGACGTGCTGCAATATCGGCTGCGATCTGAATACCGTGTCGAGACCATGCTGGATCAGCTGCCGTTTACGTGCAGCGCGTGGCTGGATGGTGATCCCGCGACATTCAAGGCCCCGTCAGCGTCCATGATCGTCAAAGATCAACGTGATCGCATTGTTGTGCTCTTCGGAGATCAGCTGATGAAGTCCATCGCGCGGGATCGGAACCCCGGACATACTCTCCGAGACATGGGCTGACCTCCTCGCCCCTCTGACGCCCTGACGCAATAGCATCCCACGAACGCAGATAGAAATCCCAGAATTGCCCCACCTTTCATGTTCCGAGTATGATGGAAGTCCTCAAAAGTGGACCTGTTACTTATGTTGCCAGACCGGACGAGGTATCGACGGTACCCTGAACTGCTCGTGATCGCCCCGTCAAGGCGAAGGATGGGAAAGAAAAAGCAGACCCCTTAAAGAATCGGCCGAAGCTGTAATGAGGAGAGGTGTCGATGCGTGTGTGGCTCATGCTCATGTTCATGCTGGTTGTCGGAGTTCCATCTGTTCAGTCGGAACAGCCTCAGGTGGAGATCGTCAAAATGCCGGCTCAACTTAACACACGGTACTTCGATCCCAAGAATCCGCCCGCTGACCGGCCGCCGCTCATGGGACCCGAAGCAGCGGTGACTGTTGGGGATTTCCTTTCCCATGCGTCCGTCGGTGGCCAGGTCATGCAGATTGATGCGACGCAAGCGAGGGCCAGGATCAACCGGATTAAAGTGACGCTGCAACTCAACATGACGATCTGGTTGCCGAATAATCCGCAGCAGCGGACTGTTGAATATGAAGAGGGGCATCGGCAGATTTTGGAATATTACTATCGGAACGCTGAAGGGATTGCCAGGCGTATTGCGGAGCCCCATTTCGGCAAGACCATCGATCTGAGCGGCGCCGACTTGCGTCAACTTCTCAGCGCGGCGATAGACAAGATCGCGGAAGAGATTACTGTCGAGTACAAGAGGCAGATGCCGGTCGAATCGACACAAGCTCGATATGACGACATTACCGAACATGGTCGCAAGGAGATCCCGGTGCCGGATGCCGTCGCCCAGGCGTTGAAGGAAACCTATCCGGAGCCGGAGAAGGCCGCCGCGGCGCTCGTCGACCGTCCTGAATATCTGGCCTGGAAGAACTTCAGACCTGGTGCGAAGGTGGTGTACGCCGCTCGGTACTGGAACCTGGCCGCCTCGAACAAATTCGTGGCCGGTCCGATCACTTCTCTCAAGGCCTATCAGTTGCGGGGCATCAACGCTGAGGGCGTCAGGCTGTGGTTCAGCGAAGCTCCCACTGATCGGTATGGGAGGCCCATGCCTCCGAATGAATGGGAAGAAACCATCGCCGCTCAGTATGATTCCACTGTCGGCCCGTCGGCGAATCAATCCCGTTCTGCCCAACTGCTGACTGTCTTCCAGCAAGCCGGCAATCTTGCGATCGGTGTTCAATCAAAGCTCCGACCAATTGAAACCGGCGAAGACACGATCGAGGTCAATGGTACGCGGATTGCGACGCAGTGGGAGTCCGCGACGTATGAGTATGACGCGTCGGTGTGGCCGACCTTCAAAAATTGCCGTCTAGTCATCAAGCTCTGGACTAGCGCCGCCGTCCCGTCGGGGTTGGTTCGCAAGACAGAAGAGAGAACCTGCCCGCCGGGCGGGGATCAGTTGGCGCGAGTCATGGTTGAAACGTATCTCCAGTCGTTCGAGGGGTTTACGCCGACGGCGAGCAAGTGAGACGGACAGAGAGCGGAAGGGTAGCCCTGTGGGCTGGGGGTCATTGTGACCTCACTCATTCGTGTGAACAGCATTATCAGCGCGGGGCGGTGGATTTCATGAGGCTGTCGGCTTGCGGCGGCAGGAAGCCGAGATAGCCGCGATGCCGTTCCGCCAGTTCTAAGACTGAGAACGGTTGGCCATCGACGGTCTCAGGGGCAGAAAAGATTTGCCGGAGGCGGTCCCCGCGGTTTCCGACAATATTCCCGGCAAATACGACGCCGTTCTGTTTAAGCCGTTCTACGGCCTTCTCGATATCTTCGACACGTACCGCAATGTGGTGAAAGATCTGGTCGCCGAATTTCTCGACCCAGCCGGGGATGATGCTGGTTTTCCCGCGCTCGTCGTTATAGGCCTGATCGACAAACAGCGCAGGGTATCCGGCTTTCCGATAAACCTTGGCATACCAGTCGTCGTATTCGATCGTTTCATCGTAGGTATAGCCTAAGGCAACAAACGGTTCCGCCCCACGATCGATATCAAATGTCCGGATCGTCAGATGGTCGATCACGGGAGAGAGCCCGATACCGGCATTGTCGAGCATGGTCTTCAGCAGTCCAGCAGCCCGATTGTGTGCGACATAGTCCGCAACCATCCGTTCGATACGTGCATCCAATTCGACGGCGTGATCTATCATGGCAACCTCCCGAACGGGATCGTCAGACAACAGTCGTCGGACGCTGCTGCGACTATTTTGGAATGACGATCTAGTTATTTCCCAAACTTGATGCCTTGGGCCAGCGGCAAATCAGTTCCCCAGTTGATCGTATTGGTCTGGCGGCGCATGTAGGCTTTCCAGGCATCCGATCCTGCTTCACGCCCGCCACCCGTTTCTTTTTCACCGCCGAACGCCCCGCCGATTTCAGCCCCGGACGTACCGATATTGATGTTGGCGATGCCGCAGTCGCTGCCGGACGCTGAAAGGAATTGTCCGGTCCGGCGAATATCGTTGGAGAACATGGCGGAGGACAGCCCTTGCGGGACATCGTTCTGCATGGCGATCGCTTCTTCGATCGTTCGAAAAGTCATCACATAGAGAATCGGCGAAAAAGTCTCACGCTGGACGATGGGCCAGTGGTTTTGTGCGCGGACGATCGTCGGTTCCACAAAATGTCCAGGCCGATTCAGTACATGCCCGCCACAGAGGACCTCCCCCCCTTCTTTTTTCACCTCGTCGAGAGCGGCGCGATAGGCCTCGATTGCCGCCTGGTCGATGAGCGGTCCCAAAAGCACATCCTGCTCAAGAGGATTCCCGATGCGAACTTGGGCATAGGCCTTCACTAACTTGCTCGCCAATTCTTCGTAGCGCGATTCATGGAGAAGGAGACGCCTCGTGGTCGTGCAACGCTGGCCGGCCGTTCCCACGGCGCCAAACAAGACGGCACGCACGGCCATATCCAGATCGGCGGTGTCATCGACAATCACGGCATTATTGCCGCTCAGTTCCAGCAGCGTTCGCCCCAAGCGTTGGCCGACAACTGAGGCCACACGGCGTCCGACCGCCACTGATCCAGTGAATGAAATCAACGGCAGCCTGGTATCTTGCACCATCAGCTCAGCCACGTTCGTCTGGTCTGTAATAAAGAGCGAAAAGATCCCCGCATAGCCTTGCTGCTGCATGACACGGTTGCAAATGTTCTGTACGGCAATGGCACAGAGGGGGGCCTTCGGCGAGGGTTTCCAGATAACGGTGTCACCGGCAATTGCGGCGATGAAGGCATTCCATGCCCAGACGGCTACGGGGAAATTGAATGCCGTGATGACACCGATCGGTCCCAATGGATGCCATTGCTCGGACATATGGTGGGCCGGCCGCTCGGACTGCATGGTTGCGCCATACAGCATGCGCGCCTGGCCGACGGCGAAATCGGCCATATCGATCATTTCCTGCACCTCGCCATCACCCTCCGCCTTGATCTTGCCGACTTCCAGCGATACCAATGTACCAAGCTGATCCTTTTTCTCCCTGAGCGCTTGGCCGATGAGCCGAACGAGCTCACCCCGCTTTGGTGCCGGGACGAGACGCCATGTACGAAAAGTCTCAACCGATTCTTTCAGTATGCGTTGGTAATCATCTAACGAGCATGGGTATACACCGGCAATCTGTTCGCCACTTGAAGGGTTGATCGACTGTAGAAGCGACCCGTCATTTCGGCCGGACCACCAGCCACTACCGGTGCTCCCACCGGAATTGACAGCTTGAATGCCGAGATCTCTGAGAGCGGTCTGAATACTGTTCATCGGAAGCATGCTCCAAAATCATTGTCCAGAAATTCCTTCAAGGAGACCGATTCCTGAGTAATAAACCCATGGTACTGAGACGGCCGGTTCAACACAAGATCCATGACACAGCAGGCGCTGGATGCCGTTGTGACCTGAATGGCAGACCACAGCCTGCCCTTGATGCACTGGGGATAGATCTTTTTGACGTAATTTTCCTCGAAGAGGCTGCCGTCTTTTGTCCCGGTCACCGAGGCATAGATCAAGACGACGTCTTGAAGGGTTTGAGGGAGTGCTCGTTCGAGGACGCGTTTGAGCGTCTCGCGGTCTTCGTTGAGTTTGAGATCGTTCATGAGCAAGTGGATCTTTTCACAGTGCCCGGGGTAACGGAGGGTCTTATAGTTCATCGTCCGGACGGTTCCGGCATAACTATCGGCGAGTGTCCCCAATCCGCCCGACGTGTTGAAGGCCTCGTAGAGCAATCCGTCCAGCTCGATCGTCTCATAGCCTTCCAGCGGCTGGAGCGGGACCTTTTCACCGGCTTCGATCCCGTAGCAGAGGTTGCCGTACTCGTTGATCAGCCCGTCGGTCGACCAGGTGAGTGAATACTTGAGCGCGTTGCTTGGATGGACCGGCAACGCGCCTACCCGCATCTTGACCGTATCTAATGTTTCAAAATGCGTCATCAGATTGTGCGCCACGATACTGATAAAGCCCGGCGCGAGCCCGCATTGCGGCATGAAGGCATGAGTGGCCCCGGCACTCAAAATCTTGACCTGGTTCGTCACCTCGACGTCTTCCGTCAGGTCGAAGTAGTGCAGGCCATGGGTCAAGGCCAGCCCGGCCACGGTGGGATTACAATAGTAGGGGAGACTCGACAGAATCGCATCCACCGGATGAGCCGACAGATAGGTGCTCACTGCATCGGGGTGCCGGACGTCGAGGATGCAGGGCGTGACGCCTTCCAATCGAAGGGCTTCAACGAGATGTTTCGGTGCGTCCAGGGTCATGTCGCCCAGATGGACCTCATAGGTCCCGCGTTGCGCGAGCAAACAGGCGATCAACGAACCGATTTTCCCAGCTCCTAAGACCAGCACTCGATGCATCAGACACCCCGCTGATTTTTAGTATACTCCTCTTCGGAATTTTGGAGTACAGGGCGGCAGATTTTCGCCACGCCGATGGGCTAAGCGACGGGATCTGGACTGTCGATCAGATACTGTGGGCCGGTGTCGGTGGTTGATGGGGTCGTCGTCAGATGAAACGCGGGAATGTCAGCTTTCAGGCGTCTGAGAAGCCGTTCCATTTTCATCGTGGCCGGCACTTCGCAGAGCCAGACGTGCATGCCCGATTCCAACTCGTCAAAATGCCGCTGGACTCGAAAGCTCGGCTGTTCCATGAAATAGGCCGAAAGAAAGCCATTCACGGCCATCACGACCCAGGGGTGTGCCTTCACATAGCGGTAACTGAGCCGGAGTTCCGTGACGGTAACGTTGTCGTGTGGGGCCATCGCCACACTCTAGCAATGTTTCCATTGATATCGCCACCATGAATGAAAGACGTGGCGCGAGAATCACCGTTGGGAGCAATTTCTCATGGGACCGTCCGGCGGCGAGTCGCGCACGCAGTTGGGGCCCATGGGCCGCGGGATGCTGACATACCCTTCAGCCGTAAGGTTCTTTTCCAAAATCGCCGAATGAGCCTCGTGACAGACTCCCGAGCATCCAGTGATGGTCGGGAGAGGATTGGTCCATGGCACGGCTTTCCCTCCGATCGGGATAAGGCGCGGATAGGTCGTCGTGGGCGCACCGAACGTGAACTGTCCCTGCTGTAACGACTGCTTCGCCCGCTTGGTAAATGTCGGGTGTGGTGGTTCCGGTCGCATCACCGTGGCCAGCTAGGATCATCGGGGGCGACCAGGAAGGCATTATTCAGGGATCGCGTAGTGTGGCCGCACTTCCATCACCGCACACGATCAGGTCTTACGTTGAGAACTTCTTGCCTGGTTGCGGAACCGCGCCGGAGGTACCCCAAACTCACGCTTGAAGGCGCGATTAAATGACGGTTCGGACTCATATCCCACCTCGCCCGCCACTTCGGCCACGCTTTTGGATGTAGACGTCAGCACTTGAGCGGCAAGCTGCAGTCGCCAACGTGTCAGGTATCCCATCGGCGTGTCCGATAGATAATGCCGAAATCGCTCTGCCAGCACGGAACGTGAGAGGCCAACTTCATTGGCCAGTGATGCGATCGTCCAAGGGTGAGCCGGCTGCCTGTGCAGGAGCGCCAGCGCCTTTCCCACGTCCGGATCACGTACCCCGGCAAACCAGCCCGTCTGTGTCTGCGGCAGTTGAGCAATGTAGCGACGCAATGTTTCCACAAACAGTAATTCGGATAATTTCGCGATAGCTGCGGCACCGCCTGGGCCAGAGGCCTCGGCATGATCAACCGAATAGCGGAAAGTATCTTCAATCCACTGTCCAGATGGGCTGTCGCGAATATGGACTTTGATGATCGTCGGCAGCCCAGCCAGCAAGACCTGCGAGAGTTGCGGCTCACAGGTCAGGTATCCGCAGACCAGCTTGGTGGTCTCTCCTCCGCCACCCAATTGAGACAGGATACGACCTTCAGCGAAGACCTCTTTCAAATGCGGCCCGCTGTCAATGGGCGTGACAGGAGGGCCGTTGCCCATGAGGTGCGCGTCCCCGTGAGGAAGAATGACGACATCGCCGGCTTGCAGGGGCACGGCGCGAGCGCCCTCTTTGAGTCGAACATAGCCCTGTCCTTCGGTGACGAGGTGGAAGATAAAGACGTGTTTGGGGCTGGAGGGGAAAAAGGATCCCATGGTGTGTGAGTCGGGCTCACGCGTACACCAGGGAGATGAGAATTCGCCGTTGAAGAAGACCGCGCCGTCCAATTTTACGGCCTTTAAGACTTCAGACAGCACATCCATCTATATAGATCTCCGCAACGAGTCCTTTCGGCTAAACCAGCTGGACGCCCGGATAAACGACTTGGAGCTTAGCATTCTTCTGATAAGAGAGCTAGACGCGCGGCTAAGACGCCACAGAACTTGTCTCGTACAGTGCGACCAGAGACAGCGTGGCGTACCAAGCAGGCCATGAATGAGCACAATGAATGGGAGGAGGGCATCATGATGAATGCAGCGTTGGGAGAGCGGGATAGTCTCAAGGCTCGGCTCAAAGAAATCTGGACGGCCGGAGACTACGATCGGTTTTCCCGGTACATGGAAAGCGGCGCCCGAGAGTTCTACGAGCGACTCGAGATCACGCCGAGGAGCCAATTGCTCGACGTCGCCTGTGGCTCGGGCCAGCTGGCGTTGATGGCGGCAAAAGATGGGATGGACGTAACCGGTGTGGATATAGCCGGGAACTTGGTGCAGCGAGCCCAAGCTCGTGCGCAAGCAGAAGGGCTGAAGGTTCGGTTTCAGGAGGCCGATGCCGAAGCGCTTCCCTTCGATGACGCGAGTTTCGACGTGGTCGTCAGTCTCATCGGCGCGATGTTCGCCCCGCGGCCCGATCATGTCGCGAAGGAATTACTGCGGGTCTGTGTGCCGGGCGGCACCATCGCCATGGCCAATTGGACGCCACAAGGATTCATCGGGCAGATGTTTAAGACAGTGTCGGCGTTCATCGCACCGTCCGGTATGCCATCGCCAGTGCTGTGGGGTGACGAAGCGACCATCCGTGAACGGCTGAGTCACGGACTCTCGGACCTCAGCCTCACAAGGCGGCAGTATCTCTTCAGCTATCCCTTTCCTCCGTCGGAGGTCGTGGAATTCTTTCGCCGCTATTACGGACCGACCAACCGGGCCTTTGCGTCGCTTGACGACGAAGGACAAACACGGTTACGGCAGGAGCTCGAAATGCTCTGGACCGCGCACAATCGCGCTGAGGCGAACTGCACCACTGTTTTTGCCGAGTATTTGGAAGTCATCGGGATCCGGGTGTAATCGGAAGTGCCTGAAAGGGATGAGAGTCGAGTCCAAACGACAACGATGTTCAGGATTGTTTTTGAGAAGAAAGGATATACCATCATGCACGACATCGAACTGTTTGCTATCTGGTTTTCATCGGTCTTTGCGGGAGGGATCCTGACGATGCTGATGCCTCGAATTGCTTCGGAATCGCGCAGCCGTGAGGTTGTCCAGGACACGTGTGAGCCTACGTCCTCACATCACATGGTGCGGAAGTCACTGGGTTCGATAGTTCAAATTGTAAGCGAAGCATGAACCACATCACGTGGGTCAGATTATGAATATGGAGGATGTCATGAAACCGATACGATTGTTCTCGTTGACTCTCGGATTGCTGCTTGTCGGCTCAACGCTGGCATCAGCAGAACTGCTTGCCCTGGTCAACTACGAAAGCAAGCCCGACCAGCCGGTGAGGCGAGAAGGGATTGCGATCATGGAAATGGATCCAGCGTCTGCCGACTTCGGCAAGATTCTGATGGAGATTCCGCTGCCGCCCGATCTTGTGGCCCATCACATTTTCTTTAACCGGGATCGCACCAAAGCCTATGTTACGGCCTTGGGTATACGTCCCCTGCACGTAATGGACCTCACGAAGTTCCCCTATCGGCTGCGTGAGGTCACTGTCCCTGACTGCCAGGTGGGTGAGGATCTTGTCGTATCGGAAGATAACCGGACCTGGTTTCTCACTTGCATGGGATCGAGCACGGTCATCATGGGAGATGCGCGCACGGATACGCCGATTAAGACAGTGAAGACAACGGATCCGGCCGTGGCAACGATCTTGTATCCCCATGGGATCGCGATCCATAACGGGATTGATCGCGTGCTTGTCACCAGCACGGTGAAGCCCGATATGTCCGATCAGGGAGACTCTGTCACGGTGCTGGAAGCGAGTACTGGGAAATTACTCTCGACACACAAGATCGGGTCGAAGCCGGCTCCGGCGAAATCCGCTCCTGTTGAGATTATGTTCAGCCCCAACACTGATGCTCCAGTCGTGCATATCACCAACATGCTGGAGGGCACACTGTGGGCCGGGGTCTGGGACTCCGCGAGTAGTACCTTTGCCTTCCATCAGATCGATGACTTTGGTCCACGAGGGCAGGGGATGCCACTGGAGATGTTGTATAGCGCGAAGGGGGATCGTCTGTTTGTCACGACAGCGAAGCCGGGGTTTGTGAATTTATACGACAACAGCGATCCACGGCAGCCGAAGTTTCTCAAGACCATTGCAGCCGCGGCCGGGGCACACCATTCCGTACTCTCACCCGATGAGCGATACCTATTCGTCCAGAACAGTTTGCTCAATTTGGAGGGATTGAGCGACGGTTCCATCACGGTGGTCGATCTGAAACAGGACAAAGTCCTCGGTAGCATCGATACCTTGAAAGCGAAAGGATACAACCCGAACTGCATCATGCCGTTGCCGAATCATTTCCTGTCGGGTGGCTTGCGGGCAAGCCGGGTCATCGAGTGAACCGGCTGAGGAGTGCCTGATTCTGGAGAGAACGGAGAGCACGGTGGGAGACCTGTCTCCTGCCGTGCTCTCCGCATATCAGCGACTCTGAGAAGAGAAAATGGTGACGCATGGAAATGCATGATGACAAGCCCCGATCCTCTGTGCGTCTCGTTCAACAGCCGACCATCATCAAAGGAGCGGGAAACAAGCACAAGGACATTGCCGAGTATGTGGGGCGCGTCAATTCTGCTACGGAAGCATTGAGTATTGCACACATGAAGAGCCCTGCCGGCTGGAGTGAGCCTGGACAGAGTCCCGAGTTCGATGAATATACGTTGGTGTTGCGCGGGGTGCTTCGAGTGGAAACTTGCACGGAAACTATTGACGTAAAAGCTGGCCAGGCAGTCATCGCTTGTAGAAATGAATGGGTGCGGTATAGCACCCCCGAGCCCGAGGGCGCTGAATATGTGGCAGTGTGTATGCCGGCCTTCTCCCCGGGGCTCGTACGAAGGGATGGATCCAGTACCGAGGTTGAAGGAGAACCCAGGTGATAGTTGGCAATGTCAGGTAGAGTGGGGGAAACAAGAAACGGGGACAGCGTACCCGGGTCTACTTTCTGTGCCCGTGCGATAGCCTGGTTGGGTGAGTATAGTAAGGATAGGGCGGGAGGTGGGGCAGATGGAAGAGGAGACAGTCTTGCGTGCGACTGGCAATAAGATGGTCCCACAACCTATCTTTGCCAAACGCGTCTTCCTTGTGGCCGGGATCTACGGTCTGACCGCCCTCCTCCCACAATACCTCATGGAAGGCGAAATCGGCCGGGGTTTTCCGCCACCGATCAATCATCCGGAATACTTTTACGGTTTTATCGGTGTGGCGTTGGCTTGGCAGGTGGTATTCCTGCTGATCGCGCGGGATGTCCAACGGTATCGGCTTCTCATGCTGCCGGCCGTTTTGGAAAAACTCACCTGGGGCCTCGCCACACTTGTGCTCTATGCTCAAGGACGACTGGCGTTCGCCGTCGCGGGATTTGGAATCGTCGATCTCATCCTCGGGGTGCTTTTTGTCTCAGCCTTTTATGCCACCCGCCTGAACCACCACTGAGGGCGCAACGTCGGAGGCATATTCTGAAGCAGGACAAGATTCTGGGGAGCATCGATACCTTGAAAGCGCAAGGGTACAACCCCAACTGCATTATGCTGCTGTTGAATCACTTCCGCCCTGGAAGTTTACGAACCGGCTAGTCAGTAAGTCAGCGGGGCTAACACGAACAGCACCGAGAGGCCGAGTTGAGATCAGAGTAGAACCACTCTCTGTCCGGTCATACAGGCACTGGTTCATACGCGTCTGGAGAGAGGAGGCTGTCCACGAACCAGCCGCACGTTGAGACCGTGAGCTAGATCCGTGTATGGTACGGGCATTCCAAGGAGATCCTTCGATGCCATGGACTACCTACAATAGTGTCTCGATCCCTTCCTTCATGTACGGCACGGCCTGGAAGAAAGAGGCCACCACCGGGTTGGTGCTACAAGCCGTGGAAGCCGGTTTCACCGCAATCGATACGGCCAATCAACTGGTTCACTACGATGAAGCAAGGGTGGGGGAGGCGCTAGTGCAACTAACAAGGCAAGGCATCACCCGCGAGAAATTGTTTCTGCAGACCAAGTTCACCCCGGTCAACGGTCAGGATCACCGCCTTCCGTACGATGCGCGAGCCACTATCACGACACAAGTGCAGCAATCCTTTGCCAGTTCTCTCACGCACCTCCACACAGACTCTCTCGACTCCTACGTGCTGCATGGCCCCTATTCCCGACGCGGTTTGGGGGCTGAGGATTGGGAAGTCTGGGCGGCACTTGAGTCGCTCTATGATGCCGGCAAGACGAAGATGATCGGGATCAGCAACGTCTCCGCTGACCAGCTGACCCTGCTTTGTGCCAAAGCGAACCATAAGCCGATGATCGTGCAGAACCGTTGCTACGCGGCTTTTGGCTGGGATAAAGACGTGCGGGAGATCTGCCGGACGCACGGGATCATCTACCAGGGGTTCTCGCTCCTCACGGCCAATTCGGGGATCTTGGCCGAGCCTGACTTGCGCGCCATGGCGGTGAAATATCAGGCAGGCCTGCCCCAGATCGTCTTCCGCTTTTCTCAGCAGATCGGCATGCTGCCCCTGACAGGCACGACGAACCCGGACCATATGAAGGAAGATCTCCAGTGCGAGCGGTTCACCCTCTCACCCGATGAACTGACGTTGATTGAAACGATTGGACAGTAGCGGCCCATATGAAAGTCATGGTCAAGCGGATCTATGAGCCGGCGGCCAGGTCCGATGGCTTCCGTATCCTCGTCGATCGCCTGTGGCCGCGAGGGATTTCCAAATCTGATGCAAAGCTCGCTCTCTGGCTTCCCGATCTCGGTCCATCGACAGCACTGCGGCAATGGTTCAAGCATGATCCCGCCAAGTGGGAAGAATTCCAGCGCCGCTACCATGCCGAGCTAGAACAAAAGACAGCACTTCTTGCATCGATCAAAGGACCGGCAAAGACCCGCACCGTGACGCTGCTCTATTCGGCCAAAGACGAAGAGCACAATCAGGCCGTCGCACTTCGGAGTTTTCTCACAACGAGATCAGTTTCACGCACAGGTCGATGAGTGAGCGGAAACAGGGGGTGGGCGTTCATTGACAGGGAAAGGCCTTCGGCGTACCGTTATGGCTTCGGAGGGGTATGGGGCGAAACAAGAAGCTGCGACTCCGCCTAGAGAGTTTGAAAGGGCGGATTACCGATCATCGAATCAAGATCGCGCTTGAGCAGCAACGGGCTCATCCCGATCGAAGGCTCATCAAGCATTGGATGGTCGAGATTGAAGCATGGGAACAAACAGTCGCCAACTTGGAGCGGCGGTTAAAGAAGGGGAAACGCCATGATTAAGAAAGCGCGGTCATCAGCGGTGGCGGAGAAGGAGTCGCTTCTGGTGCCGTCGAGTCCGATATTGGATAACCACCTTGATGAGATTGCAGAGACCTCCGAAGAAATCTTGGGGCTCGTGGCTATTCTGAAGACACTGTCTCCGGCTGACGCGAAACGCGACGAATACGAAGGGCGACTCTACTCGGCTCTTACCCACCTCGAACATCATGTGAAGCCGGCCGTCAAAGAATGGGATCGTGTCGTAGACAAGATGCCGGAGAACTAAAAGATCTCCTCAGCATGGTGGCTTTCCACACCTGTTTGCCCCGGCACATTCATGAAACCTGTCGTGCAATTGGAGCGGACCGGCTGTGGTATTGCTGCCGTAGCAGCCATAGCCGGCGTGTCCTATCGGCAAGCACAACGGACTGCGCATCAGCTCGGCATCTATGCGACGGATCGTCGGCTCTGGTCTGAGACGACATACGTCCGCCGCCTTCTTCGGAAATATTGCCTACGCACAGCTCCCACAGAGCAACCCTTTCATTCTTGGAGCAGTCTGCCCAATCTGGCCTTGCTGGCGATCAAATGGCATCGAGAACAGGGTCGGCCCTGCTGGCACTGGGTTGTCTTCGTGCGGGATTCGGAAGGGGAGCGAGTTCTGGATTCAAATAAATCGCTAAAAAGTCATATGCGGAGGGGTTTCGGAAGAATGAAGCCGAAGTGGTATCTGGCGGTAGCAAAGAAACGATGAACGGCACCATCTGGAGCGTCGAGCGACTGCTGAGAGAATGGTTCCTGCCATCTTTTGCTTTCCTCTGCCACTTTTCCTTTCCCCAATCGATGTTCGTTCCATAAATGGAGCGGTTATGACCGAACAACTTCGAAGTCCCTTTGTGATTTTTGATCATGGCACGCCCATTTATCCTCCGAATGATCTGCACCAGCGCACTGCAGAGATGCTGGAAGAACTAAGCGCTTTCTCACCTCAAGCTGCCGTTAAGGAGCTTCTAAAGCGTCGTCCTCTCTTGCCGTTTTCATGGCATCCCGCTATCGCGCACATGTTCGAGTGTTACTTTGATCCTTATGAAAACGGCCGCGGGATGGAGGAGCGGCTACTTTCGCTCATACCTTTGATGTTGAAGCAGCCCGCTCAGGTAGCCTGGCAAGCTTTACGCGATGAACTCATCACCCAAATCGACAGCTTTAGCGGCTGGTCATATGCCTGGCAGAAAGGCTTCTCTGAAAAGGAAGAGAAGGAAATCTCTCAAGGTCCAGATGGTTATTACTATGCAACGCTAGACGACGGGACAGTTGCCAGAATTCATGGGGCAAAGATGTCCAAGGAAGTCAGACTTGATTATATTTCTGATCAAGTGCTTAAACCCTACGGTCGAGTTCGCCAAATACTCGACACTTTTTCACTCTTTGCGGTTTCAGTCGATTTCCAAGAGCATCCTGACGCTTACCCCGCCTCACTTCGCATGGTGCTGGCAGACAAATCGTGGTATCGCGGCACATTCCCATGGCATCGAATGGAACACGGTTTAGTGCGGACTTCTCGTTGGAGACCATATAGCAATCTATGCGATCCAGAATGGCTTAGCGAGGATCTGATGGCTCGGATCGTAACTAGCTCCGGAAGTGGGGCCTGGGAAAGCATGGCCAAGCATTTTAAGGATAGGATCAACCAACTTGATGCCGATTGCCACTACCAATTGGATTCCGTGGTCGACACTAATTTATGGATCGGCGAGGAGGACGAAGTCTACTTTAAATTTGAAGGCAGAACTTTTCGTTGGATCAATGGCACGCCTCAAAGCAGCGCCATCTTGAGCATTGGAACCCAAGGTTTGGACTCGACCTATCGCGAAGAGTATCGCGCACTGAATAAGCTTATCAGCACCCTTGTCTGGATATCCGGCGCAAGAGTCGTATTAGGATATGGAGTTGGAGGAAGGAAGCGGCCCCTGCCGATGACATGGGCGCCACGACTCAGCGGCGGAACACGATTTCCTCTTGATACTACTAACGGCATCTTTTCTGTAGGAAAGTCCGATAAGGATGGCCTGGCATTAGCCCTGTATCAGGAGGGCAAGAATGCTACCAGTGCTTTTTACGAGTATCTGAATTACTGGAAGATAATTGAAGTCGCTATTCCTACAAAAGGCGACCGATACGCTTGGATCAATTTGAACGCTCCCACAGTTGGCCGAGCCGAAGACATCCCTTCTGACCTCGGCAGAGCGAAGTCCGTCGCAGAATATCTTGATGTTCACGTCCGTGGTGCTATCGCTCACGTCTTCGCGAAGCCGTATATTAACCCTGATGAGATTGACGATTACCGACGCATTTCAAAAGCTGTGCTTCTTGTAGAAGAGCTCGCCCGTTATGCGATGAAGAGCGTGATGCACATCAGTACCATTTGACTTTTGAAAATAACAGAAGACCAAAGAATGAACGTCAAGAATAGGGATCAGCAACTCTCTTAAGCGGGAGAATGAGCCGCAGATCTATCATCCGACACCCACAGCAGACGCCACGGTCACCAGCCTCTCTCTCCCGGCGCGTGGCATGATGATGCAGAGAAGACTGCACGGATGAAGAAGCACGCGTTCGGGCAATAAAGGGGACATGCTACTTAACCGGATCGCTTTGACCGAAGAGAATGGCTTGTTCGTTGTGATTGCTTCTGTTGCCGCGTTCGAGCAGTCACGGCATGCCAGCGAAGAACATTAGGCGCAGGTAGTAGGCTATGCAAGAAAGCGAATCAGAGTGAAGGAACACGTCGCTCGGCAGCAGGCCGCGCGGGGTGATGCCCACCACCCCATCCGCCGCTAATACCAGCGGACTTTGTTTGAGCGGTTGTACAAGAACGGTCGGAGTGTGCGCTATGCGGGGATGTCGATATATTCGACATGGGAACTGGGAACTGGAATAGGAAGGCCGTCGGATTTGAGGCCTTCGAGGTGAAATTCGATCGCTTCTCGGATGAGCGATTCGGTTTCTTCGACGGTCGAGCCAGTGGCAATGCAACCCGGCAGATCGGGAACATAGGCCGCGTAATTGGTCGGAGCTTTTTCAATCACGATGGCGAAGCGCATGTTATGGTGCCCCCTTCTTCCAGCCAGCTTGCTTCAAGATACTATTCAGTGTGCCGGGAGGCAAGCCGTCACTGGGTTTTCCGGCAACGGTGACTCGTCCAGGCTTGCTGCCATGCTTGAATTGGCGGTGGCTTCCCTTCGTGGCAACGAGATACCAACCGTCTTCCCGTAATCTGTCCAGGACTTCTCCAACTTTCACGTGGAGAGGGTACCGCACCCATTCGCAGAAACCAAGTCCCATGGACCCCGCACTGATTAGCTATGATGGGGCGATAGGTTTTCATTTAAGCGGATATCTTGGGGCAAAGCGGACAGTCGCCTTATGGGGGATGGCTAATGGTTGCGTCCTTTTCGGACCTCCTCCGTCTATAGAGATGAGTGGCGGAATCACCCGCTACTCGATCAAAACGGAGGTTCCCATGCGTCCCCATATTTCTCTTGATGTTCGTGATGTATCTAAGTCGGCGGCGTTCTACGAAAAAGTGTTCGGCCTGCCGCCACAAAAACAAGTGGCCGACTATGCTAAGTTTGATGTGAAGACCCCGGCCCTGAACTTTTCGCTGGTGTCTTCCACCGGGGAAGTGAGTTCAGTGGATCACCTGGGTATCGAGGTCGAGACGGTCGAAGAGATCGCCGGGTGGAAGGCCCGATTGCAACAAGAAGGCATTCTTCAGAAAGTCGAAGAAAACATCGCCTGTTGCTTTGCCCGGCAGGATAAACTCTGGTTTACTGACCCGGACGGCAACGCTTGGGAGATTTTTACCGTCCATGAGCAATTGGAAGTCACGGGACGGCTGAGTCAAACGGGCTGCTGCGTACCGAAGAAGGCCGGTTCTCCTGAGCCAACCACTTGCGGAGCCTGAGCCGAAGCAGTACCGTATGGACATTCACGGCGGAGAGGCCATCATGACAACCAAGACCGAAGATCTCTGGCAACTCCTTCATGATGGCCTCCGTGCCTTCATCGCTAAGCGAGTGAATGATCAGGTCCATGTCGACGATATCCTGCAAGACGTGTTTGTCAGTGTCCATCGGCACATAGACAATGTGAACGATCCTGGCCGGTTAGTCTCATGGGTCTACCAGGTCACGCGGAATACGATCATCGATTATTACCGGAAGCCAGGAAGGCAGCGAGAGGTTCTTGCCGGGTTAGGTGCTGACATTGAGGAATCCCGCGCTGCACCGACGATTTCAGATGCCATTTCTGGAGACAATACGGGTGAGCTTCGCACGGAACTCGCCGGATGCTTACGCCCCATGATTGGGCGGCTGTCGCGGGACTATCGGGACGCGATCACTCTCGTGGAACTCGAAGGACTGACGCAGCAGGCTGCGGCCAAACGCATGGGCATTTCGTTGTCAGGGATGAAATCCCGCGTCCAGCGAGGGCGCAAGCAACTCAAGGAGCTGTTGGCCGAATGTTGCCAGATTGAACTGGATCGCCGGGGCGGGGTAAGAGAGTTTGAAGTGCGGGATACCGGCTGCGATCCATGCCAGTCACAACCGGCCAGGAGTTGCCGGTGAAGATTGCAATTATCGGTGGTGGACCTGCAGGACTCATGGCGGCGGAAACAGCCGTCGCGGGAGGCGCACAGGTCGAGCTCTACGACGCTATGGCGTCTGTCGGCCGAAAGTTTCTGCTGGCCGGCAAGGGCGGATTGAATCTCACGCATTCCGAGCCGCTGGACACCTTCCTTACACGCTATGGGTCACGCCGGGCGCAACTTATGCCGACCATTCGATCGTTCGGGCCAGGCGAAGTTCGTGACTGGGCCCAGCGACTCGGTATCACGACCTTCGTCGGAACCTCCGGCCGTATTTTCCCGACCGATCTCAAAGCAGCGCCGCTCTTGCGTGCATGGCTGCGCCGGTTGCGGAAGGCCGGTGTACAATTCCATGTCCGGCACCGGTGGTGCGGATGGGACGGGCAGGGACAACTTCAGTTTGCCACGCCACAGGGCACACGCTCGATTCTCGCTGATGCCGTGGTCCTGGCCCTGGGAGGCGGAAGTTGGCCGAAACTTGGTTCGGATGCTGCCTGGATACCGATTCTCGAAGAACGACGGGTGCCGGTTAAGCCCCTGCAACCTGCCAATTGCGGGTTTGATCTGAAGTGGACAGACCACTTCCGAACAAAATTTGCCGGACATCCTGTCAAAACCGTGGGCGTCGTCGTGAAGACGGTGGACGATGTTGTCATTCGACGGCAGGGTGAATTCATCATCACCGAATCAGGTGTAGAGGGTGGGGTCATTTACTCGGTGTCGGCTGCCTTGCGCGACGTGATTGCTGCGAAGGGCGTGGCCACACTTCGTCTCGATCTCGCTCCGGATCGCGAGGTTCAGCGGTTGATCAAGGATCTTTCGCAGCCTCGCGGCAAGCGCACAATGGCGACACAGCTTGACCGCCGCGCGGGTATCGCCGGAGTGAAGGCGGGATTGCTTCGGGAAGTACTCTCCAAGGAAGAGTTTGCGGATCCCGTCCGGTTGGCGGCGGCGATCAAATCACTGCCGTTACGACTGGTCGCCACACGTCCCATGGAGGAAGCGATCAGTACTGCGGGAGGGGTGAAGTTCGAGGGACTGGATGAACAGCTCATGTTTCGCCGGCTGCCCGGCGTATTCGGTGCGGGGGAGATGTTGGATTGGGAGGCTCCGACCGGAGGCTACCTGCTGACGGCCTGCCTCGCCACCGGCCACGCAGCCGGCGCAGGCGCGCTCAAGTGGTTGACAGAGCGTCGACCCGCATCACTATGATCACGCGGCGTCACGTCTAACTGAACAGCCCGAATATCCAACTCCAAATGCTGGACAGCCAGCTCATGACCATATCGATCCACGACTCTTCAAGCGGTTCCGGCTGCGATTGGGCGGGGCGCGTCGAAGCCGGCGGTTTTACCGGTGTCACCGGTGTGACTTGGGCCATTTGCTGAGGAGGACTCACCGGATTGGGAGCCGCCATCGTGGGCGCAACTGGAGCTGGGGGTTGTGAGACCCCCGATTCGGCTGTAGGCGGGAGAGCAGCAGACGGCATATTGGCCGATTCTGGCGGCACAGACGACTCAGCGAGAGATTGGGCTTCTTCGACTTCTTCTTTATATTGCGCGACGAGTGTCGTCAGGGAACGGTGCTCCCGTTTGGTATCTGCAACCTGTCGAGCCAGCTGTTTGCCTTGGTACACAAGATTTGCTACTTGTGTCTGCAGCGACGCCATGTCCTCGCTTGCGCGCCGCATGAGTTGTTGGTTGCGCTGGATCGCCGCTCGATAATTGGTCGCAGCCTCGTCTTCAGTTTTGTTCGCGGCTTGAAGCACTGCAATGTGTCGATCTAATTCAGTCATGTTGGCGCGCTCGGCCTCGAGCGCGCGGGTGAGTTCCTCATGTTCGGCCTTAATTTGATCGTACGCGCGCTGGCTGACGCAGCCGGTTCCGATCATCAAGATGCCGGCAAGAAAGCAGCCGGTGATTCGTCGACCGACAAGAGACAGGCTCACAGCAGTATGATGCATCATGAATTCCGTCCTGGGTGATGGATCGACTTCAACCGGCACACGGTTTTCTTGTCGATCTCGTGCGTAACCGTAATTGTGTCTAAAAACCAGCCGCCTCTGGCACTAGAAGTATAAACTAGACGAATAAGACTGTCACCTGTCTTCTGTTCCCAGCGGGTGATAAACGAACTCGCGTCGAAGGATAACGTAATAGAACAATTGAAGTTTTAGACAGCCGCCAAGTAACGAGATAGGATGCTCAATAGCGGCTAGCCCCGGCAAGCCAAGAGTGGGGGTATAGGCCCTGCCTGGCTTGAACCGCTCTGCTGGAAGCAGACGGCTTGGACAGGATGGAGCAGTTCGCGTACTATGCCACCGGGTATGACAGGCGCGACTCAAAAAGATTCATTGACCGAGCCATTTCGGTTGCCGTCGTCCTGTGAACCGGCCTTGCTAGAACGGTTTCTCAAGGCCGAGGCAATGGCACTCTGGGCTGTGCGGTCATCTCAGTTGCAAAAAGTGCCATCGAATGTCCGGCTATTTCTACAGCGGCATGAAGAGGACGAGCAGCGGCATCTTGAGCAGTTTCAGACGATACTCGGTCATCATGCGCATGAGCGTGGACAACTTCCGTCCGTGCCACGACAATGGCCGGCGCTCGCCGTGCAACTGTTCGGATATGAAGCTCTCGGGCTGGAGTTTGCGCTTCTGCTGGCCGATGTCCGCCCTGACCTGTCCTCGATTCTTGAGGATGAACGCAGGCATGTTGAATTTTTCGAGCGCGAGATTCGAAAGATTCTCTCCGGCGAACAGGCTGACGCTGAACAGGCGAGAACGTCTGCGCGCGCCTGGTGGAGAAAGTTGCCGCGCACGCTCGATCGATATCTGGAACATTCCGCACTGGAGCCTTATCGTCCGGAACTCGCACGCAGGATCCTCTCTGCGCTCGAATGCCGGCTGATGGGAACCGGGCTGTTAGGCCAGAGCAGGAACTCACACAATAATGCGGGCTAGCTCGGCGAGGGCTCGTGAGGCTCCGCCGGAGACAGTCCAGCCACGGCGCCGATTTTTCGGTACTTCTGCTCACGGCGGGTGAGGAGTTGTTCGGCGGAGAGGTCGGTCAGATCGAAGAGCTGATTTGTGAGGGCTTTGCCGACCAGTGTGCAGACTGCTTTGGGTTCCCGATGCGCGCCGCCCAACGGCTCCGGCACGATGTCATCGATGACGCCAAGATCAAGAAGGTCTTTTGCGGTTATTTTCAAGGCAGACGCGGCGTCGATAACCTTTGCAGGATTGTCCCAGAGAATGGCTGCGCACCCTTCCGGTGAAATCACCGAATAGACCGAATGCTCCAGCATTAAGACACGATCTGATACTCCCAGCGCCAGTGCGCCGCCGCTTCCGCCTTCACCGATGACGACGGAAATAATTGGGACGGTCAACCGCGACATGACAAGCAGGTTGCGAGCAATCGCTTCCGCTTGTCCCCGTTCCTCGGCTCCAATGCCGGGATACGCTCCCGGTGTATCGATGAAGGTAATAATCGGCCGGTTGAACTTTTCCGCCATTCTCATGAGGCGAAGCGCTTTACGATAGCCTTCCGGATTGGGCATGCCGAAGTTCCGCTGCATACGTTCTTTGAGCGTTTTGCCCTTTTGATGCCCGATCATCATCACAGTTCGATCATTGAACCTCGCGAATCCGCCTACGATAGCTCGGTCGTCTCCGAATGCGCGGTCTCCGTGCAGCTCCAGGAAGTCACGGCTCAATTCATTGATGTAGTCGAGTGTGCTGGGGCGTTGTGAGTGGCGTGCCAGTTGCGTTCGCTGCCAGGGAGTGAGGTTCTGATAGAGTTCGTACTCGACTTGCGCGAACTTGGCTCGTAACTTGCGAATATCGTTCTGCGCAGCAGTCTTTCCACCGGCTGCAGCCGCGGAAAGTTTCTCGATCTTTTCTTCGATCTCACGCAGCGGCTGTTCAAATTCCAGATAATCCCGCATAGCCCCCCAGATGGTGAACAGAGACTTTTAGGTATGCAACACTGCCATTTTTCCCATCTCTAGAAATAGCTCGGCTAGGATAGCAAAAACATAGCTCCTTTGCCTAGCACTTCTTCAACATCGGAAACAAAATGTTCGCTCGCAGACACGGTGAGGTTGGGAAGGGGGGCAGTCTCGGCCTCTAATGCCGTATCCATCTGAAATGAGAGTGAGACCGTAGTCCCCCCGGGATGTCGTTGCAGCACTTCGCGCAGACGCAGGAGTTGATCCTGGACTTCAGGACGATCCGTGAGCCGGATATGAACTCGTTTCACTGCCTGCTTTTGGACCTCAGCCAGCGGTTCGATCTTACTGACACGGAGTTTCGTGCCCTTATCACTACGGTCAATCGTTCCACTGAGGCGAACCAGCCGTTCAGGTGCGATCAGATCACCTGCCGCCTTAAAGAGATCAGGGAATACGATCACTTCCACCGTGCCCTGGAGATCTTCCAGCGTCAGATAGGCCATCCGGTCGCCCTTTTTGGTCAGCGTCGTTTTGACCGAAGCCACGATGCCGCAGAGCTTCACCTCTTTACCGTCCGATAACTCCGTGAGGCCGATCGTTGTGGCGGTCGACAAGGCTCCGATCGTCGTTTCGTACCGGGTTAATGGATGGGCAGAGATATAGAACCCAGTTAATTCACGCTCGTATGTGAGGCGCTGGGCCTGATCCCATTCCGGGATAGAGGGCAGGGGTGGCATGGCTATTGTCGCTGTTTCTTGGCCGGAGAATTCATCGCCGAAGATGCTGGTCTGTCCAAGTTCCCGTTCCCGCTGCGCCGCGGCACCCTCTTCGATCGCTTGATCGAGGACCGCCATCAGCTGCGCACGCTTGGCGCCGGTCGAATCGAAGGCCCCGGTCTTGATCAATCCCTCCAACATCCGCTTGTTCGCCTTGCGGAGGTCGATTCGTCTGCAGAACTCAAAGAACGAGATGAATGGACCGCTTTCATTGCGAATCGCCACGATGGACTCAACGGCACCTTCACCAACGTTTTTGATCGCGGCCAGACCGAAGCGAATCACGCCGTCGGCCACGGCGAAGTTTTTCTGGCTGGCATTCACATCCGGGCCGAGCACCTTGATGCCAAGATCGCGGCACTCGGTAAAGTATCCCATGATCTTATCAGTATTGCCCATGTCCGTCGTCATGAGCGCCGCCATGAATTCGGTCGGGTAGTGCGATTTCAAATAAGCGGTCTGGTAGCAGACAACGGCATAGGCGGCGGCGTGTGACTTATTGAAGCCGTAGCCGGCGAATTTCTGAATCAGCTCATAGAGTTTCTCGGCTTTTTTCTCGGGAATTGCATTCTTCTTCGCACCGTCCAGGAACTGGACGCGGAGTTTTTCCATTTCCTCTGGCTTCTTCTTGCCCATGGCGCGCCGGAGGATGTCGGCTTGCCCCAGCGAAAATCCCGCCACCTTGTTGGCGATCGCCATGACCTGTTCTTGGTACACAATGACACCGTAGGTGTCCTTGAGGATCGGCTCCAATTCAGGTGTTTCGTAGGCAATGGGCACCTTGCCCTGTTTGCGCTTGATAAAGTCGGGAATCAGATCCATTGGGCCCGGTCGATACAGGGCGATGATGGCGATGATGTCTTCGAACCGGTCAGGCCTTAACCCGGTGAGCAAGTCGCGCATGCCGGAACTTTCCAACTGGAAGATGCCGGTCGTCTTGCCGGAAGAGAGTAGGGCAAAGGTCTTTGGGTCATTGAACGGCAGTTGATCGACGATCAGCGGGGGCTGGTGAGGCCGGGCTTCATTGATCAAGGTTTCAGCGCGCCGGATCATGGTGAGGGTCTTGAGACCAAGAAAGTCGAACTTGACCAATCCAATCTTCTCGACATCTCCCATCGAATATTGCGTGACGATTTCGTCGTTGGCTCCCTTATAGAGCGGGACATGGTCCGTCAGCGGGCCTTCGGAAATCACGACCCCGGCGGCATGGGTCGACGCATGGCGGGCAAGGCCTTCCAGCGACTGCGCCACATCCATCAACTCTTTGACCCTGGCGTCAGTCTGAGTCAGCTCACGCAAGCGCGGTTCCTGCTCGAGCGCTTGCTGCAGGGTAATGTTCAGCTGGTTCGGCACCAGCTTGGCGACCCTGTCCGCCTCCGCGTAGGGGAGTTCCAGGACGCGGCCCACATCACGGATGGCGGCTTTGGCGCCCAGTGTGCCGAATGTGATGATCTGCGCGACATGGTCGGAGCCGTATTTGTCCACGACATAGTTGATGACTTCGCCGCGCCGGTCCATGCAGAAGTCCATATCGATATCCGGTAAGGAGACCCGTTCAGGGTTCAGAAATCGCTCGAACAGGAGTGTGTATTCGAGTGGATCCAGATCCGTGATCCGTAAGGCGTAGGCGACGAGGCTGCCGGCGGCGGACCCGCGGCCTGGCCCGACAGGGATATTCTGCGAGCGTGCAAACCGGATGATGTCCCACACGATCAAGAAGTAGCCGGCAAATCCCATGGAACAGATGACCATCAGCTCTTCCCGCAGGCGCTGCTCATACAGAGCGGAAGGCCTGTTGCTCGGGCGCTCCTTGAGCCGATCCTTCAATCCCGCGATCCCAAGGTGCTCCAGATAGGCTTCCCGGTTCGTAAAGCTCTGCGGCACGGTGTATTGAGGAAGGTGAGTCTTATTGAGGACCAGTTCCAGATCGCAGTAGTCGGCAATGCGGACTGTGTTGCTGACGGCGCCTGGGAATTCCGCGAATGCGGCTGAGATTTCTTCCGTCGACTTCACATAGAGTTGATCGGTGTCGAACTTCATTCGGTTGGGGTCGCTCAACGTCTTCCCGGTCTGCAGGCAGAGCATCAATTCGTGGGGGCGGGCATCTTCTTTCTTAAGGTAGTGGCAATCGTTTGTGCCGGCGAGCGGGATGCCGAGTTTTTTGTGGATCTCCATCAATCCGGCATTGGCGACTCGTTGGTGATCGAGGCCGTTCGCCTGCACTTCCAAGTAGAACTGGTCCTCGCCGAAAATTTCCTGAAACTCGCCGGCAACAGCCATTGCGCCGGCCATATCTTTCTGGCCAATCAAGTAGGGAATTTCGCCGCTCAGGCAGCCTGAGAGGGCAATGATTCCATCATGGTGCTCCTTGAGAAGTTCCTTATCTATACGCGGTTTATAATAGAATCCTTCAAGATATCCTTTGCTGACTATCTTTATCAGATTTTGATACCCAGTCAGGTTTCTCGCAAGCAAAATCAGGTGGTAGTAGTCGTTGTGCGCAAGCCCGCTGTCCTTCTTTGCGTGGCGACTTCCCATCGCCATATAGGCTTCGCACCCGATGATGGGTTTGACCCCGGCAGCTTTGGCCTTTCGATAGAACTCGATGGCGCCGAACATATTGCCATGGTCTGTCATGGCCACGGCCGGTTGGCCGAATGCTTTGATTTGTTGTACGAGGGGATCGATCTGATTGGCGCCGTCGAGCAGACTAAACTGAGTGTGCAGATGGAGATGCACGAATGATGATGCCATGCAGGATTCTAGGAGGCTGGAGAAGGCGAAGTCAATGAAGGGGTCACCGGGGCGCCAGTGGCCTCTTTGGGGAAGGGATGCACCGTCAGCTGATGAGATTAGCCGCTTGCGCCGGTCGCGTGCCCCATGCAGACACCATAGCATCGAGTAGCCGGTACGGCGTCGGTGCTATAGGAAGTCAGGCGTGGTTTGTTACGCCTGCTCCTCGGCCTCGTCTTCGGTGGACTCTCCCTCCGAGAGGAGCTCCTCTACCTGCGCTTCATTGCAAGTCAGGTCCTTTGCATCATGCGCCGGCTTGTCCGCCCCACCTGATTGCGGCACCTTGCCGGCCTTGTCGTCATGGCGAATATTGTTCATTCAGTAAGCTCCGATCGCACCTTCCGGGTTAGCCGGCTCAACCCCACGTGCGATGCGCTTCGCTCACGTGTTCTACACCGTCTGTTCTGACAATGATCCACTGCACATCGTCTGGAATCGCAACGACTTTCAACTCAGCCGCATGCCCATTGGCTTCCGCCCGCAATTCTTCCACGACGCGCACGAGTTTCTCGTCGTCCCGTGGAATAAGCGCGCCGCACCGATTTAAACTCGGTTCCTGTGGCGCCGCCGCATGGGGCCAATAGGCCCCTCGATCGATTTCTTGGAGCGCCTCCGGCTGTCCAAGCTCACGTAACCGCACGAAGGCCTTATGGCTCACAAAAAATTGATCACAGCTCTTATTGATAACGATCTTTTTCATCGTAGGTCTCCCGTTGTACACAAGGTGGCATTACGCCGCAGTACCGTGACATGATCACAGGCGAGGCCATGAATCGGTGGTGGTTATGCGCCAGGCGCTGGGTCTTTGTAGCCGATATAGTTCCCGGTCCAATGAGAATACCGGCGATTGGCCCAGGTGGTCACTTCCTCTTTCTGAATCTCTCCATACCGTTTTTGCAGAACAATGCCAAATTGTGCCCAGTTGCCTTGAATCTCAGTGAGATCCTCATCGGTAATCTTATCCCATTTCGCCTTCAGCGGTGTTTTGAGTTGATTCCAGAATTGTCCGAACTGTTCCTGATTCACGATGAACTCCTTCAGTGAAATGGTGGGAGCCTCCCAACCTGCATCGATCAACACCCACAGAGGATGTGCGTCGGTCAGGCAGGTACAGATAGAGAGTCTGGCGTAGAAGCGGCGGAGACCGGGGAATCAAGCGCGCGGGAAGGGGAGGGATGCGCGAGCGATGAGACAGTCGGCGTGGCTCAATACGTCACCTTCAGCCTATAGAACCAAGACTGTTCCTGTCAATGGTGCGTCCGACCTCAAGATGATCAGGGCCCAACGGGAGTATGTTCTCGTTTGTCCAGGCAGTTGTCCTCGCCTTGAACTTCCCCAACCCATTTGCTATTCTTCGCCCGCCTTTCGTGCGTTAATGTGCAACCTTCCATATAGATTAATTCAAGGAGTGGAACTATGGCCGGCATCAAGCGGGCGTTGATCAGCGTTTCTGAAAAGACTGGTGTTGTGGAGATGGCCAAGGGGCTCGAAGCGCTTGGCGCGGAAATTTTGTCGACTGGCGGGACGGCGAAGGCCCTCCGCGAGGCGGGTATCAAGGTCACAGATGTGGCGGCCTATACCGGTTCGCCGGAAATTCTGGATGGCCGTGTGAAGACGCTGCATCCGAAGATTCACGGCGGCTTGCTGGGGCGTCGATCGCTTCCGGCCCACGTCGATCAGATGACGCAACACAATATCGGCCCGATCGATGTCGTTGTCGTCAATCTCTATCCCTTCGAAGCCACTATCGCCAAGCCCGATTGCCATTTTGACGATGCGATCGAGAATATCGATATCGGCGGACCGTCGATGCTCCGTTCGGCCGCAAAGAATCATGAGGATGTGCTGGTGTTGGTCGATCCGGTGGACTATCCCAGAGTGTTGGATGCCATCAAGGGGAATACTGTCACGCGTGCGCTGCGCCGTGAATTGGCGATGAAGGTGTTCCAGCACACGGCGCGTTACGACAGGTTGATTGCCGGATATTTGGAGAAACAGGTGCAGGGCGAGGAGATCAAGTTCCCCAAGGTGCTGTCGCTCCAGTTTGAGTTGGCAGAGACGCTCCGCTACGGCGAAAATCCACATCAGCAGGGTGCGTTCTACCGTGAGCTCAGTTCAAATGAACCGTCGGTCTCTCGTGGCACGATCTTGCACGGCAAGGCCATGTCCTACAACAATTTCCTCGACGCCAATTCGGCCCTGGAGCTGGCGAAAGAATATGATGAGTGCGCCGTCGCGATTATCAAACATAACAATCCTTGCGGCGTGGCGCTCGGATCGACGCCGGTTGAGGCGTATGTGAAGGCTCGGGAGACCGATCCTGTGTCGGCCTTCGGCGGTGTGATTGCCTTCAATCGACCGGTTGATCTGGCGGCGGCGAAGGAGATTACCTCCACATTCGTCGAGGTGGTCATTGCTCCCAGCTTTGCCGAGGATGCGTTGGCCGAATTGAAGCGGAAGAAGGATTTACGTCTCTTGGACGTTGGACCACTGACAAAGGTCAAACAAGAAGGCTACGATTTGAAGAAGCTCGTCGGGGGATTAATCGTGCAGGATCGTGATCTCGGTGTTCTGACGGACCTGAGATCGTTGAAGGTACCGACCGTCCGCAAGCCGACGGACGAAGAGTACGCCGCCTGCGCTTTTGCGTGGAAAGTCTGTAAACACGTTAAGTCAAACGCCATCATCTACGCCAAGCCCGGGCAAACGGTCGGGATCGGCGCGGGACAGATGAGCCGGGTGGATAGCGTCAAGCTTGCCGCCATGAAGGCCCAGATGCCGGTCAAAGGTTGCGTCATGGCCTCCGACGCGTTTTTTCCGTTCCGTGACGGCCTCGATGCGGCGGCACAAGCGGGAATTACTGCGGTCATTCAGCCGGGCGGGTCAATCCGTGATGCCGAAATTGTCAAAGCTGCAGATGAACATGGCTTGGCAATGATTCTGACGGGCATGCGCCATTTCCGCCACTAGACGGCTTCTGAAAATGATCCCCTGCGTCGTTCTCGGCTCGTCAAAATCCTCAACGCACCCCAGAGGGTGCGCCTCCGGTTTTGACTCACCTGTGGCCTTGCAGGTTGATCATTTTGAGAAGCCTCCCATCCAGAGCCCTGGAATCAGCGGAACGGAACCATTTCGTCGGTAGATGGGACTTCGAAAAACCAGCATATGAAAATTCTTGTCGTCGGTGGTGGGGGACGCGAGCACACGATTGTGTGGAAGCTTGCGCAGAGTCCTCGGAAACCAGTCCTGTTCTGCGCACCGGGCAATGCCGGAATCGAATCGATGGCCACCTGTGTGCCGATCAAAACCGACGATATTGCGGCGCTGAAAGATTTCGTCATCAGGGAGCAGATTGACTTTACGGTCGTCGGACCGGAAGCGCCTCTTGCGTTGGGAATTGCCGATGAGTTCCGTCGCGCCAAACTGAAGATTTTTGGTCCTACCAAGAATGCAGCGAGGTTGGAAGCCAGTAAAACTTTCTCGAAAGATGTGATGGCGCAAGCCAAAATTCCGACTGCGCGAGCCAAAAGTTTCGATAAAGTAGCCGAGGCGCTGGCCTATCTTGAGCAGCATGAATTGCCTGTGGTTATCAAGGCGGACGGTCTGGCCCAAGGGAAAGGCGTCATCATTGCCACGACAAGGCAGCAGGCTTGCGAGGCGGTCGTCGATGCGATGGAAAAAGGCGTCTTCGGTCAGGCAGGCAAGCAGGTGTTGATCGAACAATTTCTCAACGGTGAAGAACTCACAATCATGGCATTCACAGACGGCCAATCCGTCGTGCCGATGTTGCCGGCGCAAGATCACAAGCGGGTAGGGGATGGGGATACCGGGCTCAATACCGGCGGTATGGGCGCCTATTGTCCAGCGCCGCTGGGCACACCGGCGCTTCGTGAGCATGTCGCCCGCACAGTGTTGCAGCCGATTGTGGAGATGATGTCACGACTGGGATCGCCCTTCCAGGGAGTCCTCTATGCCGGTCTCATGGTCGTCAATGGCATTCCCTATGTGTTGGAGTTTAATGCTCGTATGGGTGATCCGGAGACGCAGGTGGTGCTGCCTTTGCTCAAGACGGATTTACTCGACGTCATTGAGGCGGTTATTGAACATCGCCTCGATCAACTCAGAGTCGAATGGCATCATGACACGGCGGTCTGCGTTGTGATGACGTCGGGCGGATATCCTGGCCAATATCAGAACGGATTTCCTCTGCATGGCTTGCAGAGCGAGGCGGCTACACATGCGCTTGTTTTTCACGCGGGAACTGCCAGGAAGAATGATGCTGTTGTGACTGCCGGTGGACGTGTCTTGGGAATTACCGGACAGGGAGCAACCTTGAAAGAAGCACAAGCGGAAGCCTATAAGGCGGTATCCGCCATTTCATTCGAAGGGTGTCATTATCGAAAGGATATCGCCCATCGCGCGGTGACTTCCTAGTCCTCGATTTGCAGGTTGGTTTCCGTACGGATGTCAGAAATCCTTCCATATAATGCCGGTGACGTGCACCGTGTATCAGACCAGGTCAAACAGGTAGTGGCACGTGGCGGCATCGTGGCGGTGCCGACGGAGACCTATTACGGTCTTGGTGTAAATCCATTCGATTCACAAGCCGTAGACCGGTTGCTACGCGTCAAGGGCCGGCCGGACGGCAAACCGATTCTGGTGTTGATTGGAAACCGTGGACAGCTCGCGATGCTGGTCCAGAAGGTCTCTCGCACCGCCTCACTCTTGATGGACAGGTTCTGGCCCGGTCCGCTCACAATCCTCTTTACGGCCGCGCCGTCACTTCCAAGCAATCTGACAGCGGGGACCGGCACGATCGGCGTGCGGTTCAGCTCTTGTGGCCCATTAGCTGACCTGTTAGCAGTGACAGGCCCTCTCACAGGAACGAGCGCCAACCGTGCCGGCGAATCACCTGCGCAATATGCGAACCAGGTACAGGACAGTCTGGGACAAGACCTCAGTCTCATTGTTGATGCAGGACCAACCCCTGGGGGACCGCCATCGACTGTCATCGATGCACGCGAAACGGCATGCGTGATTCGCGAAGGTGCCGTCACTCGACAGATGCTACAGGACGTGTTACAGACAGCAGGAATCTCGCTAATGTGAGATCTGTGTTGATATTGCAATAGTTATCGAATTCACATTCCTGGTTATTCGCGATAAGGAGGATAGAAATGATGATTGTGGGGAAAAGACAAGCAATGTCATTGGCCGGCGTCGCACTTGGGCTCGGTTGTTTGATGAGTATGACGGGATGCGACTATTGGCCTCCGGCGTTGCAAGCTCAGGTCGAGCAACTTCGATCGGAGACGCAAACCCTGGCAACAGAGAAGGCGCAACTCCAGGTACAGATCAACGACCTGTCGAATGCACGGCGGGATTTACAATCGCAGCTTGATGAGATGAGTCGGGTCAGTCGAGAGAAGACCGTGATGATTACGAGTCTGCAACACCAAGTCGATGCGCTGCGCGCCAAAGGGGCAAAGGCAGTGGCATCTGCCAAATCCCCAGTAAGGCCGGCGGCGAAATCCACGGCCAAACAACCGGTTAAGAAACAGGCGGCTCCTAAGAGGTAGCAGGGAGCTGTCAGGTCGAACTTGACGACGTTCCCGATGAGGGGGCACTGCTGGACGAGGTGCTGCCGGTTGTCGAGGGGGTGGTTGCCGGAGCCGTCGTGGCAGGTGCCGGGGAGGCTGGCGTCGCCTTCTCAGTAGTCGCTGCCGGTTCTTTCTTGGTGCCGGACGTCGAGTCGGATGATTCGCCCGTCGGCGGTTTCATCTTGTCGGAATAATCCGTCACATACCACCCGCTCCCTTTGAACATGATCGCAGGAGCGGAAATAATCCGGCTGACCGATTTCCCGCATTTGGAACAGGCGGCGACGGGATCGTCTTTCATGCTCTGCTTCAATTCAAACCGGTATGAGCAATCCTGACAGAGATATTCGTAGATCGGCACCGGGCCTCCTTGTTTACATGTCGCTGTTCAGCTCTATGGGGCGAACCGCCCCTCGTCAATAGGATTGTCACTCAGGCGGTTAACTTGCCAAATGCCACTGCCACTCGGTCCATCCCACGCTCGATCGATTCCATGCTGGTCGCGTAGGAAAGCCGGATGTGCTGGTGACTTCCGAAGGGCTCTCCGGGAACAACGGCAACATGAAAGTCTTTCAACAGGTATTGCGCCAGTTCATGCGGCGTTCGAATGATGCCGGTCTGGGCGCTTCGGCCAAGAATTCCACTGATATTAGGAAAGGCGTAAAACGCGCCGGTCGGCATGCGGCAGGTCACCCCTGGCATCGTATTCAACCGACCGACCATGACTTTGCGACGGCGATCGAATTCAGCGACCATCTTTTCCGTAAAGGGTTGGCCAAGCCGTAATGCCGCGACGGCGGCCTTTTGTGAAATAGAACAGGGATTCGATGTGCTCTGGCTTTGAATGTTGGCCATTGCCGTCAGCAGGTCTTTGGGACCTGCGGCATAGCCGATCCGCCAGCCGGTCATCGCATAGGCTTTCGAGACACCGTTGATAATCACTGTCTGGGCCGCGACTTCGGCACTGAGTGTGGCGATGCTCACGTGCGTCGCGCCATCGTACAAGACCTTTTCATAAATCTCGTCTGAAATGATGAGTAACTTATGCCGGACCGCGATATCGGCAATGGCTTCGAGCGTGTTCCGGTTATAGGTGGCGCCAGTTGGATTGCATGGACTATTGATGATGATCGCCTTCGTTCGTGGCGTGACCAGCCGCCGTAGGTCATCCGCATTGATGGCATATCCATTTGATTCATGGGTAGGCAGAAGAACCGGCGTCGCATCATTCAACATAGCTTGGTCGGCATACGAGACCCAATAGGGCGTCGGAATGATGACCTCATCACCGGCTTCAAGAAGCGCTTCAGCTAAGTTGTAGAGCGAATGCTTCGCGCCGCACGAGACCAGGATTTGCGACTTCTCATATCGGAGTCCGAGCTCACCCTGTAACTTGTCGATAATGGCTTGGCGTAATTCGTCGATGCCCGACGACGGCGTATACTTTGTGAAACCGGCCCGAATGGCGGCTTCTGCAGCAGCCTTGACCGGATCCGGAGTATCGAAATCCGGTTCTCCTGATGAAAAGTCGACGACATCGAGCCCTTGCGCTGCCATAGCTTTGGCTGTTGCCGTCATCGCCAATGTCGGGGAAGGCGTAATGCGGCCGACACGTGCGGCGAGTTTCATGATTTGAGACTCCGAATTCGTTCGTGGAGCCGACGTGCCACTTCAGGATGAAGAAACTCAGCCAAGCTGCCGCCATGGTGTGCCACATCTTTGATGATCGTAGAAGACAAGTATGAATACTCCTCGCTCGGCATCAGGAAGACGGTTTCCACATGCCTGGCCAATTTGCGGTTGATGAGAGCCATTTGGAATTCGTGTTCAAAGTCCGAGATAGCGCGCAGTCCACGGATAATAGCATGCGCTCCTGCCCGTTCGACATAGTCAACTAAGAGTCCATCGAACGTGATGACTTCCACTTGGTCGACATCCTTCATAACCAGCGTCACCATATCAAGCCGCTCAGCAAGATTGAAGAGTGGATGCTTAGCCGGATTAGGCGCGACCGCGACGATCACTTTATCAAAGACACGTAAACTTCGCGTAATAATATCGGTGTGGCCATGGGTGACGGGATCAAATGTTCCAGGGTAGACACCGATTTTCATCGCGATGCCGTACCGGAAGAGGAATATAAAGAAAGGGCAGTGTCGCCATAGCGATAACGGCGCACATAGGCGGCGGAGCCCAGAGAAACAGGAAGGAGGGTTTTCTCTGCATGCTCAACGACGAGCCAGGAGTCGACTGTCAGGAGTCGCTCGGTGACAGTCTGAGTCAACAACGATTCCAGATCGTGTACGAGAGCGTAGGGGGGGTCGGCAAATACGATATCGTAAGGGCCTTCCCACTGTTCCGGTCGGTTGAGAAATTGTTTGACAGTGTGCGCGTACACGGTAATGTGATGGCCTATCCCGCAGTCCAGCATATTCTGACGCAAGAGTTTCAGTGCTTCAATCTCGGATTCAACGCAGGTCACATGCGCGGCGCCTCGGCTTATGGCTTCGATTCCGATCGCTCCGGTCCCCGCATACAGATCAAGTACTCGGCCCGAGGGAAGGCGATTGCCAAGAATTGAGAACAATGCCTCCCGAACTCGATCTGAAGTCGGACGTATCAGGGATCCCTGGGGGCCACGAAGACGACGGCCTCGATAGGTTCCTGCAATGACGCGCATAGAAAATGACTACGGGTTCGTCCGGCCCGGAAGACTCTAACATAGCGTTTTTGAAGGGGTCAAGAACGGTCGTGCGGGTGAGTTTCACCCAGACGACAATGTGA
>Ga0315912_10000993_pt1 | contig 39123 bp, 35 predicted proteins | sample VfabasoilMG_FD_204469 | JGI IMG/M metagenome (GOLD analysis project Ga0315912, IMG submission 204469) | Garden soil microbial communities collected in Santa Monica, California, United States - V. faba soil | ecosystem: Environmental > Terrestrial > Soil > Garden | place: USA: California... | reverse complement strand
TATATAGGGCGCGCAGGCTGGCCTTGAGGAGGCCTTTCTGGCGCTCAAGCTCGGCTTGGGCTTTCTCTAGCTCGGCCTCTAGTTCGGCAATTTTGAGGGTGGTTAGTTCGATTTGTTTGGTGGCTTGGGCAATTTCTAGATCCAGGGCTGCAATCTTGTTCTTAAGTGAATCGCCTTGAGCCTTTAAGGTCTCCGCTTGACCTCTGTTCGCCTTGATTTCCTGTTCTAAAGCTGCCGTGCGAGAACGTAGCGAATCAAGCGACTCCGCTTCGGTCGATTGTGTGGCTGAGAACGGTGCCGCAATCAACCCAGCGGTTAAAATAGCGCCCACGACAGCAACCGATAATCTACGCCGGAACATCATTTTTCGATCAATTTTCATTTTTTGTTTTAGCTGTTTTTGTTTTAGCCTAAAAATAGTAGCTAAAATCAATATAATTATACCCCCGCTCCTATGCTAAGCACAAGAGCCTTTTATTATAACATGAGGGGGCTACCAGCGTTTGAGTCGCAGGTATTTCTCCATGGCCAGAGCGCTGGAAAAGATACCTACTAAAATACCTGTGAGAATCGTGCAAAAGAAGGCCGCCACTATCGTCTTTGGCTCCAGGAAGAAGTTGTATGTTTCGCTGAATTCGGCCTGGGCGGCAATCTTGGAACCAAGTGAAATGATCATAGAGTAGACCACACAGACAGCAATAATGGCAGCGACTACGCCATACAGCGACGTCTCAACCAAAAACGGCCCCCTGATAAATCCTGGCGTTGCCCCAATAAGCTTCATGCTGCGAATTTCCTCGCTGCGCGTGAAGATAGATATGCGTATGGTATTAAAAATAATGAGGATCGAAATAATTGTAAATATACCCGCGGCCACGACGCTGGCCATAGTTATAAACTTCTGTGCAGAAGCTGCCCGGTCGATAGTTCGGCGAGCATCGGTACGTCCAAGAGTAATACTATCAATAATGCCCTTGAAGCGGTCTTCCTCGGCAATAACCTTAATATCTTGGAGGTGTTCCAGGTCTTTGACGCTCACCTCAAATGAGGCCGGCAGCGTGTCGCTGCCAATAAGCGTTAGGCCCTCTATGAGCGCATCATCATTCTTAAAGCTCGCAGAAAATCGCTCTTTAGCGACATCTTTAGATACGTACTCGGTGCCAGCTACATATTTGTTGGTTACTATAGCCTGCTCGAGCTGCTTACGCACTTCATCGGGCGCATCGTCCTTTAAATATACGGATACTTTAAGATTCTTGGAGAGCTCCTGAATGGCATTGTTTGCTGTGACGTTTAAAACGACGGTCGACAATATTATAGCCAGCGCCACGAACATGACAGCCATAGCGGCAATACTTAGCCAGGCATTTCTGAACAAATTTTTTACGCCATAGCGAAAAATTCTCAGCAGCGTATTGTATTGATGTCGTAAATCGTTGTCGCCTTTCACGCCTTGTAGCCTCCGTTAGCTCGGTCAGAAACTACCCGACCTTTATCGATAACGATTACCCGCCGCTTCAGTTTATTTACGATGTCCTGATTGTGCGTTGTGAGTAAGACCGTCGTTCCGTAACGGTTGATCTTCTCAAGCACTTTTATCACGTCCCAGGCATGTTTGGGGTCCAGGTTGCCTGTTGGCTCATCCGCGATAAGGATCTTGGGCTGGCGTACTACGGCTCGAGCGATCGCCACCCGCTGCCGTTCCCCGCCGGACAGCTCTTTGGGATAGCTTTTTTCTTTTCCTTTAAGCCCCACTATGTTGAGCACCTTTGGAACTGTATGTTTAATTTCGCGGTTGCTCATGCCTACAATCTCTAGCGGGAAAGCAACGTTCTCAAATACTGTTTTCCCTGGCAGCAGCTTAAAGTCCTGGAACACCACGCCAATCTTGCGGCGAAGCAGTGGAATATTCTTGTCTTTTAGTCGTTCGTAGTCGATACCGCCCACTACAATTTTGCCTGAGGTGGGACGTTCTTCTCTGGTGAGCAACTTGAGCAGCGTAGACTTGCCCGCACCCGAAGTACCGATAATAATAACGAATTCTTTGGGCTCAATATGCAGACTTATGCGCTGAATTGCAGCCTCGTCACGTCGGTTGTAGGTCTTGGTTACCCTGTCCAGAAGAATCATGTTATCTTATTATACCAAATTAAATCATTAGCCTTTTTAGAACCCTGGCAACCTATCTCAAACTTAGGGCAACGAGCGCCGATAAGAGCAAGAGAACACCTATGATTGACGCGATGATGATGGGTTTTTTGTAGCTTTTCTTAGGAGCAGCGGAATAGCTAGCGTCATGTATGACTCCCGTATCAGGTGATCCAACCTGGATAACGGTGCCCGGTTTGGTGGAGTCCTGATTTTGCTGCGGTTGACTTGGTGTATCCATAGGATTACTGCTAGATTATCAGCTTTTTGCGCCTGAGGCTATGTACTTCCCATAACTTTCCAGGAAGGGGTCGAGGTCACCGTCGAGAACAGCCTCTGCGTTGCTAGTTTCGTGGCGCGTCCTGAGATCCTTGACTTGCTTGTAAGGGTGCAGAACGTAGCTGCGGATCTGATTACCCCATTCGGCTGATTGGTTTGGACCTTTGAGACCAGCGATCGTTTCAAGGTGTTGCTCGAGTTGCAACTGGGCAAGCTTTGAGCGTAGCAAGGTCATAGCCGTTTCCTTGTTCTGGAGCTGGGAACGTTCGTTTTGGATACTCACTACAATACCTGTCGGAAGGTGCGTTATACGCACGGCCGAATCAGTAGTATTAACACTCTGGCCGCCGTGACCACCGGCTCGGAATACGTCAATTTTTAGCTCTTTTTCGTCGATTGGCACAGTATCTGGCTGATCGACTTTGGGCAATACTTCTAACTTGGCGAAGCTGGTTTGGCGCAGATTATTGGCGTTGAAAGGACTCAAGCGAACTAGCCTATGCACTCCATGCTCTCCTTTGAGCTTGCCGTATGCCTGATCTCCGGCAATCTCTAATGTGGCACTTTTTATGCCGGCTTCATCCCCTGCAGACTCTTCAACCACATGAACTTGATAGCCAACCTTCTCTGCCCATCGCACATACATACGCAGCAACATTTGAGCCCAGTCTTGCGCGTCAGTACCACCGGCACCGGCATAGATACCCAGAAGGACGTTGTAGTTATCATATGGTCCACTATGAACCAGTCCTTGCTGTAAATTGTCAAAACTCTCTCGTACCTTAGCGTATTGCTTCTCTAGGTCTTGATGCAAACTTTTGTCACCCATAGCCGCCAGCTCTTGCAGGTCATCGATCTGATCGCTCAGCTTTTGCCAAGGTTCGACTTGCGTTGTAACTTTCGCTAGTCTCTGCATGGTTGTTTGGGCGGCCTGATTATCCTGCCAGAAGTTTGAAGTCTGGCTACGGGCTAGAAGCTCGCTATGCTCCGACTTAAGCTCCTCAAAACCAATATGTTTAAAGGTGCTTGCAAGCTCTTTTTTCAGGTCATTAATCTGCTGCTCTATGTCCATAGTTTTTAGTATACGGCACGCAGCGTACTACCAGAGCACGCTAAGCTGCTGGTGCAGGTTTTTAACATCGGACTTATTTGGATAACCGAGCACACCAAAACCCCATAGATCATCTCGGAATAAATCTTTAGCTGCAGCTATAACTTTGTCTTTATTGACTGCTTCAATGCGTCCGGGAATAGCATAGAAATCGTCAATAATATCTTCAAAGAAGTATTTGCCCGAATACCAATCGGCTAAGCTGCCTACTGTTTGGGCGCCGCGCTGGTAGCGACCAAGCCTGTACTGCTTTGCTGCTTCGATATCTTTTTTGTCTATTTTGCCCTCAAATACGTTCTGAAGTTGCGTGATCATAATATCGAAAAGTTCGTGAACATTGTCTGGACGTACCTGTGCGCCAAACCACCAATTTGTGCTTTTGACGCTGTAGCCAATACCGGAGCTCATACTGTAAACCAGCCCCCGTTCGCGGGCTGTGCCCAAGATACGGGAATAAAGTGTTTCGGTAAGCATACTGTTAAGTAGGCTAACGGCATCAAGCTCGGCCTCGTTCATGCGCCTAGACGCAAAGGTGTCCATGTAAAAATAGTAGTTATCTACGGTGTTGTTGACGATATGCAGTGGTTTCTGGAGTTTCTCAGGTATTTCGATTGGCAGCGGGTTGCGGGCGGCGTTGCGACGAGGCAAGGGCGATCCATTAAGGATGGCAGCAATTTGTTTTTTTCGCGCCGGCGTCAGGTTGCCAGCAATAATAAAGCGCATATTCTCGGCAAAATGCGTGTCGTTGTAATGTGCTTTTATGTCGTCTAGCTTGACATTGTCCATAAGCGAAAGCCGCTCATGATCAGTCAAGCCATAAAAGCCGTACGATTCGCGCAGAGCTAGATTTAGATGTCGGAAGTGATTATTCGACCGAGCAGTCAATTCTTCGCGCACATTGCCAAATTCTGCCGTAAACTCTTCTTCCAAAAAAAGTGGCTCAGTGATGGCCACCATTAGCCAATCCAGGATACGATTCCATTCAAAATCGGCACACTCTGCATCGTACGTAACGTCATAGACACCCGTGCTGGCGTTGCAGTACGCTCCGTTTTTCTCGAACTCGGCTTGGAAAGTCCGTGCTTTTGGGATACGCTTGTTCGCGCCCAAGAGCAGGTGTTCCATAATATGAGGCGTCTCCCACTTGGGCCTGTCAACCAAATATTCCCCCGCGCGCAGACTAAAATTAAACGTCATAACAGGGGCATTTGGCACGTGAATCAATAGACCCTTAGCCCCACTACTCAGTTCTATTTCTTCTACAGTATGCTTCATATGGTTTTCGCGCTCGAATGCTACTTTTTCTTTTTGGCTTTCTTTTTGCGCTGGCGCTCAGCTTTGCGGGCCTTTTTTATCTTTTCATGTGCTTTTTTGTGCTCGTTTTGGGCGGCGGCTGATCCTAGGAAGTCTGCCTCGTGAAACTCTTCCTCTGCTTCAATAATCTTATCTGCGTTATCAACAGAACTGCGCGCTGCCCGCGTTAATTCGGTTTCGACTGGTCGCTCCATCTCTGCCGCACTGATTGGCCGGGCATGGAAGAGCGCCCGCACAACTTCATGACGGAGTGCCAGCTGCATCTTTTCGAAAATTACCTGTGACTGCACTCGGTATTCAACTAAGGGATCCCGCTGACCAACGCCAACCCAGTGGATCCCTTCACGCAAGTGATCCATGTTCTCGAGGTGTTGCATCCAGAAATTATCGAGGATTTGTAGATAAACGTCGCGTTCGATTTTTCGGAGTACTTCCGGTGTAAAGCGCTCTTCTTGCTCTTCATATAGCTTCTCAGTGGTTTTGATAAGTTCGTTTTCGAACTTCTCAGCAGGCACATCAAATAGCTTGTCGAGCGTTTCGTCTTCAAGCGGGAACACTTCCTTGAGATGGTCTTCGTAGTGTTCAGTAGTAGCCAGTGGCGAGCGTGCTATGTCCCGGGCTTCGGAACTAATAAACTCTCTTACGCGCTTGGTGATATCTGTGTGTTTGAGGATTTCGTTGCGCATGTTGTAGGTGGCTCTACGATGCCTGTTCATGACGTCGTCATACTTGACCACGTTTTTGCGAGTATCGAAGTGGAAGCCTTCTACCTTCTTCTGCGCGCCCTCCAGACTCTTGCTAATAACCCGATTCTCTATGGGTGTATCGTCAGATACTTTCAGCCGGTCCATGATTTTTAGTATTCGATCGCCACCGAAAATACGCATCAGATCATCTTCGCAGCTGACAAAAAACTGGGTTGTACCGGGGTCTCCCTGTCGGCCAGAACGTCCACGCAGCTGGTTATCAATACGCCTTGCTTCATGTCGCTCTGAGCCAAGTACATAGAGGCCGCCTGCTTTTTTAGCAGGTTCATCAAGCACAATATCAGTACCCCGACCGGCAATGTTAGTGGCCAGTGTAATTGCGCCCTTGTTGCCAGCCTTAGCCACGATTGCAGCTTCTCGCTCGTTGTTCTTGGCATTTAGAACCTGGTGTGGGATTTCGGCTTTCTTCAGTAATTTGCTCAAAATCTCATTCTTTTGAATTGATGCCGTGCCAAGCAGGATCGGCTGTCCTTTTTTGTGCAATTCTTTGACTTCCTTAATGATAGCCCGGAATTTAGCTTCTTCCGTCTTGTAGATACGATCTGGCTTGTCCTCGCGGATAAGCTTGCGGTTTGGCGGTATTTCTAGCACGTCTATCTTGTAAATCATGTGGAACTCTTCCGCTTCTGTAGAGGCTGTACCGGTCATTCCAGATAACTTATCGTACAGACGGAAATAGTTCTGGAAACTGATAGTGGCCAGCGTCTGGGACTCTTCCTGGATCTCGACCCCCTCCTTGGCTTCAATAGCCTGGTGCAGCCCTTCGTTGTAGCGCCGACCAGCGAGCAAACGACCAGTATGCTCATCTACGATCACTACTTCGCCGTCTTTCGTGACCACGTAGTCTTTGTCCCGCTTATATAAACCTTGTGCTGACAGAGCTTTATCGAGATGATAAATCATGCGTATGTTGTCGGTAGCATACAAGCCTTTAATGCCTAGAATCTTCTCTACTTTGTCGATGCCATCATCGTTAAGCGCTATCTGCTTGCGCTTCTCGTCTACCTCGTAGTGTTCGTCCCTCTTAAGCGAACGGACTACTTTGGCAAACTGTGCGTATGCATTGCCACTAGCAGTAGATGGGGCAGAAATAATAAGTGGTGTTCTGGCTTCATCGATTAAGATTGAGTCCACTTCGTCGACGATCGCAAAGTTTAGTTCACGTTGGCGCAGCTGGTCTACCTCTCGAACCATGTTGTCGCGCAAGTAGTCAAAGCCGAATTCGTTATTCGTACCATACGTCACGTCAGCTCCGTAAGCTTCTTGGCGTGTACAGGGCTTCAGACGGCGCATGCGGGGATCTTCATGGTCTTTGTTGTCATAATCTGGGTCGAAGACAAAAGATAAGTCGGCCACTATAACGCCGGTGCTCAGGCCAAGTGAGTAGTAGACCTGCCCCATCCAGCCAGCATCACGCTGCGCTAGATAATCATTGACGGTAACCACGTGCACACCCTTGCCAGAAAGCGCATTTAAATAAATCGGTGCCGTTGCAGTAAGGGTTTTACCCTCACCTGTTTTCATTTCAGCTACAGCTCCTGTATGAAGCGCCATGCCTCCGATGAGCTGCACGTCGAAATGCCGCTGGCCCAGCGTCCGGCGAGCGGCCTCACGTGCTACCGCAAAAGCATCCGGCAATATTTTGTCTAAAGATTCTTTCCCAAGCCGTTTCTTAAGTATATCTGTTTGCGATTTGAGCTGAGCATCAGACAACTTCTTGTATGTGGGTTCAAGCTTATTGATCGCATCAACACGCTTGGCTAATTTTTTGACCTTGCGAGTCTCAGCGTCACCGAGCACACGTTTCAGAACCTTCTTCAAAATTTCTCCCCTTCTTGCGACGCTGGGCCGCTGATTGCTATGACATATATTGTACCCCATCAGGGGTATTTGATGCTACGTAATTTTAACAAAGAAATACAACCTTCAGGCTTTTCGGCGAAAGCGGTTGATCAGACGGCGGTGGAGATGCGGTTCACCGTGCGTGTCTTTGTATTTTTTGAGTTGAATCTTCAGCTTATCCTCGCACATATCTATAGCGGCAGTCATGGTAAGCGCTCTTTCGTGCACCGTCAATGTGGCGTGAGGCAAATGCATGATCACCTCACAGGTACACTTCAGCTTGTCTTGTGCCTTCCCTTCTTTTAACTTGACGTCTGTGTGGAAGCTTTCCCGCGCCTTCATCGGCACATACTTTTCCAGAAGGCCTATTTTTTGTTGCACATACTTCTTGATATCCTTTGTAACGACGGAGTGGACGCCGTCTATATGGAGTCCTTTTTTCATAATACTTCCTTGCCTCCCATGTATTGTTTAAGAACATCTGGTACTCGAAGTTTTCCGTCCTCAGTTTGATAATGCTCAATGATAGCAACAAGCGAACGAGCCAATGCTACGGCGGTTCCATTAAGCGTATGTAGCAGCTCAACCGTGCCGTCCTTGCGCCGGACACGAATGTTTAAGTTGCGAGCCTGAAAATCGGTACAGTTTGAGCAGCTGGTTAGCTCGCGGTAGGCGCCGTCGACTTTTGACCAGTACTCGAGATCGTATTTCTTTGCCGCGGGCGCACCGAGATCACCCGACGCAATGTTGATCACGTGGTACGGAATAGCCAGCGCCTGCCAGAGCTCTTTCTCGATAGCGAGAATTCTCTCGTGCATCTCCTCGCTTTGTTCTGCCAGCGTATACGCATACATTTCTAGCTTGTTGAATTGATGAACCCGGAAAAGGCCGCGTGTATGCTTGCCATACGTTCCCGCTTCCCTGCGGTAGCAAGGGCTATAGCCAGCATACAGAAGCGGTAGGCTAGCCTCGTCAATAATCTCATCCGCGTGATAGCCGGTCAACGGCGCCTCGGACGTACCTATCAATGTTAAATCTTCGTCTTCGACGAAATATTCGTTTGTTTCTTCACTGCTTTTGGGAGCAAACCCAGCACCTTGGGACGTTCGACTGTTCACCATGTGCGGAACAGTCATGTACTCAAAGCCTTTTTGTGTTATCAAGGCGAGCGCAAACTGCAAAATAGCATTTTCCAGAAGTGCTGCATCTCCCTTGAGAAAGTAGAACTTTGCACCGGCAACTTTTGCACCCCGATCGAAGTCAACCCACCCCCTCTCGTTCATGTAGTCCAGGTGGTCTTTGGCACCGGTAGACTGTTCTCCAAATTTATCCACTTCTTCACTTGCTTCTTCGCCTCCTACGGGAACGTCGTCGAAATGTAAGTTTGGTACCGACTTAAGCAGCTCCAGCCATTGATCTTCGGTTTCTTTTAGATAGCCTTCGCGCTCGCTCAGCTCGATCTTGATCTGACGGCCTTCCTCGATTAGCTCGTCGGCTGGTCTGCCACCCTGCATGGAGTCCGCAATTTCATTGCGACGTTTACGCATCTCTTCAATGCTTTGAATAAGTTCTTTACGCTCCACGTCAAGCTCCAACAGCTTATCCACGTCTATTTGTATACCTTTTTCCTTGGCTTTCTGGGCCACCAGTTCTGGATTGTCCCGAATAATCTGGATATCTATCATGCCCCTATTATAGCGCACCCTTCAGGTCGGAATTTAGCGGCCTAGACGCTGTCGCTCTTCTCTCTTTTCCTGAAGCTCAGCGTCAACCGCCGCCTCTAGAAAACGCATCAGTTTTTTAAGGTCATTGACGATTGTGGGCAGATTATCGTTGTCTATGTTGCTTGGGTTTTTCAAGGCAAGGAGTTCTGGAGGTATACTATGACCTAGCGCCTCTGACATGTGCCCTATCTCCTCTACCATACTGTCTATTGCACCGTGCTGCCCACTTAGATCAATCCACTCAAGGCGGGGCTCATAATAATCACTGAGTCCTGCATGTACCTGCGCACCTCGTTCAGTAGTGCGGGCATTTATAGTGATTATCCCATTGGTTTTTCTATCCGTCTTAAGCTCAAGAAAATCCTGCGCAGCGCACAAGGCTAAAGCACCTCTAGCAGCTTCACATTCTCCGCCAATACGCTGCGAAATAGCACTAAGGATGCCTGTTTTATTGCCTGGTTTTCGAAACCACCCTTCGTGCTCGGCACCCTGCACCATAACGTACCCAATGATGGCGTAAGCTGCCACGCTGAGCCGAACATCTCCCTCTGGATCAAGCATATGGGTATGTATTGCCGCAATGTCCCTACCGTCTTGAGCAGTAAGATCCTCTTGTGTGATGTCGGCTTGAGCGTCTTCGCGGGCAACTGCGGCAACTTCAGGCGGCACGTATCCAACGGCTACAAACAGTTCTGGATTAACCAACGTCCCTTCAATTTCAATCTTTCGGTCTGCCACAATAACTGAGACCATACCATAAATTCATTAAAAAAGTAAGGGCCTTAGACTATGAGACAAAAGTTTGAGGCAAGCATTGGACTCGTTGTCTAAGCACTGGTTGTCTTTTCTATTTCGCAACAGTACTATTGAATGCACCGAGGACTACTAACATTATTATTGGCAGAAATATAAAAAATATGACCACCAACCACAGCCAATTTCCCACGCCCGCTGTACTCTTAAAGTAGGCCCTGTGGGCGGCTGCCAGCGTTTCAGCATTTTGTAAATCGCCATTAAGCGGCGTGTGCCGGAGTGTCTTTGCCTTATGAGCTATTTCATCGGCCAAATCATCAACTGATTTTAAAATCGCCGGCATCTCTGCTGCGCTTCGTTTGTCTGAGTGAATCATAAAGAATAGATAATTGTCAGCTATTTCAATATCTTGTGCGCTATTGCTGTCTATAAGCGTCTGCATAATATCGGGGGTGATGATGCTCAGAGCACTTATCTGTTCGTTTGGTACGTGATAGAGAGAGAAACACTGGTCAAAGTCGCCCTCTAGCTTAACTCTCTGCTTGGCACTGCCATGTTCCCGGATTGCCCAGCTCTTTTTGCTGTCTAAAATTAAATGCGGGAAGTTTTTGCTCAGAAGCACCCGAGCAACTGTGTAGTAGTGTGTCTGGCTGTTCTTGCCGCTGCCCGTAGTGAACTCGTACATGTACATGTCGCACTCGTGACCCTCAAACTGCGCATGCACTATAGCCCCCAGGCGGCCACCGTGGCCAACACCAATGAGTGCAGGCGGCACGAACCGATAGTTGGAGGGAGTGGTAGTTACGATGTACCAGTCGTTTGCCGCAGCAAAGTTCTTCCAGACAACATTTTTGTAAGCTGCCATCTTGGTGGCAATTATCGACATACATATCACAAAAACTATAAAGGCTGCCTCAACAGCCAGAAAGATGCCGATCAAAAAACAGATAAAAGCAGCGAGGCAATAAAACGCTGCCACGGGAAGCTTGAATGTTTCCCTGATGATTTTGCCGTGCGCAGCATCCATCGCTGCAAGAGGAGCATAATCAATATCGGCTAGCTGTTTCATGTTTTATTATCTCGCTTTTTGGATATGTCCTAGCGTGAGCTCGGTGCGTTGCCGGGCATAGCTGCAAAAATCGCAGCTACCACCCATAGCGGCCACGCCAACCTGTGGTATTTCCCCGTCTAAACACTCCTTCATCTTGAGGATTGTCGGCTCTACCCAGCTGTCATCGCCTTCGTAGGGTATAATCTTGGTGCGGAATTCTATGCGATCGTGAAATCCGTCTAGATCCAAGCGGCCGTTACAATATACAAAATACGCCGTATTGCTGACATCAAAACCATTGCTCCTAAGCAGCCATTGGTACACCTCCATCTGGCGCTTGTAGCTCATCTGCCAATCAGCATCTATGTTGACTTCCGCGTCTTTGGCAGTCGCCTTGTAATCTACTACCATCAACTCTCCGTTTTCATCCACCCAGACGTCATCGATTGCCCCATAAATATGCAGGTTTGTTGGCTCGTGTAGCTTAGAAATTCCTGTAAAATTGTGTCTCCACCTATCTAGATCTTCGTGAGGATATGGCACAGCTTTAATCTGATTGTCTAGCATCAATGGATGCGGTTTGGCTTTGGCGCGGTACACATCGAACTCTTTTTTTAGCAGCTCGTCTACTGCCGAGTTAATACGAAACGGCGGCCCGTTTGGCCGCTTAATCTTGAGTCTCTCGCCCAGCCAAAAGCAGCGTGGGCACTGCTTATATAGCTCAATCTTGCTCCGACTAAGCTTATGGATGCCCTTCTGTCCCGGCAGATACGCCGGCGCCCTTTCGTATGCTGCCATTGACTACTATTGTAGCAGCTAGAGCTTCCAGGCGTCGCCGAAAAGATCAAAAAGGAATATTGATAACGCAACGGTTGAAGCGTTGCAGACTACACTCACTAAAAGCGCTTGCCGCTTAGTGATAGATTTTTTATTCAGGACGTAGATACCCGCAGCTTCGGCAGCCACTATTAATATCTCGGCGACGGCTATAAACCAAAGCTTAGCGCCGATAAAGGTTACCGCTAGATAGAACAATGGCCAAGAAGCTGCGTTAACAATAGCAATACTTAAGAAAGATCGACGACGTAATTTCTCAAGAAACATCAACGCCAAGCTGCCGATAGCGAGCTCGACACCAATGTTTGCAAAAAATCTTGCCAGATTACTATCTAGGCTGCCGTATTTTTGTACGAACTCCTGGTGCTTCTCCAACTTTTCGACATCTTTAAGACACTTCTCTCGGTCATCAATCGTTGGGTAATTAACCGGCAGGTAGCAATGCTTGCGACTCAGCGAACGCTCGCAAGCTACTTTGTCATATGCCGGGTGGGTCCGATGGCACTCCATCGGCCACATGTCCGCACTAACGGCTACCGGCATCAGCAGTGCGAGGATTCCCACTAAAGCGATAGTCCCCGCAATCAGGTACTGCTTATACTTTTTCATTATTCATATTGTAGCAGTCGCAGATACAAGTATAGTTATAGAATGCTCGAACTCTTGGTATTTGCAGTGGGGTTTATCGCCAGCTTTTTAAGCGGAGTTGCTGGCGGCGGCGGGATACTAATTACCGTGCCGCTACTGCTTGCCCTTGGTACCCCTCCTGTGCAAGCCATAGCTACTGCCAAAATGGGAACCTTAGGATTGTTCATCGGGTCTGCCCTAGAGGTGCGAGGCAAAGGAGTTGTACGGAAGGAACACCTCTGGCCCCTGATTATAATTTCTGCTGTTGCCAGCCTTATTGGGCCTCAGATAACCCTGCACACTAATGCTGAAACAGTTAAAATAGTCAGCTCAGCTCTCATCGTATTAACAGCGCTCGTTAGTCTGGCTAGTTGGCGAATTAGCGGCAAATCGCGCAAAGTGAGCAAACCATCACGTTACTCGGGCTACGCACTATACTTCATACTAACTGTTCTACTGGCGAGTTTTGGAAGCGGCTTGGGGCTGCTAAGTACCTATGCATTGATCATTTTGCTCGGTATGGCACCTATAGAAACTATTGCTACGAGACGAATCGTAGGCCTAATCGGGACCCCTCTCCAGCTAGCAGCGTTTATAATTGCGGGCCAAGTAGACTTCGGATTTGGCATAGCCCTATTTTTTGGTAGCCTGCTGGGAGCCAGTTTTGGAGTTCGTATCAGTCTTAAGCGTGGTAACCAGTTCGTCAAGCGGGCCATGGCAATATCATCTCTAGCACTCGTTTTAAGCTTGTTTATCTGAGCACGAGGCTACTGGCTACAACAGCGGCTGTCTCAGCACGCAAGGTATGCTCGCTGATAGCCACATGTAGCAAGTTGTAGTCCGTAAATACGTCTAGTTCGTTCTGGCTCCAGCCGCCTTCTGGGCCAATAAACACTCCCAGCTTATCGTCGCTTATTTTAGGCTGTGTGCTGCCCTGCTCGCATACGTAAAGTGGCATTTTATCTCTATATTCGTCAAGCACTTTTTCTAAATGAACCGGCTCACGCACCTGCGGTATATTCGAGCGTCCGCACTGCTCAGAAGCCTCAATAACAATCTTGCGTGCGCGGTCCATATTGAAACCGGTGCGGACAGAACGCTCACTTATGATCGGTACAAAGTTCGATACTCCGAGTTCAGTGCATTTTTGCAGCACATGGTCGTTGTTGTCTTTCTTGAGCAGGCTCCAAAAGAGATACACGTGCCGCCGTGGCAATTGCTTGGCAAGTTCGGTCACCATTTGCAGGTGCGCCTCGGCCTTGCTGAGCTCAGTGAGTTTATAGAGACGATCTGTTCCCTTGCCATCAAACAAGATGAGCTCTTGCCCAGGCTTGAAGCGTAAAACCTTATTCCACTGCCATAGAAGCGCCGAGTCGTGCAGCCAAAAATTTTGCTTTAGCTGTATACCCGATCCGCTATAGAATCTATGAACTCTCATAGATTAAGTCTCACCTTTTAGCTGTGCAGTGCTATAAGAATTACAGCTCCAACTGCAACCTTTGTAAGTATATCGATGGCCAAATAGTTCCGCTCAACAAAGACATAGTTTGATGAGCGCTTTTGCCCTTGGATCTGCATATATTGGTTGGCTGCAAAAGCTATGAATCCCGCCAGTAACACGCCAGCGACCGCATACACATGCCAGCCGAAGCGCTCTAAACCGTATATACTTGTGCCTGCAAAACTCCCGATCAGAGGCATCCACGCAAGTACGCCAGTAAATATACTGATGACAAACGGGAACCACCGCTTGGTAGTAGCGCCCTTGTTTTCTCGCTCTGAAATCCAGCCCAAAAGAGCGGTGACTAGGACCAAAGCAGCTACAAGTTTGAGCGTCATGACATCGTTTATACCGCTCAATATAGTTACAAATTCTAAAAGCATGGCAGATGTAACACCGATCAGTAACCACCGCAGTCCCGATGTCTCGTTGGACACGGCTGCTTCGTATTTACCGCGCAAACGGCTCGCCAAAAGCAGTGAACCGATAGCACTTACTGCAAAAATAAATGTCAATATATAGCGAAGTTCAATCGTAGCCAATACTTCGTATGCACCGCCTAGCACTGTACCCTGTGCACTTGCTAGCTGATCTTTCGTAACAAAACTAAGTGTTACGTCGGTGGTGTTTGGAAGTAGCGCGAATTTTGCGGCAAAAGCTAGCGCTAAGTTAACTGCAGCTGAAACCAAGTTAAGTTTATATAGGGTTTGCAAGCTTAACACTCTCTTTACGGATGTTTTGATAGGACTGAGCTTTGCGCTTGCGGTCTTCTTTGTAGCTGCTTTCTTTGCAACCTTTTTGGTGGCTTTTTTAACGGTTTTCTTGGCAGTCGTGGCCATGAGCTTAATCTCCTTTAACTTCTCTGTTAGGATCTACTATAACACACCTGGGCATTAGCCGATTGGCTGGTATGGAATATGGCACATTCCGCGGCCCGTTTTCTCTGCATATTTTTGGTGGTAGTCCTCGGCCTCGTAAAAAACACCAGCAGGAACGATCTGTGAAACTATCGGGCGCTCCCAGTCTTTTTGGGCCTCATTTTTTATGCGTTCTGCTGATTCTTTTTGCTGGTCATCATGATAAAAAATGACCGATCGATATTGCTCACCAATATCCGGACCTTGCCTATTCATTTGAGTTGGGTCGTGAAGCCGGAAGAAGTGTTTAAGCAGTGTTTCATAAGATACAAGACCGGTATCAAATCCTAATTCTACAGCTTCGGCATGTCCGGTGTTTTTATAGCAGACGTCTTCGTAGCTAGGATTCTCTAAGTGCCCGCCGATATACCCGACCTTGGTTTCGATAACTCCTGGAATCTGGTCAAAGTAGTATTGAACTCCCCAGAAACACCCGGCCGCAAACGTTGCCTTTTGTAAATTATCCATTAATGTACCCTCAGTTAAAAAGCTGGAAACCTTTTGTTAGTTCGTCGGCGACTTCATTAGGTGCAAAAAAACTGACGCCGTAAAACAAAGTGTCATCAATCGGCTGGTCTTTAAGGACCTCAACAATTTCCGCGTCATTGCTAGTGTCCTGCATCTCCTTTATAAAAACGTGATGGTTTAGGTTCTTTCGTCTGACATTTTCAAAAAGTTTATGCAGCTCCTTCTCGTCAGCTCGCATGACAATGATTGGGTGTTGGCTATTTCGTGGCAAGGCTATGTCATCGCCGGCTACAAAATAGTCTCCACTTACTAGAGAGTCTTTGTGTACTCCGTTGCCGATAATAGCAGCCATGTGTGCTACCGCATTGGTTGCGCGCCACGGCTCCAGATCTTTATTTACTACACACACGATGCGCTTGGTAAAGTCTTGAGGCTTTGACGATCCCAGTTGCTTTTTCTGATGAGCTTCAAAAACTTCTGGGTAAATTTTCTTGGTTGTCTCGTCAACTTCGCTGCGCAGTTGCGGGAAAATGACACCCTCTCTTGCAGAAACGCCCTCCAAGACCCAAAACAATCTCTCGGAATGGCCCCAACCGCAAGCGGGCGGCATACCGTATTCCAACATCTCCACATAATCAATATCAAGCATCATAGCCTCGTCGTCACCGGCATCACGCATACGCTGTTGCTGCAAAAATCGTTCCAGTTGATCCCTGGGATCGTTTAATTCGCTGAAGCCGTTGCCCATTTCGCTTCCAGCAAAAACTGGCTGGAAACGCTGAACTGTTTCAGGTCGGTCAGCATTTACTTTAGCAAGTGGACTAATAAATAAAGGCGTGTTGACTAGCCAAATCGGGCCGGCGACATCCTTGCGGATGTTCTTCCAAAGCTTGTCGATGCCACGGGCTTTGCTATCGGTCTTGGCTACTTCGAGCCTATGATCTGCTAGCGCCTTCTTAACTTCGTCTAGCGTACAACTGTAGATATCTATCCCGTAGTGTTTTTGTATCACTTCTCCGTAGTCCCACTCTTCCCAATCGGCGGCCAGATCTACCTCAAACTCCCCAAGCTTGAACTGCAAAGTACCGAACGTTTCTTTGGCCACATACCGATACATGTCGGTCATGAACTGCATGCCACGGCGCCAATCCCAGTATGCCGCGTACCACTCCATGGCCACATGTTCGGGTAAATGCTCGTCTGAATAATTTTCGTTCCGAAAGCGCGGGCCAATGTCGTAAACCTTCTCGTAGCCTCCGCCAATAAGTCGCTTGAGCGGCAGTTCGTGGCTAATACGCAGATAAAAGTCTTGATCCAGAGCGTCCATGTGAGTAACAAATGGGTTCGCGTCTGCGCCCCCAGTTGTGTGCTCAAGAACTGGGGTATTAATCTCAATAAAACCTTCTTTATTAAAAAAATCCCGTGTAGCCTGCCAAAACCGGCTACGGCGAATGAAGCGCTCGTACACTTCTTTGTTCACACTGGTATCGACGTAGCGGCGACGCAGGCGTTCTTCTTTGTTATTAAAGCCTTCTTGATCGGTAGGTAGTGAACGAAGTGACTTGGTGAGCAAGCGCAACTTGCTAACGTCTAGCGAAATCTCGCCTGTTTGAGTCTTTATAATGCGGCCATGAGCCTCTAAAAAATCACCAGAATCAAGCAAGTTAAGATGCTCGAAACCCAACTCACTGTTAACCAGATTAGGTGCCGATACATTATCGTGTCTTAGAAATAGCTGCACCTCGCCACTCGCATCACGCAGTACGATAAAAGCGATCTTACCAAACTTTCGTATGCCTTTGATGCGCCCGGTTAGCGTGGCTTCACTCCCCTCCAGCTGATCAAAATCGTTTGTTATTTCTTGCGCTGTGTGAGTCCGGCTTGAACTAGCCGGATATGGATTCACTCCCAGCTCTCTGAGTTCTGATAATTTGCGCAGCCGCTCGTCGCGCAGCTCTTTTAGTGTGGCCATTGGCTATAAGTATACTCCACCACTGTGCATTTTAGAAAAACAACCACCGGCCAAGCGTCAGTCTTGCTGACTTGGAGCCGCGGGGCATCAAACTATTCTAGCGACACTCAAACGGGGGCATTAGCTGCAACCCATAGTTTTATAGCAAGCAACCGAGTGTAAACTTGGTCAGCTAATATCGGTGATCTTATAGCTCGTCGTTGTGCCGCCAGCTTTAATCTCAACGGCATCTCCTACTTGCTGGCCAAGCAAGGCCTGACCCAAGGGAGATTCGTCGGATATCTTGCCGTTTAAAGGGTCTGCCTCGACCGTTCCTACCACACCAAATTCACGCAGCGTGCCGCTGGCACTCTTAAGCTTCACCGTGCTGCCAAGCTGCACTTTACTGTCGCCTTTTGGCTTTTTAATTACCTCTGAGTTGCTGAGAATGTGCTCAAGCTCCGAAATGCGGCCTTCGGTTCGTTCGTGGTCGTCTTTGGCGGCGTGATACTCGGCATTCTCGCTCAAGTCCCCTTGCTCGCGGGCTGTCTTGATCGAGTCAGCTATCTCAGAGCGCCGAGACACAAGCTGATCAAGCTCTTGTTGGAGCTCGTCGATTCCTGATTTAGTCATATAAAATTGTTTCTTCATGTCTTTCCTGTCTATCACTCTATGTGTGAGTGTCTATTTGGCGTTGGTTGAATGTTTATCTGATTATAGTCATTTAATGTTATAGGGCAAGTCTATTTACCAGCTTTTGTTCATCGAGCATCTCGGTTATATCACCGGAACGATTTTTATATTCGAATTTGCCGCTTTCCAGTGTTTTTGGGCTTACAATCACTCTATGCGGTATGCCTAGCAGGTCAGCGTCCGCAAACTTTTCACCAGGTCTAACGTCACGATCATCATACAACACTGTGACCTGGTGATTTTGTAATATTTCATACAATTTATTGGCCGCTTCCTTAACCTCCGCACTCTCTCCGAGGCTGGCAAGGTACACGCGGGCTGGCGCTATATTCTCTGGCCACACGAGCCCTTTATCGTCACTAAGAAGCTCTGCAATAGTACCCATGACACGGCTCACACCGATACCATAGCAGCCCATTATGAGCATCCTGACTTCTCCGTTCTCGTCCGTTACTGACAGCTCAAACGGCTTAGAAAATTTGGTAGCAAGGCTAAAGATATTTCCTACCTCGATGCTGCGAACTTCCTCGAGCTCACCCCGGGTTAATTGCAGCTCGGCAAGTATGTCGGCGGACATGACTTCTTTATTTACTGCAATTTTCTTTTCTCGGCTGAGATAAATCGTGTCCTCCCCTGCCTCACTAAGTGTTTGGAATTCGTGGCTGTATTTGCTAAAACTGCCGCCACTGGCAAAGGTCATGAAAGTTCGGTCGCCGATGCCAAGACGTTCATATACTCGCGCATACGCTTTCTTGGCCTTGGCATAAAACTCAGCGTGCTGCTCTTCGTTCAGACAGAACGAGTACATGTCTTTCATCACGAATTCACGACCCCGCATAAGGCCGCTCTTACTTCTCAGCTCGTTGCGGAACTTGGTCTGAATTTGATAGGGCGCAATTGGCAGATCTTTATACGAACGCACAAAATTCTTAACAATTGGTACCAGGTTTTCTTCGTGCGAGAAACCCAGCCCTACTTCGGTGTCATTGGCAAGCTTCGTTTTAAACCAATTATCGACTACCGTGTCATCCCACCGCCCAGTTAGCTCATAGCGTTCCTTAAGCTGAAGAGCAGGCATAAGCAACTCTTGGCCGCCGATAGCGTCCATCTCTTCGCGCACGATGGAAGCAATGTTATTGAAGACCATCAGCCCCAGGGGCAAGAAGCTGTACACTCCGGCCATTTCCTTGTGGACTAACCCCGCCTGTATCAATAGCTGTGCGTTACGGGCGGTCTCGTCAGCCGGAACATTCTTGCTGGTCTTGGTAAACAATTGCGATAGCCTCACGACGCACCTCCATTTCTCTCATCTAGTTTACCTGCATAGTCGCCGAGTACCAAGATTTCCAGGCCAAGGTCGCGTGATTCCAGCTGGCCCATGCCGTGGCCGCGCTGATCTTGCAATAGCCGTACTCTACGTCGATAGTCCAGCTTGTAGCTTTGCAGGCGGCTTCTTGATCGAACCTGGCCTAAGCCATAGAGCGCGGCGCCGTGACATAGCCTAAGAGCCACCAACTCCAGTAAGTCGCTTGTTTCTAGTATGGCCGTATCGTCAGCCGATACTACCTCGTTTGCCTGTCTGTCTAGCTGGTTGAGCCCAGCCACCCTCGCTCTAAGGTCGCCTATGCTTATACGCTCGCCGGCAACGGCATTGGCAATCCTTTGGCCGTAATACTCTACTTGTTCGCGATCGCTATATTGCCAACATAAGGAGGCCCATGCGGCTGACGCCCACAAATCGTCTGTCGATACATTGCTTTCTAATCTTTCCAAACTCATTTTATTGTCTCCACGAATCTGCACAATAAAAAACGGCCCGGAGGCCGCTTGTGCTGATTCTTTTCGTAAATTCCTAGTAAATACTAGCCAAGCCTCCGGTGACACATCGGGGCTGGGGGAATAATGTTTGTAAATTTAAGAACCATGAATATATTTATAGCATATTAAAGATAGGCCTTCAAATAACTAAGGCAGGTGGAAGATAAATAGACTGGCAAAAGCCAAGCTATTTTTAAGCATGTGTACTACAATTCCAGCCCATAGATTACCTGTTCTCTCGCGTAAGCCAATCAGCACCATAGACAGAATAAACGTATCTATGGCCGCCACCCAAAGAGGCGGAGCTCCGCTGCCAAGCTGTAAGTGGGCAGCTGCAAATATGAGACTGGCTATGAATGCCGCTGAAATTTTGTGAAACCGCTTGACGAGACCGCCATACAGAAACCCGCGGACCATAATCTCTTCCACGAAAGCAGGTACTATCACCAAGCTCACAAATACAAACACCAAAGCACCACCGGCTACGCTATCAAAACCAAGTTGCTGTTTCTGCTCCAGATCAATTTCCGGCACAAGCACGCCTACCAGACTCACTACCACAAGCAAAATAGCAAAATATATTCCGTAAGCCGGCAAAGCCGAAGCAATGTTGCTGCCTGAAGGCTTGGTGAGTCCGATATCGCGCCACGATATTGAGCGCAGGCGCATATACACCCTGAGCAACAGCAAAGAAAAAATACCTATCAGCAAAACAAAGGTAAACTGGCCAATTACCGAATCTTCAAGAAGCCTTGTAACCTCAACTTCCGGCAAGGAACGTGTGCCAATATAGACAGCAAAGGCCAGTCCAGCTAAAATTTGTGAGCCAAAGTACACCCCGAGCGTCACTAGAATAGCGGCAAGCGGACCCCATGACGCAGATTTATTTTCGGTCTTGACTGCGTGGCTCAGGCCTGCGAATCTTTTATTTTGCTCATCAGGTTCATTAGTTTTGCCTGATTTGTCGTCTTTGGTCATTTAGGCAAGCCTAGAAGAATCGTTTTACGTCGACTATTGTAATCAGCACAAAAAGGCCCATAAGTGCTACGAAGCCGCTTCCATGTATCCACTCCTCGCGAGCTTTAGTGAGCGGTTTTCTGATGGTTCGGAATAATAGCGTGACAAAAAGTCTCCCACCATCAAGAGCAGGAATAGGAAGAATGTTGATGAGAGCAAGTGTCAAAGAGATAATTGCTATAATCATCAGCACAAAATTAATCCCCAGCTTACCGCCCTCTTTGAGAATATAGAATATACCGACTGGCCCGGAAACTTGCTCACTAGCCTTCTGTGTGTCGCCCTTAAACAAACTGCTGATCGCTGTACCAAGGCCCTTGTACGTAAGCTCAGAGAATTGTTTTATCAATCCTGCCGCCACAAGTGGCGACGACCAGGTGGAGCGGCGAAGTTCCAAGCCGCTCTGGCCCGAACTGCTGCCAACACCCAGATAGCCGTCACCGCTGTTCTGAGCATTCAAGCTAACAACAACACTAACTTCCTGGCCTCCCCTGCTAACCACTAATGGTATAGTTTTGCCAGCATTGGCTTTAGTAGCGGCAGCCACCTGCCCAGTATCTGTAATTTGCTGGCTGTTTACTTGGAGAACCCGATCGTTAACCTGCAGCCCCGCTCGCTCCGCAGGCGACCCCTTTACTACGCTAGACACCAGAACAACCTCTTTGTTTTGCACTTCTTTTACAGTTTTTGTGTCGCTGGCGAGCGTGTATTGGTTGTCTACGAGTTTTGGCATACCGACAGCTGCCAGGACGCTAAACAAGCCAAAAGCCACTAGCAAATTCATTGTTACACCGGCCAGCATTATCTTTACTTTCGCCGATATAGGCGCCGCTCCAAAACTGCCTTTTTCAGTGGCCGAGTCATTCTCGCCTTTCAGCCGGACAAAGCCGCCGAGCGGCAGCAGATTAATAGTAAACAAGAACTTACTTTTGGCAGTTTTGATCTTCTTGCCCCAAATTTTTGGCGGAAAGCCGACGCCAAACTCCTCTACCGCTACGCCGCTACGGCGGGCGGCAATAAAATGCCCCCACTCATGCACCACGACCAGGCCAATAAAAAGCACCAGCCCCAAGATTAGATAAAACACCGACATGTGCCTACTATTCTAACACGCAGGAGCCAGTTCTAGACGGTTAGTATTTCTTTTTCCCGGGCGGCAGCTTCTGCGTCAACTTTATTCTTGTACTCGCTCATCAGATCATCCATTTGGCTCTTAAGTCTCTTGTGCTCGTCTTCGCCTATGTCCTTGTCTTTTTTGGCCTCATCTATGTCTTTGAGTACGTCGTGGCGTATTGCACGCATACCGATCATGGATTCTTCTACTTTTTCGTTGAGCTGCTTAACTATTTGTTGACGGCGCTCAGCCGTTAGGGGTGGTATCGGTACACGCACCACCCGTCCGTCATCCATGGGATTCATACCTAACGACTGGTTGTCACGGATAGCGGCCACGATGGCTTGCAAGTTGTTCGGGTCGAACGGTGTAATCTGAATAAGCTGCGCCTCTGGTGCACTTATGGTGGATACATGCGCCAATGGGGTTTGCTGGCCATACACCTCTACGCTCACACTCTCGACCATGCCTGGATGAGCCCGTCCTGTCCTTAGTTTTTTTACCTCACCGATGAAGCGCTCAAGGCCAGCCTCGAGCTTGGCCTTAGCTTGGCCGATAATTTGATCTGGATTCATAACTATTACTATACCGAGTTCCTTTGTGCGGCGCCAGAGGACTACAGGCTCTCCTCGTAAATCCAGGTAAAGTAGGCCCCGGCCCAGACAATATAAATATTAATCGCAAGGCCAAAAAGGCCCAGAGCTAGATAACCAATATTCTCGATAGCCAGCTCAGAGTACACAAAGATACTAAGCATGCTTATCCAGTATGGTAGAAGAATAAAAATTGTTATCCCAAAAAAGACAAACAGGGCAGCTACAATCAATATCTTTGCGCCAAACCGCTTCGCAAGTAACCCCGGAATAGAACCCTTGTTGCGGCTACTTGTATCAATAATGATTTCGTTGCGTATATTCACCACAACATTCTGCAATCCCATAAAGGCCAGATAGAGTACGCCCGCTCCTACCGCCCACATAAGAGCAACAACAGCGTCCTGAGCGTGCGGCAGGTCGCTTAGTTGTTCGAGCAAAGCAACCGTATACCCACTCACTGTCTTAGCGGTAACTCCCACCTGCACCTGCGAATCGCTCTCTATAAACCTAACAATAACTGGACTGTACTCAACTATGAAAATGCTTATAGCAAGCACAAAAGACCCCATGAGCTGCGTTGGCGTCAGTAAAATTATCTGTCGAAACTTCGACAACAAGCTTATGATCATCTGTGTTTATTGTAGCAAATACTTAGGCGACTTCACCCAGGGCAATACGTGAAAAACGGCGTACGACGATATTCTCGCCGAGCTTAGCGTTATGCTCCTTCACGTAGTCTCCTACGCTCAGATCCGGATTCTTTACAAAAGGCTGTTCGAGCAGGCAGCGCTCGGCAAAATGTTTTTTAAGCATACCCTCGACAATTTGCGGCACCATATTCTCAGGCTTGCCTTCACTTGCAGCTTTTTCCGTAAATTCGGCAGCGGCTTTGTCGCGATCTTTTGTCGGTACATCTTCGATGCCAACATATAGGGGAGAGGCTGCCGCAATGTGCATTGCCAAATCTTTCACAAGATTAGTAAATATCTCATTTCTAGCTACAAAATCCGTCTCACAGTTTACTTCTACTAAAACACCTATGCGCCCGTCGTGGTTATAGCTGCCAATAAGTCCAGCCCGAGCTTCGCGCTCACCACGCTTTTCTGCCTTGGTCATGCCTTTTTTGCGCATAGCTTCAAGAGCCTTGTCAAAATCGCCGCCCGATTCTTCCAAAGCCTTCTTGGCGTCAGTTATACCCACACCTGTTAGCTCTCGAAGGCGTTTGATCTCTGCTATATCCACTTATTTATCCTCTGCTTTTACCTCAGCCTTGGCCTTGGTTTTTTCGTCGGTTTTTTCAGGTTTTGGTACGTCTTTTTGCTTCTCTTTGCCGCGAGAAACCGCGCTGACAACATAGTCAGTTATGAGCTGTACCGCCTTTATGGCGTCGTCGTTAGCAGGAATCGGGTAGTCAACTAAACTTGGGTTAGCATTGCTGTCCACAATTGCCACAATAGGTAATCCAAGCTTTCGGGCCTCACGAACTGCGTTCATTTCATTTGTTATATCAACAATAAACAGCGCGCCAGGGCGGTTAGCGATGTGCTTAATTCCGCCATACATGAAGTTCATACTGTCGATCTCTTCTTGGAAGCGCTGGACCTCTAGTTTATTATACTTAGCTTCGAGCGCACCAGAAGCCATGCGTGTCTCAAGGTCTTTCAAGTGCTTGATGCGGCCATTCATGGTAGCCGTATTGGTAAGCATGCCACCAACCCAGCGTTCTGTAACAAATGGCATACCGGTATCATCGGCTGCTTTTCGGACGATATCTTTAACCTGGCGCTTAGTGCCTACGAACAGCACTTGCTTGCCATGCGCGGTTGTTTCTTCTAAAAAAGACAGGGCTTTTTCTAATCCCTCAACTGTTTTTGTTAGGTCTATAATATGGCTGCCTGCACGCTTGCTATGAATATATGGCGCCATCTTTGGGTGCCAGCGACTGGTCTTATGGCCAAAGTGCGCCCCAGACTCTAATAACTTCTTAATGTCTACTGCTGTAGCCATGTATTGTCATCCTTTCTCTTCACCTGGGTGCCGCCGAGAGGCCACAGCGGCCAGCTCATTGGAGGAATTATTCCCGGGCTGATTAATTAATTGAGCTAGAATGGTACCACATCTGTTGACCAAAGTCTAGATTTAGGCTACAATCGTAGTTCATATGAAAAAGGATATACACGCAAAGAACTATCGACCTGTGGTCTTCCAGGACCTCGGTAACGGCACGACGTTCTTGACACGCTCTACCGCCAGCAGCGACGAAACAATTAACTTGGACGGCACGGAGTATCCGCTCGTCAAAGTACATATCTCCAGTGCCTCACATCCCTTCTTTACTGGGCAGGAAAAGCTAGTAGACATCGAAGGCCGTGTTGATAAATTCAAAGCCCGCACAAAGGCCGCTGCCGATAAGCGCGAAGCCGCCAACAAAAAGGCGTCCAAGCCCAAGGCAGACAAAGAAGCCAAAGAAGCTCCCCAAAAACTCGGCTAAACAATATAGATACGAAACACTTCTGCTTTAGAGGTGTTTTTTGTTATCCTAAGGACTAGACATGGAAGAAAAAGAGCAAGCACTACGTGCAGAATACGAAGAGCTACAGAAGAAACTGCAGAATCCTGAGATATATTCTGATAAAAGTTATCCGAAACTGGCGAAGCGTGGCAGCGAGCTAGAAGTAATAATTGCCCTATTTGATAAGAAGAAAGCTCTTGTGAACGCAAAGCAATTTGCCGAAGAGCATGCGCAGAGCAAAGACGAAGAAATGGCAGACTTGGCGAAGCTCGAGCTAGAGACTGTATCACCTGAACTAGTTAAAATATCAGACCAGCTAGAGGGAGCATTAACGCCCACAGATCCTAACGATAATCGTAATGTAGTGATTGAGATCCGTGCAGCTGCAGGCGGCGATGAAGCCAGTTTGTTTGCTGGCGAGCTGTATCGAATGTATATCCGTTGGGCAGAAAATCATAGATACAAAACCGAGCATGTAAGCGACAGTGCGAATGATACCGGCGGTTTCAAGGAAGTTATTTTTGAAATTAACGGCGATCAAATTTATAGAAACCTTAAGTTTGAAGCCGGCGTTCACCGCGTCCAGCGCATACCTGTCACAGAATCCCAGGGCCGGATTCATACCAGTACTGTAACGGTGGCTGTTATGCCGCAGGCTGAGGAAACTGATATGGAGATTAGGACGGAGGATCTGCGCATCGATGTCTTTCGATCTGGCGGCCACGGCGGGCAAAGCGTAAACACTACTGATTCGGCGGTGAGGATTACTCACCTACCTACTGATACGGTAGTGACGTGTCAAGACGAAAAGTCTCAGATCAAAAACAAGGAAAAGGCCATGGGCGTACTGCGTTCGCGCCTGCTCGCTGCCAAAATCGATGCCGAGCAAAAAGAGCTGTCCGACGCCCGCAAAAAACTCATCGGCAGCGGCGACCGCAGCGAAAAAATCCGCACCTACAATTTCCCTCAGGATCGCATTACAGACCATCGCATTGGCTACTCTAGATCCAACATTCCCGCCGCCTTAGCCGGAGACATCGACGACCTTATCGAGAATCTCCACACTGCAGAACGCGAATTACTAGGCTCGAGTTAATGCATTACTTAGTTACCGGCTTTCCAGGAAGCGGTAAATCCACTATTTCCGGCGAGCTCGAAAAAGCAGGTTTTGTTTCATATAGCACAGACGAGATACCGGACGCCAGCAGATTTGTTGACCTAGTTACCAAAGAACCGGTAGCTGTGCCGAAAAACGCTTCTGCCGAATGGAAAATGAGCCATTACTGGGCCTGGAATCCCGACAAGATTAATGATCTGTTAAAAAGCAGGGAGACCGTTTTTATATGCGGCCTGTCTAACGATCAACATACTTACTATCATCTGTTTGATAAAATCTTCGTACTGACGATAGATGAGCCCACGATGCTTATTAGATTAGCTGATCGAAATACAAATGATTTCGGTAAGCACCCTAAAGAATTAAATCGCCTGTTAAAAATAAGGCAGGAAGTTCAAACGGATTTATTGAGCGACGATAAGAGTATTGCTATTGATTCTACGCAAACTATCAAAAAAGTAGTTGAGGAAATATTGAGCTATATAAAATGACGATTTCTGAATGGCTGATCAAAACCATGTCTGGACTAGGTAGCGCGGGCGTGGATTCACCGCGGCGGGATGCCTTGGTACTGCTCGAGGATACCCTTGAAAAAGAGCGTTCCTGGGTGCTCGCTCATCCAGAATACGAATTAAGCCATACCACTATCGATAATCTTGCCGGCTTAATTAAAAGACGGGCGGGCCGCGAGCCGCTGGCGTATATACGAGGCAAGGCCTGGTTCTATGGACGATTTTTCGAGGTAACTACAGACGTAATGATTCCCCGCCCCGAATCGGAAAGCTTCATTAATTTGCTTGAGCAAATTTTGGAAGATAAGAAGTTGAAGCTAGGACATAGCATAAACATTATAGATGTAGGTACTGGGTCGGGATGCCTGGCGATCACGGCAAAATTGCAGTTTCCACAATCAGAAGTTTTTGCTATCGATGTGAGCTCCAAAGCTATTGAAGTTGCACGGAGAAATGCAAAAAAACATGATGTTAATATAGGGTTCTTGCATGGTTCTATACTTGAATCTTTGCTATCTTCCAACTTCCATCTTCCAACTTACATAATCGTGGCTAACCTTCCGTACGTGCCGAATGACATGGTTACCAGCCCAGAGATTAGACGCGAGCCCGAGCAAGCCCTTTTTTCAGGCCACGATGGGCTGGATCACTACCGCACGCTCTGGCAAGAGATTGCGGAGCTTGCCATAAAGCCCACCGTCGTACTAACTGAAGCCCTGCTGGAACAACATCCCGAACTAACAATTCTGGCTCAAGCGTCAGGCTATGTGCTCAGAAGAACTGAACTGTTGGTTCAGCAGTTTCAACCTGCTTAACTTGTGGGCGCTGCCTCCAGAATAACTTCGATCTCTATCTCTTTATCGTCCCGTATAACACTTAATTTAACCTTGTCGCCGACCGCGTAACGGCCTAAGAGTGAAATGACACTGTTCTTCTCGTCGATTGCTGCGCCGTTCACTTTCGTAATAATGTCCTTCTCCTTAAGGCCAGCTTTTTCCGCAGGACTGCCCGGTATTATTGGCGGACGACCGTCTGTAGGAGGAGCAAGGTAAGCTCCACGTTTGGTGTTTAAATTAAGCTGATAAGCATAGTCGTCGGTAAGGGTCACGTAGCGAACGCCAAGATACGGCCTCAGTAACTTGCCCTCTTTGAGAACGCTCTTTATCAATCCTTCGATGTCGTTAAGCGGTATGGCAAAACCGATATTTTCTGCCCCGCCAGCTACCGCAGTGTTAATACCTATAACCTCGCCTTTGGCGTTCACCAAAGGTCCGCCTGAGTTACCTTCGTTGATCGAGGCGTCCGTTTGGAAGAGATTTTGGAGCGTCTCGCTACTTGTACCGCTACCATCTCCTGCTTCAACACTGCGGCCATAACCTGAAATTATGCCTGAGGTTACAGTGTTTTGGAACTGCCCGAGCGCATTGCCAATAGCCACGACTTTCTCCCCTACTTCTATCTTGGCAGAATCTCCAAATTTCACAGGCTTCAGTTCCTTACCCTTTTTGTCGTTGACTTTTAAGAAGGCTACGTCGAGCGGGTCGCTCTCTGCCGTTCGCCCAATTACCGAAACATCACTTAGCTCCGTACCGTCAGACAGCGTAACGCTAACTGTGGATGCGCCCTTTGGCACCACGTGACGGTTGGTAACTATAATACCGTCGCTGCTGACAATCATACCCGTCCCTGCACCCTGGCTGGTGAAAGACTGGGGGCCAAACACAGTGCTTTGCACACCCTCAGCGGTAACGTTGACAGATACTACGCTAGGACCTACGTCTCGGGCTATCTGCTTAATAAGCTCGCTCTCGCTATTAACCGCCTGCTGGGAAGCTTTGATGTCTGGTGAGGTAGATTCTGCTTGGCCGCCGTAGTATCCGCCCAAAAAACCTGCACTTACACTACAGATTAACAGCAACAAGAAGCTCGCTATACGGGTGTTCGGTTTTTGACTGTCAGTAGATTTCGGGGGTAATTCGCTTTGTTGCTGTGCAGTTAAATCAGTCGCCATGAGTCCTAGTATACCTCTTATGTCTGCTCCAGGAAAACTTCTAAACCGCCTTGTCGCCCCAATCCGAAAAGGCAATCATCACAAAAACAATAGCGAATACAGTTAGTACTATCTGTCTGCGAACGAGCGTAGAAAGGCGATCATTTTGATCAAGATAATAAAGAGCCACGAAGCCATAACCAATAGCTGTTACCAGAATTGCTGGCTGGGCTACGGAACCCACAAACAGCAGCCAATGGCCTAGAATCCACATCAAGCTCGCCGAAAAAAATGCCCAGATACTAGAGAGCAGCTGAGGGTGAGCTTCGTCAAAGCTGCCAAAAAAATGCCTTGCACTAAAGTATGCTACCGCCCAAAAAGCTACAACATACAATGCCAGTTCCCCGTCACCGAATCTATAAAACAAGGCCACAAGACCCAAGAATTGGGCTATCAATGCCTGCACAGACACCATCGCTACACTTGATCTGGGCTTAATGACAAGCAGCCATAATTCATATAGGAGCACCAGGAGCAGCTGCGTATTCATCGAGCTCGCATCGACCATAAAGGCCAGAAAGCTTAGACCAACAATAATGTCCACTGCATTAGTCCTGACGTGAGCCAGCCAATGCCGGGGACGTACAGCAAACATGCGCCACTTGCTGAGCAGTAAAACTGCCAGGGCCACCGCATCAAACTCTAGACGCACAAGTACGAAGAGTATGAGTGGCATTACTGCCACAAAACTCAGGTGGAAGAAATGGGCAAAACCTTTGCCAGGACGAATTTTTTCGAGAACAAACCGGACCATATGTAAAATTTAACTCCTAGATTGAAAGACTTTTACTGGGCTACCTTCGAGTCACTGCCAACAATTATAACAAAGTCGGCAATTCCAGGCTGAATGTTCGCATCGGGCAGCGATCCAACAGCTGTAAGCTTGAGGCGCTGCTCAAGATACCTCTTGGTGTACTTCTTTTGTCCAGAACGAAGGTCAACAAGCACCGTCTTTGTGTAGTCTTTTGTTGGTGCATTATCGACTGCAGTCACATTATAGCCGTACGACTTGAGCTCTTCTGCCCGTGCCGTCGCCAATCCAGGCGTGTTGGTGCCATTAAGCACCATTACAGTTGCGTTCTCATTCTTTAGGAAGCTATCTTTAAGCGTGTTGCGTATGTATGACTGAATTTCCGCGTAGTTACCAACGCCCGCTTTTGGAATAACAACAGACAAGCCCCCGATATTGCTGGTAGTCAGGTAGTCATGCGGTGGATCAACAAGTCCAATCGAGGTTATATTGTTACCCCCAACTTCCTTGCCTATATCGTACAGCCTGCTTAAGTCTTGCACGCTAAAATCCGTCTGGATATGGTTGCCGAAGTTGCCGAGCAGCTGCGAAATTTTGGAAGGATTCGAGAAAGTACCTAGCGATAAAACTTTTTCCTTAAGCGCAATAATAATAAGTCTCTGGCGCTCAGAGCGATCAAAGTCACCGCGCGCGCTTGTGTAGCGAGAACGCGAGTACGCAAGAGCTTTGAAGCCATCCATTTGCTGTGGGCCTGGTTTTACGTCTAGAAGATAGGTCTTGCCATCGATTCGCAGGCTCTCGCGCACAGCAGTGGGAGCATTGATATTTATACCTCCAACAGTATCAATAGCTTGCTTAAAGCCGGTAAAATCTACCATAGCATTGTAGTGGATAGGAATCCCGAGCGTCTTCTCTACGGTACCTTTTATCAAACTCAAGCCAGCTTGCTCGGCCTGTTTGCGTGTTTCATCGGTCTGCTTTGAGTATCTCTCTAGAGCAGCAGCTTTGCCCGCATAGAAGACGCTGTTTATCTTCATCGAACCATGCTCAGGAACTTTGACATATAAGTCTCTTGGGATACTAACAAGCGCTGCTTGTTTTTCTATAGGATCAATACTGACGAGTATCAGCGTATCCGTCAGGTCTGCCCCTTCGTGGCCTTCGCCCCCGCGGCCCAGCATCAATATATTAACGCGGCCGTCACCCTCACCCCGTAATTTTGTTGGGTCTACGTTCTCTTGCAGCGCAGCAGCGCCGCCCCCACCAGGTAGAATTTTGCGTAGATTTATATACCCTTTTGCGAATAAGAAGCCGACAATCAGAAGCAAAATCAAAAATGCGATAGCCAGTCCCCGCAGGATTTTTTTCTTTTTGCTGAGTGGCCTGCGCCTCCCCGCTCCATCAAGCACTGACTTGTCTTGACCTCGGCGAAACAGACCAAACCGTCGGCGCTTATGACTATGGTGAGATGTACGCACCGGGCGAGGACGGCTAGGTATCTCTATAACTGATTCGGAAGATAATGGCTGCAAACCCTCTTTTTTATTAAAATCATCTAGACGATTAGGCCGTTCAGGCTGATATGAACTCGCGCGCCTAAAATCAAGGTCTGCTGGCCTGTTTCTGGATCCGCCAGAAGGGCTGATACCATCTATCGCAAATGTCTTGGAAGATTTCTTGGCGTGTTTGTTTCTTGGGTCATTCATAACTTAGTTGCTGAGGATCTAGTATAACGGCTTATGGGGGGCTTAGTAAACCACCTATAAGTCGTCCCTTATTATATATTTAGAACTCGGTTCGATATATGGTAAGCTCACTACTAGCCATGAACGAGCCAATGTCAGCACTGCAAACAGATCAGAGTCCAGAACCCAGCAAAAAATCAGGAAACCGCCGGGAGCTATTCTCAACATTAGGCATTATATTAGCCGCCCTTATTATTGCACCCCTGCTTGCGACTTTCGTATTCCAAACATACGAAGTAGACGGGCCCAGCATGGAAACAACGTTGCAAAATAAAGACCGTCTTATCGTAACCAAGACATCGCGAACATGGTCAAAAATTACTCGCAAGCCTTACGTCCCTAAACGCTACGAGGTAGTCGTTTTTAACCACAAAGACAGCTACGGACTCACTTCTGCGCAGGAAAAACAGCTTATCAAGCGAGTGATCGGCCTTCCAGGTGATCGGGTTGTAGTAAAGAAGGGTGTAGTTACGATATACAATAAATCTCACCCCGACGGCTATGCTGTAGACCGTGAGGGCCCAGAGGCCGGTGTTATTAAAGATACCGAGGGCAATATTGACCAAACCGTCGGAAGCAACGAGATATTCTTAATGGGCGACAACAGGGCAAACTCCCTCGACTCACGAGCCTTCGGAACCGTCCGGGTTGAGCACGTGGTCGGCAAACTGGCCGTACGGATATATCCTTTTGATAATGCTCAGCGATTCTAGCTCTTAGTCCAGCAACTTTTTTAGAATCAACTCCTTTTGCTCGTGTGAATCAAAATGAATTTCTACTTTGCCGCGACCGTCCACCTCTTTAATTTTTACCGAAGTATCGAACTTCTTTGCTAGCCCAGCTATGTGCTGTTTGTAGTCCTGTGCAGGCCGGGCAGTAGCGGCTTGTTTTTGTCCCGCTTTTACCTGCTGGACGTGTTGTTCTGCTCTGCGTACGGACCATCCGTCCTTTATTATATGCTCTAACAGTTTTTGCTCTTCTACCGCATTCTCCTTTAACGCCAGAAGCGCCCTTCCATGGCCTTCGCTTATTTGCCTATTTATCAATGCTTCCTTGCTAGGATCGGATAGCTGTAACAGCCGAACTATATTGACTATAGTGGTGTGGGCTTTGCCAAGCCTTTTAGCAATATCTTCGTAACTAGTATTAAATTGTTCGTGCAGCCTCGCGATCGATACTGCCTGCTCTAAAGGAGACAGGTCTTCACGTTGCACATTTTCGACAAGCCCTATTTCAAGCCGCTCCAGCTCTTGGCTTGTCCTGACAAGCGCAGGAACATACTTTAACCCTGCAAGCTTAGCCGCTCTGTATCGCCGTTCGCCAGCGATAATTACATAGGACCCACCTTCTGGGCAAACCACAATCGGCTGCAGTACACCGTAGTGTTTCACCGACTCACTCAAGCCTTCAAGGCTCTTTTGGTCAAAATGTTTACGCGGTTGACTGGGGTCAGGGTTAATATTCGAGATGAGTAACTTTTGTATTCGATCTTTCTTATCGAGTAGAATCGATTCGTCAAAATCGCCTGGCAATAGACTTCCAAATCCTTTGCCTAATCCTGAAGACTTATTAGTTCTGACCACGCTTCTCTACCTCCTTTGCAAGGTTTTTGTACGCTCTCGCACCCTTGCTCCATTTATCATACTCTGAAATAGGCTTGCCGTAACTAGGTGCCTCGGCTAAACGAACATTCCGCGGTATTACTGCGTCAAATACCTTTTCACCAAAATGCTTTGATACCTCACCCCGTACTTGTTCTGCCAGGCTTGTGCGCCGATCATACATAGTAAGCAAAACTCCCGCTAGCTCTAAGTCCGGGTTTAGTGTCTGTTTGACACTTTGCATAACTTGAAGCAGCTGGCTCAACCCTTCCAGTGCATAGTACTCTGCTTGGACTGGTATCAACACAGAGTCAGCAGCAGTCAAAACATTGATCGTTATAAGTCCTAACGCAGGTGGGCAATCAATAATAATGTATTCATACTGGCCAATACCAGCCACCGCCTTTTTAAAGTATTGCTCGCGCTGATCATCGGCAGACAGATCAAGCTCTGCACTCGCAAGCGTGGCGTCAGTTGGAAGCAAAAACAAATTATTAACGCTTGTTTGCAGAATAGCCTCAGGTGCCTTGACCCGGCCAAACAGAACGTCGCACAATGTAGCTTTAAGCTCAAACTTATCTACGCCTAAGCCACTCGTAGCATTTGCCTGCGGGTCGGCATCAATAAGCAAGACCTTGTGTCCATTTTTTGCTAAGTAAGCACTCAGGTTTATGGCTGTTGTTGTCTTACCCACCCCACCTTTTTGGTTCAACACAGCAATGATTGTTTGTTTCACATTTCTACCTCTGTTTCTAGGTTACCACATCAAGACACTGAGGGTAAAACAGGATTGGGCCGATTCATCTTGCTTCTGATTCGCTTTCCTACCTTCTCACCCCCACTGACTGTTCGGCGGTGTTGCCTGAAGTGTCTGTGGCTTTGACGGTAATGGTGTGAGGCCCTTCCCAGCGCTTGGGATTAGTATTCCAGCTATAGGTGACAGAGCTAGAATTGGAGTAGGCGTAGAATTTGCCATCTATGTAGATCTCGGTTCTGGCGACAGCCCTGTTGTCGGTGGCCCGGGCAGAGATACTGACATGGCCGGAGACGGTAGATCCGTTAGCCGGAGCGGTGATGGTAACAGTTGGAGCTGCAGTGTCGGCTTCTAGGGTAGCAGCACTGGCAGAGGTGCTTTTGTCGCTTTTGTTCCCTGCTGCGTCGACAGCCTCTACCTGGTAGTAGTAGGTAGTGCTGGGAGTCAGGCCGGTGTTGTCGCCGAGAGATGTAGTAGTGACGAGGCTGGTGTTTAGCTTCGTCGTGATGGCCTCCGGGCTGGTGCCGCGGTAGACGTTGTAGCCGGCGACGCCTACATTGTCGGTACTGGCCGCCCAGGTCAGGTTGATCTGGCTTTGGCTGGAGGCGGTGGCTGCTAGATTAGCGGGGGCAGACGGTTTGGCGGTGTCAGGGGGAGCGTTAATGGTAGTGGTATAGGGTGGCGAAGCAGTTAGGCTGGTGAGATTAGCGTTGTCTACGGAGCGGACCACGTAGCTGTGGCTTCCGGTAGAAACGTTGCTGTCGGTACAAGTCAGCGTAGCAGCGCTGAGCGGCTGGCCAGAGGTTTGGCCTTGGCAAAGGATGGTAACACCATTGCGCTGGACCCAGTAACCCTTGATGCCAGAACCACCGCTGTTGTCGGCTGCGGCTGGCCAAGAGAGATCAACCCTGCTCGGAGTGCTGGCAGTTGGCTGGGTAGTGATACCGGAGAGGTTGGACGGCGGGCTGGGAGCGGTGGTGTCGGGGTTGCTAATAATGAAGGTTACTTCAGAGCTGGTAGTCGGACCGTTACCGGCAGCATCATAGGCCACCGCCTTAATGGTATGGGTACCGTTGCTTAGAGTCTTGGTGTCTATGGTATAGGTGTGGCCGTTGCTAGCATCACTGTCGGTGAACTTGTAGCTGCCGTCAATCAGGAAATCTACTTTAGTAACGGCCACGTTGTCGGTAGCGTTAGCGGTGGCGGTCATTATGCCAGAAATAGGCGCATCGGCGGCTGTGGGATTAGTGATGGAGACGGTGGGAGGGGTGGTGTCGGGGGTGGAGGTACCGACATACTTATATACACGAGCATAGTCTACTGTCATCTTCACTGGTTGGGTTAATGGGAGCACTTCTTGGAAAGCATCTAACTGTATGCAGAGACGATGCATAATGTTGGGAAGATTCTCTCTAGTTGGATCATCTGACTCTTTAATCGTATTATTGCTTACTAAGGTACCGTCGTCCTTATAAACCTTGATGTTTATATACTCGTCATTCGTTGCGGGAATAGGAGCCCATTCCATTACTACTTTGTGCCACTGGGTTCCGTCAGAATTGTGAACAAAGCGACTCTGCTCACCGCCTGATAATGCATTTGGATAGTGGATAAAGCTATAGAATGGCGTACGGGTACCCTTAGGATGACCCGTCTCGTAGAAGTCATTCTCACCATTTAACAAGTTGCTGCTATTATCGAAGGGCCAAGTTAAAATAACTCCGCTCATTGTACCCGTAGGATCAACTTCGGTTTTTACACGGGTTTCAAATTTGCCATATTTGGTCGCAGTTTTATTAGACATACCGCCTGATTCGATAACGCCGTTGACCATCTTACCTTCGATAACTAAATTGCCAATTCCATCGACAGAAATAGCTGTTGGGGTACGTATTCCGTTGCCAGCGTGACCTTCATAGGGTCCATAGGGGCTCCAGCCGCTTTTTTTCTCTGCTAGGTTGGGGGCGGACGTGTTTAGAATCGTACCATCGAAATTATCTTCATACAATAATTCAAAGCCAGCTGGATTATTAGTTCCGCTATCCACCACTGTAAAGCTCACCGTAGTAGTTGCCAACTCAATGCCAGCGGCGCCATCTGCGCTAAAAGCTTTAACAGTTAGAGTATGATCCCCTACTGCAGGGGTCCAGGGGAAGTAGTCGGTAGAGTTGGTGCCGGCATCTTCGCCTATCGCATACGGTGGGAAGCTTTCAGTTTTAATCTGTCCGTTGTCGTTAAACTGGACGGATTCAATAGCGACAGCGGGATTGGAGGCGTCAATATTTAGGTTGCGGGCGTTCTTGAGGTCAATGGTCATGCCATTAGTCATTATGGAATCCGGATTAGGTACAGTGGTCGGCTGGTCAGTATCGGCGTTGATGAGCTTGAGGGTGAGAGAGGGGTTGCTTGGTGTCACGTTAATAGTATTGCTATCGGTAGAATTAGTAGCGCTAGTAGAGTTGTTGATAGCTTTGATGTAGTACGTGTATGGGGTATCGATGGTGACGGTGGCGTCGCTCAGGCTGCGGGTGGTGTTTGCTAGCAATGTGGTGTTAAGCTTTGCGGGCGTGCCGCCGTTTGCAGAGCGGTAGACATCATAGCCTTTGATACCGGTTTCTGGGTCAGTGCTAGCTGTCCAAGAAAGATTTACCTGGTTGGACGAGACAGTATGAGCCAACGTAAAGGATGTAGGCGGCGTATTGTCTACTGGCGGAGCCTGGGTAGTAGCTGTAGCAGACAAGATAGCTGAAGAGTTATTGGCAGCATCTAGCGCCCGGACTTGGTAGTTATAGGCAGTTGAAGCGTTCAAGCCCGTGCTTTGGTACGTGCAATTTGCAGCTGAAACCGGACAATTGGTACTGCCTAGAGGTGGACTGGCAATAACTTGATAGCTGGCGTCAGTTGGGCCTTTTCGTAGGACTTCGTACTTAGAGACACCTACATTATCCGTAGCTTGGGGCCAGCTGAGGTTAATCTGGGTCGAAGAAGCTGGGGTGGCACCGAGAACCGCGCCCGATGCAAAGACTGGGGCGATGGTATCAGCAGGCGGGCTATTAGCTAACTCGTAGTGCGCTACTCGGTCAACATACATTTTCACCTCTCCCGACAACAACGTAGGCTTGGTAGCATCAAGCTGTACCGTCATATGGTGTGAAAAGTCAGGAATATTATCAGTGTAGGTAATATTATTAGGAGCAGCAACAGTACCTTGGTTAATGGTGTGGTCGTCAGATTCATTTATTGTTTTGATCAACACCCCATCTCGGTAAATTTTTATATAATCGGGGGTCCAGTCCATACGCATATCGTGGTACTGCGTGCCGTCTGCATTATGGCCAACGTAGGCCTGTGGGGTTTTAGGGGGGAGAGGGGGCGGGACAGGATAGTGGATAAAGCTTGAGAAAGGATTTCGCGGCGTGACGGTATCCGGATCAGTCCCCGTTTCATAAAAGTCGTTTTCGCCTTCATCTGGCCACTTGTTCGTCTGCGGCCACGTCAGTATGACACCACTCAAGATACCACTTGGGTCCAACTCGGTACGTACTCGGGCTTCAAAACGACCGTATTTAGTGTTAGTCCGGTTGGACATGCCGCCTGATGAAACTTTATCAAGCGTACCGTTGCCGTCAGAATCTATATTCTTGGCAGTAATGACCAGTTCGCCATTGGACACCGAGATTGCTGCTGGCTGGCGCAAGCCATTGCCACCGTGACCTGGCCCGGAATATTTACTCCAAGAATACGCACATTTAGGGTTGATTGTGCAGTTAGGATCAGTGTTCAACGTTGTGCCGTCAAAATTATCTTCCCACAGTAGCTTCCATTCTCCATCAATCGAGATTGGGGCAGACCCATTCTGTACATTAACTGTGCGGGTAGCTGAAGTCATATTATTAGCAGCATCATAAACCTCGGCTTTGAGAACATGAGAGCCGTTGCCAAACTGAGTAGTGTCAAGCTTACAATTATAGGGTGCGCCCAATTCTTCGTTGAGGAATGTTGTATCGGCATAGAATCTAACCTTGGCAATTCCTACATCATCAGCAGCTGAGATCTCGCAGGGTCCTGAAGCGCCCGAATTCCCCGCCTCAAACATATAGCCAGAAACCGTGGCGCCCTCAGCCGGCTTTGTCCAGCTTAGAGTAGGTTTGACCGTATCGACTGGAGCTGTAATAGGATTTGACAAAGTATTAGCATCTTTTAGCCAGGCCAATACATCGAGATCCCATCCTTTTGGGTTCGTCGTAGTAATTACTCCGGACTTTGCTGACCACTGATCTTGATTATAAGATGTGGCGTATATCCAGTGAATTTCTATAGCCGAATTAACGCTATTCATAGCCTCTCGCTTAGCAATATAGTACCCACTCTTGCCTGTGCCCCCTGTCCGATCGCCGTTCCACCCAAACTCCCCTATCATTAACGGCATTTGAGAGGCAGTAGCGTACGTATCGAAGGGCTTCAAAAAAGCCTTCATTTGGGACTTAGCTCTATCCGCTAGGGCTGGATCGCTTGGAAAATTGTGCGGGTCAAGGATCGACAACCAGTGCGCTCCCGGAGCACTACGAGTATCGTGTAGCACGCCATGGTCCCAGCGACTGTCGGTATTTGGATCTGTACTATCGTTATATACAAGGTAGTCATGGGCATCAAAAACTACATTGCCGCCTGGAATGCCTTCCCCAATATTGTCATACGCGTCAGGATTAGCGCTAATCTTTGGCGCCGCCAGTTGGGGTTTTTGATTAGCGTAAGCCAGCGTAACAAAGCCTATCCAATTTGGCGCACCACCCGAACGGAACCATTTAATCATTTGTCGTTGCTGAGCTTCGAAGGTTGGAATGGAGTTAGTACTGTTAATGATTGTACTTTCTTGTGGAGGCTCGTTTAGATTAAATCCAAGGACAGTTCTGGGGTCGATAGTTATCCCATCGGCAGTTCTGGCCACGCTGTAGCGCTGGGCTAATGTCTGGGTTATATTTTGTCCATTTTTGGCATAGTAAGTCGTTTCTTCTCCTTGGGAGTACGACCCGTCAGTAGCCCAAGCAGGAATGGCGCCAACATTAAGATGAAGGTCGAGGATAACATATATACCATTCCTCTGAGCGCGAGCTATATGTTTGTCGAGAGTAGCAAGATTCGTGGGACTTATAACACCTTGCTGGGCTTCGAACGCATTCCACTGCACTACCGTACGAAGAACATGCCCGCCGTTAGCGCTAATGTCCGCAAAATGATCATTGGACCATACAAAATTCGCATCTGAAGCTGGTGCAGCGTGAATATTAAAGCCTTTTAGTTTCGGCATGACACAGCCTTTCTCATCAACAAGCTGCCGGCCGTTAGTGCCTCCGGTTTTTAGACGGGAGGGAAAATCTGGCTGCGTAACTCCTGCAGGACAGCTCACTGCCACAGGACCCAGTCTGGCCGTAGCCGCAAAACTCCGAAACACCAGGTAGGCACCGAGTATGGCAAAGATGGCGGCTATTATGACTAATGTTCTTTTGGATATTTGCCGGTTACCTATTAATATAGTGTCGCTCCCAGACACTA
>Ga0315912_10000991_pt1 | contig 39124 bp, 28 predicted proteins | sample VfabasoilMG_FD_204469 | JGI IMG/M metagenome (GOLD analysis project Ga0315912, IMG submission 204469) | Garden soil microbial communities collected in Santa Monica, California, United States - V. faba soil | ecosystem: Environmental > Terrestrial > Soil > Garden | place: USA: California... | reverse complement strand
GCCATGAGCTGTCCCCCGCTCCCTGGTACAAAAGGGGCGCCCCCGCTCGAGACAGCGGCTCCACCCGCTGCGTCCAAAGATGATCCTTCGTCACCCCCAGCGCCCGTCACCAGCTCCGGTGGCTCGTCGGTAGCGGATGCGCACCCCAAGCCACAAATGAAAGGCAGTCCCAGAAGAAGCAAGCGGCGCATGGCGGCGAGGGTATCACTGGCGGCCTTGATGCCCAGCGCGATCAAGGCCACTGGTTTCGCTCTGAGCCAAGCACGAGCAGTCTCGAAAAATTTTTTCAGCTCGGCCGCCTGCTGGGACTGGATGACCAACGCACGACGGACCCGCCGCGGGCTCACCCGCCGAGGGCCCAGTCGAGTCCGTGGCTGACCGAAACCGCTTCCGTCCAGGTGCTCGTTGTGGCGTTTTTGCAGGTTCTGACAGACGGTCACCGTTTGCGCGATCGCCCCGAGAGAAAAGCCCATCCATCTTTGCTCGCTGGCTTGACGACTGCTCAGACCTCCTTCATCCCTAAAGTGGAGGGGCGGTCGCACGCAGGTCTGCGGCTCGTCGCGCGCAAGCTTGTCGTCCAGAGTTTCCTTGCTTCATTGATCGCATCCAGATCGATTTTCATCCGCTCAGTCACTCAATCGTAAACATCCACCAAGGGGGGGAACCATGACCGATGTTCGAACCGTGCTCGCATCCAAGGGGCGCAACGTGCACACCATTTCCAAAACGAATACCGTGTTTGAGGCAGTGTGCAAAATGGTGCAGTACAACGTGGGCGCGCTCCCCGTCATCGAGCACTCCCGGGTGATTGGCATCATTACCGAGCGTGATTATTTACGCAAAATCGCCGTCGAGGGGCGCTCATCAAAGACCACCTTCGTGCAAGAGGTCATGACCCCCAACCCGGTCTGCGTCACCCCTGACACGCCTGCTCCCGAATGCATGCAGCTGATGACCAAGCACCGGATCCGTCACCTTCCGGTCATCGTGCGCGATGAACTGTACGGCACGCTGTCCGTGCGCGATCTCGTGGATCACCTGACGCTGGAGCAACAACAGACCATCAACGAGCTGACTCACTACATTCAAGGCACCTACACCTGAAGTTGCCGCTCTGCGGCAACACGCCGGCTTTGGTGTTCGCGGCGAGTCTGCCTACGCATTGACTGCCGCGAACGCACCTGAAAGCCTGCCGCGGTCATGAAACCTCATCTCGTCCTGCTCGGAAGTATCGCAAGCCTGATCATCTCCTGCAGCCGCTCTCCGTCTGCTCTGCCAGCCCAGGCGCCCAGCGTGGCGAACTCGGTGCCGCAACCGCAGCAACCTGCGCCGTTGGGCGGGGTGCGCACCGTGGCAGCTCTTGACCAGGCCCCAGGCAACCTCACGCTGACGCCTGACGGCGTGCTTTTGGTGAGTCTGCATCAGTTCTTTTCTCCGCCCTACCCTGTGGCAAAAGTGCACGAGGACGGCACGCTGACCGAGTACGCGAAGGCGGCGCAGCTGGACTGTGTACTCGGTCTTCAAAGCGACCCTCACGGTGTCGTGTGGCTCCTCGACAATGGCATGAGGGCGAGCCATAGGCCGCGCTTGGTGGGCTGGCAGCACGCGCAGAATCGTGTGGTCGTTGATCTCGATTTGTCAGAGGTCACCCCGAGCGGGGCGTTCGTGAACGACCTGGCCGTCGACGCTGATCACCAACAAGTCTACATTGCCGACCCAGCCGGGGGACAAAACGCAGCGCTCATCGTGGTCGATCTGGCTAAGAAAACGGCACGTCGTCTTTTGGAGGGACACCCCAGCGTACTGCCCGAGCCCATCGATCTGATCGTGGATCAAAGGCCGCTCATCGTGAAAAAGGACGATGGCACAGCGGTCCGCCCCCATGTGGGCATCAATCCCATCGCCCTCGACGCGAAAAATGAGTGGCTCTACTTTGGTCCCATGCACGGCGGGAGTCTGTACCGGGTGCGCACCAGCGACTTGGTGGACCAACGACTCACCAGCGCCCAGCTCGCGCTTCAGGTCGAGCGCTACTCAGACAAGCCCAGCTGCGACGGAATCGCTATCGATCGCTCAGGCAACATCTACCTTGGGGACCTTGCCGAAAATGCAATTGGCGTCATCCGTCCCGACCGCACCTACTACCGCCTCGCCCAAGGAGAGCAGTACTCGTGGATCGACGCGTTTGCGTTTGGCCCAGACGGACAGCTCTACACCCTGGCAAATCAACTGCATCGCGCTCCAGCGCTCAACAACGGCCGCGATCAAACCAAAGCGCCATTCATGATCTTCGCCCTCGCGCCGCTGGCACGAGGCATCGTTGGACGCTGAGCAACGTCAGATCTCCGCAACCGCGGCGCAGTCATTCACTGAAACGGTACTCGAATACACAGCGGTCATGGCCGCGCACGCGACACGTGCGATGGTAGACGGATGCACCCTTGCCACCGGTAAACTGCACCAGGCGCACCAGGTACCCTGCCAGCTCCTCACACAACGCCGCGTCCACCTCCCAGCCAAATAACGACGCGTCGACACCCCCGGGCACTTTGACCGAATCCCAGCTTCCCGAATCCTGAAAGTGACTCCACAGTCGCCCCTCGACCTTGAAAATTTGGCTGGGAGTCAGGATCCGTAAAAACACCCGCAACACCCGGTTCAGATCCAGGTCAGCCTCCGCGGCGCCGATTTCGCGCAACAAGGACAGGTCACCCTGACCACAAGCGCGGTCCACCGCCCGCAGCAACCTGGCAAACAGTTTGACTTCATACCAGCCGATGGCGATCGCCGTTTCCACTTCGTTGCGATCAGCCGCGCTGAGTTCATTCATCACGCGCTGCCAGGCAGCAGCCCCATGATACTCGCGCACATAGCTCCGCACGTTGGCGAACCCAATACCCTTCATCTGAGGAATTTGCATTTTCTTTGCAACTGCAGGGTTGTTCATAGGAAGTCGTCAAAGGAACGAGTTAGTGTTTATTACGGTAGCTTTTGGTCCATTGCTAGAGCCACAAGCAGGTTGACCGCTTGTTCGGCCGAAATGACTGATGAAGGATGTGACTTCATGGGAACGACACCTACAACCGCACCGTGCTCCCTTGGTCATAACAACTCACGCATCCGCGCCACCAGCACTCACGAGGCGCCCGCTCGCGATCAAATAAGTCCGTAGCGTTTCCCGATCGCGACGAGCGTCTCCACCGCTCTGTCGATGTCCACATCCGTGTGCCGGGCGTTCATGGTAAATCGCAGAATGCATCCATCGCGAGGTACCGCCGGATAGATGACGTTGCCGGCCTTGATTCCGGCGTCATACAAATCACGGCTCACCTTCCACAAGGTCTCCTGCTGCCCGACGAATACCGTCACGATTGGGCTCGACGTTCCGCTGACCTTGAACCCCGCTTCGACCAACGGCGGGACAAAGCGGTGAATGTTGCTCCAAAGTTGCTCGCGATGCTCAGGCTCCTTCGCGACGAGCTGCAATGCCTTGCGAACACCCGCACAAACGGGCGCAGGCAGGGTAGTGGTAAATAGTCCACTGGGGGCAAACCAACGGAGGTAGTCGATCAGATCCTGATCACCCACAACATAACCGCCCAACGCTCCCAAGGTCTTGCTCAGCGTACCCATCAGCACATCAGTGGCTCCGATGGCGTTGAAATGCTCCTCGATTCCGCCTCCGGTGCGCCCGATCACGCCGACGCCATGGGCGTCATCGACCATGAGTCGCGCACGATGTTTGCGGCACACCGCCAAGAGCTCAGGCAAGGGAGCCAACTCACCGTGCATGCTGAACACCCCGTCCGTGACGACCAGTTTGCCAGCTATGTCGCTGCGCTCCGCTTGAATGAGCAGGCGCTCCAGATAGTCAACGTCGTTGTGGGCAAACACTTTGCTCTTCTCGGCGCCGGACTTGCGGCAACCTTCGTGAATGCTGGCGTGGGCATGTTGGTCGCGGAACACCGCGTCCCCAGACCGCAAAAGCGCCCGCAAAATGCCGGTATTCGCGGCAAAACCACTGGGAAACACCATCGCTGCCTGACGATGGTGAAAGGCCGCCAGATCCTCTTCCAATCCAACCAGGTGCTCATTTGTGCCACACAACATTTGCGCACTCGGCGTGCCAAACCCCACTGCGCGGGTCACGCGCTCGGTCTCCTCAATCACGGCCGGGTGCAAGTGCAGGCCCAAGTAGCTGTTTGAATCAAAGCAGGTGAGCTCCTTGGTATATCCACGAAAGTCCTTGACTCGAATGTGGTGGTCGATGGCCCCTTGCACCTCGAGACGATAAAATCTCTGGTATAGTTCAGACTCACGCATGCCGCCGATCCAGTGCTGAAAGTTGCGACACTTGGCGAACAGATCAGGGTCCGGCAAATCTACGAACTGGTCCAACGTTTGGCGCGTGGAATCTGGCCCTTCCGGCTCGTGGTGGGCCCGCAAAAGTCCATGTCCCACGGGCTCGTCCCCCAGCTGTCGGCGCAACAACTGGATGATGTGGTGTTGTGCACGCTCGAACTCAAGACCAATGAAATACTCGCCGGATTCAGGCGGGCCGCTGGGTTCCACGCGGACCACGCGCGCCGGGCCCAAGTCAATGCCATCCGAGGACTCCACCGGCACGAGCGAGAGTTTGGGTAGCCAAGTCCCCTGGAGCGCCGGCGGACGGCCGCTGGTGACACGGCAACCCAATCCCGTTTCGGACAGGTTGGCGACGGTGACCACTTCATCATCGATCTTGGCGAGCAGTGGTGACTGAACGAGGGGACGGTAACGGGGTGAGCGATTTTGGTGCTGAACGAAAATAGGCTTCATGGATGAACTCAAGAGCTGGGGAACGAGCACATGATGTGCTCACACACTTCTTCAAGTGAGCGCCGCAAGCGATGGGGGAGCGACAACTACTCTTGGCTACGGCCAACACACGCAGGGGCTAAGCGCAGAGCAGCGATTTTTGTCAGTTATTCCGCGCTTTTTGTCCGGCCTGCGGTTCAAATTCGTGGCGCAAGCACCGCGGCTTGCTTGATCGAAGTTGGAGAGCCACCCAGCGCGCAGCGCCCACCAAGCAGCACCTAGAACAAGCTCGCCGAGGTGCGCGCCGTAAACATCTCGAGCGCGCGCATCCCCACGAGCGAATTGCCCTTGCTGTTGAGCCCTGGGCTCCATACCGACAGTGTAAACCGCCCCGGAAGCACCGTGGCAATGCCACCACCGACTCCGCTCTTGCCTGGCAGGCCTACACGGTAGGCAAATTCGCCCGACTCGTCGTAGAAGCCACACGTCAGCATCAGCGCGTTGATGCGCTTGGAATCACCCCGGCTCACTACTTGCTCACCGGTCGTGGGCGATAGGCCACCATTGGCGAGAAATGCAAAACTAGCGGTCAAGTCCCGCAGCGACATCTGCACAGCGCACTGATGACAGTAAACATCCATCAGCTCCTCCACGCTCGAGCGGATGTTGGAAAATGACTGCATGAAGTAGGCGAGCGCACGATTGCGCCCCGCATGGTCCAGCTCGGACTTGGCCACTTGCTCATTGAATGTCACAGCTCGACCGCGGTTGAGGCGCGTCAAAAAGCGCAACAACGCCCCTTTTGCATCGGGCTCGAGTTCCATGAGCATGTCCGTGGTGACCAGCGCACCAGCATTGATGAACGGGTTGCGCGGCAGGCCGTTCTCGTACTCCAGCTGAACCAAGGAGTTGAACGGGTCTCCTGAAGGCTCAACGTGTACTCGCTCAAAGTACGGTTGGATCCTGGGCAGCACCATGGCCAAGACAAACACCTTGGAGATGCTCTGGATCGACAGCGGCACTTCGGTGTCCCCGTAGCAGTAGGTCGTTCCGTCGTTCATGTGCAGACACAGCCCCAGCTGTCGCGGGTCCACCCGCGCCAATTCGGGAATGTAGTCGGCTAGTCGTCCTTGCCCCAAAAGCGGCGTGCAGTCGTGATAGACGTGGCACAGCACGCGATCCAGTTCGCTAAAGTCCATGACTTCTCAAGCAGATAGCGGAGTGAGCCGCTGGCCACCAGCCACTTGGTCGCTTGATTGGCTCGACATGTCCAATTCATCCTCTCGAGTGAACAACAAATGCTGCAGCCCCTGCACCAGGGCGCGCGCCACCTCGTACGGCGCAGCACTATAGAACAGGGACCATGCCTCGGCTTTGTGATTGTCGTAGTGGTCACGTCGCTGGGGGAACCGTTCAAGGTAAAACCAACGCACCCCGTGACCGATCATGGCGTCCACGTACAGGGTGTCCGTGAGTTGCAGCGACGCATTCTGCTGAAAAAAGCTCGACAGCACGGCCAGCGTCTCCAAGGTCAATTGGCGATACTCCGGCGAAGGGGCCTTGTTCAAATAGTGATCGATGAGATTGGCAAACGTCTGCTCGCCTGGGGTCATGTCGCTGAGAACCAGACGGCTTTCAATGCGGTTACGCCGGTCGAGCTTGTCGCCAATCACCAGGCAGGGCACGTGGTGAAACAGGCTGAACGTACGGGCATAAAAGTCAGCGGAGCGGCGGTCCACAACGCCGCGGAATTGGCGCCACGAGTGCCAGCCGTCCTTGGGCTCTTGGAGCTCCGTGAGTTCGGCGTCCTGGGACCACGACACGGTCTTCGTCTCTCCTTCTACGCCCAAGCGCTCGAGCTGCTGGGGGAGAGTCTCCAGTTCATCGTAACGCTCGAGCACACCCACCAGACGCGCTTTGAGGTCTAACGGAGGCAATTCCATGATGGCATCGTAGGCTCGATCCACGGGCAAATTTCGCTGACGCGCCAAGTCGCCCGTGAGCAGACCGATGATGTGGGAGACACGGATGGTGGGAAGGTGCCGAAACAGCCCGGGCCTGCCACGCACCAGCACGCCCAGATGCAGCAGTAGCTCTTGCGTGAGCACGCGATCACGCACATCTTCTCGACAAAATCGTTCAATGCGGTCAAGGAGTTCCTGGTCGGGCACCGGCTCCACGATGAGAGATTCTGAACTGTAAGAGCGACCAACTTGGATCTGTTTGTGTGCGACCAATAGCGCGGCACACGCCAGGTTGAGGTCGACGTCGACCTTCTTCAATAGGCCCGCCGCGTGCCGCACCACCTGCCATAGGCGCGCGCGCCCGGCAGCATCGTAGACCTCCTCGCATAGCTCCTCCAAAGTGCTGAGCTGGGATGAGCCCACCTCAACGCGAGTTTGCAGGCCGCTTTGTCCCACGAGAACGTCCAAAATTTCTATTCGTTCATACAGGTTGTCCGACGCAGATAGTTGCTGAACGAGAGCTCCTACGTCGCTCAAGCTCGATATCTTGTGCTCTTGCTCCCAACTGAGCGGAAACGAGCACTCCTTTGCCGGGAGCGATAGTTGCTCCCCCAGCCAATGCGCCACCGGATAACGAGGTAGCGGCTGTCCCATCACGTGATCCAGACGCTCGAAGCTGGCGGTGGTCAGCAGCTCTCGCAACATGCCCTGTCGCACTGGCACCTCACCCACCTTGCCCATCTGGATTTCCAAAATGAGCTCAAAGAGCGCCGTCCTGTCCGTAGCAAGCAAGCTGCGCGTGAGCAACAAGCTCACCGTGGGGCGACCTGACTGCACCCAATGCCGCCACAGGTACGACAACTCTCCGCGCAGACGGCTCACCAGGTAGCCCATGTCGTAAGCGAGATAGAACTCACGCTGCAAGAAGAACGGCGCCAGACAGATCACGGTTTGACCGTCAATTTGGTAGATGCGACTCGTCGTGAGGCTCTTGAGCGCGCGGGCGGCACGGCCCGAAATCCCCAACCGCTCACAGCGTCCGACCTCGGCGTGGGCCAGAGCAATGTCATCGGGCAGGTACACCTGCACCGGGGCGATGTCCTGTAGCGTTTCCGTTCGTACTCCATGTGCGGCCAGCTCCGCCTGGAGCGCCTCATCCTCGGCCAGCAGCAAGATCTGAACGACGGGTCGCGCCGCCTGCTTGTGACGACGTCGACCGAGCGGGTCGATGTCTCCAGGCGACAGGAGCTGGTCTTGAATCATGCGCCCGAGCAGATACAAACTTTGAGCCCACACCAGCGGCACGTTGTCGTTCGGAACCCGATCTGTAGAGCCGGGCTCGAGTCGCTCGGCCGCGATGGACGCAAGCGGGACGTAGTAGAGCTCCGGTAGGAGGCGCTGTCCTGCCCGCTCCACGAGCAGGCTGTCCAACTTGGCCGCGTAAAAGTCCACCTCTGCGCTATCGTGTCGAAACAAGGCGTCGAGGTACAAGTAGGTGAAAAAAAGTGGCCACTCGCTCTCGATGTGCTCAAATTGTTTGAGTTCCTCCGCCTCGTAGTGCAGGCGCCCGTGGTCCTCCAACAAAGTTTGATGGCCATCGCGCAAAAAGCGCTTGAGACCGTAACGCCCTTCGAGTTTGGTTTTGATTTCGCTTCTTGCCTTGTCCACCAGCTGGGCGTCGTGCACCGCAAAGGCGGGGTATCCCAAGATACTGAGCACCGCCGCGTCCACTTCTTTGCTGTTGGATTCCCGCGGCAACAGCGCACAAAGTGTGATGTCCGCTTGAGCGATGTTGTCCGGCGAGACGTGAAGCACGCTGCTGCGCCCTCCACGCGCACCAAACAAGTTGAACTCGGACAAAGCCTCCAGGGCCGCTTTGGCCATGCCCAAGGAACTGGCGTTGAGCTCCACGCGCCCGTGGTTGGACTTGGCCCCGCGCTCCCAGATGCCAAAATCCGCGGTGCGGTACGCGCGCTCGATGTAGTAGACGAGGTTCTGGACAAAACTAACCTCATCATCAGTCCAAATGATGTGCAAACCCGAGCTGATCATTTGCGCCAGCATGAGCAGGTAGAGACTCGTGGCATCGATCTGCAAGTGTCCCCAAGCGTCGTCCCCCACGACTTGTCCACCGGTGCGGGTATCATACTTGGCGTGGAGCGCGTCACGCGGGTGACGGCTCAACTTGAAGGCCTCCACCTTGTGCGCTTGGGCCATCATGCTGCGGAGAAGGCCGCGCATGAGATGAATAGTGCGTCCTTCGAGCTCTTTTCCGCGCCCGTCGTCGTCGTCGAGTGCGCGATATGCGAGCGAGAGCCCCCATACGGCAAGAATGCTGTACACGTTGTCGCGCACCCAGGCGTCGGTGTAGTCGCCATGGACACTCACGGCTGTGCTCGCCGGCAATAGCCCGCTGATGGGGTTTTGCTTGTGCACGATGACGTCGCTGACTTCCCGATAGTAGGCGTTCAAGAGTTGGCGCCGTGACAACGAGTCCATACTTGGTCCGCTACACCGAGCGTTGTTTCCGGTACAAGTCAGAGCAAACCAGAATGAACATGAACTGGGGAAGTCAGTTCTGATCTCCACTTTGATCAATCACTTTCTCGTCTTTGATCGCCCAGGTGACCAGTTAAACTCCCGCGTCTACTGCAACCCTTTGGAGCGGGGGGTCAGCCAGGTTTTGGCTCACGTCCCGCGCAGGCCTGGTCACCCCCCAATCGCTGGTATGTCTCTGTCTCGTTTTTACGCAGCTCAGCGCGACCCCCACGCCGGGTTTTCTCAAGCACTTCGTGAACTACAGAGCGGAAAGAAGACGAGCCACTGGATCTGGTACATCTTTCCGCAGGTGCGCGGCCTGGGCACCTCACCGCTGTCCAGAAAGTACGCGCTCATGGACCTGGGCGAGGCCGTCAGTTACGTGCGAGACGACTACCTGCGCACCAACTACCTAAGTGCGCTGTCTGCCATTCGCCATCACCTGAAGCGCGGCCTTCGGCTAGAGCAAATCATGGGCTCGGCGCTCGACGCCCAAAAATTCGTGTCGTCCATCACGCTGTTCACCCAAGCTGCCGAGGCCACAGGACAATCGTTTCCTGAGGTGGTGACCGGCCTGCGTCAAGCCCTGCTGGAGACCCGTCTGCTCTTGCGGGCACAAGGGTACGATGAATGTCAGCGTACCCTCGAGCACCTCAAGTAACTGCTAGCGCCTCACTTTTCCGGCATTCACTCAGCCGGATGACCGTGTCCGACTGGACCAGAGAGCAATTCACTCAGCTCTACTTCACCGCGGTCCACCACAACCTTCTTCTTACGCGAGAACAGGTCACGCAAGTCATCGACGAAGCTGTGCAGGACGGGGATAGCAAGCAAGGTCAGTAGCAAGGACAACGTCTGTCCGCCCACCACGATGCTGGCCGTAGCTTTGTTGAAGCCCGAACCAATGCCGCTGGAGAACAACAGTGGAGCCATACCGGCCACGAACGCGACAGTGGTCATGAGAATGGGTCGCAAGCGGTCGCGGTTGGCCTCCATGAGCGACTCAAACCGGCCGCGTCCCAATCTGCGCAAATGATTGGTGTGATCCACCTGCAAAATACTGTTCTTCTTCACCACGCCAAACAGCACGAGTAGTCCCAACATGGAGAACATGTTGATGCTCTGCTTGAATATCGCCAGGCTCATGAAGGCAAACGGCACAGTGAGCGGCAACGAGGCCAAAATGATGAGTGGATACACCCACGATTCAAACTGCGCGGCCAAGATCAAGTACATGAAGATGAAGGCCATGCTCATCGCCAACATGAAGCCCTTACCGGTCTCCTCCTGAGACTTGGAGCGACCGGTGGCCTTCAGATGGTACATGGAAGGCAGATCCAATTTCTTGAACTCACTCTGCATGATGCCGGCAACCTCATTGTCACCAACTCCAGGGGCAGTATTGGCCAGCAAGGTGATTTGGCGCTGACGCGCTTCACGGTTGATGCGCGACGGGCCCACACCCTCTTTCCAATCGACCACTGAATTGATTGGCACGCTCCCAAACTTGCTGGACGGGACCGACATCAAGGACAAGGCATGCCCATCGGTGCGGTAGGCCTCGTCGGCGCGGATGCGGATCTCGTACTCTTCACCCTGTTCGGGATAGGTCGAGGCTTTGAGTCCGGCCACGAGCATCTGCAGTGAATTGGCCACGTCCGCTACCCGCACGCCCAAGTCAGCTGCGCGGTCACGGTTGATGGTGACCTGCACCTCGGGACGCCCGGGAATATTGGTACTGTCCACGTCCACCGCTTTGCCCGACTTTCGCAGCACATCCAGGATATGGCTGGAGCTTTCCTCGAGCACTTTGAAGTCAGGGCCAGCCAGGATGTACTGGACACCTTGGGTGTTGCCACCAATAGACAAGTCCGGCACCTCCGCGATGTTGATGCGCAGCGTCTTGGGCAAGATGGGCACGATGGACTGTCGTGCCATGTCCATGATCTCAAACTGACCGAGCTTGCGCAGTTTGGGGTCCACCAAGTCGACGTAAATCTGAGCATAGTTGCGCGATTTTTGGTCATCCTCGGCCACGGTAATGAGAATGTGGGTCACCGAGGGCAACTTGCGCAACAAGGCGCTCGCTCGTTCCGCGTAGAGCAGAGTCTCCTCCGTGCTCGTGCCTTCGGGAGCACGCAGCGTCACCTGAAACTTTGCTTTGTCATCCTGCGGCAGGAACGAACCAGGCAGCGACTTGGCGATGGGCACGCACGAACCAAGGCTGGCTGCGCACATGAGCACCACGACCCAACGCCGCTTGAGCGAAAAGCCCAAAATAGCCATGTAAGCACGCTCAATCGGCCGGTAGAACCAGTCCACCAAGCGGCTCAAAGCATTGCCCTCACCGTGTCCGGTCAACAAGCGCGCTGACATCATCGGCGTCAGCGAAAAGCTGACGACCAGGGACACGAAGATGGAGAACGCCATCGTGTAGCCGAAGCTCTTCAAGAATCGACCAGGGATGCCGCCAATGAAGGCCACCGGGATGAACACCGCCATGAGCGACAAGGTCGTGGCGAGCACCGCAAAACCAATCTCCTTGGTGGCCAGGACGGCCGCAGGAAATGGCTTCATGTTCTTCTCATCGATGAAGCGAATGATGTTTTCGAGCACGACGATGGCATCGTCGATCACGATGCCCACGGCGAGCGCCAAGGCGAGCAGAGTGATGTTGTTGAGGGTGTAGTCCTGCATCCACATCAGCGCAAAGGTGCCGATGACGGAGATGGGAATGGACACCGCGGCAATCAAGGTACTGCGCGCGTTACCCAGGAAGAACAACACCACCAGGGCTGCTAGGAAGGCACCCAAAATCAAGTGCTCGATGACCGAGTGCACGCTGGTGCGAATCGTCTGCGAGTTGTCGCGCACGACCTCCACACGCATGCCATCAGGCAACGAATTTTGGATGGACGCCACGTTCTTGAGTACATTGTCCACGACCTCGATGGTGTTGGTGCCCGACTGTTTGATCACGGACAGCACGACGGCCTCTTGTCCGTCGTAGCGTGCCATGCTCTCCACGGCCTCAGCCGTGTCCTCTACACGAGCGACGTCGTTGATGCGCAGGATGCGTCCGCCGTCAGCGCGCACCACAAGCCGGCCGACGTCCTCCACCGAAGTCACGCGACCGTTGATACGCAGCGTGACGCTCTCTGGGCCTGTCTCCAGGTTGCCGCCGGGGGTCATCAGGTTTTGAGACTTGAGCGTGTTCATCACGTCCACAGCCGTGATCCCAGCAGAACGTAGCTTGATCGGATCCATGTACACATGGACCTGGCGCTCCCGACCACCGATGATGGTGACCTTGCCTACGCCATCGATGCTCTGCAGCTGCCGTGTGACCCGCTTGTCGGCAGCCTCAGTCAGCTCGCGCACGCCGATCTTTTCGCCGCGAACGGCCAAGAACAAGATGGGGATGGCGCCCGGGTCAACCTTGGTGATGACCGGCTGATCAATACCCGTGGGGAGCTCGCCGAGCACCGTATTGACCTTGTCGCGCACGTCTTGAGCCGCGACATCAATCTCTTTGTTGAGCACAAACTGTACGATGACCTGCGAAACACCTTCGCTGGACACCGATTGCAGAGAATCGATACCGGCGATTTGATTGACTGCGCCTTCAATCTTGTCGGTGACGTCAGTCTCGATTTCGTCAGGAGCGGCACCCGGCAGGGTCGTCGTGATGACCACCACAGGAATGTCGATGTTGGGGAATTGATCGACACCTAGGCCCTTGTAGCCAACGATGCCCACCACCAGGATGACCAGCATCAACACGGACGCCAGTACGGGGCGCTGTACACATACCCGAGCTAACCATTGCATTACAGTACCTTTTGCCCATTCTTCAACTGAGGATTAGCTGACTTCACCACCTTATCGGCCGCAACCAGGCCGCGACGCACAGGGGTGAGCGCGCCCACATTGGGGAGCACTTGAACGACACGTTGTTCCAACATGCCGTCCTTGACGACCAGGATGTTGAGCTTGCCGTTGTGTTCGAAGACCGCCGTTTCGGGCACAGCCAAGAGCGGCTCTTCGCCGATCTTCAGCTCGATGTCTGCGAACATGCCGGGCAGCAACTTGTGTTCCTTATTCTCCACTTCAGCCTCCACCGTGACGTCGCGCGTCGAACTCACCGCGCCAGAAATGCGTGTCACTTTGCCGGGGAACTTTTGGTCACCATAAGCAGCCACGGCGAAGCGCGCCTCTTCACCGACCCTCACGTCCGGGAAGTTCTTCTCTGGAACTTGAAAGACGAGCTTCAGTGAGTCGACCTGAGCCAAAGACACAACCCGTGACGAAGCTTGGACGTACTCGCCCACTTCGACGAAGCGCTCCGTCACCACGCCAGCAAAGGGCGAGCGAATCGCGCCATCTCCTACGTTTTTCGCGGCGATTTGCTCACGGGCGCGCGCCGCATCTACGGACAGTGGCGCGGTTTTGCACTTGGCTGTGACCTGATCGTACTCCAGATCCGTCACCGCCCCGCTGTTGCGCAATTGCTCGTAACGCGCGCAGTCCTTGCGATTGATCTCTTCCTGGGTGCGACTGGTCTCGACGCTCACCTTCGCTTCAGCCAGGGCCAATTGGGCCGACTTGGTGTCCACCAGCGCCAGCAGTGTGCCTGCTTCCACAGGGTCGCCTCGCTCGACTGAGGTCTTGAGCACTCGGCCAGCAACATTGGCCGCCAGCTCCGTCTCACGTGCACCGTGCAGGGCTCCAGTCAGGCGCAAATAGATGGGGCTCTTGACCTGGCCTACGCTGACCGTTTCAACGGAAACGGGCGGCGCCTCAGCTTGTTTGGGGGCAGCTGAGACTTCAGGCTGGCACGCAGCCGAAAAGAACAGCACGGCGACGCAGCCCAGGGGCATCAAGCTACGGCGCGCAGCGCGAAACGACAAATCAACGGTGGATTTCATGGGGGTCCTTAAAACGGTGGATTAGGGCTGGGGGGCAACAACGGGTGCAGCGTCAGGGGTAGACGTCGGCGCAGCTTGGGGATCGGGGGGTGGGGCTGCGACCAACGGGACAGAGCTAGAGACCGAGACCACCCCTTCGATGGGGAGACCGGCTACGGCGCGGAGCAGTACACGCGCGAGCGCGAGATCGGCATCCGCTTTCACGCGCGAGGCTTGGGCTTGAAATGCATCGCGTTGACTTTGGGTGACCTCAAGCTGGGTGACCGCGCCCACCTTATAACGCTCCAGCGCAAGGTTGGCGGCTTTGGTGGCGGCGTGGGCTTGGGCGCGTGCCGAGGCGCTCTTGATGAGCCCCGTCTCGACCCGGTTATAGGCATCGAAGATCACGTCTTCGGCACTGCGTCGAATCCGCTCGGCTTGAATGCGCTGCACGTCGGCAGCGGCCTTCTGGGCTTGGGCCGTGGCATAGGTGCCGTAGTCCAAGCGCCAAGCCAACACGCCTTGCAACGTGTAGCTAGCAGCCTGGCCGGTAAACCCAGTTGCGTTGGTAACGCGTTCTTGAGCTTTGGCGGAGAGCGTCGGAAGCAGCGCATACTGCGCCGCCTTTTTGGCTGATTTGGCCGCCTGAGTCAGTTCCGCCTGGACGCGGTCGCTCGGCAAGTCGCGACGACTGATCCACTCCTCGAGGGGAGCCTCGCGGTGAAGATCATCCTCGGGATAAGCCTCAACCCTCGACGGGGTGAGGCCGCTGAGTGTCTCCAAGTTGCGCCGTGCCGTGATGACGATCAGATTCGCGTCGGCCAGATCCTGCTTGGCGCTCTCGACGTTGGCGATGGCTCGTTCCAAGTCCAACTCGGTGGCGACGCCGAGCGCATGGCGGCTGCGCACGTAGGAGAGATTTTCTTCCGAATTGGCGAGGCTCTTCTCTGCTGCAAGTACCAGTGCGCTCGCGCCGATGTACGTGTAGTAGGCTTGCGCCACCTGCCGATCGAGGTTGGAGTCGATGGACTCGCTCTGCGCTTCACTTGCGCGCTTGAGGTGCTGGGCCTGCTTGTAGCGGGCTTGTTGGGACAGATCGACGATCGGCACGTCCAGTTGGAAGATGCCTTCCCACTGGTTTTGCGGCTGCAGAGCGATCTCTTCCGTCTGCCCCGGCCCGAGGGTGCCGGGCGGAAATACCGCTTTGTACTGGTAGTGCGTGTAGATGCCCGTGGCCGAGAGCGATGGTAAGAGTCGACCCAGAGCGGCTTTTGCTTCCCACGAGCGTTGCTCGAGTGTCGCTTCCTGCTCCCGCGCGTCGAAGGCAGTGGTACGCGCCGCCTTGACGAAGTCCCCCAAGGGCTCCACCGCACCGGCAGTGCGGGGCATCCCCATGGTCACGAGGAGGGGCACGATTCCACAAATTTTCGAGCATCTGCTCATGAAATATCGATACTGCATGGTCTTTTCTGCTGCGTGCTGAGTTATTGGATGATCAATCGGGGAGCGCGTTTCATCACAAACGCCGCGAATAAGGGGAACTTGAGCTTTCGCTGCGCGGGCGAGCGCCGTTCAATACAAGGTCAATCAAGCCCCGCTTGAACATGTCTTCAGACACCATCTCCACCCCTAATTCCGTGGCAAAGATGCGTGAAAGGCAGTAATGGTGCATGGAACCCAGGAACACGCGGGCCAGCACCTCGGAATCCACGCGGCGCAGCCGGCCGGCACGCATGTGCTGCTCGAAATAGCTGGCCAAGGTCTTGGTAAAGACCCGAAATTTTTCGGCATTTTCGCCGATGCACTCCCCACCCTCGCTGGGGTTGGACCAAGACATCATCATCAGCGGCAGCCCAATGCGGGCCACTTCGATCAGTCCGTCGGCCAGCTGGATGAGTCCGTCCTCAAGATCTTCGCTCTCAATTCCCTGGACGACATCCAACAGTCGTCGCGGGATGTCTCCAAACGACAGCTGCATGGCCTCGCGGAACAACTTCTCCTTGGTCTTGAAGCAGTTGAACACAGACCCCTCAGAAACTCCTGCTCTTTCAGCCACTTCCGCGGTTGTCGCGCGGATGCCACGGGCGATGAACACTTCGCGTGCCACGAGAAGAATATGTTGGCGATCGATCTTGGGTGGTCGCCCACGGGCCGGCTTGCGCGGCGGGGGTCGGGATGAAATGCGATCGGTGGGCACGGCGCTATAATGAGTCAGAACTCAAAATTGGCAAGTGCGAGGGACGAATTTTCCAGAAATTGGGCGACGTGACCCAAATGGTCTAGCCATTCTTAGGTGCAGAGACGACGGGTCCCCTTCACAAAAGCCAAAGCTGCGCACAAGCGGGCGTCGCTTGGCGCCAGTGACCGTCGCCTCAGCGACGACCGGCTTCGCCGGTCTTGGCGGCCTCGCCAGCGCGCATGCGAACGCCTGAGTCCTGTTCCGCGGTGCCTGGCCGGACCGAACCCTCCGACTGCCGCTTCAGCCACAGGAGGGCCTTGTTGGGATCCGAAAAGATCTCCACCACGACACCCCGGCGCGCGTATGCTTCCACCAAACGAGTCATGTTGGCCTGTCCCAGCGCCTGTTCAGGCGGCAAAAGCGCCCAATAACGCCAGCCAGCAGCGATGGCCCGGGGAGCCCACACCTGGTCGCCCCACTCGTGATGGGAACGTGGCAGTGCACCCCCTGCGCGATCGTCGGACAGCCAACAGCGCGCACCGTGTTCCTTGAGAAGTTCCAGACCCCGCAACAGCACCGTCTCCAATGTCTCCTGCCCAGGGTACTGGTGCATCTTGTGGTGCACGATTTGCTCCTCGGGGTGGTACCACAACGACATTCGGGACGACTCAATCACAACTTGGCCGAGCATACAGGCTAAGGCTATCAGACCGAGCCCACGGATAAAGCGCTAGCGTCGTCGAGCCGAGAAGCTCAGAAATTCCTCGAAATTTCGTAGACTTCCATGTGCGCCCGCTCCGCCCTCCGAGCACCCGTGCCCCTCCCGAGCGGCCCCCGAGGTCAGCGCCGCCCATGGAAGGGTAAGGCACGGTCGCGGTCTGCGGCCGCACCCGCGCAATCAGCCCTCACCTCATTGCTCGCAGTAGTCGCGACTCTGAAGCCGCACAAACGTCTGACCGAGAATGTCCGGGGAACCTTGCAGCGCGGTGCGGGCACCGCTGGCGGTGGATCCATTGGCAGGGTTCAGCTTCTCCACCCCGAGCGCGTACAGCCGATGCTCATAGGTGTTACCGCAGGCTCCCGAGCCAAAATATCCGGACATTTGCGCACTGAACCCGGCCTGCTCAGCGCCCGCGGGGTCCGTGAGTGTTTTGGTAGACGGCAACTCAGCAGGCAGCATCGTGGTTGTGGCCGGGATGTCCCAGATGGCCCAATGCGCCATTCCGTTGGTGAGATCCCCCAGAACGATGGCAAAGCTCTTGGTCCCCTCGGGCACGCCTTCCCAGCTCATTTCGGGGGAAACATTGTCACCGAAGCTGGTGTTCTCCTCAGGGTAGAGCGGGCACATGTCCGTGGTTTGGGGCGTGCATTCGTCGTTATCGACGGCATCCCAACTGGGGCTCTTCAGGGTGAACACAGTGGAGGCTGCGCCGCCGCTGCCCGCTGCTCCGCCGCTGGCCGTCGCGCCCCCGGAAGCACCGCCCGCCCCTGACGCAGCGCCACCCGTGCCCGACTGCGCGCCGCCACTTGATGCGCTCCCGCCGGACGACACGGCCCCCCCGGTACCTGCACCACCCGAGCCTTGTGCTCCGCCCGCGCCCGTCACGGTGCTGTCACCGCCACTGCCCGTGACCACGCCTGGGTCATCTGCCGTCGAGCAACCAAGGGGGCTCAAGCCCAACGCAACCAGAGAAACAGCCGACAAGACCAAGCGGAACTTCATGCCTCCGCAGGGAAAGAAACGGTCTAGTTAGGTGCTCAATTTGTTGGCGCAACGCAAGTAAGTCGCGGGCTAGGGCGGCGAGAATAGAAACGTACAAAGGTCCGGTAACTTACGGCTCACTGTAGCCGAACACGAGGGCATCCAGATGTTCGGGCGGCGCGTCAAAGCTCCCCACCCGATGGATGTACACGAACAAGGCGTGATCTCCGCGGATGTGCAGCACGCCGTAATCGTCTTGGTCACCTTTGCACGTAGTATGAAAGCGAATGTGCACGGTGTCCCCGGTCTCATAACGCCCGTGTAACTTGAGTTTCGCCTCGCAGTCGCGGCCCACCTCTTGGCTCGCCGTGCGCAGGATGAGACTGTCGGTGAGCTTCTTGCCGCCCAAGGCGACCCGGTGCGCGCGGTACTCAATCCCATCAGTTTTCACCACAGCGAGCTCAGTGCCAGCCACCGCCTCCCATTGTGCCCCAGCCGGAAACGAGCTCGAAAAACCCGATGGATGGTGGAGCCGGGTCCAATCGCTTGGCACTTGAATGGATTCTTCCTGCGTCTGTTCGCGCGCTTTGCCCCATTCGACCGGCGCAATTTTGCCCGAGCGGCAGTCTTGCATGACGAGCACCTGCTTGGCGCACTCCTCAGGCGAAACACTGGAGCAAATCAAGAAGTCGTCGGCGCGCTGCTGACAGCTGAGGGCGTCATGGATCTCCACGGGGCAACGCGCGGCGCCTTGGACGTAGTCGTCACAGCTCGCGCGACATAGCTTGCTCATCCGTGAACAGACCTTGTCAGTGCGGACACAAATGGCCTCACACACGCTCGCGACCTGCTCGATGGGTGTGGGCCCCTCCGGCGGAGATGCAACGTCCGCGTCCGACGCGGACGGAGCGGGTGTTGTTTCAGAAGCCGGTGCGGTCGCAGCATCAGAAGGCGCAGCCGAAGCGGGGACCCCATCCGAGGACGAAGCGGGCGGCGACGCCGCAGGCGCTGCCGCGGCGCTGTGCCCCGAAGATGCTCCAGAACAACCCATCGACCAGAGCCAAAGCGCACCCCACGGTAAGGAGCCCAAGGTGCGTGTTGACCAACAACGCGTGTGCCTCATCGAGAGCTACCCTAGCCAATTTTAGCCGTGAGAAAAGCCCAGATGACGCAGACAACAGCCCCGTGCACCTAGCCTTTGACGCACACGATCTGCTTGAGACTATGTACGATCTCCACCAAATCAGCTTGGGCCCGCATGACCGCGTCAATGTCCTTGTAGGCGCCGGGGGTCTCGTCGAGCACGTCTTTGTCTTTGCGACATTCCACTCCCACAGTCGCCTTCCTGTGGTCCTCCAACGAAAACACCTTTTTGGCCTGGGTGCGCGACATCACGCGCCCCGCGCCATGGCTGCAACTGCAAAAACTCTCTGGGTTGCCTTTGCCGCGCACGATGTAGCTCTTTGCGCCCATGCTCCCAGGGATGATGCCCAGTGCCCCCTGACCCGCGTAGACGGCGCCCTTGCGTGTCACGAGCACCTCCCGGCCGTAGTGACGCTCCCGACTCACATAGTTATGATGACAGTTGACCGCGAGCTGAGTGAGTGCAAAGGCCGGTATGGTCGGCAGCCGTCGCAGGGCATCAATCACCGCGTCCATCATCACTTGGCGGTTCTGGGCTGCAAAATCCTGCGCAAAATGCACGGCCTCGACGTAGTCAGCAAAGTGTTCGCTGCCCTCTTGCAAGTAGGCCAAATCAACATCGGGCAGCTGAGAGCCATGGCGCGCCATGTCCTTCTTCGCCAGTTCGATGAAGTAGTTGCCGATGCGATTGCCAACCCCTCGTGATCCGCTGTGCAGCATGGCCCACACTTGATCCTGTTCATCCAAACAGAGTTCGATGAAATGGTTGCCGGTACCCAACGTGCCCAAATGCACGACGTGGTTGCTGTTCTTCAAGCTGGGATGTTTGTCGACCAAGTGAAAAAATCGCGCTTGCAGCGGCTGCCACACAGCCGCCACCCGCTCAGGCACATTGCCCCACGCGCCACGGTCGCGGCCACCCGGCGTGCGCCCGTGCGGTACAGCGCGCTCCACAGCGCTACGCACTTGCGCGAGGTTGTCCGGCAAGTCCGTCGCGCGCAGTGTCGTCTGCACTGCCATCATGCCGCAGCCAATGTCCACCCCAACTGCCGCGGGGATCACGGCGCCCAGCGTCGGGATAACGCTGCCCACGGTCGCGCCAATCCCAAAGTGCACATCCGGCATGGCCGCCACCCAGCGGTAAACGATGGGCAACTTGGCCACATTTTCCAGCTGCGCGAGCGCAGCCGGCTCGACGGGCACCCCACGCGTCCACGCCTTGATGGGCACGCCGCCCGGCGGTTCATGCAACTGATACGGACTCATCGCTTTCACATCGTCTCAAACTTGAGGGGCAGGTCGCCCAGCGTAGCTTACTCCCCAGCTCTGGATCTCATCACCGCTCACGGGCAGAATTTCACGACCAAGGAGAATTCCCGATGAAAACACGATTGGCTCTCGACGCGCCCCAAGGTGATCTCGTCTTGCTCACCCAGCGCGTGCTGCGTGACACTGTCACCGCCAGTCAGCAGTCGCCGCGTAAACGCATCATTCAGCCCATCCATCGCAGCTTGGATGACCCGCTGCATCGCATGTTCAACGCCATCCAGCCGGGCAGCTACGCCCGCCCCCACCGTCACCTTGACCCACCCAAGGCCGAGGCCTGGATCGTCTTGCAGGGCAAGTTGTTGTTCATCACCTTCTCGGACGACGGTACCATCGATCACCATGCCACGCTGACTGCCGGGGGTGAGTGCTTTGGCGTCGACCTGGTCCCGGGACGCTACCACACGGTGTGTGCGCTCATGCCGGACACGGTGATCTACGAGGTAAAGACAGGCCCTTACCTTGCTATGAACGACAAGGCCTTTGCACCCTGGGCCCCCGAGGAAGGCACCCCGGAGGCCGCTGCGTACCTGAACCACCTGCTCAGCCTGGTCGAGGCTGAGCAAGCCTAGATAATTCGTGACGCAGGCGGCATGCCCAGGCGAGCAGCCGCTGCGAGCCGCCATGATGCCGACGTCGTTTGGACATGATGTAGCAATGAACCTGCGGCCGCCCACTCACTTCCCTCCTCGACGGTCGCATGCAGCTCGCAAAAGCCTGCATCCCGGTCTAGACCAATGAGCAGCTCTCCCCCGCTCACTCTCACTCTTCTCCCTTGAAAGGCAAATTGGATCATGGGCAATGCGAAGTTAATTTACGACGACAAGGAATACGAACTTCCACTGGTGGTCGGCACCGAAGGTGAACGGGCGCTCGACATCGGCAAATTGCTGGCTCAAACGGGCCTCATTACCTTGGACCCGGCGTACACCAGCACCGGCTCATGCTCGAGCAAGATCACCTTCATCGACGGTGACCAAGGGATTTTGCGCTACCGGGGCTACCCCATCGAGGAAGTCGCGCAGCGCGCGTCTTTCACGGAAGTGGCGTATTTGCTCATCAACGGGCGTCGCCCTACCCACGAAGAGCTCGTGTCGTTTCGCACACGACTCACCCGGCACACGCTCATTCATGAGGACATGAAGAAATTTTACGAAGGGTATCCTCCGCATGCCCACCCCATGGCCATCATGGCCGCGATGTTTGCTTCCTTGTCTTCCTTCTATCCAGAAGACGAAGCGGAGCTCGATCTCAACATCGTCCGCATCCTGGCCAAGTCATCGACGCTCGCTGCGTTCGCGTACAAAAAGTCCATTGGCCAACCCTTCATCTACCCGCGCAATGACTTGTCCTTGGCCGGTAACTTCTTGCGCATGATGTTTGCGGTCCCCGCCGAGGAGTACGTGGTCAACCCGGTGATGGAGGATGCGCTCAACCTGCTGCTGATTTTGCACGCCGATCACGAGCAGAACTGCAGCACGTCCACGATGCGCATGGTGGGGTCCAGCGGGGCCAATCTGTTTGCGTCCATTTCCGCTGCCATCTGCAGCCTGTGGGGCCCCTTGCATGGTGGCGCCAATCAAGCGGTCATCGAGATGTTGGACGAAATTCGCGCTGATGGCGGGGACTACAAGAAGTTTCTTGCCGAGGTCAAAGATGGCAAGAGCAAGACGCGGCTGATGGGCTTTGGGCACCGCGTGTACAAGAATTTCGATCCGCGTGCCAAGTTGCTCAAAGACGCGGCGGACCGACTGTTCTCGGAGTTGGGCATCCATGATCCATTGTTGGAACTCGCGATGGGCATCGAAGAAGAAGCGCTCAAAGATGAGTATTTCATCAAGCGCAAGCTCTATCCCAACGTCGACTTCTACAGCGGTATTATTTATCGCACCATGGGCATCCCCACGAACATGTTCACCGTGATGTTCACGTTAGGGCGCTTACCCGGCTGGATCGCCCATTGGCTAGAACAAAGGGCCGAAGGCGCGCGCATCCATCGCCCACGCCAACTGTACATTGGTGAAACGCTGCGTTCGTTCACATCACGCTAAAGCGGAAAAGTGGGCACAAAAACACAATGCCCTCGCTGTGCGGGGGCATTGTGGAGACACAACCCAGCTACCGGGGATTAGGGCTGTCCCTGAACCGCGTCGGACGTCCCTGACAAGACGGCGTCACCTAGTGCGACTGCCTTGAGTGTTTCCCAAGCTGTCTTTACGCCGGCGGTACCGGTGCCGCTGATCGTGTAGCTCGCCATCGGCAGGGCCAACACATGCAGCTTGTAAGTGTCGGTGTTGCCTTGCGTGATCAGATTGGGACAAGGACCGAGGTATGCCCCATTGAGGGCGGTCGCCCCGTCCAAGTCGGACGGACCGAACCCTTGTGGCAGTTCGGTGATCGTTGTGGGAATGTTCCAAGCTCCCGAGTGATAGCCGTTGTTGTCGGGCGGCGTTTTCGTCGTGAGCGTGTCGTCAATCATGAAGAACGCAAAGCTCATCGTGCCCGCGGGTACACCGGTCCACTCGAGCGGTGGAGCCTCACCCCAGTTCATCTGTCCACCGCCACCCGCGCAGGTGTGATCCGAGGGGATCTCCGCTCCATCTGCGAAGGCTGTGCTGGTCAGCGTGAACTCGTCGCCGCCGCCATCCCCGCCCGTTCCATCGCCACCACCGGATGCAGTTTCGCCACCGGTCGCCGAACCGCCGCCTGACGCACTGCCTCCACTGGCGCCGCCCGAGGCGCTTCCGCCGGTCCCGACGTTGGCGCCACCGCTCCCCGCTCCCCCAGAGCCGACCGCGCCGCCGCTGCCAACCGCGCCACCGGCTCCCACTGCACCGCCCGTACCCGTGTCAACCGCGGGGTCTTCCGTGGAACAAGCAGGGAGGCCAAGGATGGCCGCACCGGCAGCCAACACACACACGAATGAAAGCCCGGTCTTGGGGCGCTTGGAGGGGGAAGAGGTGAGGGAGTTGTGGGTCACGATGAGGTCCTTTCAGAGCGCCGTTGGGCGCTGGATCACACTGGCGCCTGATCCATGCAGCCAGCGTGGGCTGCACTCATAGTGGATCGATATCATCGGCGCACGTCAAAAAGCCGCAAAAACGCGCGGTTTTTTGCGAAAATTTTCGCAATCTGCGCGCCGCTTCGGCAGCGCAGCTGGTTCTCCATCGTGGTTCATCGGCTCACAAATCAGCAGCTCGCTCTATCTTTTCTTGGTCGCCCGACTCCTTGTTTCAAGTTCAAAAATCGGCTTGCCCTGGAACCCAAGGAGCTGAGATCTCGTACGGGCGCTCGGACTCGCTCACAATGCACTCACACTTTCCATCGTCGCACGTGAGCGGGGTCGCAGGGGAGCTGGGCGTCCCACCATACCTGGACCAACTTGGCGCGAAGACAACACCGACGGCGGCGGACACGCAATTCCAGTGTTGCTTGACTAAAATCGTCCGTACTTGTCGTGAAAATCACGCCCGAAGCGAGCTTGACGCACAGCTGACCGTGATACCCTCCGGGGGGATGGAAAGTCGCGCGGAGCAGACACAATCGGGAGAGCCTAAGCTCATCACGTATCAAGGGCGTAAGTACGACATGACGCGCTGGCTGGAGCGCCACCCCGGCGGCGCGGCGCCCATCGAGTACTTCGTGGGGACAGATGCGACGGTCCCCATGCACATGTTCCACGACATGCGCAGCAGATTGGTGCAAATGTGGCTGCCCAAGTTCGATCGAGGTCCCGATGTCCAGCGGCCGCTGCGTGACTTTGATCGGGACTACCTAGCGCTGGAGGAACTCTTCCTTGAAAAGGGTTGGTTCAAGCCGTCCTTGCCTTGGTTCATCTACAAGACCGTGATCGTGCTCGCCTTTCTCGCTTTGGCATTTTACGTCGAGCACCCATGGGCCAAGGGCGTGTTGCTGGGGCTTTTTGTCCATCAGGGAGCCTTCTTGGCGCACGACACCTGCCACGATGCGGCGTTTCCGCGCCGCGTGCGCGAGCTCATGGGCTGGTTCTTTGGAACGGTGTGTTTTGGTCTCAACCACCAAAAGTGGACGCGCGAGCACAACCTGCATCACCTCATCAACAATCGGCCCCTGCAGGATCCGCAGATCAACAATATGCCGGAGCTGCTCTACTCGTACCGCGAGGTCGAGTCCTTTGAACGCGAACGCCGCCCGCTCACTCGGCGCAACAAATGGATGATGGGGCACGCCCACCTGTGGCTGTTGCCGGTGCTCTTTTTGTACGGCCGCGCCAATGCCATCCGGGCAGAGGTCAAACGCGCCTTGCGCTATAAGTCCACGTTCTATTTGCGTGGGGTAGTGGTACACCTCGCCATCTTTGCCGCTGTGATTGCCGCCGCGCTCTACAACAGTAGTGGGGAGCACTTGGCGGCGTATTTGATCGTGGTGCCGCTGGTAGCACTGGCACTCTCGGGCACCCTGCATTTGCAGCTGATCATGTCCCACGGCTATCGCCCGCGGCTCTACAAGGATGAGCAAGATGCCCTAGGCATGAAGATCCAAATCATCTCCAACCAAAACGTGACTGCAAGCTTCCTCACGGCATGGTTTCACGGTGGCTTGGAGAATCACATCGAGCACCACCTGTTTCCTCGCATTCCGCGTCACAACCTGCCCAAACTGCGGCCGTACGTGCGAGAGCTGTGCGAAAAGCATGGCCTACCGTACAATACTGATCCGTTTTGGAAATGCGTGTGGGATTTCTTGTGCTCACTCAAGAAAGAAAGCGCACCATTGCGCGCTGAACTTGCTGCGGCAGGTCCGGCGGGTGGGCACGCCAATCAGTCTTGATGATCAATGCTTGGGTGATTCTTGCAGCTTGCGCCCCTCCGCGCGGGCACGCAGCACTTCAATCACGGCGGGCAGCACTGATAAGAAGATGATGCCAAAGATCACGTAATGAAACTGTTTTTTGACGATGGGCATGTTGCCAAATACGTGACCCAGCGTCAAAAACCCCACCACCCAAAAGACGGCCCCGGCCACATTGTAGACGGCAAAGCGCATGTAACTCATCTGGCCGACACCTGCCACGAAGGGAGCAAACGTGCGCACGATGGGTACGAAGCGCGCTAACACGATGGTCTTGCCACCGTGCTTTTCATAAAAATCCTGCGTGCGTCGCAGGTGAGCTTTGTTCAAGAGAATGCCTTGGTTGTTCTTGAACACAGCGGGCCCCAACTTGCGACCGATGCTGTAGTTGACGGCGTCCCCCAAAATGGCAGCGACCAACAAAAGGCCCATCATCACCCACAACGACAGGCCCGTCTCCGGCATGGCGCACAGCGCGCCGACGGCGAACAACAGCGAGTCGCCAGGCAAAAATGGCATAACCACAAGGCCCGTCTCAGCAAAGATGATGAGAAACAACAGCGCGTACAGCCCCCCGCCCAGCGACTGAGCCAACTCCGCGACGTGCTTATCAAGGTGCAGAAAGATATCGAGGACTTGTTTCATGGGAGTGCTGTAGCCGGTGGTAGATGGCGCCAGGCATAACCGCCAAGCCTGGGCACGTCGAGGAGAAAACGTGCCCAGTCACCCAAAACTGCGGCTTTTAAGCGGTGGCTAGGCCTCGTGCGCGAGACTAACCGTTGTGCGCGGCGCGTAAGCGAGAATGCTTGCGACCATAAAAGTAGTAAAATACAAGGCCGAGCGCCAACCACAGCACCAGGCGCAAGATGGTGTGCGTGGTCGCTGAATACATGAGGAGCAAGCTCGTGAACGCGCCTGCGCTCGGGATGAGGTACGGGCCGTACGGCACGCGAAATGAGCGCTTGAGCTCTGGATGACGCACGCGCAAGATCATCACGCCCAAGCAGACCAAAACGAACGCAAAGAGCGTCCCAATGCTGGTGAGTTCGGCGAGCACCTCAATGGGCAAAACGCCGCCCGCGAGCGCACACATGATGCCCGTCAAAATGGTCGTGATGTATGGGGTGCCAAACCGAGGGTGCACCGCGGAGGCTACCTTGGGAAAGAGGCCATCTTGCGCCATCGCAAAGAAGATGCGCGGTTGCCCCATGAGCATCACCAACATCACGCTGGTGAGCCCAGCGATCGCCCCAATTTCGACGGCAAAGGTCATCCAGCCGATGCCCGTGCGGGCGATGCCCACGGCGATGGGATGGGGCACATTGAGCTCGTGGTAGGGCACAACGCCGGTCAAGATCGCCGACACCAGGATGTAAAGTATCGTGCATGCGGCGAGCGACCCCAATATCCCAATCGGCAGGTCACGTTGCGGATTTTTGGTCTCCTGCGCAGCGGTCGAGACTGCATCGAAACCGATGTACGAAAAGAACACCATGGTGGCGCCCTGCAGCACTCCTGACCAACCAAACTTGCCAAACGTCCCTTGGTTTTCAGGAATGAAGGGATGCCAGTTGTCCGGATTCACGAACGACCACGCACAAGCAATGAACGCGAGGACAACGGCCACCTTCACGAAGACGATCACTGCATTGAAGCGCGCCGACTCACGAATACCGATGACCAAAATAACCGTCACTGCCAAGACAATGAGCGCGGCCGGAAGGTTGATGAAGTTACCGGTCATCGCGAAGGAACCACCTGCCAAAGAGTTGGGATCGGCGATCCAAGTCAGCGGGGCGGTGGTCCACGTCTTGGGCAACACGACATGAAACGTATGCTCTAGAAATGCGCCCACGTAGCCGCTCCAGCCCACGCTCACAGCTGCTGCGGCGACTAGGTACTCCAGGATGAGGTCCCAACCGATGATCCAAGCAACCAGTTCGCCCATGGTCGCGTAGGCGTACGTGTACGCGCTTCCCGAGACGGGAATCATCGAGGCCATCTCGGAATAGCAGAGCCCTGCGAACGCCGAAGCAATACCCGCTACGATGAAGCTGAGCGCAACAGCTGGGCCCGCGTTGACGGCCGCCGCACGACCGGTGAGCACGAAGATGCCTGTGCCAATGATGGCGCCCACCCCGAGCATCACCAGGTCCAGTGAGCCTAACGTGCGCTTGAAACCATGGTGCCGTTCGGCGTCTGCCTGGAGTTCACTGATCGGTTTTGTCCGCAACAGCGGATGGGTATGTTTGTTCTTGAATGACATCAGGCTCGCCTTCGGCGAACCTACAGCCACGCGACGACGGACGGCAAGCACGCTGAGCGAAGCCGCCGTATCGCCGCGTGCACGGGCAGCAACGCGGCAGCGTGCTCGGGCACCAAACCCAATAACACCCGACGCGTACTGAGCATCCATGAACTCGCCGCCGAGATTCCGGTCAACCTGGGCAGGTCGAGCGCCTGCTCGATCTACTCAAAACCGGGTACCCGCATCGCATTTTGAGCTGATCCGTGCGTGCTACGTGGAGGCAGGGGCGCTGAAAATTGACCGTCCAAGCGCAAACCGATGTGTCGGAACTTTGCTCACCCGCCACATGGCGATCGAGTACAAGTTGTGGCACATCAAGTTCCGCGCTTGTTCGGCAGTCACCCCCGTGTCGTTTCTTCTCGCCCCATCCCGTCCCATCGCAGAGCGTCGGTTCCCCAAGCAACCCCGCATGGTTCGATTTGATCTGCGCAGCATTGCTCATTTTCCCATTTCTACTCGCTGACCATGCTCTTTTCTCGACATCGTAATCCCCTTCCCGTTCTGTTGATCACGCTCGCGCCGCTCGTGGTGTTTCCTTCGGCATGTTTGCAAGGCGCACAGCTGGAGAACGAACCCGAACTCCAGCAGGCCTTGGGGTGTGACATGGATGCGTTGTTTAAAAAATGCGACGGCTCAGGTTGTCACGAAGGAGGTAACGGGTTCCCTCCCAGCGGCGGCACGGACTTCTTTGGGCCTGGTACGCCCGCCAGCTTAGTGGGGGCGCCCGCCGTCTATCCCGAGGCAGTGGCCAACTACTACCAATATGGATACTGCCCTGAAGAGCGGGAACTCATCATCGACCCCATCAATCCGGACAACAGTCTCTTCCTCAAGAAACTCAACGACACCCAGACCTGCGGTTTACTCATGCCCGACTCGGGCAAATTACCCGATGCAGACATCGCGTGCTTTCGCCAGTGGGTGATCGACACCATCGCCCTTTCAAGCGCATCGGGCGGCGCGACGGGCTCGGGCGGCGCTGCAGGTACTGGCGGCGCGACCACAGGCTCGGGCGGCGCGGCAGGTACTGGCGGCGCGACCACAGGCTCGGGCGGCGCGGCGACGGCGTCTGGTGGGGCAGCAAGCACCGGCGGGACGGCCAGTGCCGCTGGCGGCGACCAAGCGCAGCTCTGATCCCGCCTCAACCTACATCGCCCATTTTTTTCACGGGCGACGCCAAACTTTGGATGCTGATCAGCGACTGCGTAGCGCCATCTTCAGTGCGCCGCACGACCATGGTCTGTGCCAATCCAGTGTCTTCAGGTGGACTGGCCGGCATCTTGAACTGACGGACGCGCTCATCATGAGCGGCCCACCAAGGCGCGACCAAGTCCTCCCATTGATAACCAATCGCGCGCCCGATCACGATGAGTTCGTTCATGAGCGCCTGGGCGGACGCGGGACGCTCCGCGGGCTCCTTCGCCAAACAGCCCTCGAGCAGTTGGGCAAGTTCATCGGGGACAACCTGGCTACACACCTTTTGCAGAGGGGGAGGAGGCTCAGTCAAATGGGCAGTGATCTGCCCAACCAAGTTGGGCGAATCGAAGACGAGCTTCCCCGTGAGTAACCAGTAGCCGACGCAGCCCAGCGCATAGAGATCGGCACGGGCGTCGACCGTCGATCCACCCGTGATCTGCTCGGGGGCAATGAACTCCGGCGTACCCATGATGTGATCGGCTCGCGTGAGCCGGGGACCACTTGTGGACGGAGACACCTCGCTCTGTGCAAGCACCTCCGAGTTGGTTGCAGGCGCAGCCTCGTCCGACATCTCGACAGTGCGCACCAAACCAAAGTCCAAGACCTTCACCACATCGAGTTCGTCCGCTACCTGACAGATGAAAATATTGGCCGGTTTGACGTCACGGTGTACGAGCCCCGCTGCGTGAGCCTCCGCCAAGGAGCGACAGGCTTGGATCAGAATATTGACGACACGCGCCGGGTGCTGTGGTCCATAGCGCACCACCAAAGTCTCCAAGTCCACTCCATCCAACAATTCCATCACATAGAAAAACGTGCCGTCTTCAGTCACGCCGTAGTCAAACAGGTCGATGGTATTGCGGGAACGCAGCTGGGCGAGCGATTGGGCTTCCCGCCGAAAGCGTTCCTGCGCCAAATCATTCTGGGCACTCTGCTTGATCAACTTGATGGCAGCCTGACGGGCGAGCAGTCGATGTTCCGCTAGCCACACCTCGCCCATGCCACCCACGCCGAGCCTACGTACCAGCCGGTAACTGCCGAGTTCTCGTGCTTCCTTGCGGGCCAGGCGCGCCGCCTCACGCGCGTCGGATGCCTCTTTGCGTACCCTGACGATCAATCGAGCAAAACTGCTGGATACGAACGTAGCGAGCAACAGCGCCACGCCCGCCAAGACGTAACTGCGTCGCAGATAGGTATTCAAGCTGGCGAGGAACGATTCCTCCGGCGCGATGAAGGCGACCGACCAGTCCAGGCCACTTTTTGCGCTCAGCTGGGCTGTTGCGGCCAGGTACGGACCATGGGGCGTAGAAAATGTCGAAAATCCCGGGCGGCGGCGCTCTGACCCGTGTTCAAAAAATGCACTGAGCACTGGATCATGAGCAGAACGAACATTGAGCAACCCCACGCTGCCCTGTGCTGGGCCCTTTCTCAACCTGACGTGAGGGTCCGCCAAGATGGTTCCATCGTTGTGGTACAAGATGGGTCGTTCTGAACGTTCGTTGCTGCGTGTTTGCTCGTCCTGTCGCTTGAGCAGGGGAGACAGCCGTCGCACGTCGAAGTCAATGGTGAGCACGGCATGGGGGGTCGGCCCTTCGGTGCGCACCGCTGCGGTGCGCGTAATGCCAGTATCACCCGTCCGCGCAAACGGGTAAGGGTCGGTCCACACCGCATGAGTGGCCAAAACGGCTTGCTTGTAGAACGACCTCTGTCGCGGATCGTAGTTGCTCTTCCTCAGCTCACGCAGGGTGAGCGTCTCACGCGCCGTGTAGTCGTAAACACGTTCTTCGGTATAGCCAGTCAGGATCCGGCTGACCTGAAAACGGAGTGCGCCGTCCTCATCGACGAAGGCGCCTTCAAAGGTGCCGTCGGGGAAGCTGATGCTGACGTAGCTGGCGCCCGGCCGGCCCATGATGAGCCGTTTGAGGGCCAGCGCGACATCTTGAGGCGGAGAACTCGCCGTGAGTCCTGGGGCCATGGATTGCAGTTCATCCAACACCACATCTGCCTGCCCAAGGGCCGACTCCAGATGTTCTGCGACCAAGCGCGCTTGATCGCTCATCCGCGTGCGCGCAAGTTCCAGGTTGCTGCCCATGAGCGCGTCCCGCGCGAGCCAGGTGAGAAACACCCCGAGGATGAGTACCAGGCCCGGAAATACGATGAGGATGCCCCATGGGGAGGCCAGCGCCCGGGTCAAGCGGCCACGAGCCGAGAGCGGGCGTGAAATGAAGCGTGTGATGCCTTGTTTGCTTGCTGGGGTCTGACTTGGTTCGGCCCCAGGGCGGTCACTGAACTTCCTCTTGATGAACTGCTCCCCCATGCGCGTGTGTTCACGCTATGCCTGAAAGCGCCACGCGGCAATGGGAGGGCCTGACGCAATGTAGAAACCCGAACGATACGTGGCCCTTCTTACGGTGCGGCGAGATGAGCATGCCGACCTCAAACAATCCGCGCCTTTGGTACTTTCGGGGGGGAAATGTGGGACAGTTCGCGGTGCGACAGATCGTACCGGTGGTCGGCGCTGCGCTACCCACGGTGACCCATCTGGACGTCAGCCAGGGCACCCCTGAATCAAGCGCTGCGCCGGGCTTCCTGCTCAAGGGTGTCGTGAGCCACGAACGCTACAGTACCCGACAGGAAAAGAGCGGGCTGGTCGCAGTGCAACAAGCGCTAGGCCGGGGCTCTTGCGCCTTCGGCGCGTTCATTCCTATCAAGAAAAGCCCCGACTGGTGGGCGTTGTCCCAGGACGAGCGTCGAGCGATCTTTGAAGATCGGTCGGCCCACATCGCCCTGGGCTTGCGCGCGTTACCGGCCATTGCGCGCCGTTTACACCACTGTCGCGACCTGGAAGAAGAATCGCCGTTCGACTTTCTCACCTGGTTCGATTTCACCTCGCACGATCAGCAGCAGTTTGATGATCTCCTGGGTGCGCTGCGAGCAACAGAGGAGTGGCGCTACGTAATTCGGGAAGTCGAGGTGCGCGTAACGCGCACCTGATTTGTTCCGTATCCCGTAAGCACCGCGCCCCCGATCGGCGCGACTCACTTCAATGCGAGCAATCTTCGGCGTCGTCTTGATCCGCCGCCCAGGCCGCGATCCAGGCCAAGGCCGAATTCCAATTGATCGTCAGCTCATTGGTCGACCAAGACGTGATGTCATCCACATAGCAGAACTGCGGCGCGCAGCCCTGCTCTGAGTACAACCGAGCGATGGTCGGGTCCCATGTCTCCTGGGTGGAGTTGGGCCCACCCGACAGCGACCCCGAGGGCGGAGGAGGTAGGGCGGGGTTGAGCTGATGGGCATACCATCGGCTGTGTTGATTGTGGGCGAAGACCGTCCCGTAATCGGTCACGTACGAGTGATTGAGCGCGTTGCGGCCCAAGATGTAATCAAGCCCTTGGAGTGCAGCCGCCTGGTATTTGCCGTCTCTGGACAGGTCGTATGCGGTGGCCAAGACAATGATATTGTTCACGACCTGGCTGCTGGAGCCCCACACGTAATGTCCGTCGTCGGGCAGGTACGGTTGACCAAACGGATTGGCCGCTTGATGTGCGATGTAGAGCTCTGCGGCTTCCAGCACAGAGGCGATCACTTGGTCACGCCCGGGTAGGCTGTTTTTCACCGTCGAAAGGTCGAGACGACCCAGCGCCCCCACTTGCTGCCAATTGAAGCCGGCCGCCGTAAATACCTCGGCGGTGTGGACAGGTGAGCTTAAAATGAACTTCTTGTACTCCTTCTTTTCAGTCGAGAGATAGAGCTCAACCGCGGCCCAATAGAACTCGTCATCGACGTTGGTGTCGTCATACGCACCACCGCCTGAACTCCCGTCAGCCAGCGGAGCGTACAGATCAGGATGGGCGAGCGCCGCGGTCCATGCCCGCTCCGCTGCTTTCAATAGCTTTTTAGCGAATTTCTTGTCGTACTTTTCGTAGAGACGCGACGCATGCGCGGCCGTGGCCGCGAGGTTGAGCGTCGCCGCCGTGGAGGGACGATGCAAAAAGCGCAGCTTGTCGTCTTGGTCCGGCAACAGCGGCAGCCCCGTCCACTGGTGGTCATGCACCTTGTGATGCACCATGCCCGAAAGTGGGTCACCCGAGGGAACCACCATCTTCAAGAAGAACTCGAGCTCCCAGCGCACTTCGTCGAGTACATCCGGGATGCCATTGTCATTTTCCGGGATGGCAAGCGTCCCGTCCTGGAGGGCACCTTTGTCCGCGGATTTAGCCCAGGTGCTCCGCTCGTACAGACTGAGTAGTTGGTAGACAGAGATCCCGCCGTTGACCACATACTTGCCGTGATCGCCGGCGTCGTACCAGCCACCCGTGACGTCCAGGGTGTATTCACACGTCCAGGGGTCCCCATAGATGAGAGCGGATACGTCAGCGGGCTGACAAGGGACCGCGACATCGCCTTGGTTGAGATCGTCTCCACCGGCCTCGCTCACGTGCCCCGCAGGGCGCGCATAGGCTTCCCCCGCAATGGTGCCATCGATAGCGATCCCGCTGCGCTGCGTGTAGTAGAAATCGAGCGCGTCTACGCGCAGAGTTTGATACGGATCGCTTGCGATACTAAACGGATAACTGGCTTGTCCTTCTGCGACGACGACCAGATCCGTCTTGGTCTTGGTGAGCGCAGTGAAGTCAAACGTGTGCACAGCCACGCCCGCTGAGGGGTCGATGCCGGCGGGTGTCGTCAGCCCGGTGAACAACGCCTTGCCCGTACTTGTGAGCACGCGAAATTCGACGGGCTCTGTGGCATCGCTCACTAACGTGCCCCGTTTGGGGCCGTACTTGGGGTAACCCAGCTGGTTGATGCGCACCCTGGGCCCAGTGTCCGGGGTGTAATACTCCCGCGGCGCGTCACTGAGCAGTGATACGTTGTCGACACAAAACAGCCACGGCTCACTGGCCCCGCCCACCTGAAACTGAATGGCAGCGTTGGTGGTCGACTCAGTCGCGACGAACGACCCTGAGTACTCCACGCCATCGGCGCCCGGCTGCTCATTGAACTCGATGTAGCCCGTGTACGGCGCGTCACTCAGCTGCACCAGGCCGCGCACATTGGCCGCGCCATCACCCCGAGCCAAGAACGAAAATGCGTAGTTGTTGCCCTCAATGAGCTCGATGCCGCTTTGACCCAGGATATGACTCCACGGGTCACCCCCGGCAGGCACCGTGGTGCAAAACTCCCCAGTGGTGGTGTCGCCAATCAATTCATCGGTGGTCCACCATTCTTCAGCGCCGCTATCAAAGGTCCCATTGCGAGCTAGCTGCACCTGCTGTTTGCCCACTTCGACGTCATCGACGCAAAACGTCCAAGGATCAGCGTATCCGCCCAGCTGAAATTGAACGACGAGCGGCTCCCCCGCAGGATGGCCCGAGAAGGACTGACTGAAGGGCTTCAAGTCTGACCCGAGCAGCGCGGGGATCTCCGCGAACGGTGTGTACGGATCGACGGGCAATTGGACCAAGCTGCGAGCAACGACGCTCTCTGCCGCAACACCTAGAGCTTGAGCGCTAAAACTGAAGGTGTTGGACCCCGCCTCCAACACCATGTCACCTTGACCCACGATCACATCCCATGGGTTCACCGTGCCACCGGGAACATCCGCGCAAAGTTTGCCGTTTTCCCAATAGGGGGTTGTGTTGGCCCCCCACCAGGCCCCCGTATCGGCATCGAACCCCCCGTTCGCCACCTGCCGCTGGTTGCGCACCGTAAACTGGTCTGAGTCATCCAACTCGGCGTTGCAGGCGGTCACTCCCGCGCTCAACCCCAACCCCAGAACCGTGCAGACGCCCCAGCCTCTGCTCTTCAAAAGTTTCATGATTCCGCCACTTCTCCCGAAATCGGGACAAAACAACCCCCGAGCCTCAGCTGCGCTGCAGTCATTGACCACTGCAGAACCTGGACCCACCTCTAACCCGCCTGGCACTCTCTAGAGTCAAGCGTTTCAGGATAGCTGACTACACCTAGACCCACATGCAATCAAGACCAAACCTCATGCATCGCTCACACTGAGGGGCAAATCGTTACACGCATGTCGCCACAGGGACGTGTTCAATCAAACTTGGGTGGTGTCGCCGCAATTCAGCTCGGGGAGAGCAGCGCCCGCAGCTGACCACCTTGTGCACACCACTCTCACAATTCCAACATCGCCCCGTGGCGGAGGACGGGGACATGCCGTGAGAAACACAACCGACATGCTAGGGTGCGACCCATGCATATCCGGCTGCGACCGCTTACTTTCCTCACTACCCTCCTGCTCTCTCCCCTCGCCCTCGCTGATTGCCCCGAGCTGCTCTTGAACGGCGACTTTGAAACCGGCGACGCTACCCACTGGAACTACTATCCAGTCGACTATTTCTACAGTTTCGGCGTCGAGGACGATCCATACACTCCCAACAACCAGTTCCTCGAGTTTGACTACACAACCTATGGGGAGGACTTGGAGATTTGGGATGCAGGCTTGCAGCAGGCCATCACCATCAAGCAAGGCGCCAGCTATCGCCTCACCTTCTGGGCGCGCGGCGACGATCAATGGGGCAATCGCGACGGGACATCCCCAGGTTACGTCACCGTGGCTCAGGATGGGGACACTTTCAGCAACTACGGACTCAGTGAAGAGTTCGAGTGGGTGTTCAACACCGGTGCTGGGCAGGCCTACAGCTTCGAGTTCGTCGCTACCGCCACGGGGCCGGCTCTACTCAACTTCTTCTTTGGCACAGAGGACGTCTTCATCACCATCGACAGCGTCTCGCTCCAGGAAATTTCGTCCAGCAGCTGTACTGCTTCGGGAGGGAGCGGCTCCGGAGGTGGCGGCTCCGGAGGTGGCAGCTCCAGCGGTGGGAGCTCTTCAGGCGGCGCGTCTAGCGGCGGAAGTTCCTCAGGCGGCGCGTCCAGTGGCGGGAGCACGGGCAACACCGGCGGGGTGGGTGGCCAAATCCACAACAACCAGCTGGGTTACGTCTCTACCGCTGAAAAGGTGGCCACCGTGGTGAGCACCTCACCCTCGCCCTTGTCGTGGCAATTGAAGAACAACAGCGGCACGGTGGTGCAATCTGGACAGACCATCGTTTCAGGCAACGACGCGCCCTCTGGGGACGCCACTCACTTGATCGACTTCACGGCCTATGAGCAATCAGGTGACGGCTACCGCCTGTGGGTCGGGACAGCGGCCGGTCCGGCGTTCTCGATCGGCGGGGATAGTTACGCCGAACTGCGACGCGACGCCCTGCGCTTCTTTTACTACCAGCGCGCCTCCCAGGCCATTTCGAGTTCCTACAGTGAAGGCTCGGCGTATGCCCGCGCCGCAGGACACACCGATGCGAGCATCAGCTGCACCTCCTCAGCCGAGTGCAGCTACGATCTCGACACCCGGTTTGGTTGGTACGACGCCGGCGATTATGGAAAGTACGTGGTCAATGGTGGGATCTCGCTGTGGACGTTGCTCAACCTGTATGAGCGCACGGCACACCTGGGTACGGATCTAGGCGCTCTGGGCGACAGCAAGAACAACATCCCCGAGAGTGGCAACGGGGTGAGCGATCTGCTCGACGAAACCAAGACGGAAATCCGCTTCATGCTCGGAATGCAGGTCCCCGAGGGGCAACCCTTGGAAGGCATGGCCCATCACAAAGTGCACAGTGACGGGTGGGATACCATTCCTGTGGCCCCAGCGGATGCACTTCCTCATTTCTTGCGCCCACCCAGCACTGCGGCCACGCTCAACTTGGCGGCCACTGCCGCTCAGTGCGCGCGCATCTACGAGTCCATTGATCCCACGTTGGCGACCCAGTGCCTGAGCGCGGCGAAATCTGCTTATGCCGCGGCAAAACTTCATCCCGACGTGTACGCCCCTACGGACGACGACAACGGCGGCGGCAACTACAGCGATGCTGACGTAAGCGACGAATTTTATTGGGCCGCCGCGGAACTCTACATCACCACAGGGGGGCAAAAGTACCTGGAAGATGTGTTTGCTTCGGACCATCACGCAAAACCGCCTGGTGGCGGAGCTGCCCTGTCTTGGCCCACCACGGCGACCTTGGGCATGATCAGCTTGGCTACGGTGCCCAGTGAACTGAACGCGGCCGAGGTCGAAGCCGTGCGTGCGGCGCTGGTGCTGCGCGCACAGGATGACTTGGAGTTGGCCACACACGGCTACGGAACCAGCATCAATGAGTTCTACTGGGGCTCCAACTCCAGCGTCCTGAACGCCAGCTTGGTCCACGCGGTCGCTTACGACCTCACCGGCGACGCGGACTATCGCGCTGCGGCGCTGGCTGGGCTGGACTATGTGCTCGGTCGCAACCCACTGGGCCAAAGCTATGTGAGCGGCTACGGCGTGTCGCCCTTCAAGAATGCTCATCATCGCACGTGGGCCGTGGGCTTCAACGCAAGCTGGCCTGCGCCCCCTCCGGGCGTTCTCGCTGGCGGCCCCAATCAGACTCTGGATGGCCTCAGCAGCTCCACCATCAGCTCTCTCGGCCTGACTGGATGTTCTCCGAGTGCTTGCTGGGCGGACTATGCGCCTGGTTATTCACTCACCGAGGTCACCGTCAACTGGAACGCGCCCCTGGCCTGGTTGGCCGCTTGGGCCAGCGAATTGCAAAGTGATCCGCAAGATGAGTTTCCGGGCGTCGATCTCGAAGCGACACCGGGTGATGGCACAACTGGCGGGGACGGTGACGGCGACACCACAGGTAGCGGCGGCAACGCAAGCAGTGGCGACGGCGACGGCGACACCACGGGCAGTGGCGGCGACGCGACGAGCGGCGATGGTGACGGCGATGCCACCAGCGGTGACGGTGACGGCGACGCCACCAGCGGTGACGGTGACGGCGACGCCAGCAGCGGCGACGGCGACGACTGTGATGTCGGCGACGAAGGTTGCGCGTGTTATCCCAACGACACGTGCAACGACCACCTCAGTTGCTTGAGCAATCTCTGTGTCGACGACGATGAAGCGACGCAGGGCAATGGATCCGATGGCAGTACCAAGGGAGGCTGCTCGTACGGCGCACAAAACAGTCAAACTGCACCGTTCGGTGTGTTTGGGTTGCTGGCGCTGGCCTGGCTGCGCAGGCGGCGGAACCCGGCATACGCGTAACGCACACAAAGCAAAGCCCCGACGCACAGTCGGGGCTTTTTCGTGTCAGCGTTCACTCACTGTCATTCAGGAGCTTCTAGACATTCGGCTGATGGAGGAATCACTAACCCATCGGCGCACGGAAATTCCACCGGACCGGGGGGACCAAATGCTGATGACCAAGCCGCCGATGTGCCACGGTATTCAACCGTAGCGAGCGCGTGCTCTTGGAGGTAGGCGTCCATGGTGACCGTCCAGTTGCCCCCCGCGTAATCCTCCGTGGCAGGGTTTCCGTCGGCCACCACTGGCTGTGCAGGCAAATCGGTGATCGTTTCCACGTCGAGCGCGTAGAGAGTGAAGGCGTAGCTGTCTCGTACCAACGTGCCCGAAAAGGCCGGATGCCCCTCGGGGAACGGATTGGGACACGGTCCCCAATACCCATAATTGTTGCGTACCCCCCACTGCCGCGCACCAGGCACATCCGAGGAATGATGCCCGCCCATCGTTGCCTCAGGCAGCGAGAGCACGTTCGCCGGGATGTCCCAGATCACCGAATGCATTGCAAAACGCAGGAGCGCCGGATTGTTGTCCGCGACGATGGAAATGTCCTTGAACACAATGGCGTAGCTCAGCGTCCCCACGGGACCTTCCGTCCACTCGAGCTCCGGAGAAACACCCGACCCAAAAGGTCCCCCGTTGCAGGTGTGTTCGTCAGGAATGGGACCACAAAAATCAAATGCGGGGCTCCGAATTTGAAACGCCGGATCAACATTGTCTTCCAATGAGTCGATTTCATCACACACGTGGTGATCTTGTGGAGTGAGGCCTCCGCCACCCATACCACCCAAACCACCTATCCCGCCGCTGGCGTCGCCGTCGCCATCCCCAGTGGCGCCACCGTCACCGTCACCGTCGCCCGAAGCACCACCGTCGCCGTCGCCGTCGCCGTCGCCATCGCCATCGCCATCGCCATCGCCATCGCCATCGCCATCGCCATCGCCGTCGCCATCGCCATCGCCGTCACCGTCGCCGTCGCCGTCGCCGTCGCCATCGCCGTCGCCGTCGCCGTCGCCGTCGCCGTCGCCGTCGCCGTCGCCGTCGCCGTCGCCGTCGCCGTCGCCGGCGCCGTCGCCGTCGCCGTCGCCGTC
>Ga0315912_10000990_pt1 | contig 39128 bp, 38 predicted proteins | sample VfabasoilMG_FD_204469 | JGI IMG/M metagenome (GOLD analysis project Ga0315912, IMG submission 204469) | Garden soil microbial communities collected in Santa Monica, California, United States - V. faba soil | ecosystem: Environmental > Terrestrial > Soil > Garden | place: USA: California... | reverse complement strand
TCTTGATCTGGATTTTGGCCATCCATCAGCTTGAGGCCAACCTGCTCAACCCCAAGATCATTGGCGTGGCTGCCAAGATCCACCCTGTCCTGGTGGTGTTTGCATTGCTTGTCGGCGAGCACTTTTTTGGGCTGTGGGGAGCCTTGCTTGCCGTTCCGGTGCTGTCGCTGGGGCAAAGCCTCTTCAACCATTTTCGATTTGGATTGCCTGATGTCGAGCCCGACAGCCTGTTCCTCAACCCTCGAATGCGCCGGCGCGGGGCGTCGGGGGGCTGATCGGGGCGGCCCAATTGGGGCAGCTTTTGCCACGGTTTCTCGCCTTGCACGGCCCGGTACCCCAGGGCTATACGCCCGGGGTGGCCAACGAAACACGCAAGCTTCGGCGCAACCAGAGCCGGGATCAAATCCTCAGTGGTAAGGAGAAAAAGGCTCTATTGAGCCAACCACTGCAGACCCAGGGCGGAGCAGATATTGTCGACCCGTTCTCTGGTACAGCGCTCAAGAGTACGCTCTTGCGCGTTGGTCTCATCGTGGGCGCGGTGTGGCTGGTGGGAGGGCTGATCGCGGCCATGGCTCAGTCCACATGGGCCCGATACATTGCGCTCGGCACCCCGCTTTTGATTTCTGTAGGCGTGGTGGGTGTGCTGTTGTGGACACTCCGGCGCGCCCGCAGCGCGCGCGAGATGGCGGGCGTGCTGTCCGGCGTGCGCTCGGATGAGGACCGTAAGGTAGCGCTCGAAAAATTGGATGCGACGGGGAAAAAGGGTGACCCTGCGACTGTGTTTGCGAAGGCCCAACTGCAGATGCAGCAGGATCCGCGCGCCGCGCTGGCTACTCTAGAGACCATCGATCTGAGCCGAGTGATGGGACAAGTCGCTGATGAGGCCCGAAGCCAGCGCGCCATGATCCACCTCACGCTGGGACAGGTCAGTTTGGCCCGGCAATTGGTCGACAACATCGAGCTCAAGCGCCACCAGGATCCACGGTCGCGCGCGATGATGGGCGCTATCGCGGCGGAGACTTGGGCGCGCTCCGGGGAATCGAAGAAGGCTCTGGAAACTTTGGATCTGTTCGATCTCAAGGATGAACAATTGGTCCCACTGCGGCCGCAATTGCTCAGGAGCTATGCGTTTGGTTACGCGCACACGGGTCGTAACAAGGAACTCAAGCAGACCCTGAAACAGATGCTCAATATTGATGCCCGGCTGCTCGGAGGGTTCCTCCAGGGCAAAGGACATCCCCTGCTGCAGAAAGAAGCAAAACGGATGCTCGAGCAAAGCGGCGTAGTCCCCAAGAAAATGCAGGTTCAGCGCATGCGCTGACCAGCGGTGGGTCGCGGCCCGAGCTTGCCCGGCCTAGAGCAACTTGGCGGTGAGGGCAACTTTGCACTCCTGCCTGACATGGCGGAGTGCCGAGAGCGCTCGGGGGTCGGCTGAACTACCCCAGTGCTGCTCGGCTTCGCGTTGCGCGGCCCCGAGCGAGACGATGGTTTGAGTGAGCACGCCACGCTGCGCGTACAAAAGGGCGGCGTGCGCGTGGCTGATGCAGGAATAAAGGTGGGCGTTTCGGCAGCACGAGGCAAGATGCTGCAACTGCAAAATGGCGGCGCTCATAGGGATTGGCTGAGTAAGACTGCCGCGAGGAGTGTGGCGAGTCTGATTTTTGCGCGACAATAAATTCGCCCGATCTGCTGGGACAAATTCTTAGCGATTTGTGGGTGACGCGCTGAGCCCGCGCCACGAGTTAGGTCACGATGGGGAGCAAAAGACCCCGAGCACGGCGTTGTAAATTTGAGGGATGGTGCGGCCGCCCAGCGGCGCCAGCTCAAATGCTGAGTGCATTCCCACCAAAGGCAGGTGAGGGAAGCTCTTCTTGATGATGCGCAGGTCCACGTCGTCGGCCCCATACAAGCCGCGGCCACGCGCGGCGCAGTTGATCAGGACGCCAAATTCAGGTGCAGAACCGGCACATTCCATCTTGAGAGACGCCATCTGCGCTTGGAGATCCTGACGTGAAGCATGGGGATCCCGCACGGCGAATGCGACCCGCGCGCCCTCGGGGATTTGTTCGGCAAAGATGAGCGCCCCGCGCCCGGGGTCAACGCCTTGAATGGTGCAGAGCGCGATGGAGCGACCTTGTTTGGAGAGGGGGTTTTCACCTGCGGCCACGGCAAGCAGCACCAGGGGCTGTTGCGTCAACTCGCTGGTGGCCTCGCTCAAGCGATCCAAAGCCATCATGCCTTCTACTTCGTGCAGGACCGAACCGCGGGACTTGGTGACTTGTCGCAGCGGTGAGATGAGCCGACAAGCGCTCGACGCGCGCAGCCGAGCCACCAAATACGGGGGGAAAACCGCCGCGGCAGCCCCACCCAGTTGCACAATCCCACGGTCGATAGCGCAGGCATTGTGCCCGGGCAGCAGACCGCCGCCAAAGAGTGGGGGGGTCTGTCTGCGGAAGTGAGCGGTCACGTGCTCGAGCCAACCGTCGTCGTCATCGCTCGTGCCGAGGGCAACCATGGCCGTGGAGCCAGGTCGAGGGTCCAACATCTCGCACAGGCGTTGCCCGAAGGCAGCGTCCCCGCGTTTACCAGTCCAAACTGGCATGGGTCGCTGGAGCAACAAGGCCGCGCAGGCCGACTCGCCTGCGATTTCACCGCGCTCGGTTAAGACGCCAACGGTGGGCAGGATGAGACAGTTCGTAGCCGGCGCTTGCGTTGCAAGTTGCTGAGCTAGAGCAGCGACGCCGTGTGCAAGCTCGCCGGAGACGAAGAGCAAGAGTGAGCGCGCATGACTCAATTCCACCTGACGGACAAGCGCTTCTGCTAACCGGTCGGGCCGGTTGGTGCGCATTTCGAAGGTGGATGTGCGACGTGACATGCCCAAACGAGAAGAAATGTACGAGGGCTCACCCTGAACCGGCAAGTCGGCTTGTGGACCACCCGTGTTTGTTGGGCCGGCGGGTCGCAGTTCCTCCCACACGAAAGTGACTTGTCTCGTTTGGCGCCTTGCCCTGGCCTTGGATTTTCGGGTCTAATGGCAGCATCTGTATGGCGGATATCCGCGTGTCACTCGTTTCCTATGCCGGAACCGACGTTGGTCGGAGGCGAAAGAACAACGAGGATGCCTTTCTGGTCGACGACGACTTGGGGCTTTGGGTTGTAGCCGATGGCATGGGCGGCCAAGCCGCCGGCGAAGTTGCTAGTCAACAAGCCGTGGAGACTGTTCATGAAATGGTCACTTCCGGATTGAAACGCAACGGTGGCAAGGGCGCCGAGCGCGTCTTGGAGTCGGCCATTCAGGGTGCGACGTACATGGTGTTTGGTATGGCCGAGATGGATCGTACCAAAACAGGCATGGGTACGACGGTCTCCGCGGTGCTCGTTCAGCCCGAGCAGCTGCTCCTGGCCCAGGTGGGAGACAGTCGGATTTATCGCGTTCGCGCCGGGCAGGCCGTTCAGTTGACTGAGGACCACACCTTGATCAACTGGCAGCTTCAAAATGGCATCATCACCCCTGAAGAGGCCAAGACGTCCAAGCAGAAGAACGTCATTACCCGCGCCGTGGGCAACCGCGACTACGTGCAGGTCGACCTCTTGTACTGTGATGTGCGCCCCGGCGACACGTTCGTGCTGTGCAGTGATGGCCTTTACGCTTACGTAAAAACTGATGAATTGCCCGAGCTCGTCGCTGCTGGTGGGGACGATGCCGTAGCGGCGTTGATTCACGTGGCCAACGAGCGCGGAGGCAAGGACAACATTACGGCCGTGATTGTTCATGCGTACGAAGACCCGGATGGCCCGGTGCGGGTGCGGTCCCTGTTCGAAGAACACGGCCCGGAAACCCGGCGCGGCGAAGATTCGTAACTTATTTGTCCGGTTAACAAGCTCCCTGTTATTCCGTGTCTCATCAGCTGTGTCGGCCGGTCGCCGCACCTAGCCAAGGAGACGCTCAAGTGGATGCATTACGTGTAGGGGTTGTGATGGGGGGTACCTCCAGTGAACGTGAGATTTCTCTCCGCTCCGGCTGCGCCGTTGCTGAGGCGCTCAGTGAGCTCGGCCACGACGTGGTGAGCATTGACATTGGCACCGGGCTCGACGCGGTCGAGGACCTAGCAGACGCGGACATCGACGTTGCTTTTCTTGCCCTGCACGGCAAGCAGGGTGAAGACGGCTGCGTGCAAGGGGTGCTTGAGATGTTGGGCATCCCGTACACGGGCTCGGGTGTCATGGCGAGCGCGCTAGCGATGGACAAGTTGAAGTCCAAAGAATTGCTGCGGCTACACAATATCGCGACTCCTCCCTACTACACTGTGGGTCGGCACGAGACGGCTCAACTTGCCGAGATACACGGCAGTTTTGGTTTTCCGGTCGTGGTCAAGCCGCGCCGCGAAGGATCGAGCGTCGGAGTAGCCAAAGTCGAGTCGATGAATGCTCTGATGGCCGCGGTAGACGACGCGCTCTTGTACGACGAGTGTGTGTTGGTCGAGCGCTTCATTGCCGGAGCCGAAATTGCGGTCGCCATTTTGGATGGTCGCGTACTCGGCGCCATCGAGATCGAGCCGGCTTCTGAAATGTACGATTATCACGCCAAGTACCTGTCCAGCGACACCAGGTACCACTTGCCGGCACGGCTGGACGCGACACGGCTGCGTGGCATCATGAATTTGGCCGAGCGGAGCGCCCAAGCACTCGACGTGCGCGGCGCCGCGCGCGTGGACATGATTGTCACCGCGGGCATGAACGAATACGTGCTGGAGGTCAATACGTTGCCCGGCATGACCGAGACGAGTTTGTTGCCCAAAGTGGCAGCCTTTGCGGGTTATGACTTTCCCGCTCTGTGCCAGGTGATCCTGGACTCAGCCCGGCTGGATTCGGGGATGTCCGTGCGCACACTGCAATCGTCCGCCTTTTTGCAGGCTCAGCCCAGTGTTTGGGAAGAGGCTGCCATTGAAGAGGCCGCCTTCGAACGAAAGTTGGGTTACCAACTGGCCGAGGTGAAGGCCAAGGCGAGCGCGGCGCGCAAGATGGCTTGACCCCCCGCTCGGCCCCGGTTTTTTTGGTGCATTCTCCATTTTCAGGGGTCATAGGGGGCACTTTCGCCCATCAGCGAGAATTTGTGACTCCTCGGGTATTCAGTTGTTGCGAGGTCGGACCTAAGCCGCTATAGGTCCGCTCCCTTCGAGCGAAGGGTCGGAGCGATGGCATCGCCCCGAGCTGCTTCATCATGCCAGTCCCCATCGTCTAGCCCGGCCCAGGACACCGCCCTTTCAAGGCGCTAACGCGGGTTCGAATCCCGCTGGGGACGCAAAATTTAAAACGCCTCGACCGTTGCTCGTTCCGCAAGGAACGTTTCAGGATGAGGCGTCCGAGCGACAAGCCGCGGTGGGCCCCGCGGGCACGCTATGGAGACCGGGTGGCCGATGCCCAGTCAATGGTGGGCCGTCCTCAGGGAGGAAATCGCGACACAAGCACGAGAATACCTCGTGGTCGGCGTTCTTGAGGATGAAGGTGCGATCACGCTTGTCGAGCTGAGCAACCGAAGCGTACCAGTGGATCACGAAGGTGTTGGGGGTAAGCAGCTCCTCTGCGACTTTACGTGCCGAGGCGTAGTGAGCGAAATAGTGGCGTGAGATCATCGGTCCCACCGGATAGAAATAATCCGGAGGCAGCACGATCACCGCGTCCTGCTCGAGAGCCGGTCGAAACGTGGTCAGCTGTTCTTGCAGTAGATGGGTGCCTAAAATAAACCGCTTGGTGATGCGTTGCTGGGGGACACCGAGCACCCCTTGCAGCAGATGCAGCATGAAAGGGTGCCCGCGCCGGGCGCCCATGACAGCGTTGTTCTCTGCCAGGGAGTAGTGGGAAAACAGCCGCTGATTGGCGCGATACGCGTACGGAATGGCGGCGCACAAGCGACGGACTTCACCCAACGTGATCGCTTTCAAACTGGTTTTTCGGCGACCGGCGGGCCAGAGCACGCGCTCTTGTCCACAAAAAGCGCCGCTATCACGCAGCGGCGCCAGGTCGCGAATGGTGAGCGTATCAGTGTCGAGGTAGACGCCTCCACGGCAGTAGAGCGCAAGGATGCGCACCAGGTTGGAGCGGGCCGCTGGCGCGGTCAGTTGGCGATACACGGCGTGCAGCGCGTCTACGTCGAGCTCGGGCGCGAGGGCCTGTGCTTGCCCGAGCAGCTTCTCGATATTGATGTTCTCACAGACTAGACCGGTCGCCTCGAGGGACCACACCTCGGTGTCTGGCTTGAACGTGGCGTCGTGGAGCAGCGTAGCCGTGCTCCCCGGGTTGGACTTGAGCGCTGAACGAATGGCAATGGACGCGAAGGCAGGGAGCCTTGCCCCGTACCAAACAAAAATGAAATGATTGGCTATTTTTTCCCCATCCCGTCCCTGGACGTGTGCGCTCGCGGACGGGTCTGCTGCGGTGGAACTAGGTGGGGCATTGACCATGGGCGGCAGATTCACCATCTGAGTCAGGTACGGGCAAGGGGGCAGTCAAGGCGGTTGAAGTGATCAGCCGAGGCTGAAGTGCCCGGTCGGCGCCGCCCGCGGGCTGAGCCTGGCTTATATGCCTTGGGGCGCCGTGTGCAACCACGCCCCGGCCCGGTCTATTCCCCCAAAGCGGAGCGCTCCTGAGCTTGCTTCACCTGCCGCTACCGTGGTGAAAACCGGGCCCGTTCAAAGCAAGAACGAGCCCAACCATGCGACTGCTCCTCGTGACCCAGGATTTTCCGCCAGCATTCGGTGGAATTCAGACGTACTCAAAAGCACTGGCGGATCAGTTTGTGCAAAATACGGAAAAGTTTGGCGTCGTAGCGCCTTACGAGCGGGGTTGTCGAGAGAGCGATGCGGGCTTGCCGTACCCGGTCCATCGCGTGATGCTCCCGAGAAACGTCATGCGCTGGGCAATGGCGCCTTACTTGAACAGTGTGTGTCAGCGGCATGGTTATCGTGTAGCGCTGCTTGCCCAGTGGTACAGCGGCGCCGCTGCGGGAGTGTTGCGTCGGCGCGGCGTGCTTGACCGGGTCTATGTCGCGGCTCACGGTCAGGAGTTGCTGCGTGTCCCAGCCCAGGGGACGTGGCTCGGCAACGCCTACGAGCGCCACCGCAGAGAGGTGCTCGCGAGCATGGACGGCTTTTTCCCGGTGAGCAAATACACGGGCTCGCTGCTCGAGGAACTGGGCGTTGTAAAAAACCGCATCCATGTCGTCAAAAATGGCACGGATGTGGAACGCTTCAGGCTGGACGCAGAGGCGAAGGAGCAGCTCGGCGTGTGGCGCACAGCGCGGGGCTTGGGGCAGGGGCCGTTGCTGCTCACCGCCGCCCGTTTGGTGCGCCGCAAAGGGATAGATTTGGTATTGCGCGCGCTGCCCAAAGTTGCCCAGGTCATGCCCGGCGTGCGTTACGCCGTGGTGGGGACAGGGCCAGAAGAGGCAACCCTGAGGCGCCTCGTCCTCGACTTGGGCATCAATGATCGGGTCGTGTTTTTGGGTAAGCTGCCTGAAAAGGAGGTGGTTTTTGCCTACAACGCGTGTGATGTATTTGTGATGCCGGCGCGGTTTGAACACCCCAGCGTCGAAGGTTTTGGTCTCGTCTTCCGGGAAGCCAATGCCTGCGGAAAACCGGTGATCGGGACCGCCACGGGCGGTATTGCCGACGCCATCGACGACGGCCACACGGGCCTTTTGGTGGAGCCAGACAACGTGGATGCCTGTGCTGCTGCCCTATTGCGCCTGCTCGGCGACGCAAAGTATGCGGCCAGGTTGGGTCAGCAAGGTCGAGCCCTGGTGGAAAGCTCGGGGACTTGGCGACACGCGGCGGAATCGATGCTCCAAATGATGGGCGGAGCTGCTTGACCCACTGGCCCTGCGATGCAAGCTTTGCCGCGCTCACCTGCCGCTTATGATGACATCAGTCGTGCCCAACTTGCAGCAAAAACCAGCTAGTTCACTCCGCGCTGTGGTGACCATCTTGCAGTGCCGACGAGCGGTGCTTCCGCATATCTTCATCAAGTACGCGCTGCCCAAAATGCAGGCTAGCTTCCCGGGCAAGCTCGAGTGCGTGCTCATCCAACATCGCGTCGACGCCTCGGGCGGCAACCCACGACTCGAGACCCTCAAAAATGGCACTGGCGGTTTCGAGCTCGTGCGACAGTTCACCGAGGAAGGACGTTACCAGGGCGCGGAGATCCTGGCGCACGACATCGTGCACAAGCCGTATCCGTCGATTCCCAGCTACCATCTGGGGGTCAAGGCTGCGCTCGACCGTGGAGCGGACTTTCACGTGTGGCTCGAGGATGACGCGCTTATCTATGATCCAGAGTGTGGAGCTTGGGATCAACTGCTTGGGCCGCGTGAGGTGGGCGTTTATTGGCGATTTCATGAGCTGAACTCAGCGTACCTGCTCACGCGACGCAGCTTTGCGGAGCGCATTGTGGGACCATTGTCCGATTACGCGAGGTGGACGCCACGTTCACGCATCGAGGCGTTCTTGCGGCGCTCCTTGCGCACTAGCCGGACGCACCTCAATTACTCTTACGCGACCCGCTACCACAACCACGAGTACCCCTACGGTGGCTTGAAGTATGTAGCAGCCAAAGTGCGCGACTTGGCGCCCGAAGCCGCGCCGCTGCTCGACCTGGACTTTGGTCCTGGTACTTCAGTCCTTCCCGAAATCACTGCCGCGGAGTTTGCGGCCCACGAAGCCAAGGCCGGCGCGCGACTCATGGATCGCATGCGTGCTTTCAAGATAGGCCTGTGGGAGTCGACCTACCGTGCTCGGGGGCGGTGACGCCGAGCGGACCATGACCAAACAAGACGAACCGGGTAAAGACTCACCCGTCATCATCCCTGGAGAGGATGACGACCCAGCCAGTGAAAATGCGGATCTGACTCGTCACGCCGTGGGCGCGAACGTCGTTCGGCAGACCACCAGCTACGCGATGTTTCGCACGTTGGCGAGCCTGAGTACGCTGGTCTCGTATGCCCTCTTGGTGAGAATCCTAGAACGCCGCGCCATCGGAGTATTTGAGATTGGCATGGCGTACGTCGGGTTTGGCTTCGTGATCGGAGAAGGTGGACTGGGCGCCGCGCTGGTGCGCAAGAAGGAGCACGTCACCAACCATGAATATCGGGTTGTTCTCACCAGTGTGCTCGGCGTCGCAAGCCTGCTTGCCGTGCTTTATCTGGTCTTGGCCCCGGTGATCGGCCGCGCCAATCATTTCAATGCCGAAGAGTTGTGGGTGATGCGCCTGCTCGCTCCGATCATGGTGCTGCGCGCCTTTCCGGTTATTCCGCGCGCGCGCATGCAGCGCGAAATGCGCTTTGACCAGTTTGGAATGGTGGAACTCTCCTCGACGCTGGCGCGCAACGTGACCGCCGTCATCGCCGCCTTCATTTGGGGAGGTCCATGGGCATTGGTAGCGGCCGCGCTCGCCCAGGCCTCGGTTGCGGTCGTAGCCTCTTATGCACTTTCGCCCGGATGGGTGGGGCTCGGCTTTCAGAAGCACACCTTCAAGCGCCTCATCTCCTATGGAGCCAAAGTCCAAGGTACCTATTTCCTTCACTATCTCCGCGAAAATGTGGCTGTTGCGCTGCTCGGGCCGGCGATGGGACCAGCCTCGGTAGCGATGTACCGGTTTGCCTATACCTACGCGCGCATTCCATCGGACGCCATCGGAGGACTGGCCCGCGTGCACTTTCGCATGTACGCGCTGTGTGAGCCGCATTCACCCCAATTGGCCTCCGCTATTGAGAAAGCGTTGCGAGCATCCGTGCTCTTGGGAGCACTCATCCTGGGTGTTTTGGCCTCGGCGGCCATTTGGTCGGTGCCACTGATCTACAGCGAAAAATGGCTACCAGCCTTGCCCATCGTGTGGTCGCTGGTGCCGCACGTGCTTGCAGACATCGGGATGGCCCAGCTGGTGGCCATGGCCCAGGGTCAAGGCAAGCCGGGTACGGCCCTGGGGTTTTACCTGATCTGGTCGGTGGCCACCTGGGCAGTGTGCGGAGTCACCTTACTCACCGGTGATCAAGCGCTCGATTGGATCGGTTGGGGCCAGTCTCTGGCTACTGTCGCTGCCGCGTGCGTGGCGCTGCGTTGGGCGAGCGTGCAAGCGGCGTCGCCCGTGGGCAGCGCGCTCTTGCGGCCCCTCGTTGCGGTGACGATCGGGGCGTTGTTCGCCTACGCGGCGTGCTCGCTGACCCCGGGCCCCAGCTTGTTGCGTGCACTCGCAGGAATAGGCGCGTTTCTGAGCGTAACGGTGGCTGTTGGCGCGCTCGTGGATCGACAAGAGTTGATGCGTGATCTGCGCGGCGGCTGGACGGCGCTCCGCAGGAAAAATTCTCAATAGGGCGGGTGTCTCCGGGGGCGCGCAGTCGAGGCGCGCGAAGCTCTACCGGGAAGGGTCGCTCGGAAAGTTGTCCAGCGACCGCTCCTGGCGCGCCTCCACATTCAGGAGGCTGGGCGCTTTGCCGTGGAAGGCCAAGGACGAGCGCACCTGATAGATGCTTGCGCGCCGGAACAGGCGCAACGTCATCTGTTCAGAGACGCCGCTGCTGCGCTTGGGGTTGCCCACCCAGCGCCAGCGCAGGGGTCGAAACAACCTCCAGTTGAGGACCTCGAAAAAGCGCCGACCCGCGACGAAAGCATGCAGATCGAACCAGGCTGTCTCCTCGAGCTCCAGCGAGGGGTGCTCGCGCCGGGCAAACCGCACCCACTGACCGCGCGGGTTGTCGTCAGGGAAACGCGCCAGGTAAAGGATGGCCTTTTTGGGATCCGAAATGGCCTCGTACAGGCCCAAGGAACGCTCCACGAAGTCCGCTGGGATCGCCACGTCGTCCTCGAAGAACAGCGCGTGCTCGGCCCCCAGAGCGCGCGTGGCGTCAAACAAGATCTGGTAGGTCAAGTAGCGACCAGGCTTTCCATACCAACGCTGGCTCTCGTAAAAGGCAAAGCGGCCTTTAAAATGGGCATCCAGGCTTTGTAAAACAACGCTGTAGTCGTGCGCGCTGGTGTCGCGCACCACCACGACGAAGGTCCGATCGAGCAGCCCTGCGCGCTCGAGTGAGGTAGCAATGCTGCGGAGCAAACTGGAGCACTCCTCTGGACGTCCGAAACTGGTCACCCCCACGAGCAACGCTGCACGCTGATGAACGCCGCCCAGGACGTCCACCGAGTTCCCACGCTGGCCGTAGAGCGCGCGGAGATCAGGCGCCGGGGCCCAAGAGAACTCTCGATTGAGGCGGCACTGAATACTCCACAATACGCGAGCCAACCAACCACGCACGCCGCGTGCATAGCCGACAAAGGGGTGCGTAGACAATCGGAGGTTCGCCCGTAAACTGATGCCCTCATGGTCGGTGAAGTCACATGTGGCCCAGGGCAAATCTGACAGCAATTTTTGCGGGCCTGTGTGTGATCGCGCTCGTCGGGTTGCCCAACTGGTCAGGGTCAGCTGAGTCACTTATCGCGGGCGTCATCGAAGCACCGCTGTTGCTTCTTGGTATCTGGCTCGCGGTTCGCGCGACGCAAAAAGCATACTTTGCTGGTGGAGGGCAGCCCCGGCTGTTTGCCCTAGCGTGTGGGTTGGTCGCGCTGTTTCTCGTCGGGCAAATGGCCAAATCCAAGAAGGGATATCCCTTTCTCCCCATGCGCATGTACGGCACTGAAGCTGAGGGGAACGCGGAATTTTTGGTCTATGAAGCCAAGCTGAGCGACGGTTCGTCGCGGAAACTGCGACTCGGAGCGGCCGTTCCTGAATTAGGTACCGCCCGCATTGCTCGCGCTTTGGAGCGCCGCTTGAAGAACCTACCCGCGCCAACCAACGGCGAGAATCGGGTGCTCAGCCCAGAGCAGCGCGAGGGCGTTTCCATCGTGCGCTGGCTGATGTTGCAGGAAAATGGCCATCTCAAGCGTTCGCGCTCACCTGCGGGGCAGAGCGTTGTGATAGAGGAGGTGCTTGTCTACCGCGTGACCATCCGTCCTCCCTACACCTCAGCCCATCGCGGACGAACGCTACTTACCCGGGTGAGCCTGCACGCCTCATGACGATGCCCCATGTTTTAGTGACCGACGGAGCGCGCGGTGCGCTGGGCAGGGGCCTGTATGAGGGATTGGGTCCCAAGCATCTAGCGTGGTTCCGCATCTACCTCCTCGGGTATTGGTTCATCGAGATCGCGCGCAGTACCTTGCCTCGCCTGGCAACGTTTGATCCGAGCTGGTACTCACCGCATGGGCTGTGGCTCCTGGTCCCTTCATCCTGGCGTGAACTCGTATTCTCCACGGGCGCGCTCAGCGGCCTGAAGTACGCCACGGCCACAGGGGTCGCTTGGATGTTGCTGGGGCTACCCGGGCGGCGCTGGGTCGCCTACATCAATTTGTTCTTTCTGCTAACGTTTACCTCCTTTTTGCGGGGTTTTGGTCACTCCGATCACAGTCATGTTCAGATCTTCCTGGTGACCGTCGTGCTCAGTTTCAGCCCGGCCTGGGACGCCTGGTCAGTGTCGAAAGGCAACGAACCAGCGAGCAGCGCCGGGGAGCCGCATGTGAAATACGGGCAGTCCTTCGCAGCAATGGCCCTCATCTTTTCGGTGCCGTATTTTGCCACCGGCATCTACCGCCTGGCGAAGGAGGGGCTCTGGATCTTCTTTGGGTCATCCATGCAATACTTCCTCGCGCGTGACTCGCTCGTGCTCGATGATTTCGCGTTCTCGGCTGGCCTATGGGTCGTCGAGCATGGGGCGCTCTTGCCCCTGATCAACTTTTCATTCTTCCTGGTGACGTTGACTGAGTTGGGCGCGCCCTGGGCCCACCTCAAACGCGGATATTGTGCGGCATTTTTGCTCGTGATTCTCCCGTTTCACGTGCTCTCGCCGCTGTTGATGCACATCCTTTTCTTGCAAAACATCGTCGTGACCGTCGGTCTCTATCTTGCGCCATTGTTGATTCAGCGTCTCGGCTCACTCGACGATGGGAGAAGCTGAGAAGAACATGTCCGAAACGACCCGATACAAGACGATGGCATGGCGCCTCTTGGTTCTGAGTGCGGTGTTGGCACTCGCAGGGGCGGTCACGTACGTGGTGCGGGGCCGGGCGCCGAGCGGCAAGGTCACGATCCCGCGAGCGCTACCCGCTTCGGCATCTGCGTCTAACAAATCAGACACGACTGCTGCGACAGAGTCGCCGACGCCCAGCTGCGTCATTCCGCGCTTGCCCGAGGGGGTAAAGTCCAAAGACATACGCGCTCAGTCGCAAGCGAATCTATCGTTTTTGGGCGGAATCGTAGAAAATGGGAAGTACCGGGTGGTGGACACCTTTGCGCTGACTCAAGAGTTCACTCCCGGACGTTGGACCCTTGCCCTGGACCTCTCGGACAATCATCAGGGCGCCTACTATCGTCCGACGGGCCTGACGTCTCGCTCGTCGCGCATCCGCTGGTCGACCCATGGCAACCAATTGCAGTGGGAGACCCTGTGTCCGGATCCCGGCGAGCGCATGAGCTTTGAGTTCACAGTCGTTGGAGCGCGATTGTATCTTCTCACTCGCGAGAAAATCGTGGTCGTTCTCGAGCCTTATGCTGACTCTGAGGTCAGTCGACTGGCCCCGTTGAGTGATCCCTGACGCACTTGTCAGGGTGGCACAGTGTTGTGGCACGCGACTGACCAGAGTAGGTACGCAGCTGACCAGGTCGCGCGGGTCGGGCCTCGGGCTCACCACGTTTTGTAGCCTATTGTGTGGGTTCCATGGCTGCACTCGGGCTGGCATCTGCTGCCACTCAAAGGTAGCCTAAATGGCACGCAACGTGCTTGGACGGATGGTATTGCCTCTGCGGAGCAGAGCCGAGGGTGAAGGGAACGGTACCATGAGCTTAGATGAGGTGTGTCGTCGCGCCAGCGAAATGGCTTCACGGATGGAAACGCGGGTGGATGATCTGCGGGCGCTGCATGCCCCGCGGGATCTGTTGTCCCGCGTGGTGTTGGCTGCCGAAGTGATGGGGCGAGATCTCGAACAGCTGCTTGCTTTGGCAGGCGCAGAGCAAACGGATCGGCCATCGGGCGTGCAGATGAATCAGCCGGACCTCTACGCGTTCGCCTTGGACAACGCGATCGAGGGGTGTTTGGCTGAGAGCTGCCGTTTTGTGCAGACCATCGATCAGTCGACAGATATTGATGAGGTGGTCAATCATCGACTCACGCTCATGACCGATCGCGCGCTTGCCCATGCGGAATTGTGCTGGGACATTCATGAGTGGTGCATGGGGCAGCTGAGCCCCCAACGCGGCCGACACATCCGCGCGGCTCAGCGGGACCGCGTGGGTGTCTTGTCGAGCTCTGACGGTGGGCAGGCTGCGGCCACCCTGCAGGGGTTGGCGCGCCGGATCGACAAGGATCATCGCGCCGCCTAGTCCACATTGCTCATACATCGGCTTTTTGCTCTGGTCTGCGGGTGGAACCACTGGTGCGCGCGCTTGTGACCTGGGCTCTCGAGGTCTGTCCGGCCCAAAGTGGGGCCTGGCTGGCCGCGCGACTCGAGGGCACCGGCAGCGGGCAAGTCGCCGACCTATTTCAGCTGTTTTCTGCGGCCGGTCGCAGGCTGGGCTCTGACTCGGTTGGCCCGGCGCCCGCTGCTGTCGCACAGTCGGCCCTCATCACTGCGCAGTGGACGCGCGAGGACCTGGCCCGGGTGAGCGGACTAGTTGAATGGATGGAGAGCGCGGAGCCACAGGTGCGCAGCGCCACCCTGGAGGACCTGTACTTTCGTGGCTCCGGAGCCGAAAAACGCGCCGTGCTCTTGGCCTTGCCGGCGCTGGGAGAGCCCGAGCGCTGGCTCTCGTTAGCGGTCGAGGCGTGCCGGACCAATTCTCTTGACGTACTGCGCGCGATTGCGTGCGACAATGTCTACCCCGCGCTTCACTTCCCTGAGCTGCACATGAACCAAATGCTGCTCAAAGTGCTGTTCTTGGGACTCAACGTGGAGCACGTGGCGGGCGTAGCGGGGCGCATTACTCCGCAATTGCTCATCGACCTGCAGCAGTTTCGGGCGGAACGTGAGGCGGCTGGGCGCGGGGTACCAGCAGGAGTCGATTGGCTGACCAACAAGGCAAAAGAAAATGAAACTGTTTGATCCTCACATCCACATGACCTCTCGTACGACGGACGACTACGAGGCGATGTACCAGGCCGGGATCCGAGCCATTGTTGAACCGGCGTTTTGGTTGGGCGAACCACGGACGCACATCGGCACGTTCGAGGACTATTTCTTATCCCTCATTGGCTGGGAGAGGTTTCGCGCCAGCCAGTTTGGCATCAAGCACCTGTGCACCATGGGACTCAATCCCAAAGAGGCGAACAATCCACGTTTGGCGGAGGGTGTGATGGAACTCTTGCCGCGTTATCTGGAGAAGGATGGTGTCGTCGCCGTGGGGGAAATTGGCTACGACGACGTCACGGCGACCGAGGAAAAATACCTAATTGCGCAAATTGAACTGGCTCGGGCGCACGCATTGCCGGTGTTGATTCACACGCCGCATCGCAACAAAAAGGCGGGCACGGAGCGGACCCTGGCCGTGATCAAAGAGAGCGCTCTGGACCCTGGTCTATTCATCATCGATCACAACAATGAAGAGACCATCGCCGGCACCTTGGACGCTGGATGTTGGGCGGGGCACTCCATCTATCCAGGAACCAAGATGGACGAAGGCAGGATGGTTGCTTTGATTCAGAAGTATGGTCAGGAAAAGATCATCGTGAACAGCGCGGCAGACTGGGGCAAGAGTGATCCGCTCAAGGTGCCAAAAACCACGGCAAAAATGCGTGAAATGGGCCTGAGTGAGGACGTTATCAAGACAGTGTGCTGGGACAACCCCTGGGAATTTTTTGCGCAAAGCGGTCGCATCGACATCACCTCGATTGAACAAGATCTGCCCATTGATCAGACGCAACTGCACGCGGACAACTCGGTGCTGCGCGGACAGAGTCCGATGGTGCAGGACGGATCAGGGGCACCTGCCCAACCTTAGCCATGCACCCAACCCTCGTGCTCAATGTGGTGGGGCTGACTCCCGAGTTGATCGGTGAGCACACGCCCCATCTCTCCCAACTGGCCAAGCAAGGGGCGCTGCGGCCCATCGCAGCGACGCTGCCAGCCGTGACCTGCACCGCGCAAGCGACCTACTTAACGGGGCGTCCGGTGAGCGAACACGGGATCGTGGCCAACGGTTGGTACTTTCGCGATTTGTCTGAAATTTGGCTGTGGCGACAGTCCAATCACTTGGTCATGGGGGACAAGATTTGGGACATCGCCCGCAGGAGGGACCCGGCTTTCAGCGTCGCGCAGTTGTTCTGGTGGTACAATATGTACTCCAGCGCGGACGTGAGCGTCACCCCGCGCCCCATGTATCTCGCAGATGGAAGGAAGCTGCCGGACTGCTACACGGAGCCCGCGCAGCTGCGCGATGAACTGCAGGCTGAGTTGGGACAATTCCCACTCTTCAAGTTTTGGGGTCCGATGGCGGACATCAGCTGCAGCCAGTGGATTGCCGATGCTGCGCGCATCGTTGACGAGCGCTATGCGCCGACCCTCCACTTGGTTTATCTGCCGCATCTCGACTACAACCTTCAGCGCTTAGGGCCACATGACCCAAAAATTGCGGACGATTTGCGACAAATCGACGCAGTGTGTGGCGGGCTCATCGACGAGGCCAGGCGCACTCAGCGCCGCGTCGTGGTGCTCTCGGAGTATGGGATCACCCCCGTCCATGGAGCTGTGCACATCAACCGCGTTCTGCGCGAGCGTGGCTGGCTGCGGGTGCGCAACGAATGCGGGCGTGAAATGTTAGATCCGGGTGCGAGCCGGGCCTTTGCTGTGGCCGATCACCAAGTGGCGCACGTCTATGTGCAGGACCAGGGGATCGTTGAGCAAGTGCGTGATGCACTCTTGAGCTGCGATGGGATCGAAACGGTGTGGGGCAAAGCCGAGCAAGCCGAGCGGCAATTGGCCCATGGACGCAGTGGCGAGCTCTTAGCGATCACCGAACGTGATCGCTGGTTTTCCTACTATTTTTGGCTCGATGACAAATTGGCTCCTGACTACGCGCGCACCGTGGATATCCACAAAAAGCCAGGTTATGACCCGGTGGAGTTGTTCTTGGATCCCAAGCTTTCGCTGGGTAAATTGAGCGTGGGTGCCAAGTTGCTGCGTAGAAAACTGGGGTTTCGCGGGCTGCTCGATGTCATCTCGCTGGACGACACGCTGGTCAAAGGCTCCCACGGTCGCCCGACCGATGACCCACATGCGGGACCGCTGCTCCTGTCCAGTGAACCCCACTTGGTCCAGCAGTGGGGGCCTCAGCTGCTCGCGACCGACGTGATGGGTTTGTTGCTTGCCCACGTGCTGGACGACTGACGTGGCGCTGCTCTCAATTTGGGCCCACGCGCTCAAATGCGCGCACGGGGCTGGCTCTGGCCGAGCTCAACCAGGGCGCGGCACGGATTCAGCCAGGGCGGCCATGTGTGCAAGCTCCTGCTCGGACAAGCTGCGCTGCTCGGCAAAGGCTATGCCCACCACGCCCATCACCTCGTCTGCATGGTGAATGGGAAGCGCCACCGCTGCCTGTGCTTGGACGGCCTTTGCCCCGGGGCGCACGTCACCGCTGCTATCCGTTTGGAGATTGCACGTGGACACGGGCTCATTGCGCTGCCAGGCGAGGCCAGCCATGCCCTTACCGAGTGGGATCTCACGGACCACTTGGAGAACCTGGGGCGGAATATTGTGACTAGCTGCCAACTGCAAGTCAGAGTCTGACGTGCGCAGGTGGATGGTCCCGCTGGTGGCGCCGAACCGAGTGAGAAACCCGATGAGCCAGTCGTGAAGGGAATTTTCCGCTGCGTTTGTGGTCATGACCGTGGCTGAGCGACGAGGCTGAAGCTGCGCGCGGAGTTCAGTAGAGCACGTACCTGAGGGGCGTGCTATGGCTCATGGCAATGAAACTGTCGACGGCCATGGCTGATCTCGAGCGACGGGCTCAATCCACGGTGTTCGAGCAGAGCTTCCATTTGCGGTACAGTTACCCCGTCCATTTTACTCGCGATCTGTTCGGCGAGGACAACCAGGTGCTCGACGGCGTGCTTGGACCGGCAGCGTCGGGCGAGCGCGCGCGGGTGCTCTTCGTCGTGGATGAGGGGCTGTTGGCGCATCACCCGTACCTGCCTCAGGCCATCGCTCACAAAGCCGCGCTGTCTCGATGCTGGACCCTGTGTCGCGAGCCGGCGGTCATCCCCGGTGGTGAGGCAGCTAAAAACGACTACGCCCACATCGAGGAGCTGTACCGGGTGATGGAGCAGTGCGAGCTGGATCGTCACAGCTACGTGTTTGCGCTGGGCGGTGGCGCCGTGCTGGACGCCGTCGGTTATGCGGCCGCGACCTGTCATCGTGGCATCCGTTTGGTGCGCGCCCCCAGCACCGTGCTCGGGCAAAATGACAGCGGCGTAGGGGTAAAAAATGGCATCAACTACGGCGGGCACAAGAATTTCCTAGGGACGTTTGCCCCACCTTGGGCAGTGCTCAACGACTTCAGCCTGCTCTCCACCCTGGCAGCCCGCGACGCGCTTTCGGGCATGGCCGAAGCCATCAAGGTCGCCTTGATCAAAGACGCGGAATTTTTCGCCTGGCTCACGCAGAACGTGGCCGCGTTGGCGCGCTGCGAAGCCGCCGCGGTGGAACAACTGATCGAGCGCACGGCCGTGCTTCATTTGCGCCACATCAGCTCGTCGGGCGATCCGTTCGAGTCCGGGAGTAGTCGGCCGCTCGATTTTGGCCATTGGGCTGCGCACAAGTTGGAGTCACTCACCCAGCATGCTCTGCGGCACGGTGAAGCCGTGGCCATCGGCCTTGCCTTGGACACGCTGTACTCGGTGGAGATGGGGTTGTTGCCGGCCGAGGCGGGGCACACCATCGTTGCGTTGATCCAGGGCTTGGGCCTGCCCATCTATCATCCCGCGCTCGAGCTCCCGGGGCGGGAGCTGCCGCTGTATCTGGACGGTTTGGAGGAATTTCGCCAACACCTGGGTGGACAATTGAGCATCACACTGCTGTCCGCGATTGGAGAAGGCGTCCAGGTGCACGCCATCGACCGGGCGCGGATGGACAACTGTCGTCGGCGGTTGGCAAGCTGGCCGCAGTGATTGGCAAGCTGGCCGCAGTGATTGGCAAGATGGCGGCCGTGATGGGCAGAACAGCGGCTGTAATGGGGCAGTGGGGGGACGCAGATGCGCGTGGGCAGTTCCGACTCTGAGCACCTCTGCTATTGCTCGAACATTCACCCCGGCGAGTCCTTGGCGGAGCTGTATGCGGCGCTGCGGGGACCCGTGTCTGAGGTCAAGGCGCGGGTGTCGCAGAGTGCTCCGTTTGGCATCGGGCTGCGTCTGGCACAGCCAGCGGCTCTCGCACTGCATGAACCGGGGGCGCTGGACGAACTGAAGGATGTGCTTGCCCAACTGGGCCTTTACGTCTTTACCATCAACGGGTTTCCCTACGGGCGCTTTCACGGCACCAAGGTCAAGGAGGAGGTCTATCGTCCCGATTGGACCACCGACGAGCGCGCCCGCTACACGCTTCAGCTCATGGAAGTGTTGTGCGCCCTGTTGCCGCAGGGGTTACCGGGCTCGATCAGCACTGTGCCGGGGTGTTTTGGCCCACTTGCAACGACGCCTGTGCGGCAGGAAATCGCCGCCAGGCTGGCGCAACAAGCGGCCCAAGCGTGGATGGTTGCTCAGCAGACAGGGAAGCGGGTGGTGTTGGCTCTCGAGCCAGAGCCAAACTGTATGCTGGAAACCAGCACGGATGTCGTCCAGTTCTATCAGGACGTGCTCCTTCGGGATCAGCCCTTGCGTACCGTCGCTGCTTTGACCGGCCTGTCCCGGGCGCAAAGCGAACAGGTGGTGCGCGAGCACGTGGGTGTGTGCATCGACGCTTGTCATGTCGCGGTGGAGTTTGAAGACCCAGGGGCGTGCGTAGCGCAATTGACCGGGGCCGGGATCCACATTGCTAAGTTGCAGATCAGCTGCGGACTTCGCGCAGCGCGGGGTGACAAGGACAGCCTCGAGCGACTCAAGCGCTTCGACGACGAGGTGTATTTGCATCAGACGCGCGTGCGGCATGGTGCTGAGTTGCGTCGCTACTTGGATCTTCCAGAAGCACTTTCTCGCGAGCGACCGAGCGACGCAGAGTGGCGCGTTCACTACCACGTGCCCATCTTCCTTGCCGAGCTGGATGGGTTGAGCAGTACCCAGCCAAGTTTGCTCGAGTTCCTGCGCGTGCAGCAGGTCTCCCCGTTCACCGAGCACCTTGAAGTGGAAACCTACACTTGGGACGTCCTGCCTGAACAGTATCGGGCTGAGCCTGTTCATGAAGCAATTGCCAGGGAGCTCGACTGGGTTCTACAACGGACCAACCCATTACCATGAACCTTTCGCTCTTCCTGCGTCTCGGACGCGTCTCCAACCTGCCCACCATCTTGAGCAACGTGATCGCCGGCGGGCTCCTTTCCGGCGCCGACTTGAGTGGTAACTCCCTGCTGCTGCTCGGGCTTGCGTTTTGTGCGTTCTATGTTGGTGGGATGTTTCTCAATGATGCCTTTGACGCCGACTATGATCGAGTACACCGTCCGGAGCGACCCATTCCACAGGGTGAAGTCGAGCGGTCCAGTGTGTACACCATGGGTGGGGCGTTGCTCGTGCTCGGCATCATGCTCGTAGTTGGTCACGGGGTGCTGATGGAGAACACGGTGCGCACGGAGCCGGTGCTGTATGCATTGGCGCTTGCAGTGTGCATCGTGTGGTACAACGCTGATCACGAAAACAACTGGTTTTCTCCCGCTCTCATGGGCCTTAACCGCGTTTACGTCTACGCGACCACCGCGTTTGCTCTCACCCCCACACCCGCCCCTGTGCTTTGGTACGGCTGCGGTGCAATGATGAGCTATTTGGTAGGATTGACGTATTTTGCCAAGCAAGAAGACTCGGAAAAATGGCGTAGTCTGTGGCCGCTGGTCTTGGTCGTGCTGCCCGTGGGCTACCCTGCGCTCGCGGTGGTGATGCGGCAGGCTACCCCGGACGTCGTGGTCACCGTGGGCTTTTGCGTGTGCCTTTTGGGTTGGACCGCGCGGGCGGTGCGTTTGGCGCGGCCAAAAACAGGTCTACCGCAACTGAAGCAGGCGGTGGTCGGGCTGATCGCCGGCATTGCCTTGCTCGACGCGATGGGGGCGGCGTTGATGGCGGAGCCCATGTGGGCGGTTGCCTGTGGCGTGCTGTTTGTGATCTGCCTTTTGACGCAACGCACGGTGTCCGGGACCTGACCTTGAGCCGGCGATGCTTGGGCATCGAGCGCGCGCCAAGGGGCGAAAAGGGAAGCGCGCACGTTGGCTGAATGCGCCTGAGTTCTCTTTGTTCGCGTGCATGTTAGAGTGCGGCAGCTATGATACTTTCCGACCGAGATTTGAAGGCTCGCATCGCGCAGGGGGACATCGTGATCGAGCCGTTGGACGATCCGGAGCTCCAGATCCAGCCGGCCAGCATCGACCTGCGTTTGGGCAATGTGTTCATGGTGTATCGGCTGCCCCACGTGGCGTGCATCGACTCCCGCGACCCACAGTCGGTGAGCGGGTACACAGAGCAGATTGTGATTGAGGACGGGTCAGGGTTCATTCTGCAGCCGGGCGAGTTCGCGCTGGGCAGTACCCTGGAACGCATCGCGGTCCCTGCCGATTTGGTAGCTCGGGTGGAAGGACGCAGCAGCATTGGCCGCATCGCGGTGGTGGTCCACGCCACGGCGGGTTTCATCGATCCGGGCTTCGAGGGCGAAATTACCCTAGAGCTCGCGAACCTGGGGCGCTGTGCAGTGAAGCTGTATCCTGGAATGCGGATCAGCCAGGTAGTTTTTCACACCATGACTTCCCCGGCCGAGCGCCCTTATGGACCTGCGCGCGGAAGCAAATATCAGGGCCAAAGCGGGCCTGTTGCCAGTCGCTTGGCCGTCGATCGAGCGCTCAAAGATAAGTAAGTGCGCGCTGAGGTAGGTGTCCAGACGAGAACAACGTCGTGACGAACGAGCCCACAATGCATAGACTCATGGACCGTGCAAGGGCAGGTAACCGTACTCGTCGTCTCCGTGGATGCTGACCCCACTGGCCTCAACAATGAACTCACACAGCTGGGTGTGACGGTGCTCAGTAGCGCTCTGCATGATTGCGAAGAGCTCATCGAAGACAAAAAACCCGATCTAGTGGTTTTGCTCGGCGCTCGGGGGGCCATGGAACTCGCGAGCCTCATCGAGGGCAGCGATGCGCCTTCGCCGCCACGCATGGTGATCGCGGCTGACCGTCGTGAGCTGGCCAAGATGATCGGCCTGAATCGCGACGTCGTGGTGTCGCTTTTCGCAACTGAGAGTGGCGAGCAGGTCTTGGGCCAACGCATTGAATCCTTGGCACGGCGCGCCGCGCGGCGCCGCACGGCGAGCATTCCTCCGATTTCCCTCAAGGGCACTACGCTAGGCCTTCCGAGTGCTAGTCGCGCCGCAAGCAAATTCTCCGCTGGCGAGGCGCTGGGCAAGATCAACCTGAAAGCCGCGACCGTGCCACGGCCCATGGCCGCGAGCATCGATGAGGCCCCGCCGCCGCCCGCTCTGCTCGTCTCCGAGCAGCGCGAACCTGTGATGGCAAAACTCACGAGCCATCATGGGAGCCGCCCGCGCGAGCCGGAGCGCCCAAAACCCCCGACGAAGACAGCGCCAGGCTTGTTGCCGCCAGCAGCAGATGTGGTGACCACCGTGCCCGTTGCGGCGCGCGTTCAGGCTGCTGCAGCGGCCCCTGTGGACGACGATTTGCTTTCGCTCCGTCCTTCAGAGTTTCCGGACGCTGACATTGAGTCGATCCCCTCCTTGGCCCCCGACGAGCTGGTGAGTCCTCCCACGCTGCCTCCGGACGCCAAGCTTGACTCGGAGCCACTAGAGCCCGGCCCGCGGGAAGCGCAGCCCGTCCGAGAAGCGCCGCCTATCCGCGTTGCTATGGCCGTAGAAGAGCCCAGTCCCGGAACGGATCCTCCGCTCAGTGATTTCGATGTCTCGGGCGCTGAAGCTGCCCTGGACAATCTAGAGAACCTGCTCGTGAGCGCGTCCAAGCCGGCCGTGTTAGCGGATGCTGAGCGTCCCGCGTCGCAAGAACAGCCGCCCAAAACTGAAAGCCTCGGCCAAGTGGAGCCTGTGCAGGAGTTGGCTCTGCCCTTCGACGATTTGGACCTTGCCGAACCCCAGCAGCGGGCAGCGGTTGCAGCTCCTGGTGAGGTTGCCCTCGACCAGGAAGGCGAGGCAGAGGAACAGTTCTTCTCGTCGGCGCCGGCGCCGCCCAGCGTGGAGACGTCGGCTGCACGGGCCGCTCATCCGAGTGCTGGCCGTGGGCGAAGCGTGGGTGTTTGGGTGCCGATCGTGCTCGTGGCCGCCGCAGTGGCTGGAGCTTGGTATGTCCACCGCTCCCAAGTGAGCGTCGCAAAAGAGGATAAGCCGGGCGTGGCGGCGGTCGCACCCAGTCCGGCAGCCTCAGGGCCTGCGGTCTTGTCATCAGGCAACGCGGACCAAGTGGATGCAGCGCGCCTTGCAGCAGAGGAGGCCCGTGCAGCTCAACAGGGCCCTGCGGCTGACGGGAGCGCCGTCGCAGCACCCGCGGACACGGTGAGCCCCACCGCGGCTCGTGATGCGGCTCCGGCCGCTTCCCTGGCAGAGGCAGATGGGGCCGCAACGGGTCAGCCTGCGTCCACTCAGCCGCCCGCAGGCGCACCTTTGGCAGCGGGTGCTGAAGCAGCCGCGGCGGCCGGAGCGAGCGCTGGGCTTGCGGCGGAAGCCGAGCCATTTGTCGTCACGGACACGCGCCGCCCGAGCTGCGCGGCCGTTTTGGGTGAAGACGTCCCCAAACCTGGACGGGACATCGTTCATGAAGCGTCCACCCTGTGGGCCGAAGCGCGCAAGATGATCGTCGCGGGCCGTTTGGACGACGCTCACAAAAAGATGTGCCAAGCGGTATCGCTCAATCCACAGAGCGCGGCCGTAGAAGGCTTGGCGGGTTTTTACTTGGATCAATTTTCATTGGATGAAGCCGAGCAGTGGATCAAAAAAGCCGAGGCAATTCGGCCCGGACAACGCGAGACGCAACTGCTCTTGGGTGACATTCAAGGCCTGCGGGGTAACGTAGTCGCCGCGCGCGCTACCTGGCTCAATGCGCTCAAGATCCCTGAATCCAAGGCCAGCCAGATCCGCGCCATGTCGCGTGACTATTCGACGGCAGCGGGCCGCAAGCTAGTGACGGGCGATCTGGTCAAGGCGGAGCTGTGGTACCGCCGCGCCGTCGTGCTCGATGAGCAGAACCTGGCCGCGCTCATGGGGCTGGCCAATACGTTCATGCGGAAGAACAAACCGCGCCATGCGCTTTCCTTCGCGTACAAGGTGCTCAGCATCAGCGAGCTCATTCCTGAGATGCAGGTCCTGGTGGGCAACGTCGCGGCCCAAGCGGGTGACAAGGCTGAGGCGCGTCGTCACTACGAGAAGGCCCTCACCATCCGGTCGGACTTTTTCCCCGCCAAACGCGGGCTGGGCGAGCTTGAGTAGTGCGACCACAACGACAGGCCAATAGTAGGATGGAAGACTACGACGAGAGAGAAGATCGTGACACGAGCCCGTTCGACATCCCGCTCGATGGCATTGCGGACATCGTGGATCTGATGGTCGTTGTTGCCCAGGCCGATGGTCGTATTGACCACATCGAGGGCGAAGCGTTGGCCCGACTCATCAATACGATGAATCGCACGGTGCTCGACCGCAAGATCACCCAGAGCATCGTCGAACAGAGTCTGCAAAGGCTACGTCGGGATGGCGCACGCAAGACGCTCGAGCGTGTGGGTATCACACTTGGCTATCTAGGAAAGCTCAAGGACGCGCTCGGCATGGCCCACGACGTGGCGACGAGCGGGAAGAGCATCTCCATGCTCGAGTGGACGAGCCTGGTCGTGGCCGGACGTGCGGGCGATTTGGCGCCCGAGGAGATCCGCCGCATCATCGGCGAGTGCCCCGAATGAGGCTGAGTGGTGGCGTCAGTGGCGCAAGATGACGTGAAAGCCGCGGTCCGTTTCCACGACATAACTCAGCTCATTGTGGTCTAGGCTGAAGGCTGCATGGGCAAAAGCTGGTGTGACCTCGTCTGCGTGAATGCTGCCCAGTTCGCCGTGGCTCACCTTTCCCGCATCAGAGAATTGATTGACCACCTCGTTCCACTCCGCGCCTCCCTGTAGCGCTTCGAGCGCCGCGAGCGCGTACAAGCACGCGGCCGCCCGGGTGCGGGTGGCGCCCTCGGGGCGATCCAGCTCGACATGCCGCACCAGAATGTGGGCCACGTCGATGCTCGACGGAGGGTCCTTGGGTAGTAAAATGGGAGCGCTCGCCCGTGCCAAGCACTGGCCCTCGGGAGAATCCGAAGCGTAGTCGGGCTCCGCCTCCACGCTGTCTGCGGCTTTCTTGGGTTGGCAACCAAGCGCAAGCAAGCCATGCGCCACGAGCCAGACGAGTGGGTGCAATGTGCGTCGCATGGGCCAGCGTACACACAGTCTCGCCGGATACCCAAGCCCGATCTCAACCAGGAGCTGGCGACGCTCGTTTGCCCCGAGCGTAGTCGTGCAGAAAGACCGCCACCCAGGCGAGGGGAGCGTTCCAGTTGATGGCCACTTCATTCACGCTCCAGGCTTCAATATGATCGACGAAGCATTTTTGGGGGGGAAGCGAGCGACTCAAACCCGACCGTTTGGTCTGTGGATCTTGCAGACTTGAGTTGGGGCCACCCGATACGGCGCCCGGAGGGGGCTGGGGAAAAGCGCCGTTCAGGGAATGCGCCCAGAAACGATGGTGAGGATGTTCCAGAGCAACCGTGCCGTATCCGGTGAGGTAGCTCTGGAGGAGGGGGTTTTTCCCAAGCAAGTAGTCCATGCCCTCGAGCACACCGTCCGCGTAGCGACGCTGCTCGGTAAAATCATGAGCAAGGCTGAGCACCAGCATGTTGCCGAGCACAAATGAATTGGAACCCCAGGGGTACTTCTTGCGCGGACCAAGGCTCAAGGGCAGTCGGTAGCCCTCGTGTTCGATGGCGGACAAAGCTTGGTCACCCGCCTTGACGATGCCATCTCTGAGCCGGTCGCGCTCGGAGCGATCGATGGTGCTGGGTACCATGCTCAGGCTGACCCAGCCGAGCGCGGCCGTCATTTGCCAGGACATGGAAGCTGTTACGCCCTCACCGTCCACCCCCCGTGGTGTCTTGAGTGTGAGCGGAAACTGAGCAAAATGTGGGCTCGAGTTCAGACGCTGCCAATAGTTTGCGTCGCCTGTCGTGATGAAAAGCTCAGCGGCGGCCCAAAAGAACTCATCCTCGACGTAGGTGTCGTCGTAGGGTCCGCCGCCTATCTTGTCGAGCTCGGGGGCATACTTGTCCGGGTGGCGCAGCGCTGCAGCAAAGGCGGTGGTTGCCCCCAAAAGGCATCGAGCTGAAAACGCCGGGTCGTGCTCCGCAAAGAGGCGCGCCGCCTGCGCGGCGACGGCGGCCATGTTGAGCGTGGCGGCCGTGCTGGGTGGGTGCAGGGCACGATTTTCAGTGTGGGGCGCAGGCTCGATGCCAAGCATGGTCCAGGCGTTGTCGTGCACCTTATGGTGCACCATGCCCTCCAGGGCCATGCCGCTCGGGACCTGCATCTTGAGCAAGAACTCGACTTCGTAGCGCGCTTCATCCAGGAGATCAGGGACACCATTGCCGCTCTCGGGGATGTTGAGGGTAGAGTCGCCCCATTGTGCGCTGGAGCGTGACACAAACTTCAGTCGCTCATAGAGGGACAACAGTGTCCAGGCGCTGATGCCACCGTTGACCACGTACTTGCCGTGATCCCCCGCATCGTACCAGCCGCCGCTCACGTCCAGGGCGTAGGAGCACTGGTCGGTGAGCCAACAGCTCACGTGCCGGTCGCTCAAATGACCCGCGGGCCGCGAATAGACTTGGGGCACGAAGGGCTCAGTGATGTCCATGCCGCTGCGGTTATGGTAAAAGTACTTGATCGCATCGACGGGCAGTTGGTCGTAGAGATCATCCCGCAGGTCGAAGGAAAAGCTGGAGGTGGACGCGGTGCGCAGCACGACCTGCGTTTGTGGCTTCCGGTACGCGGAGAAGTCGACCCAATGGACTGGGTCGCCCGAGGCCTCATCCAAACCGCGGGGGATAGATTGTCCGGTCCATAAGATCTGTTGGTCGCGCGCCAATTGCACAGTGAGCGGCTGTGTTGCATCCGAGCGTACAATCGCCCATTTGGGGCCGTGGGGCAGGTAGCCCAGTTGATTGACGCGGATCCCGGGGGCGCGTGCCTCGGCCCAGCGCACCCCGTGCGACCCCACGCAGCCCACATGTGCGCCCATGAAGAGCGCCAAGACGACACCAGTGCCCCGTGCGGCTCGATGCATGGGCGCGGTCATAGAACACAGCGGGGCGGCCGTCTTGCGGCGCCCCAGAGCGCGTGAGTCGTTTGGTGGAGAGTCGGATGTTTTTGGGGGAAATGAGAGACCCGAGTGAGCACTGACGCGTTCACCTGCAAGCGCGCACTGGGCTCTCGGACGGGACGCAGTTTGGGTCCGTGCACTCGAGCTGGGCCTGACAGAAGGGCCCGAGGCGTCATGCATCGGAAACGTGGTCGTCACATCGACGGACGTAATCAAATCGTGTAACATCCAATGGGGCGTTGCTCTGCGCCAGCGGTGCATACGTCCACGATCAGAAGGAGTAGGCACGCGTGCACGAGCAAGCATTCTTGTTGGCGAGTGATGTTCACGGGTTCTTTCAAGAGTTGATCAGCCAGACTTTGGAAGGGCGTAGGGATCGCCCCATTCCGGTGGTCGAAAGCTACTTGGTTGGGCTGCTTGAGGACTCTGCTCAAGGCAAAAGTAGCGATGCGATGTCTTCGGTCTTGCGCGGGCCCCTGTCAGTACAACTCAGCCAAGCCCTTCACGCGCCGGCGCACGAGCGGTTCGAGCGCTTGGTGCGCCTGGGGGACGGGATTTTGCTGCTCGGGGGGCTATTCGAACCCCACGTCCAGGCCAGTGGCATGGATGAACGCTACGTGTCGCTGCTGGGCGCGCGCGCCTATTCTGCCGCCGCGGGCTTGATGAGCGTGGACAGCCTACCAGGCGCTGAACAACCCCTCGACGTGCTGGGTCGCTTGGCGGCGGAGTTTGGGCGGCTCATGGCGCTTTTGCGCGACGTGGCTGATACGCTCCTGGCTCGGTCAGCCAAGACGGCCAATGATTGGTCGCGGCTGCTGGAAAAATGGCTATCTCGTCGCTCTGAGCACTTGGAGCGTCTACTCATTGCGCAGGGCATCACGCTCCAGCAACGAGGTGGCTTGTTGGTGTGAGGCCTGCGCTCAGCCGCCGCTGCGCGGCTCCAGCCACGCAACGAAGTCGCGCGCGTGGCGCTCCAGCGCCGCTTCGAGCGCGGGATCGAGGACCTCTCCGGTCTCGGAAAACTTCTTGTCTGCGGCGCCGATGAGGAGCTCGGGACAGGGGTAAATCTCGGACAACATGCCGAGCAGGACTTGCTTGAGCTGCGCTTGGGCGCGCGCCGTGCCGGCCTGGCCGGGTGATGCCCCCAGCATCGTCACGGGTTTGCGAGCAAACACTGACTTGTATCCAGGACGTGACGCCCAATCGAGGGCATTCTTGAGTCCGCCGGGGATCCCGTAGTTGTACTCGGGGGTGACGATGACCACCCCGTCCGCGTCTTTGACACCGGCCTTGAGTGCGGCGACGACTTCGGGCACGGGGTTGATGTCGTCGCTGTAGAGTGGCAGCTCGGCGATCTCCAAACGGTGAAGTTGAACATGGCTGGGCAAGTGCCTGGCCCAGGCGGTCAGGGCGCGTTGGTTCAAGGAAGCCTTACGCAGGCTGCCACAGATGGCCGCAAGAGTGAGAGGTCGCATGGGGATCAAATTTTTCGTCGAATCATCGTCCCGCCAGACGTGGAAGGACGCGGGTAGGGTGACCTTCATCCTTGACCCTGGCAAGGACTCTCCCAGAGCCTGATTGTCGGCCCTAGGTCCCGCGTTGGTCGCGTGAACTTGCAGTGGTCAGACTTTGCTGCGGAACAACAAACAGGTGCCACCCGGGTGAATGGGGCCAGGAACACTGCTGCAGGCCCCGCAGCCCTCGTCCGTTTGCGCAACGAAGTAGGTGCAGTCGATGCACAGCTTTTCCGGGCTGGGGCTGGGCTCGAGGTAGACGAGCTGCGTGCGCAAGCGCTGATCTTGCGCTGAGACACCCGCTTTGGGCAGACACGACTTGGGGGCCTGTTTACCACAAGCCCACATGCCCAAGCCTAGACTTGCCATCACCAAAAACCGCCTGCGACAAGGACCAGCGTTTTCGTGAGACATGAGTTAACGGCTTCCGAAGGGCTTGGCAGGGAGATGGGTCAAGAAGGCAAACAGGGCCTTGCGCTCCGTCGCGTCCATATTGGCCAGGACCTGAATGGGCATGAACGGGTCCACCTTTTTCCCGTCCTTGCGGATCCCTTGATCAGCCAGGCGCTCAAACTCCTCGTACGTCCAACCTTGTAGACCCGAGGCATCGGGAGTGATGTTGGCAGGGATGGGAATTTCCGGAGGTGCGCCAGGGATGGCCCCACCACCGAAGGTATCGCCGTGGCACCCCATGCAGAGCTTGCCGATGTGTCGGCCATAGTCTGCGGTGGGCATGGGGGGCGGAGCCTTTTCGATATGCTCGTGATTGATGCGGTGCGCGATCACCAAGTGGATCTTGTCTTGCTGGTCCAAGATCTTGGCCAGTGTTCCCACCTTCCTTGGGCCGTGGGGCTTGTTGCTGCTGGGGAGGCTGCGCAAGTAGGCGATGATGGCCAGGATGTCCGCTTCAGGCAGCCAGTTGATCTCATGGGAGGACATGAACAGCACGCTCTTGCCGTCCTTTTTGAGGCCGTGTTCCACCAGCCGTAGCAGCTCACCGTCGCTGTACACCGCGCCCAGCGCCCCGCTGGTGATGTTGGGGCCCGACAAGAGCCCCAGCGGGCCCATGTCCAGCAATTTACCTCCACTGAGGCCTTCACCGTGGCAGTCGCTGAGCGCGCAGCCGCCGAGGGAGTGAGCCAAGTGGTCACCGCGCGCGATGGTCTCAGGCGTGCTGGGGGCCTGTACGTTCTTGACGGGTACGTCGTACACGCGGTCCATGGCCGCATCGAAGGCGGAGGTTTGCTGGTAGACGAACCCGCCGAGCCCCACTGCCGCCACGAAGGTGATTCCCAAGATGGACCACAGCGTCTTTTTTACCCACGGTTTCATGTGGTGTGTCGAGTAACACAGATACCGTTAGCGATTCCAGAGTAAATTTACGCTCGCGCGCCTCGGGTGAGGCGGGCTCAGTCGTGCACGACGACCATGGATCCGAGACGTTCCGTCGACGACCAGTTGCCGTGAAACCCCTCCGGGAGCGCGGGATCGGCATGGAAAAAGACCCACTTGGCGTCGAGCGGAGCCAGGTTGATGCAACCATGGCTCATCTGGATGCCGTAGTTGCGGTGCCAAAACGCGCCGTGGGTCGCGTAGGACTTGTGGAAATACATGATGTAGGGGACGTCTTCGATGCTGTAGGGCAAATCGCCCGCGGCAGTGCCGTCCCCGTCCATGGTCGAGGCCAGGTGCTTCTCGCGCACGCGCCACATGCCACGTGGCGTACTGTGGTCCTGATCCTTCACCTTGGACTCCTTACCGCTCGAGATGAGCGTGGCGTAGATGGGGCGGTCCCCCTCAAAAACGACCAAGGTTTGCTCACTGATGTCCACGTCGATCCAACGCTCCGCTTCTCCTACTTCAGCGGGACGCTTGCCTGGCGTGGTCATGCGCACAAACCGATCGCGGATCCAGCTGCCGTCCGCCATCTGGAAGTACTCGGTGTCGCCGATTTTGCGATAGCGATAGCGCAATGGCACCATTTCCAGGCGCTTTTTGTCGCCTTTGGGGGTCACCTTGTTGGTGCTCAGGTCGATGTCATAGCTCGGGGCCGATTTGTTGACGCCCACCACCCAACCGACGGGCAGTTGGATGTCCTTGCCGTCGATGTCCACGCCATGGAAGTCCGAGCCATCGGTGGCCCAAAAACGGTCGGCGGGGGTAATGAGGCCTTTGGTAGTTTTGTACCACGTGCGTCCGTCCCACTTGAAGGTCTTGTCGACGGCGACATAAAACCCCTTCATCATGCGCGCTGCCAGGATGTCGTCCGAGTCCGAACGCAGCTCATCCAGGGTCACTTGATGGAGATCGTCTTCACGCTCCCACAGCGGCTTTTTGCTGTCCGTGCCGGGCGCGCCCCCCAGTGACAGCCCCGCTTTCTCCATCTGTTTGCGATCCTCCTCCTGCGCCTTCTTCTTCTTTTCAGCCTGGTCCTTGGCGCCGGGCAAGTACGGCTCGTACTTGTACGTCTGCTCCCGCGACGGGATCGATTTGTACAGCGGGGTTCCGTTGTGCGCGTTGCGCACGTAGAGATAGGGGAGGATCTGCTCGGTATTGGGCTGATTGGGGCGAAACTTCACGTCCTTGTCGTTCTGATTCGTCGTGCCGACATGAGAGCAAATGTACCCGCCTGAGGCGACCTGGTAAAAGCCGCGTGGACAATCGGGACCGTCGGTCTTGCCCTCGAGGATGGGCACCTGGCCACCGCGCTTGACGTAGCCGAGCTTCTCGTTCTTGTTCGGGCTCGGGTTCTTGTAGATCGCTGCTGAGGCACGGGTGACCCACAACCAGGGTCCAGGATGCGACGTCGTGCCGGGTCGTTTGTCTGCGCTGGGGGGGCCTGCTAACTCTTCTTGTCCTGCGTCGCGCGCCGCTTCTTCGCCGGTTTCACCAGCCTTGGCGGCCGCCACAGTGCTAGGGTCCAAGGCGTCTTTGGACGCAGGTGGGCTTTTCGCTGGTGCAGGTTGAGCCACCTGGAGTTTTTGCGGAGGGTCCGTCTTGCCTGCTCCGAACCAGTCACACCCAAAAAGGGTCAGGGACGCGGCTACGACGAAGGGCACCGGTGAAAGGAAGCGGGGCGGACGCCGGGACAAGAAGCAGATCATGCGGAGTTGGGTCGTTCGGTACTATCACTCTGACGATTTGTCGAATGTTCGAGGCCGTGCGGGGTGCTGCGCTGTTGTAACGCGTAGGGACGTGGCATGCTTCCCGCGTCGGTGAAATTTCATGCTTTCTCTGAGTGAGAATTCGAAAAAACGCTTGTTTTTGCAGATGCTGGCTGCCTCTTTGGTGATGCATGTTGCCTTCACGCTCTCGCCCGCCCTGCTCGCGTTGATCGGCTTGTTGCCCGCATTGCGCCCAAGTGACGATGCAGCGCTCATCGAGATAGAACTCACCGCCATCCCCGTGGCAGCTCCCGCGCCCCAGCCCGAGCGCCCCAAGCAAGCGCAGCCTGAGCCGGCTCAGCCTCCCGGGGCCAGTGCTCCCGAACCGCCCACGCAAAGTCCAGCTGAGCCCGCGCTCGCGCCCACGCCCCGAGCAAAACCGCAACCCGCACCTGCGCCAGAGCCAGTCGAAGCGGCGACCGACGAACTTTATGCGGACCCGATGGCCTTGGCAGGAAAGGTGGCGCGCGTGGCTGACTCCAACGCCAACGTGCGTCTGTTTATTTTTGCCGACGTGATCCGAAATCACCCACTTGGACCGCGGGTGGGCGCGTTGCTCAAGCGTACGCCCCAGTGGAACGATTTTTTTGGCACCACCGACATTGATCCCATCCGTGACGTGGACCGCGTGCTCATCGCAGGCCCCCAGCTGCGCAATTCATCCCAGGTCGTGGCGGTGGTGCAGCATCACCTGACCGAGCCGGTCATTGACGCGGCGTTCGAGCAACTGGTGCAGAGAAAAGGTGAGTGGATTGATAGAAAGGCGCGACTGGCGCGCGCACACGCCGACCGCGCCCAGCGCGTCTTTTCGGCGCCTAATTCGGCCGTGGTCGTGGTCGCCCCGCCCCAGATGGAAGCGCAGTTGCGCAGTTTGGGCGAGCAGGTGCGGTTTCCAGCAACTGCCGGTGACATCGCGCTCACCGCGTATGTGGTGACGCCTCATCGCGTGACGCGGGGTACCGGGCTAGAACTCCCCAAGTCCATCAAGTGGGTGCGCTTGGATGTGCGGCCCACGGCCGATGGTGGTGGTGTGCTCAAGATCTTGGCTCAGGATGAAGACGCCGAGCAGGCAAGGACGAACGCGGAGTTTCTGCAGATGCTCATCGATCAAGTGGCGAGCATCGATTTGCACCGAGGTGGAGGGTTGGGGGCGTTTGCCTCCATGCTCCTAGGGTCGTCCAAGGTGCGCATGCTGCAAGAGGCGCGGTTTGTCGCGAAGAAAAAGCAAATTGAGGGCACCATCGTGGCCACGCGCGCGCAATTGATGAACCTGGCCGATTTGCTCGACGCCTTCTTGCCTGCGCCCGTGGACAGTGCGCGCAGTGGCACGGGTGGAGCAAGTGTCCAAGCGCCCGAGGTCACCCCCGATCCTGCCACGCAGCCTAGCACCGTGCAGTCGAGCACCACGCAGCCCAGTACTGCGCCCTCGCCTCTCGACCCAGCCGCGCCCAAAAAAGAGACCCCAGATGCCGAGTCAGCCGACTGAGTCACGCGTGTCCTACCTAACGCCGAAGGGAGCAGGCTGGCAGCTCGCTCGAGGAAGTCTCCTGGTGGGGCTCGTGGCGTGTCAGGCCTCACACTCATCGCAGGGCAGGGCCGGCGTTGCGTCTGCCGCCGAGGTCAGGGCGGGGGCTCAGGCTGAGTCGGCGCAGTGGTTCGCTAACCCCGTGCTTCCCGGCACGCACCCCGACCCCAGCGTGTGTCGGGTAGGTGAGGATTACTACCTGGTCACGAGTTCGTTTGAGTACTTTCCAGGCATCCCCGTCTATCACAGCAAAGATCTGGTGCACTGGCAGCTGCTCAGTCACGTGCTCACACGCCCATCTCAGTTGGATCTCAGCGGGACCAAGAGTTCAGAGGGTATTTTTGCGCCGACCATTCGCTACCACGGCGGGACGTTCTACGTGATCACCACCAACATCGGCGGGGGAGGGAGCTTTTTGGTCACGGCCGACGACCCACGTGGACCCTGGTCCGAACCGATTTGGATCCGTGAATCAGGGTTCACGATGGACCCGTCCCTGTTCTTCGAGCCAGATGGGCGCGCCTACTACACGCGGCACGACGGCGGACGCCGTGGCAGCATCGTGCAGGCCGAAATCGACGTGAAGACGGGTCGCTTGCTCAGCGATCCGCAGCGCATTTGGGCGGGGACGGGCGGCATTTGGCCGGAAGGGCCCCACCTCTACCAGCACGAACGTAGCTATTATTTGCTGATCTCGGAGGGGGGGACCAGCTTTGAACACTCAGTGACCGTGGCGCGGGCCGATTCGCCCTGGGGCACCTTCGAGGCAGCCCCGACCAATCCACTGCTCACTCATCGCGCGCTCCCGGACCATCCCGTCCAAGCGACAGGGCACGCGGACTTGGTGGACACGCCCGACGGACAATGGTTTGCGGTGCTCTTGGGCATCCGTCCGTCCAGCGGGCGGCACCATCACTTGGGGCGTGAAACATTCTTGGCCCCGGTGAGTTGGGAGCAAGGCTGGCCAGTGATCAATCACGGACAGCCCATCGAACTCAAAATGTCGCGCCAAGGCTTACCCGCTTCGGCGCCCTTTTCTGCGCCCGAAGCACGGGACGAATTTGACGGCCAGACCTTGGGTCAACATTGGATGTTTGTGCGCAACCCGGTCCCGCAGAACTACTCCACCCAGGCCCGACCGGGACATTTGCGCTTGCAGAGCAGCAGCGTATCTCTGGACGACGGCGGGTCGCCCAGCCTGGTGGTACAACCGCAGAGTTCGTTTGAACTCGAGATGTCCACGCAGCTCGACTTCACACCGCAAGCTGGGCAACGGGCGGGGCTGGTGATTCGGGGCAACGAGCGCAACCACTACCAGCTGCTCGTGGAAGCCGGGCGCACTGGACGCGTGGGCGAAATCTCCGTGGTGCTCGAGACGACGCGGTTTGGTGTCAAAAAAGCGCTCAAACGCGTGCATTTGCAGACGCGCAGCGTGGTGCTGCGGATCGTAGGTGGGCGGGAGGAGTACGAGTTCTACGCAGAATTGCCCGGGGGAAAGCGACACCTCTTGGGGCAGGCGACGACAGCCAGCAGCTTCGCGTATGAAGAAACGCAGTCCTTCACCGGGGCGTTCCTGGGGTTGTATGCCCACCACGATGCGGGGAGCCGCCCGGCGGTGGTGGACATTCCCTGGTTTGAACTGCGCGAGTTGTGAGCTCTTGATGGGTGCCAGTCAGGCTTGTGTTGACGCCTGGGTGAGCTGCGCTTGCACTGATTCGAAGAATTGGCGCGCCTGTTCGAGTGACACCTGGGACAGCACGAAGCCCGCGTGCTGTCCACGCACGAGCAGTTGGGGACTTCCGGACCACGACGAGGGGCGCCGGCCAGAACCCACCCAGAAATCGGCGGCGACACCGACGCACAAGCACAAGGCCGCGGCGATCAGCAGGGAGGGAGCACCCACGCCGAGCCCGGTGCCGAGCGTCCAAGCTCCCAGGGCAGTGCCCAGTCCGAGCGCGGCGAGACCGGCATAAAATGCCGGGGGTTCGCCCTGTTCCTCCAGCGCCAACTCACCGAGTTGCTGCATCACGAAGACGTGCTCGGCGTGCGCCACGGTCCTGCCCAAGACGCTGGTCTTGACCTGCAACTGGAGTAGGCCGCTCTCTGCACGGAGCTCGGCGTGCCGCCGGACATTGAGGCCGTAGCGCAAGAAGAGCGCACCGAGTCCACGCAGCGCGAGCACCAGCGTGACGGCCTCCAGCAGGCGGAGGACTGTCCGCGCTGGAAGCCGTCTGACTTCGCCGGTGAGGCGCAGCGTGGGTTCGCCGGGTGGTCGATCGCTGGCGAGCTCGATCACTCGCGCACCTTCGGGTCAAGATTGTGCACAGTCGGGTGGCCTCGAGCGCAGGGTCAGTTCGCGATCCCCAGAACCGGGCTGGGCGACACTTGGAGCTGCGGTTGACCGAGTGGGACCTGCGGTTGACTCAAGGGGACCTGCGGTTGACTCAAGGGGACCGGCGGTTGGCTCTGATGAATCGAGTCGAGGATGGGCCCTGGCACCTCGGGCGAGTGATCGGACAAGGCGCGGTTCTTACTGTCCACGCGCACCACCGTGGGAACATGCGCGCGCGCTTCCTCTTGTGACATCATGGCGAACGTAGCCAAAATCACCAGATCGCCAGGATGGGTCAGGTGGGCTGCGGCGCCATTGATGCAAATACAGCCGCTGCCCCGCGGGCCGGAGAGCGCGTACGTGCTCAGCCGCGAGCCGTTGGTGCAGTTCCACACGTGCACTTCTTCATGGGGGAGGATCCCGGCGGCATCGAGCAAGTCTTGATCGATGGTTACACTTCCCTCGTAGTGGAGATCCGCGTGCGTCACTGTGGCGCGATGGATCTTGGCTTTGAACATTCGAATGTGCACTGTGTTTTCCTCCTGCTTTGCATGGCGGCCCGAGCCTGTCTCGGGTCCCCCTGAAAGACGTTGAAGTTCTTGGAAAGATACGCGCTGCGCGCGGTCGAGCAAGCGGCGGAAGCGGTTTTTCAGGCCACAGTCGTTTCGAAAGCACGTCGAACCTTGTTGCCCCGGGTGTTGTCGCTTTCTTGGCCAGATTTGCGTGTTTGCCTTAGTTCTGGATGGGCACTGGGTGCGTCGGCGAGGCGCGCACGGGATTACTCAGTTCGGAGGTAGACCATGAACATGCGGTTGGTAAAGGTTGCGGTGAAGGCTGAGGGGCGTGACGGTGCCCGACGTGAGCAGGCACTCTTGCAGCTCAAAGACGCGCTGCGTCAGCTGTTTGTGTTGCGCCACGCAGGTGTCGCACATGCTGAAATCACCCAAGCGCAAGGTCTCGTGGATGGGTACATGAACTGCTTGTTGGATCTCGGGTTAGTGAGCGACAGCGAGCTTCTGGCGCTGGTTGTCGCTACCCGACGGGGCGTGGACGGCCCGGCTACGGGTACCCTGTCAACGTCGGCGCTGGAATCGGACGTGACGGCCGCGCGCGCCACGGCGTGAGCGCCCGAGGCTCCACGTTCATTTGAGCTGCGGGAGTAACCACGCCAGTTGATCCAGGACGTAGTCCGCGTGGGGGCCATGACTGATGAGCGCGTGCTTGAGCGCGGTCGTTGCTGGGCTCAATTGAGGATGCGTGAGATAGCTGGGAAGCAATGCCACGATGGTTTGAGCCAAACTGGAATTGGCACGCAGCACCGCCAACACTGACTCGACACTGACGTCGCTGCCATCGTTGCGCCAACAGTCGTAGTCGGTAGCGAAGGCCAGGACGGCATAGGGCAGCTCTGCTTCGCGGGCCAATTTGGCTTCGGTCGCGGCGGTCATGCCAATCACGTCTGCTCCCCACGCTTGGTAGAGTCGGCTTTCTGCACGCGTGGAGAATTGAGGCCCCTGGATACAGAGGTAGGTGCCCCTTTCGTGGACATCAAATTCGGTGTCGCTCACTTCTCGAGCTGCTTCAATCGCCTGGAGCAGGGCCCGGTGAAGCTCGGCACACACAGGGTCGGCCAGGCCCACGTGCGCCACCACGCCTTCCTCGAAGTAAGTGCTGGCGCGGCCTTTGGTCCAATCGATGTACTGATCGACTACGACCACATCCCCGGGCACGATGTCCTCACGCATGGACCCCACGGCACTCACGCTCAGGAGCTGCCGCGCGCCCAACATACGTAGCGCACAGATGTTGGCTCGGTAGTTGATCTGATGAGGGGGGATTTGATGGTTTCTGCCGTGGCGGGCCAAGAAGAACAACCGGGTTTCCTCCTGTCCGACGGGATTTTTGGGGTGCTTGAGAACGCCCTCAACGATGGGTGAACTCGGACGGCCGTAAGGAGTGTCCACCTCATGCTCGGCGAGCACCGACAGTTCGTCGATGGAGTAGATGCCACTGCCTCCCACCACGCCCAAGGCCATCATGGCTGGACTTTAGTTGCCAACAGGGCTTCCGCCAATGCCGCCGCACGCAATCGACGGCACTCTTCCGCTCGAAAAATCGACAATAATTGTGTCGTAGCTATTTCGAGGTCGTCGTTGACCAGCACATAGTCAAACATGCCATAGTGCGCAATTTCTTCTCGGGCTGCTGCAAATCGACGCCGCACCGTCTGTTCATCTTCGGACGCGCGACCGCGCAAGCGCTGGAGCAAGATGTCCATGTTGGGGGGCAGGATGAAGACCGAGACCGCGTCGGTCTGTCGACTTTTGATCTGGCGAGCGCCCTGGTGGTCGATGTCGAAGATGATGCCCCGCTGACCTTGGGCGAGCATCAACTCTTTACGGCTAGTTCCGTAGAGGTTGCCGTGTACTTCTGCCCATTCCAAAAACTCGCCTGCGGCGATCAGCTCGATGAACTGACTACGTGAAACGAAGTGGTACTCACGTCCGTCCAATTCGTTGGCGCGAGGCGCGCGCGTCGTGTGCGAGACACTGAAGCGCAGGTCCACGATGGCATCGCGCAGACGCGAGGTGAGGGTGGTCTTTCCTGCACCGGAGGGGGATGAGATGATGAGTGGTAGAGGGTTCATTGTTAGGCGACGTTTTGAACTTGTTCGCGTAGGCGCTCGACCTCGCTTTTCATCTCGACGACCAGCTGGGCGATCTTGGTGTGGGGGGACTTGGCGCCGATGGTGTTGACTTCACGCGCCACCTCTTGGAGCAAAAAATCGAGGCGCCGCCCGACCTCGGTTGGGTCGGTGAGCAGCGCGGAAAATTGGGCAAAATGGCTATCGAGTCGCACCAGCTCTTCAGTGATGTCCGCACGATCAGCGAGCAAGGCCACCTCGTGTTCCAGGCGCTCGCTCGGCAGGCTCGGTGCGTCAACGAGCAATTGGTCGAGCCGTTCCTTGAGCTTCTGGCGACGATGTTCGACCAGATCGCTGGCCCCGTGTCGCACGCC
>Ga0315912_10000989_pt1 | contig 39135 bp, 38 predicted proteins | sample VfabasoilMG_FD_204469 | JGI IMG/M metagenome (GOLD analysis project Ga0315912, IMG submission 204469) | Garden soil microbial communities collected in Santa Monica, California, United States - V. faba soil | ecosystem: Environmental > Terrestrial > Soil > Garden | place: USA: California... | reverse complement strand
AAATCCAGCAGCCGACAATGTTTCGAGCAGGCGCAACGCTGCCTCCCTAAGGGCATTCAGCCTTACCGGGACTCGTATTCCCTTCGGAGTTCACCTGCGAACCCCATGTGTGTAGCCATTGCGGAGAAAAATAAGTATGTCTACGCGGCGGGAAGGTAGCAGAGGGGCAAAGTTAAAAATATACCTCGGAAGCGTAAGTACGATATTGCCTACCTCCGTCTAGGTCCATAGGGTTCTATTCATGCTAGGACCGATAGGCAGGTGGGATGTCTGGATCGGGCGAGGGATCGAGCATGGTCATGAGGTCCATCGGATCGATGTGAAACCGATTTGCGAGAATGACCAGCGCCCTGGTCAGGCACACAGCGAGCGGAGTATTGCCGGGCTGTGGCTGTAGTGAATATAGACTGTATGACAGCACTGTTCACACAACGTCTTGGTAGACGGTCGTGAGGGGTCTTCCCGGAGATTGAGAGCGTCAGTTTCCCCGGTCGCTTTCGATGAGCACGGGACGGGATCCATTCAGCTGCGGGGTCACGTCGGTCAACACCATGGGGGATTGCGGAAATTCCTCAACCACCGGATGGGCGCCCATGTTCGTGAATCCTTTGAAGTAGACCCCTTCTTCCATCGAAAACGACGGAGTCTGTACGTCGCCGATGAGGACGGCCGGCTTGAGGAGCTGTACCTTTCCGCTGGCTGAGACATTTCCCTGGATTTTTCCGCTGGTGATCAACGTGCCGGCGGTGATCGTGCCTCGAATGACGGCATGTTCCCCGACGACAATCGTACCTTTTGTGTGGATTTCACCTTCAAAGCAGCTATCAAGCTGGACGGTGCCTTCGAAGTGGACGATGCCCTTGAAGCGGACGTCCCTTCCGAGAATCGTGAACGCTTCACTGTCGGTATGGTGCTCGGCTCGCTTTTTATTGTCCCACACGGCGGCAGCCTCCCCTTCGTGAAAGGTTTTGTAAAAACAGTTAAGAACAAGCAACAGCCATGCCTTCTACTGATATGGAAAATACGTAGTAGTTTCAGTCATCTCTGAAGCTACCGCCTGGCGATCCCCTACATATTGTCTGTAGGGAAATGGCAACAACCCTACAGTGTCGAAAGGAGTTGCACCGTGCGCGAATGTAAATCGTGGTCACCTCACGGTCCGGAAAAGCGGGAGAGAACCAGGGTGAAGGGGTAGGTTCACAGAGGGTCGAATCTTACCGGGCCGTGGTGATGGCAGGATGCCTGGTGCGGCGGCAATGCCGGACAGAGCCGGCGTCTCCTCACGGCGCGCTCGGCGAGAGCAAAAAGTCGAAATCGGTTTTGGTCAAGACGCCCTGTCCGGAGCCGCGCACTGCGCCGGCCATGACTGCGTCGTACAGTTCGAGCTTCCGTTGTTTGAGCGCGACCATCTTTTCCTCGATGCTGTGCCGCATGAGAATCCGCACGATCGACACCGTCCGCTGCTGCCCGATGCGGTGGGCGCGATCCGAGGCTTGTTTCTCGACCGCCGGATTCCACCAGGGGTCCAAATGAAACACATAGCTCGCTTTGGTGAGGTTGAGTCCCTGGCCTCCCGCCTTGAGGCTCAAGAGAAACACGCTCGGCCGTTCGCCGGTCTGAAAGGCCGACACACGGCCTTTGCGGGCTGCCGCTGCAGTCGAGCCGTCCAGCCGGTGGTACGGCAGATGATGTTTGGCGCAGGCTTCTTCCACAAGATCCAGAAAGCTGGTGAACTGGGAAAACACGAGGGCGCTGTGTCCCTCCTCCAGCAAGACTTGCAACCGCTCTACCAGGAAGCTGAGCTTGGGGGAAGGCTCATCGGTTCGGTTCGTCAGGAGGCGAGGCGACAAACAGACTTGGCGGAGCTTGAGAATAGCCGTCAAGGCAATGAACTGGGCCTGGCCTGACGTCTTGGTGTGGTAGGCTTCCTCGATCGTGGAACGGACCTGAGCCACGGTCTGCTGATAGAGGGCCTTTTGGCGATCGGTCAAATCGAGAAAGACCTCGTGTTCGATTTTCGGCGGCAAATCGTGGAGGATCTCGGCCTTGGTTCTCCGCAAGATGAAGGGCCTGGTCCTGCGAAGCAGTCGTTCCAGCGTGGGGCCATCAGCCCGTTTCAACTTCGGCGTGAACTCGCCGAGCAGCCCCGGTATACAGAGGTCGATCACAGAAAAGTATTCGCCGAGGTGATTTTCAAGCGGGGTGCCGGTCAACGTCAGTTTGAATCGCCCCTTCAGCCGGCGGACGGCTCCTGTCGTGTCCGCGAGAATATTCTTCACTGCCTGCGCCTCGTCGAACACGATGATGTGAAACGCCGTGCGTTCCAAGTATTCGATGTCCCGGCGAACCACCCCATACGTCGTAAGGACCACGTCACCGTCCTTGGCCTCAAGCGTGCGCGCGCTGCCGCTATAGACGTGGACCTTCAAGCCGGGCGCAAATCGGGCCAGTTCTTGCTCCCAATTGAATAGGAGACTCGTCGGGGCGACGACCAGATGAGGCCCTTTCGTGCGGGATGATGCTCCGATACGGCCTTCCCGTACGGCGGCCAGGAGGCAGATCGCCTGGAGTGTCTTGCCCAGTCCCATATCGTCCGCCAGACAGGCGCCGAAGCGATGTTCGTAGAGAAACGCCAGCCAGGCATAGCCGTCTTGTTGATAGGGGCGGAGCGTCGCATGCACACCCTTGGGGAGAGGCCGAGAGGCGATCCGTGTGAATCGCAGCAGGCGGGCGAGCACGGCTTCGTCTTCAGCCGGCAGTGAAACGGTAATGCCCTGTTCGCGCAAGGCCAGCCAGTCGAGGACCTGAAGCCTCGGCACCCGGACGATCTGCGCGGCGTCCCGGTTGGCCGGCGCTGTTCCGGTCAGGTCAAGGATTGCACGTAGCCGCTCTATGGTATGGCTGTCAAGCACCCGCAGTTCGCCCTTGATATTGACCAGCCCTCCCTGGCGGAGCGCCGTCTGCCAGTCGGTTTCATCCATCACGACGCCGTCGCACCGGATCTCCGGGCGGATCTCGAACCAGTCGATCCCGGTCGCTTCCTGTTCGCCGCGGCCCACATGAACCGAACAATCCCAGCGCGAGGACTGAAGCGGCTTGTCTTCATAGAGCAATGTAATTCCGGCGGCGGTGAGCGCTTCCAAGAGAGCCGGCAATTGCTGAAACAGCCGCAACGCGTCGATCATCATCTCGTCGCTGCGCCGCATGCCGCGAAAGATTTCAGGACCGTACAGGCTGAATGGTATGTGGTAGAGCAACGCCTCGCGGGCCTTCTCGACGGGCACCAACTCCCAGCGCCCTGCGCGTATCTGTAGCCGGAGATCCTGCCTGGCATAGTCCGATACATGCTGTGTGAGCCACTGCATCGCCTCGATGCTGACGGCGCGCGACCAACCTTCCAGGGCGATGGTTGCGTTGATGCGCCGATCCCGTTCCTTGGAGTCGCGCACCGTCAGCAGCCGGAAAAACGTGTCATAGAGCACAGCCTTTCGTTTATGTGCGCGCATCGCTCCTGACACGGCGCGGCCTTGTTCCAATGCCCGGATACATCCGAACGATGCGAGACACGGAGCGAACCGGACATCGCCGCGACGGCATTGCGCCTGCAACGTCCAGAAGGCGGATGGCGCGTTGTCGGTGTCGGACGGAGGTCTTAAGATCAGCGCATAGGAAGGCCTGTCATTGGAGGAGAGAGAGGTGGGCCGGTGAACCGGAACTTCCCGCCCCTCCACCGTCAGGATCAGATTGCACAGGATCCGGTCCGCGTGTTTGTGTGCCATCTCGATTTGCGATGATTGGAATTCGTCCGACGAGATGGAGAACTCCATCTCCTGGTCGGTGCTGCGCCGGTACCCATGCCTCTCGTTCGACAACACCGGCTGGGAAGACCATCCGTCGAGATCGTCGTAGGGATTGAAGAGCGGCTGGATCTTCTTGAGTCGATGCCGGAGTGAATGGAAGGAGGACCATCCGGCGTCATCTTTCAGAAGGAGCAGCCGTCCGCCGTTCACATCGGCCACAAAATCCCTGAAGCGAACGATGCGTTCGAGCAGGACATCGTCGGCAAGACAGACTGCGCGGACTACGACCCGATCTCCGATGAGGCCGAGTTCTGTCTTGCTCCGGCATGTGACCGACCGGTCCCAGCGGAGCGGGGTCAAGGCTGTCGCAGTTGCCAGCACGATCGGGTAGGGCTTGTTGTAGTGCCGGAGGTAGTGGAGTAGAGGGTCTTCTCCGAATCCTGAATACCAGGACCCATGGAGGAACGGAACCAGTTCGGACGGGAGCGTGGAGACCCATCCTCCAGACAGCGGCAGGCCGTTCCGGTGGAGGAGGAGCCGCGGGTGCGGCTGCCTGACATCGATGACGATTTCGTAGGCCGGTCCCGTTCTGACGGATGTGTTGAGAGCTGTTTCGATGGCCCCTGTGCCGGCCTGCGCAGTCCGGTCAGACCTGTTGCCGAGCAGCTCGGCCTGGAGCAGCGGCAGTCTGGTGTCTTGCCGGGCCTGCACTTTGAACGTCTCCGGCGAGAGGACATGTTTCGTCGTGAAACAGGCGCACAGCACATGTTTGCAGTGCCAGTCCGGGGTCCAGGCCGGACAATCGCAGGACGCGTCAAGGAACCGCTCATCGAGCGCAAAGAGGACTGAATAGAGACGAGTCCCTTGCACCTGTGCCGTCAGTATCGTGCCATCAGGACTCCACTGATACCGTTGCAGGCGCTGCTGCCGGTAATACTCGTATCCACGGACGACGGACTCCTTAGGCGCCATCATGTACAGGTCATTGGTCGATAGCGCGCGAAAGGCGGCGAGGAGCGCGGGCGAGTGCAAGGAATAATTCAAGGAGGCCTGAGAGTTGTCGCGACCGGGCGTGAGGCCTTTTGCAAGATCAGGCGATGTCTTCTTCGGCATGGCGCAGTGCGATACCGGGGAGAGGGCCTGTTATTTCTTGGGAGAGGACTGTTTCAGCCGTTCCAGTTCGGCATTCTGCTCAGCCAGCTTCTTCTGCATCGCTTTCAGTTCTTCTCTGAAAGCGCGCAGCTCGGCATCGCTTGCAGCCGGCGCCGGCTGATAGGACTGGACTGAGGGCGTTGACGCCGATGGAACCGGCCGTCCGGTTGGAGACAACGCAGGGCGCGGAGGCTCCGGCGGCATGGCCAGCAGTTTGGTCAGCAGCTGATAATCGATGACCAGCGTGCGGTCGGTGGGTCCGCTGAACCAGCTCGATTCATTGTCGGCATCCTGGCGTATCGCGGCTTCCGGAATGAATTTGATTTCGCGATCCCGCAGGCCGTCCGGGTCCGGCAGCGGACGCGGTTCCTTTTTGCTCGTTTCAACCTTGCCGGGCACATGGCGATACTGGGTCAACGTGAGATGAAGCGAGAGGCCGTCTGCGAAGAGGTACCCGGCCGTAACTTCCAGGTTCGGGCCGCCCTTTTTCGACTGGACCGGAACTGCCGGCGTGTGAGACAGGCGGAATCCAATCCGTTGATTCGGCGCCGCTTGCGCCAGCGCGGTGGTGAGGTGCGGTGCCAAGATCTCGATGTCGTCTTCGAAAAAGGTCCGGGCGTCGCTCAGATCGGTGGTGCGGAGTGCTTTGCCGATCAGCAGGAGCATGTCAGTTTTTTCTTTGGTATGCACGCCCCGTAACACGTCTGCCAGAGTCGCGCTATCCAATGTGATGGGATGCGCCGCGCGAAATGACTTATCCGGCACCGTTTCGATAAAGACGGCGCTTCGAGAGTCTTGATGGATGGTCGTGACAGGAATTTGCGGGCTGACACAGGCGGCCAATAGTAAGCCCAGGCATCCCATCAACAGGTGGCGGCCACGGATCGGCATGTGTAACGGCGATGTCAGTACAGAATTCATAGAGATCATCTCTCGCAAAGAAAAATGATGGAGCAGGCCAGTCTAGCAGGAATCGTTGTCAAAACAAAAGGCGGCGGCAGTGATTTTTCCCGATGAGCCAAGGTCCATTCACAGAATTTTCAGTCCTCCTGACCCTCCTCAGTGGTTTCCCGACGCTCTTTCAGGGTTTTCCTGATAGGCGTCCGTCGATCTTTATGAGATGGTTGCCGCGAAAATATGGATAGAATGATTCGTACCCCATTCGATCTGCCGGCTCATTGTGAATTGTTCATCGACATCCGAACACTCCGTCGATGCAACGGGTTGAACTCCCAGACAAAAGGATTGACACTATTATGATGAAGGACTATAAGGTCGTGCGTATAGAAGTATGTAGGTGATTTGGCCGGATCAACCGGACCATATCCGCTCATGTGCTGATAAAGAAAGTAGAAAACAGTAATGCGGGCGCTCTGAGTTCTTCTGCTCGGTGAGTCATGATGGGACAGGCTGGAGAAGGTATTCGCAATCGCTCGATGGAGCCTTTGACTTGTCTGGAAAGGAGGGGATTGGGCTCTAATTGAGCCGTACAGCATCGTCACAACAGCCGGGGCCGATTCAAGGTCGAGCTCAGACTGGCACCATGTTGGCACAATTTCATAGGCCGTACGCATCGACTGGAAGTTCGCCACTCACAGCAACCGAAAGGAGTGATGCAGATGGAAAAGAAAGAGCCACAGGAAACAGACCGGGTTCAGGACGATGCAGCTGTTCCCGAAGCGATCGGATCCTCCAGAAGAGAGTTTCTCGGCCAGACCGGTCGAGTTGCCGCAGGTGTCGGGGTTGCCGCACTCTTGGGCAATCTCGGTCACTATGCCCTCTCCTACGCCGCAGGCGGCCCTCCCATTAAGATCGGCATATTGCACTCCCTCAGCGGCACGATGGCCATCAGCGAAGTCTCGCTGCGTGATGTCGTGTTGATGGCAGTCGAAGAAATCAACAAAGCTGGCGGTGTGATGGGCAGGCAGATCGAACCGGTCGTCGTCGATCCGGCTTCGAACTGGGACCTGTTCGCCGAAAAAGCGAAGCAGCTGCTGCTCCAGGACAAGGTGTCTGTCACATTCGGCTGTTGGACTTCTGTCAGCCGGAAGTCGGTGTTGCCGGTATTCGAAAAGAACAACGGGATGTTGTTCTATCCGGTGCAGTACGAAGGAGAAGAGTGCTCCAAGAACGTGTTCTACACCGGGGCGGCCGTCAATCAACAGGCGCAGCCGGCGGTGGAATACCTGATGAGCCCCGAAGGCGGGAACTACAAGAAGTTCTATCTCCTGGGCACCGACTACGTGTATCCCCGCACGACGAACAAGATCCTCCGCGCCATGCTGTTGGCGAAGGGTGTGCCTGCCGCCAATATCGCGGAAGAATACACACCGTTCCACCATCAGGATTATCAAACGATCTGCGGCAAGGTCAAAAAGTTTGCGGCCGGCGGCGGCGCTGCCGTGATCAGTACGATCAACGGCGACAGTAACGTGCCGTTCTACAAGGAATTCGGCAACCAGGGTCTGCGCGCAGAAGATGCGCCGATTATGGCCTTCAGCGTGGCCGAAGACGAGTTGCGCGGCATGGATACCAGTGCCTTGGTCGGACACTTGGCTGCGTGGAACTACTATCAGAGCGTCGATACGCCGCAGAACAAGAAGTTCGTGGCGAGCTTCAAGGCGTACTGCAAACGCAACAACTTGCCGGACGGTGAAAACCGTGTCACGGACGATCCGATTGAAGCCGCGTATTTCGGCGTGTATGTCTGGAAGCAGGCAGTTGAAAAAGCCGGCTCGATCGAAGTGGACAAGGTCCGCAAGGCAGTGTATGGCCAGAAATTCCTGGCGCCGGGCGGCACGATCATGATGGACGAGCGCAATCAGCACACCCATAAGCCGGTGCTGATCGGAGAAATTCTGAAAGACGGCCAGTTCAAAGTGGTCTGGCGCTCCAAGGGATTGGTCAAGCCGGAACCTTGGAGCGAATTCACCAACCCCGAAAAGGGTTGCGACTGGATCGATCACCAGGGGACCTATACGAAGTAGCATGTAGAGACGTGTAGGTGGCGTTCCCTCTGACGGGGAATTTCCAGATGATGGCACTGCCGGCAGGAAATAAGCCGGCAGTGCCTTATCGGGATGGTTCAAGCGAAGCGCGTTCAAGTGAGTTGAGGGAACGTAACAATCGATGGAGTTGTAGAAAAGGACCCATGAATAAAGGGTTGTGTGTGCTGGCCATCGCGTGGACGATGGTTGTGCAGTTCGAAATGAATCCAAGTCAAGCATTACTGTTTGCGGCGGACCAAACGCCGGCATCTGCTTCCGACTCTGCTCCCTCTCTTGTCGCCATCTCTCCCCTTGAGCAAGCGCTGCTTGATATCGCCAGTGAGGAGGTCGAGGTGCGGACCGCGGCGGCGGCGGTGCTGATCGAGCAGGGGGACGCGCGCCTGATTCCGAAGCTGGATGCGATCCGGGCGGAGGGGAGCCGGGCGGTGCGGCAGGCGATCAAGCCGGTCGTGGACCTGCTGAAGAACCGGGCGAATCTGACGAGCGACTCGCCGGACTTCCGGCGCTCGGCGGCGGCGGACCTGGGGGCGTCGGGGCGGGCCGAAGCCATTCCCTTTTTGAAACAGGCGGCGGCGACCGAATCGGTGTGGTGGGTGCGGTACACCATGGAGGAAGCCGCGAACTTTCTGGAACTGCGGGCGGCGGACCCGGCCGTGCAGCTGGCGGCCGTGAAGAAGCTGGGCGAACTGCGGAGCAGCAACAGCGTGCCGCTGCTGAAAGAATTGATGGAGGCCGGGCAGCGTCCCGAGGCGCCCGCGCCCCAGCAGACCCTGGCGGCGGCCGCTCGGGCCTCCGTGGAGCAGATCGAGTCGTGGGGCACCTGGGCCAACATCATCGAGACCGTCTTCCGCGGGATCAGCCTGAGCTCCATATTGTTGATCATGTCGTTGGGGCTCGCCATCGTCTTCGGCCTGATGGGCGTCATCAACATGGCCCATGGCGAATTGATGATGATCGGGGCCTACGCCACCTTCGTGACCCAACAGGCCTTCGTGGCGTGGCTGTCGCCCGAGGTGTTCGACTGGTATTTTCCCGTGTCGCTGCCCGTGGCCTTTCTGGCCGCCGCCGGGGCCGGGTGGATCCTGGAAGCCACCGTCATCCGGTTTCTCTATGGGCGGCTGCTGGAAACCCTGCTCGCCACCTGGGGCGTGAGCTTGATCTTGATGCAGGCCGCGCGCGTGTATTTCGGCGACCTGACGGCGGTGATCGCGCCGCAGGCCCTCCGCGGCGGGGCGCAAGTCATGGTGGGCGTCTACCTGCCGTATAACCGGATCTTCATCATCCTGCTGTCCATCGTCTGCGTGGTGGCGATTTATTACCTGTTGTTCCGCTCGACCCTGGGGATGCGCGTCCGGGCCGTCACCCAGAACCGGAACATGAGCGCCTGCCTGGGGATTCCGACCCGCAAAGTGGATGCCTATACCTTTGCCTTCGCCTCCGGGTTGGCCGGGATCGCCGGGTGGGCGCTCACCATGGTGGGCAACGTGGACCCCGGACTGGGCCAGAACTACATCGTCGATTCCTTCATGGTCGTTGTGACCGGGGGCGTGGGCAAACTGGCGGGGACCATCTGGGCCTCCCTGGGGATCGGCGGGATGAACAAACTGATCGAGCCGTTCACCGGCGCCGTGTATGGGAAGGTCTTCATTCTCGTCGGCGTCATCCTCTTCCTGCAATGGCGGCCCTCCGGCCTGTTTGCCGCGAAAGGACGGAACGCCGATGCCTGAGCCCGTCATGCCGAAATCGGACCGCCGGGAAACGCTGGTCGTGGCCCTGGCGGCGGGGATCTTGTTGATCGTGCTGCCCCTGCTCAACCTGCTCCCGGCGGAAGACTCCTGGCTGCATCTGTCGGATTTTCGCTTGAATCAATTCGGCAAGTTTCTGTGCTTTGCCATTCTGGCCCTGGGGCTGGACCTGATCTGGGGGTATTGCGGGGTCTTGAGCCTGGGCCAAGGGGTCTTTTTCGGCTTCGGGGCCTACTGCATGGGGATGTACCTGTCGCTGCAAATCGGATCCGAGAGCGTCTATGGCAGCGAGCTGCCGGACTTCATGGTGTGGACCCAGGTCAAGGAACTGCCGCTGTTCTGGTATCCGTTTAAGAGCTTTGTGGGCGGGTTCCTGGGGGCGATCCTGGTCCCCGTCCTCTTCGCCACGATCTTTGGATTTCTGGCGTTCCGCAGTCGGATCAAGGGCGTGTACTTTGCCATCATCACCCAGGCCCTGGCCTTTGCCGCCTGGCTGGTGTTCAACCGCAACGAGACGCGGCTGGGGGGCACCAACGGCCTCACCGATTTCAAACAAGCCCTGGGGTTTCGCTTGACGGATCCCGCCACCCAGCGGGGCCTCTATATCCTGACCGTGCTGGCCCTGTGCGCCGCCTATCTGCTGTGCCGGTGGATCGTGGCGTCGCGGGCCGGCAAGGTCTTGATCGCCATTCGCGACAGCGAACAGCGGGTGACCTTCTCCGGCTACACGCCGTGGGTCTATAAGCTGTTCGTCTTCGTCGTGGCCGCCGGGCTCGCGGGCTTATCGGGGCTCTTGTATGTGCCCCAGGTGGGGATCATTACCCCGGCGCAGATCGGCGTGCTGCCGTCCTTGGAAGTCGTCATCTGGGTCGCGGTGGGCGGCCGCGGCACCTTGATCGGCGCGGTCCTGGGCGCCGTGGCCGTCAACTATGGCCGGAGCGTGTTGACCAACTATTTCCCCGAAGCCTGGCCGTTCATCCTGGGCGGGCTCTTCGTCGTCGTCGTCACGCTCTTTCCCGACGGGCTGGTCGGGATTCTGCGCAAGCTGTTTGCCCGCAAGGACGAGGCCAGCGCGCCGGGGCCCACGGAAACCGGGCCGGCGGCCCCGAGTCCGACCGCGCCGCGGCCCGGAGGGGCCGTCACATGACCACCGACAACCTGATTTTGAAGTGCGAGAACGTCGTCATGGACTACGACGGCTTCAAGGCCCTCAACAACTGTAACTTCAGCGTGCAGTACAACGAGCTGCGCGTCGTGATCGGGCCGAACGGCGCCGGCAAAACGACCTTGCTCGATGTCATCTGCGGCAAAACCCATCCGACCTCCGGCACGATTCGGTTTGGGAAGAACACCAACCTGGTCGGCAAGAATGCCGAGGATATCACCAAGCTGGGCGTCGGGCGGAAGTTCCAGGCCCCCTCGATCTACGGGAACCTCTCCGTCTGGCAGAACCTGGATCTGTCGTTGAAGCGGGCGAGCAAAGGCGTGTTCCCCACGCTGATGGGCCGGTCCACCCCGGCCGAACGGGAACGGATCGGGGAGACGCTGGAGACCATCGGCTTATCCGCCGACGTGCATACGCGGGCCGGGTCGCTCTCGCATGGCCAGAAACAGTGGCTCGAAATCGGCATGGTGATCCTCCAGGACCCGTCCCTGTTATTGGTGGATGAGCCGGTGGCCGGCATGAGCGATACCGAAACCGAGCAGACCGGGCGGTTGCTCCAATCGCTGGCGGAGAAACATGCGATCGTCGTCATTGAGCACGATATGGACTTTGTCCGGCAGATCGCGCGGATCGTGACCGTGTTGGCCGAAGGCACCGTGATTTGTGAAGGCACGGTCGAGCAGGTGCAGGCCGACAATCATGTGCGGGAAATCTATCTGGGCCGGGCCAAGGTGGCGCATTGAGCGCCCGCCCGGCGAGCGGAGTCTGACCACGACCATGGCCCTCACCCTGGAACTGACCAACGTCAACGCGTACTACGGCGAAAGCCACATTCTCCGGAACGTCTCCTTTACCGTCGAGCCGGGGGAAGTGGTCTGCCTCATGGGGCGCAACGGCGTGGGGAAGACCACCACGCTCAAGACCCTCACGGGCCTCTTGCCCGTGCGCTCCGGCACGATCACCTTTAACGGCCGGGACATCACGCACGAGAAGACGGATCGCCGGGCCAAGAGCGGGCTCGCCTATGTGCCCCAGGGGCGCGAGATCATTCCGCACCTGACGGTGCGGGACAATCTGCTCCTGGGCTATTGGAATCGCCCCGTCATCAGCGGCGATGTCACCGAACAGGACGCCTTCGACGAGGTCTATCACTTGTTCCCTAAGCTCACGCAGATCTTGAATCGGCCCGGCGGGGTCTTAAGCGGCGGCGAGCAGCAGCAGCTCGCGATCGGCCGCGCGATCTTGTCGCGCCCCACGCTGTTGTTGTTGGATGAGCCCACGGAAGGCATTCAGCCCTCGATTGTGGATCAGATCGAGGACGTCATCATCGGCTTTAAGCAGTCGCGGCGGTTTGCGATTCTCTTGGTCGAGCAGGGGCTGCATTTCGCCGCCCGCCTGGCGGAGAAATATGTGGTCATGGCCAAAGGCGCCGTCATGGCCGCCGGCAAAAGCGATCAATTGAACGCCGATATGGTCCGCCAGCACCTCACGGTCTAGCGGCGCAGTAGATCCGGCCGTTGTATAGAACTGAATAGTGAAGACCGTCGCCGGGTTTTCCGTAGTCTGGCAAAGGACGAGCCGCCTCGGCAGTCAATGCAGGGGGCACATGATGCCTACTCCTTCCCTCCTTCCCACGAGCATGTATCAATTGCTTTCTCGGGCTGGATACCTGTTCGGGGCGGCCCACGCCTGTATCAAAGGAGGTGTGTGCGGCGGCTTCGCAGAGTGAGAGAATGATAATAAAGGAAGGTGCTGCTCAGCGTACATGCGGAGCGAAGCATCAATGACAAGGGGGTGGAGCAACATGAATGTGAAAGGCTTCATCATAGAAGACGATCAAGGGCGGGAAGTGATGATGGTGTGCGAGCAACTGCAAGTGGGACCGGTGAAGACGTTTGCGCTCCGAGGATGGCAGCGGCGTCGTTTGGTTCCTCTGCAGTATACGGAACAGGAACTTCACCAAATCATTAAGAGCATTGCGATCACGCTGAACGATCTCTTTATGAGCCTTCCAAGGAGTCGTGAGGAGTCCGGTGACGATGTCTCCAATCAGGTGCGCATTGCAGCGCATATGTTGCGAGAGTGAGGGGTGGGGCGGTTGTGTGATGAATTGAGTAAATCGAAGAAGGCATAAAGTCGCGACCTCATCTCCGGCCCGAGTCGCGCAAGAATGTTGAGTCTGTTCCGTTACTCTTTGTTCGATTGACCCTGGTTGAAATTATCCTCGCCGCACTTTGGTCGGTTGCAGTATGATACGGCTCCGCTTGCCAGAAAGGAGCCCGGTGCTGCAACAACGTATCGAAGAAGTGACCAAAGCCAATCAGAAATTTTATGACGCGTTTGAGGCTCTCGACATTGCCAAGATGGACGAGATCTGGGCGCACCAGGAGTACGTCACCTGCATCCATCCGGGATGGACCCTTCGTTCCGAGTGGCCGAACGTGCGCGACTCCTGGGTGCTCATCTTCAACAACACGTTCTCGATGAAGTTCCAACTCACCGAAGTGATGGTGCAGGTGGCAGGCGACGTGGCCTGGGTCGTGTGCGTCGAAAATATTACCACCCAGCAGTCCGACGAACCACAGCAGGCCAAGGTTCTCGCGACGAATCTCTTTGAACGCATCGGCGACGAATGGCTGCTGATTCATCATCACGGGTCGGCGGTGATGGGGTAAGCGCGCGGGTCTTGTCGCCGACCAGCCTGGCCGTCCTCGCACCCCGCCCGGTGTAGGGACCCCGCTGCGGCCGGCCAGGCAACCTGGTCGGCGCCACCCGCGCTGAAGTGGAGAGGGAAGAAGAGAAGGCGGTGCTCGATCGACGCACAGTGGAGAGAGGAACCGTCCCATCCCATTGTTTTAGGGTGGAGAGGGGGATATAGGGTGTGCTCGATCAATGCGAGCAGATGAAACACCCCCAGGCCCTACCGCGTGGTAAGGGAGGAGGAGAAGAGCTGCTGTGGTTGCGTGCATCAACAAACTGTTCGGAGCATAGAATGAGAATCGTGTCGCTGTTGCCGAGTGCGACGGAGATCGTGTGCGCTTTGGGGTTGGGAGACCAGCTTGTCGGTGTGACGCATGAGTGCGACCATCCGCAGTCTGTGCAGAGTCTCCCAAGAGTGACGCGCACATTGATTCCAGTCGATGCGGCGAGCTGCGAGATCGACCGCTTGGTGAGCGAGCAGCTCAACACGACCAAGGCACTGTATCAGCTGGATCTGCCGCTCCTTAAAGAGCTACGGCCAGATGTGATTGTGACGCAATCGCTGTGCGATGTGTGCGCGGTCTCGCCGAACGAGGTACAGACGGCTCTGGCGCAGTTGCCCGGCACTCCGCGTGTCGTCAACCTTGAACCGCAGTCATTGGACGGCTTGTTCGAGGCGATCCGGCAGGTGGCCTCTGCAGTTGGCGTTTGCGCTGATGACACAATCCGACGTTTGCGTGGGCGAGTTGAGGCGGTAGCCATGCGGTCTGCCGGGGTGTCCGAACGCCCCCGCGTCACGTTCTTAGAATGGCTGGATCCGCCGTTTTCAAGCGGCCATTGGAATCCGGAACTTGTTCGGATTGCCGGCGGTATCGAGGGACTTGGCAAAGAAGGGCAGCCATCGAGGCGGCTTCGGTGGGACGAGGTGTTGGCTTGGCAGCCGGAGGTCGTCGTCATGGCCTGTTGCGGCTTCGATGTGAAGCGGACCCTTCAGGATGTGGCGGGCGTCCAGTCGATGGCTGGGTGGCGTGAGTTACCCGCCGTTCGGTCGGGGCGGGTCTATGTGGCGGATGGGTCGCACTATTTCAATCGGCCCGGTCCCCGTCTCATTGAGAGCCTCGAACTTCTTGCCCATGCCATTCATCCGGACCGGCATCAGGTACCTGTCGGTCTGCCGGCTTTGCATCGCGTGGCTAGCCCGCATGATTCATGACAGTTCGCCGCGAAACTGCCGTGGGGGGCTGTTTCTGATTTCGAGTTGTGAGTTGCGGTTTTCGGATAACACGAAACTCGCAACTCCGAGTACCAGAGTAACGGCTTGGCTGTGTCTCGGCCCTTAGAAATCGGCGCCTGCAGCAGAAGCGATCATGAACGATGTGAGCGAGGTCAGGTTTTCGGCGCGTTGGCCGGGACTTCATCGATCCGGATGGTCTTGATCCATTCGGCGGCGATGGTGTCGCGCGCTTCCATCGTCATCGCGGCATATTTGTGAAACATCTGCGGGCCTCGCCGACGCCGCCAGGTGAGGAAGTTTAGGAAGTGGTCTTTGCACAGGGACTGGGTGCCGGCTGGAGCGTAGGGTCTGGTTTTGCAATTGGGAACGCAGCAATGAATGTCGTGCATGGCACTCCTCGGTTCAGAATAACCAGTATGCCGATCGGCGCGCTCAATTTTCAAGGCCTCCCCTCGTACGGACACTTGATCTCTGCTGCTCCATGGATAGGACTGCGCATCATGCGTGGCTTGTGTCTATTAGTGAGTGCTTCTCTGCTGGCGGCTGTTCCGGTTGGTTGTGCCTCACCCTCGCGTGATGGACTTCCTCCGGGTAGCCCATTTCAAACATCAGTCGTGTTGGCGGCGGATTTCTTGCCGCAAGGCATCGCGGTCGGCGACGTGACCGCTCATGACGCCGTATTGTGGGTGCGCACCGAGGGCCCCGCGAGCGTGTACGTGGAATGGGCTCCGCCTTCAGTCTGGGAGAAGGCGGCACTGATGGGGACTGTGATTGCTCCGGTGTCGAGAACGAAGCCGCTGGTGACCAGTGCGGAGACGGATTATACCCTGTCTATACCGCTTGTCGGCCTGGCCCCGGCGACGCACTATCGCTATCACATCATGGCCAAGCATGCCGGAGACTCAATGGGTCAGCAGCCAGCCACGCTTGCGGCGAAGGGTGAATTTTCAACATTGCCTGATGCCAGGACTTCTGTGCCGATCACGTTTGCCTGGAGCGGGGATTTGGGTGGCCAGGGGCGGTGCCGCCAAGGGGCGGGCGGGTATCCGGTTTTTGACGTGATGGGCCGGCAGCACCTCGATTTTTTCTTGTTCCTGGGCGATACGATCTACAGTGACAGTCCCTGTCCTTCCCCGCCGAATGAGCCGGGCGCCGATTTCAAGGCAACCACGCTGGCGGAGTATCGTGCGCGCCATCGTTATCAGCGCGGGGCCGAATCGCTTCGCCGGTTCCTTGAACATGTCCCGGTCTATGTCATCTGGGACGATCACGAAGTGCGGAACGATTTTTCGGGACCGTTCGATCCACAGATGCCGGCCGGCCGCCAGGCCTTGCGGGAGTACTGGCCGATCTCGACGCATGCGAACGAGCCGCATCGGTTGTATCGCTCCGTCCGGTATGGCGCGGATCTCGAATTGTTTATTCTGGATACCCGGCAATATCGAAGTCGGGATGCCGACCAGGACGGACCGGCCAAGACCATGCTGGGGGCCGCGCAATTGCAGTGGCTGATCGAAGGGCTGACACATTCGACGGCGACATGGAAAGTCATTGCAACGTCGGTTCCACTGTCGGTCCCAAAGGGAGGGCCAGGGTATTCTGATGGATGGGCCGCCGGGCCAAATGAGCCAGGATTTGAACGGGAACGGCAGGTAATTGTCGAGGCGATTCTTGCCGGCAAGATGAAGAACGTCGTGTTTCTAGCCGGCGATGTGCACTGGGTTCAGGCCAATGCGTACGATCCAAACCAAGACGGCATCGTCGACTTTCATGAGTTCGTTGCGGGTCCGTTGTCTGCGCGCCCAGGCCGGCTCACGCCGGCGAGCGAGGCCCTGCACCCGACGCGGTTGATCAATGAGGAGGGGTACCACAATTTCGGCTTAGTCAGGATCACCAAGACGGTGTTTGAGGTCGCCGTCGTAGACGATGCGGGCCAGCCGAAATTTTCTTATCGCCTCACTGCGCAGGAAGGCTTCAATTCCCCATGAGCCTCTTGCAATTTTTGCCGGGTGCCGGTTACGGTACAGCTTCTTGTTTGCCAAAGTGAAAGGGGAATCAGGTATGCCAGGATTGTTATCTGCGGATGATATTTATTCGAAGGTAGAAGCTGCGGCTGTGGCGGCGACGGGGCCGGATGAGAAAGCGCTCCAGATCGATTATCCGTCGCTCAAGGAGAAAATCCACGCGGCGCTTGGCGACCGCAAAGTCGCCTTGTGCCACATCAACAAGTTCCTGCCGGAAGGGTATGAGGAGCAAGGCCGGTTCAACCTGGCCATCCTGACCGTAGGCAACGTGGTATTCGACATCGTGATCGGCGATTCCTATTTCCGGTACGATGTCGTGTCGGTCGGCCAATTGGATAAAGTGCAACTGATCGATGCGATGTGGGACAACCGGGAAAAGCGGCGGGAAGAACCATTCCTGAGCCTGCGCTTGATGCACGGCGAGGAAGCACATCTTTTGCTGGCGTTGGACGATGACGAGCGAAAGAGCCTGCTGACGTTTGCCTCGGCGGTCACGGCCGCCAGAAATCCCGAGCGATGAGCGTCTGATTGAGTGCGCGGTGAGACGCGCGCTCATTTCAGGAACAGCTTGTTCTCTCCGGGCAACGCGAAGACCTCGTCGAGCTGGACTTTGCCCGCCACGATCTTATACGGGAAATAGATCACCACGGAATAGTTGTCCTGGTGGTCGAGCGCGGCTGCGATCGCACGCGTCTTTTCTTTGTTCCCCGGCGGGGAAGCCTCAACGTCGGAGAACAGTCCTGTTGCCTTGTACGTGCCCGTGAGAGCTCCGGTTCGGAAGGCAAAATTCAAGGCGTCGATAATCTCCTGTGACGGAGGCGGTTCAGTGCCGCTGTATCCCGCAACCGTGACCACCTTGCCATCCATCGTCATAGCGCCGCCGTACGGGACGAACTTGCCCTGTTTCTCCAGCAGCTGTTTGCCTATTGGAATCATGGCGAGCAGGATTGCTTCGGTTTCAGATCCGGCATCGCCGATAGGCGCCGCATGAACTGTTCCAGCGGCCAGCAATGAGAGGGCAAGAGTCACGGCGTGTAGTCGAGCGGCCCAGTGAAATCGCGTGGTAGGCAGCATGTGTCACTCCAAGAAATACTGAGATACTTTCCCATCCTGAGTGGGCGTCAATTGGTTACTCTGGTCTAGTTCCGATTCAGATTCAAGCCCGTGCTCGTAACCGAGCTGCGGCCACGTAGGCTAGAGTTCTCCCGCGTTCACTTGCCTGACCCGTTCCGCCGGAATGCTGAGCGCGGCCAGGAGATAGTCCTTCAATTCATTACTGTATGGCTGGATGGCCAGGGCCCGCTGCATACACAGCAGCCAGGCATCGCGTTCTTCGTATCCGATCGGGAACCGCTTATGCGCGCCGGGAATGCTGATCGGGCCATAGTGCTGCTGAAACAGTCTCGGCCCACCGAGCCAGCCGCAGAGGAAGTACGTCAGCTTCCTCCGCGACTCGGCAAGATCCGGCGGGTGCATCTCTCGGATGACCTTCGCTTCCGGCAACGTATCCATGTTGACATAAAACGCCTCCACCAACTTCGTGATGCCCTCGATCCCGCCTGCCGCTTCGTAGGGGGTGGTACTGCCGCTGTCGTCCTGCTCGTTGCCTGCCATATGAATCCTTGAGGATGTGTGCGGGGAAAAGAGAGTTAGCCTCGTTGCTTGATGCGTCGCTCGTACTCATCGTGGGATCCGATCCATACCCAAACGAAATCTGGCCCATCCTCAACGGCCAATGCCCGGTGATGAGGTCCGACTCTCGCAGACCACAGTTTGCCGACTTTTTTAAAGTGCAGCGAAGGGTGTGCGGAATTTTCTTTCAGGAGGTCGAAGTTGTGTCGGGCCACGCTCTGGACCGCTTCCGGAAGATCCGCAAAGGAAGCCCAGAACCGAGGCGTTGTGCGGTGCCTCACAGGTCCTTGAGCGTCCCTTTGGCTTTTGCATCGAGCGCGTCACGTACCAAGAAATCCAGCTTCCCAGCTATGGAGCCGGATTCGATTTCCTTGTCCCACCGTTCCCAATCCTTTTCTGACAGCCATCGGGCAAGTTCGGCGAATTGTTCCGGGGGGAGTCTCTCTATTTCGGTTTTGAGCTCGTCTACCTTTGCCATGCGCACCCCCTTCCATTACAGATCTAGCAGGATGCTGAAAAAGTCCGCCAGCGGCGTTCTCGCATCGTTCAGAGGCTCAACGTACGGCGCGGAGTACGATTCGCCTCTTCGCTCGCTGCGGCCTTGCTGGACGGCCATTTTGAGCATCCTGCGTGGCAACTCGGTGTCGTCTCAGCCGTCGAGATCTGCGATCGCACCAGGAGTCAACCTGAGTTTTTCCGCAGCCTGCTAGAACGCAAATGTCCTGGTTTCGCTCCGAATGGGGCGTTCGTATCAGACCCTCAACAGTATGCCATGCTCGCATGTCATGCGCCACATCCTGCGAGTACGAAACAGGGACATTGTGAGTTTGGCAAGCAGTGATCCAGCCGGTAGGTCAGCAAAACCAGAATGTCTCCTTAATTTACCCTCATTTGTTGGTCTGCGCCTCGTCATATAAACAGATCGACATCAATATCGTCGCTTCCATCATCGACTGTGAACATCGTTGAGAGGAAGAATGCGCGGATTCGGTCCTTGATATCGTCTGCCAACCTCTCTACCAGCTCATGCGCGAAAATCATATTCTCGCAGTTTGCTAAGACGATCCGGGACAGCCGACGGCGCAGTGCACTGTTGCCCAGATTCTCTGGGACTTCAGCCGCAATCCACACCTGAGCTTCGGCATCATCCTCGGCCGTCCACGAAAACACGGCGACGGTCCTATTGTCATCACGCGGCAAGACCGACAGCGACACCAGGAAATAGCTATCCGGTGAATTGGCCAAAGGAACAGAGAAGAGGCTACTGACGGCAATCGTAGGCCTCGAGCACTCGATTTCCACTACTCGATGGTGAAGGCTATCGTATTGCTCAGAGATCAGAGCTTCGTCAAGCCGGCTGCGATATCTGTAGGTATCCCACGCTACCGCCATGCGCTCCACTGCGAACATTCCGATTTCGGATGGCTGGTCGCTCGGAGCGAGGCCCAACTTTACTGCTTCTTTGTAGGACGCTTGAACTTTGTAGGCAGCGGCCATAGTCGTGTGTAATTCACGTGTCGCGGCTCGATACGCGAGAAGGAAGAGGTGCTCCCGGTCGTTTGTCTTGATCGGTTCCGTATCGATTCGTTTGAAAATCTCCGCATCGTGCTTTGCGCAAAGTCCATCAAACGTAGTCGCCCTGTTGCGGCCAATAGCCCGAAACTCCGGGATCGGGGGCTTCGTAGGGTGATAGTCGAGACTGAGCGTTAGGACATGCCCATCCCGAACGAGCTTGTCCAGGATTTGCGCATTCTGGATCGAGTGCGCTTTGATGGGACGTTCAGCGCACTCCCAGCATGGTTCTAGACACCGCCCCCAACCATCATTCCAGATTCTTGAGCACTCTATCCGAAGCCTAAAGTGAGTATCCATCTGCATTCAGCTGGGGCCTCAGTGCGTATAACCTTCGCGATGACCCGCACCGTATGAAGTGCTTAGCGGAAACCTGGCGGTGTCGGCGTCGATCGCGTTGTCAGCTGGCGGAGCTTTTCGCACTGGCGGCCTGCACTGCCCAAGTTTGAATGATCTTCATTGTGGGCTTATAGAGCTTGGAAAACTCCTGCACGATGTCCGCGAAACTTACAGAATAGAACTGCGGCTTGTTCGACAACCTGTTTCTGTCGAGCGCGAGCGCGAAAACGATAGGATATTCTGCCCCGGTGACTGTCATATCGGTGTTAATGAAGGAGTGCTTGAACGCATTTGCTACTTCGTTAAGAGTAAATAGAAAGGACGCATGGGGCGAAAAAAGGTCCTTCACTTCCTGTGGCGGACTGTGCTTAAGGCCGGCGATGGAGTCGACTTTAATCGCATCCGGCCATACTCCGTTGCTCTTCCACTCGCTGATGACATAAGCGAGAGAGATAAGCTCGTCCGCCGTCTTCCGGAGCCAATAGACTACCTGCTCTGCGTAGAACTGGTGTTCAAGTATGTCTTGCAGCGGATTCAGAGATTGCTCGTCCTTTGGATGAACGTAGGTGGCAAACACTCGCGCTATCTCGAGATTGACCCTGTCGAGACGGCGAACAATGTTCATTCCCTTGAGCAACAGATTCCCGTACGGCGTGTCACTAGGAAGCTGCGGCATATGGACGATATTAAGCGGCTGAAGCGGCTGCTTACCATTGTCTATCTGGGGAACGGTTGCCGCCATCTCCATCGCCTAACTATTGAGTAGGCTGTTTAGCCTATCCCGACCGATTAATCTGGGGTTGCGGGAAATCTTATAATTTTCTTTGGTACGTGACAAGACAGCGTGGAGCGCGCTGGAGTAAAGCCGGCACAGGGTAAAGTTAAGGTGTCTTTAACTTGCGCCATTTCCCTTTGGTCAAGGGCTGTTGTAGAAGGGGAGAGTGTGCACCGTGGCCTCGTGCCGTGCCCCTTCGATTTCCACGGAGAGCTCTGTGCCGGGTTTGCTGAAATCCCGTAGCGGAAATCCGAAGGCAATCACCTGATTGAGCTGGGGCGAACGGACGGCGCTGCTGATCCAGCCGACTTCACGATCTCCGCTGTAGAGTTTTGCGCCCTTGGCAGGAACGACAGAGTCTTTGAGGACCAGACCGACCAGATGGCGGCGCACGTTGCCGTAGGTGTCCATCCGCGCGACGACTTCCTGGCCTGGATAGCAGCCCTTGCTCAGGCTGAAGGCTTTGCCTTCCAGACCGGCTTCGGGCGGGACGATCTCTTCATTGAGATCCGGCCCGGCCTTGGGAATGCCGGCTTCCATGCGCAAGGCTTCGAGGGCGTGGGCGCCGATCGGCTTGATGTCGAATTTGGCGCCGGCTTCTCGCAGTGTGCTCCATGCGGTGGACAGGCCTGCGATCGGAAGCAGAATCTCGATATCGGTTTCACCAGTTTCTTCCGTTCGAATCACCAGGGCCTGGGTCCCGCCGATCTGTGCCGTGACAAAGTTCAACGGCTTGAGCGATGCGACATCGACGCCGAACGCAGATTGGATGACTTGGGTGGCTTTGGGTCCGCTGACCAGCAGCAGTCCCCAGCTTTCCGCGCCATTCTCCATTTTGGCCTTGGTGCCATAGAGCAGAAACTTGCGCAGGGCTTGAAACGTTGTCTCGCCGATATCGCCCGCGTCTTCCACCATAATCGCGTCGCTCTGCAGATATAGGCGGAAGTAGGTGAGCATCTTGCCCTTGTGAGTCAGCAGGCTGGAATACAGGCCTTGGCCAGGCTTGAGTGAAAGGATGTCGTTGCTGATGAGGCTTTGCAGCCATTTGACGCGATCGTCGCCTGTCACTCTGATTTTCCCGCGATGGGAGAGGTCGGCGATCCCCACAGCCTGGCGCACGGCACGATGCTCCAACGCCACGTCGCCATAGTGGGCAGGCACTTCCCATCCGGCTATTTCCTCAAACGAAGCGCCCAGCTGCGTGTGGAGGTGATGGAGGAGTGAATGTTTCATTGTGATTCCGTAAGGGGTGAAACGTGAGGCATGAGGCGAACGGTCCGGCCGGTCAGAAACCCGGTCATGGCTTGCCCCAAAGCCCTAACGTGATCAATTCATCGACCAATATTCTGGTGCGGGCGGAAAATTCATTCCGTGAGACGATTTAGGTCACCCCGAGCGCCCTGGCCCTGTTCCATGTGTCTACTTCTTCATGGTTTGCGTAGGCTAAGATCGGTATAGAACTGAGACGAGGATCAGCCTTCAATGTCTCCAATGCCTGAAATGCATCGACGGCTCTGTCATTCATGGCGAGAAGCACCAGGGCCGGATTGCCGCTCGACGCCTTTTCAAGAATGTCTTGCTGCGCCCGCGCTTTCTCCAGCCGGTAGCCGTCAGGAAGCAAAGCGTCGCGGACCTTCGTGTAAAAAAAGATATCGTTGATGGCAACAAGGATGGTTTTAGGGTTTGTCTGGTTCATCTTGTTTGTCTTGTTTGAAACCTATCGGTCATCTCAACTAAACGAACCAAACAAACGAAACAAACCCGATAGACCAAACAAACCGCCTCAGTTCAACGAACTAATCAACCGTCCCAGCGCTTTCTTGGCGAGGGCGTAATTGGGATTGAGAACAAGCGCTTTCTTATATGAGTCGATCGCCTCCGTCCATTTACCTTTTCGCTCATAGACCCGGCCCAGATTCAGGTGCGGGAACGCCGGGCTTTCATAGCGTTTGGCCTTCATCGCCTTCTGAAACCAGACGATCGCCTCGTCGAACTCGCCCTTCTCGATCAGATACGCGCCGATGTCATTGTACGGATTGCCGAATTCCGGGTCCTGCGCGATAGCCTTGTGGCATTCCTCAATGGCCTCGTCGAGCCGCCCCATGAAGCTGTAGGTCCACCCTAAGAACGTGTAGGCCTCGGCGGTCGGGTGGGTGGCCAGCGATCGTTTGTATAGACTGACGGCCTCTTCCAGCTCGCCTTTCATCTGCCGTTCATAGGCTTGCTGAAACAGCGTCCAGGCTTCGCGTTTGTCTTCTTCGTGGCCTTCGCCTTGTACCAGAAAGTCTTGAACGTCCATGTCGGTCTTTTGGAGCTGATGGCTTACGGCAGATGACGAATAGCAGTGTGGAGATTTCGAGTCCGTGCTATCAGCCATTCGCCATCGGCTATACACTCCTATTCTTGTTTCAGCTTCTTCTTAATCAATTCCGCTCCATACCGTCCGGACAGCAGCATCGAGCCGAAGGCCGGGCCCATTCTCGGTGTGCCATAGACGGCGGCGACGGCCAATCCGATGACGAAACAATTGGGATAGACTTCGCCGGTTCGGTCCATGATTTCTTCCTCGGAGCGGGATACCCACATGGCGCCATTTCCCGGAACCTGTTTGTACAGGTTTCGCTTGTGAAGCAGTTCGACGACAACCGCATCATGGCCTGTGGCATCCACGACGATCTTGCTCTCCAGGGCAATGGGATCGACATGAATCATATCATGGCCGGCCATCTCTGCAGTGGTGTTGTTGACGACGATGCCTTCAAGGATCCCGTCTTTTCTCAAGATCAGATCGACCACACGGGTCAGGTTCAGCACCTTCGCGCCCCCGCGATAGGCCGCGGCGACGAGCGCGCCGGTCGCGTGAGGAGGATCGACCATGTACATGCCGTCGCATTCTTTGATCTTTTTGCAGGGCACGCCGATCTCTTCGAGAATCTCATTGGCCGGTTCACAGATCGTGGCTTTGTTCATCAAATAGCCGCCATGCCAGAAGCCGCCGCCGAGCGCGAGGCTCTGTTCGACGATGAGCGTGCGGAAACCCATCTTCGCCAGATCATGCGCACAAATGAGCCCGGATGGCCCGGCGCCCACGATAATCACGTCGCTCTCAATGAGCTGGTCGAACTCTTTGTAGTATTCCCGGGCAATATGCCGGGTAATGTCTCGTTCTCTTAAGGGGGCGGGTTTGGGCTTAGACATAAAGGTCCTTACTTACCTGTAGATTTCCGCTCCGGTTTTTTTGAACTCTTCCGATTTTTCTTTCATCCCGATCTGAATGGCCTGCTGCTCGTCCACCTGCTTGCTGGCCGCATAGTCCCGCACGTCCTGCGTGATCTTCATCGAGCAGAAATGCGGGCCGCACATCGAACAGAAGTGCGACACTTTTGCGGCGTTGTCCGGGAGCGTCGCATCGTGGAATTGCTTCGCCGTATCCGGATCGAGGGATAGATGAAACTGGTCTTCCCACCGGAACTCGAACCGGGCTTTCGACAGGGCGTTGTCGCGGATCTGCGCGCCCGGATGGCCCTTCGCCAAGTCCGCCGCGTGGGCGGCGATTTTATAGGTGACGACGCCAACCTTCACATCTTCACGGTCCGGCAGACCCAAATGCTCTTTGGGCGTCACGTAGCAGAGCATCGCGCAGCCATACCAGCCGATCATCGCAGCGCCGATGCCGGAGGTGATGTGGTCGTAACCCGGCGCGATGTCGGTGGTCAGCGGTCCGAGTGTGTAGAACGGCGCTTCATGGCAGGCCTTCAACTGCTTTTCCATATTGACCTGAATCATGTGCATGGGCACATGGCCGGGGCCTTCGATCATGACCTGCACATCATGGTTCCATGCGATCGTGGTCAATTCGCCCAGGGTGTCAAGTTCGGCGAATTGCGCGTCGTCGTTGGCATCGGCAATCGAGCCGGGACGAAGGCCGTCGCCCAGACTGAAGGCCACGTCATAGGCCTTCATGATCTCGCAGATTTCCTCAAAGTGGGTGTAGGCGAAGTTTTCCTGATGGTGCGCCAGGCACCATTTGGCGTGGATCGCTCCCCCGCGTGACACGATGCCGGTCATCCGTTTGGCGGTCATGGGCACGTAGGCCAGGCGAACACCGGCATGGATGGTGAAGTAATCCACGCCCTGCTCAGCCTGCTCGATCAGCGTGTCTCGAAAGATCTCCCAGGTCAGGTCTTCGGCTTTGCCGTGGACCTTTTCCAGTGCCTGATAGATCGGCACCGTGCCGATGGGTATCGGGGAATTTCGGATGATCCATTCCCTGGTCTCATGGATGTTCTTGCCGGTGGACAAATCCATGACGGTATCGGCGCCCCAACGAATCGACCAGATCATCTTCTCGACTTCTTCTTCGATGGACGAGGCGACGGCGGAATTGCCGATGTTCGAATTGATCTTCACCAGGAAGTTGCGGCCGATGATCATCGGTTCGCTTTCGGGGTGGTTGATGTTCGATGGAATGATCGCGCGGCCGCGGGCCACTTCGTCGCGCACGAACTCCGGGGTAATCACCGAGGGGATGCCTGCACCCCAGGCGAATCCAGGGTGCTGCGCGATGCCGCCGCCGTGGCCGTTGCGCGAGGCCAGCTCACGGGCGACTTCGCGTGATTGGTTCTCGCGGATGGCGATGAATTCCATTTCGGGGGTCACGATCCCTTTCCGCGCATAGTGCAGCTGCGTGACATTCCGGCCGGGCGTGGCTTTCAGGGGCTTGCGGATATGTTGAAACCGGAGTTCCGCCAGTTTGGGATCGGCGGCGCGCATGCGGCCGTAGGAGGACGTCACAGCCGGGAGCTCTTCGACATCCTGCCGGTTCAGCACCCAGGGACGGCGCAACGGTGCGAGTCCGCTGCGCACATCGATTGCGACGTTCGTGTCGGTGTAGGGGCCTGACGTATCGTAGACCGTCACCGGTTCGTTGGGCGTCGCGGAGCCGCCGTTCATCGGCTTGGTCGGCGTGAGTGTAATCTCACGCATCGGCACGCGAACACCCGGTTGAGCGCCTGTCACATAAATTTTGCGTGAAGCAGGGAAGGGTGTGGTGCTCAGTGTGGAGGTCGGCACACCGTGCCCGTTTCCATTGGCGCTTCCATTCTTTTCGACCATATGGACATCCATAAGGAGATCCTTTCTTGCAGAATGAGCTATCAGTTTACAGCGTTCAGCTGTCAGCCACCGAATCCCTGTCGACAAGCTAATGGCTGACCGCACGTTCCCACAATAAAAAAGCCGCGCCTCCATGTCTGGAGGCACGGCTGAATCCTCACAATATCCGCTGTAGTCCGGCTTCCCTACGCTGGTATTACCCAGGTCAGGTTGTGAGGGTCGTCCGATCGTTCGGACTCTCAGCCGCGGGGCTCCCCTAGCTATTACCGTGATCATATGCTTCAGGACAAAACGAAGTCAATCGGCCATTAGACCTACCGCGAACGGTCCGGGTTCCATGCCGTTAGGGGCGGTCGGGATAGGGCTTCTTCCATTGAGGATTCATTGAATGTGCAGGGAGGCTATCGTAGAATAGCAATCATTTTGGATCGGGGGACTTGTGACCACCAGCACGATATCACCACGATTGATTGCCGAGTATCAGACTCTGTCGGCTGAAGAACTGTTCAGCCGGACGGTTGAGGCCAAGCGGACGTTGGGCGCTCGCGTCATGATCCTCGGCCATAACTATCAACGTGATGAGGTGATTCAGCACGCGGATTTCCGGGGCGATTCATTGCTACTGTCCAAGCTGTCTGCCGAACGGTCGGAGCGGCCGTATATTGTATTCTGTGGCGTGCACTTTATGGCTGAAACGGCGGATATTCTCAGCCGGTCGAATCAAACGGTGATCCTTCCCGACATGGCGGCCGGTTGCTCGATGGCCGATATGGCGGCGATCGAACAAGTCGATCAGTGTTGGGAAGCGCTGGGTCGCGTGGTGCCGGTCGAGGAGACGGTGATGCCGGCGGTCTACGTGAATTCTGCGGCGGTCCTCAAGGCTTTTTGCGGCGAACACGGCGGCATTACCTGCACGTCTTCCAATGCGCGCGCGGTCATCGAATGGTGTTGGGCCCGGCGCGAGAAAATTCTCTTTTTCCCGGACGAGCATTTGGGCCGTAATACAGCGAACAAAATGGGTATTCCCCGTGACCAGATGATCGTGTGGGACCCCTATCAGCCTAACGGCGGGAACACCAGAGACGCTATTACGCGTGCCAAGCTGATCCTCTGGAAGGGCCATTGCAGCGTGCATCAGATGTTTCAACCGGCGCATGTGGATCATTTTCGCAAGCAGTATCCGGAGGGCAAGGTCATCGTCCATCCTGAGTGCCATGAGGATGTGGTCAACAGGGCCGATCTCACCGGATCCACGGAGTTCATCATCAAGACCGTCACGGCTGCGCCGGCTGGTACGGCCTGGGCGGTCGGGACCGAATTGAACCTGGTCAATCGCCTCAAGCGTGAGATGACCGACAAGAAGGTCTTTTTTCTCTCCTCGACGATCTGCCAATGCGCCACGATGTTCCGGATCGACGCCGCGCATTTGTGTTGGGCTATGGAGAATCTGGCCGACGGCCATGTCGTCAATCACATCGTCGTGCCGGACGACGACAAGCGGTGGGCCAAGATCGCGCTGGACCGCATGATGTCGGTCAGCTAGCCCTCACAAGCAGTTTTGAGTTATAAGTTGTGAGTGTTGAGAGAGACCGGGGCACTCATAACTAAGAACTCAACAATTCATCCCCTCATCGTATTCATGGATTACAAAGCAACCCTCAATCTGCCTAAAACCGATTTCCCGATGAAGGCGAATTTGCCGCAGCGGGAGCCGGAGCAGCTCGCCTGGTGGGAACAGCAGAAGCTCTATGAGCTGATTCAAGAGGCGGGCAAGGGCCGGCCACGGTATGTCCTGCATGACGGCCCGCCCTACGCGAACGGCCGCATCCATATCGGCCATGCGCTGAATAAAGTCCTCAAAGACATCATCGTGAAATCCAAGACGATGGCGGGCTTTCATGCACCCTATGTGCCGGGCTGGGATTGCCACGGGCTTCCCATCGAGCATCAGGTGATGAAAGAGCTGGGCGACAAGAAAAAGGATCTGGATGTCTCCGCGATTCGCAAACTCTGTCGGGATTATGCGGAGAAGTACGTTACGATTCAACGCGAGGAGTTTCAGCGTCTCGGGGTACTCGGCGAATGGCACCAGCCGTACCGCACAATGACTCCGGCGTACGAAGCGGCGATCATTCGCGAATTCGGCAAATTCGTCGAACGCGGGGGCGTCTACAAAGGCCTGAAGCCGGTGCTCTGGTGCACGCAAGACCAGACCGCGTTGGCTGAAGCTGAAGTGGAGTACGAGAACCATACGTCGCCGTCGATCTATGTGAAGTTCCCGGTCGTCACGTCTCCGGCGGTCCTCAGCCGTACTTTTCCCGGCATCCCGTTTCCGGACGGGATCACCTTAATCTCCGTCGTCATCTGGACCACGACGCCCTGGACACTGCCGGCCAATCAAGCCGTCTGCCTCCATAGCGATTTCGATTACGCCTTTGTCCAGGTCGGCAGTGAACTCTTGATTGTGGCCGAGAAACTGCTGGAGAGCGTGGCGAAAGCCTGCGGCATCGAGACGTATCGGGTCGTGGGAGTCAAAAAAGGCGGAGCCGGGTTCGAGGGATTGGAAACGCAACGCCCTCTCTCAACCGGTCTGTCGCCGATTCTGCTCGGCGATTTCGTGACGCTCGATCAGGGCACCGGCTGTGTTCATATCGCGCCGGGCCACGGCATGGAAGACTACATTCTTGTGCTCAATCACAATGCCAAGGCCTCCCCGGGTGAGCGGTTGGAGATTCTTGCGCCGGTCGACAACGGCGGGCGTTTCACAGAGATCGTCAAAGAATTTTCCGGCCAGCATGTCTTCAAGGCGAATCCGAAAATCGTGGAGTATTTGCAGGGGAATGGGCGCTTGCTCGGCCACGGATCGTTGAACCACTCATACCCGCATTGCTGGCGCTGCAAGAGTCCCGTGATTTTCCGCGCCACGGAACAGTGGTTCGTGTCGATGGAGACGAACGATCTGCGCCGCGAAGCACTGGCGGAGATCGAGCGAGTCCGGTGGATCCCGGCCTATGGCCGTGACCGGATCAACGGCATGATCGAAAAGAGACCGGACTGGTGCCTCTCGCGCCAGCGGGTCTGGGGCGTGCCAATTCCAGGCTTCACCTGTGTCGGATGCCGCAAGGTCCTGGCCGATCCGAATATCATCGAACACATTGCCGGGCTGATCGAGTCGAAGGGAACAGATGTGTGGTTCGAGCGGTCGGCGACAGAATTGCTTCCGCCTGGAACGACTTGTTCCGGGTGCGGCGGGACGACGTTTGAAAAAGAACGGGATATTCTCGATGTCTGGTTTGAATCCGGCGTGAGCTATGCGGCGGTGTTGAAACCGAGGAAGTGGTGGCCGGCCGATCTCTATCTTGAGGGTTCCGACCAGCATCGAGGCTGGTTCCATAGTGCGCTACTGGCCGGCGTGACGACGGATCGGCGCGCTCCCTATACCGCAGTGCTCACGCATGGATTTGTGGTCGACGGGCAGGGCAAGAAGATGTCCAAGTCAGCGGGGAATGTGGTTGCACCACAAGATATCATCAAGCAGTCGGGGGCTGAAATTCTCCGGCTCTGGGTGGCGGCTCAGGACTATCGCGAGGACCTCCGCATTTCGCAGGAAATTCTGAACCATCTGATCGAGGCCTACCGCAAGATCCGGAATACCTGCCGATTCTTGCTGAGTAATCTGTACGATTTCAACCCGGCACAGCACCGGGTGCCGTATGCTCAATTGCCTGAATTAGACCGTTGGGCACTGATGCGGCTGGGTGAACTGATCCCGCGCGTGCGAAAGGGATATGAAGAGTTTGAGTTTCACACGATCGTGCATGCGCTGAACAATTTCTGCTCGGTGGATCTCAGTGCCGTCTATCTCGATATTTTGAAAGATCGGCTCTATACGTTCCGCAAGGACGCATTCGAGCGTCGGAGTTCCCAGACCGTCCTCTATGACATTCTCGTGGCCATGACGAAGCTGATGGCACCGGTCTTGAGCTTTACCGCTGAGGAAGTGTGGCGGACGCTTTCGGATCAGATGCCTGGATTTGCGACGGCTCAAAGCGTGCACCTGGCAGCGTTTCCGGAGGCTGATTCGTCATGGAAAGATACTCAGCTGGTTGCACGGTGGGAGCGATTGCTGGAGTGCCGCAGTGTGGCGCAGGGAGTCTTGGAAGAGAGCCGACGGGAGAAGGTGATTGGTTCTTCGCTCGAAGCGCATGTGCGCATCGAGGCCGATGCTGATCATTTCAAATTCTTGAAGCCATATGAAGCGGATCTCAGCTCGCTCTTCATTGTCTCGAGCGTGACGTTGGCGCAAAGCGCTGGCGGGCCGGAACCAGTCCGGGTAACGGTCACGAAATCATCGGCGGGGAAGTGCGAGCGTTGTTGGAACTATCGGGACGCCGTAGGTAAGGATGCCGTGCACCCGACGCTGTGCGACCGGTGTCTGGAGGCCATTCGTTGAACGGCTCCTACCTGCACAACTTTCTCCTGGCCTCGCTCACCGGCGTCGTGGTCGCAGTGGATCAAGTCACGAAGCTCTACATCATGCAGACGATGCGGTTGCATGAATCCATCACCGTTATTCCAGATTTCTTCAGTTTCACGTACATCAGAAACCCTGGCGCGGCCTTCGGACTGCTGGCCGGCAGCAGCAATACGTTTCGCATGGTTTTTTTCGGGCTCACCTCGATTTTTGCGCTTGGACTGCTGGGGACCATCCTCTTGAGAATGCCGGCACACGATCGGATGGGGCGTTTGAGCGTAGCGGCTATTTTAGGCGGCGCGATCGGAAACTTGATCGACCGGATGCGGTACGGCGAAGTGATCGATTTCCTCGATGTGTACATCGAGCAGTACCACTGGCCGGCGTTCAATGTCGCGGACTCGGCGATTACCGTCGGCGTGATTCTCCTGATCGTCCACTTTGCCTTCGAGAAGAAGGACGGCCCGCCTCTCGCCCCGGAAACGTCTTCAGCACCGTAGCACGTTCCTTGAGCGGGACTTGCGAGATTGGCGAGAAACGCGCGAAGAGCCGAAACTTTCGTCTTTGGAGTCGCACTCGTCACGCACGTCGCGTTCCTCTCGCCTGCCGCAAGCGGCGATCGCGCTAGGCCGGCATCGGCACGATAAATCCGCCCTTTTCCTTCACCTGCTTCTGCTGCTCCGGGGAAAACATGAAGAGCGGCTCGCTGTGGCAGAACTGGCATTCCTTCGTAGTCACCGATGTTGCCGGCTCACCGATACTGACCAAATATTCCTTGGCCAGCTTTAACGCGGTCGTTTCATCTGTCGTCATCACATCAAAGTGAATGCGGCCTTTCTTGCCGGTTACCCACGTATCGTAGACATGAATCGTATCTGAAGCCATGCGGACACTCCTTTCATCTGAAGATCAATAAGACGGCAACGCCCAGAATAATACGGTAGTAGGCAAAGACACGCAAGGTGTGGCGTTGGACATAGGTCAGGAAGGCGGCGATCACAGCCCATGCGACCAGGAATGAGATGATCATGCCGAGGCCGAGCGCCAGAAAGTCCTGGTCGGTAAAGGTTCCCCTGGCTTTCCAGGTTTCATAGACCGTCGCGGCGATGATGGTCGGGAGGGCCAGGAAGAAGGAATATTCCGTGGCTACTTTTCGGTCAAGTCCGGCCAGTAGGCCGCCGATAATGGTTGAGCCGGAGCGGGACATACCCGGAATTAACGAGGCGCATTGCGCCAGGCCGATCCAGAAGGCCTGTTTCGGCGACACTTGATCGAGGCTCATCGCCCGGCTGGTTTTTGCGGTAGCTTCCACGATGAGGATCACGATCCCGCCGAGGATGGACGTTGCGGCAACCGTGTGAGGCGTGAACAAGTGGGACTTGATCCAACCGTGCGCCGCCAGGCCGACCAAGGCGGCGGGCAGGAAGGCAATACCAAGGCCCAGCATGAACCACAGATTAGGATGGGCCTGTATGGAGGCGTGGAGACATGCTGCCCAGGTCGGGTGTTGGGTATCGTGCAGGGAGGATCGAAACCGCGCCTGCTCTTGCCAGGCACCTGAGACAAGCCGTCCGATTTTCTCGCGTTCAAAGACGATGACGGCCAGGATGGCTCCCAGTTGAATGGAGATCTCCGCGTTTGCCGCTACATCGCCGGTGAAGCCGAGTGCGTAGCCGACCAGGATGAGATGTCCCGTGGAGGAGACAGGCAAGAATTCGGTCAGCCCTTCCACGATGCCGAGGATGATGGCAAGAACAGGCCCCCATTCATTCACAAGCATGCCTTTGGGTTATGATGGATGAGCACACGGTTGATCGATTAACGAGCGATCATCACAGAGCGATGCTGTTCCGTCAAGCGCAGGATTGAATGGCGCGGCCGGTTCCGGTAACAGGTCCTGAGCGCAAATATGTTGACAAAGAACGGATGTTGTCTTACACAATCAAAGAACTGAATCAGGCAGATAGACTAGCGTGGTAAATGTGAAGAGAAAGTCATGTCGATGCGTGTGCACATGCGTTCACTGAGCATGTGAGGAAGAGGAGGATCGTATGAGACGGGAGTGGATCGCAATCATGATGGCCGGGGCCATGCTGTCGGCAGGATGTGTGACCAACTCGCAGTACCAAGAGGCGTTGACGGAAGCCGATACTGCCCGGGAAGAATTGGAAAAGGTCCGCCAACAGAAGACCTCTATGGAGCAGCAGATTCGCACGTTGAAAGAACTGAACGTGAAATTCAGCAACGAAGCGCTTGCGGCGCGCGATGAATTGCAACGGATTGAACATGGCCGCGACAAGGAGCGGGGCTCGGTCGATGGACGGACGAAAGACCTTGAAGCGCAGCTCAAGGCGTTGTCGGCGCAGAATCGCAATGTGCGGCAGGAATATCAGGATGTCAAACGCCACAATGATACCTTGAAGTCGTTGGTGGCACGGTATCAAAAGGAACTGAAAGACCGGTCGCATTCGACAATGGCGGTGGTCGTCCCTCCGGCGGCTGACGCGAAGGCCCCGGCCCCATCTGCTCCCGCTCCGTCGGCTGGACCTTCCGCTGCGATGAACATCAACCGGGTATCGGCAAGCGATCTGGTGCTGTTCTTAGGGTTGAAGCAGGAGGAGGCCGATCGTATTGTGAGCAATCGTCCCTATCGCGTGAAGGGGGAGTTGGTGGCGAAGAATGTCGTGCCTAAGGAGACGTTTGACTTGATCAAGGACCGTATCTCTGTGAGCCAATAGAGCCTGCCGGCCATCCGCCGGGCGATCTGTACGGGCCGTCCTCCCCAAGGAGGACGGCCCGTTTGTTTTCTTATGGCCCCGTGACGATGTCCACAACAAGTTGATCCAAGGACAGATCCCGGTTCACGGCGTAGGTGGCGTCCTCTCCACCGGTGACTGACTCGCGTACCGTATTCGATGTGTGGAGTCGGTCGGGAGCACGGCGATCGCGCAACAGGGTTTCCCGTTTTGCAGGCGACTCCTGCAGAACACGGGATAGACGTACGAAGAGGGTGACAGGCCCACGCTCTCGTGACAATGGAACGGTCTGCCGTTGACCGGCAACGATTTTGATGAAATGCGGAGTATCGTCTCCGTCTGGATACTGCAACTCCAGAGGTAAGTCACCCACCGCTTTCCAGACCTGCAGGTAAGCATCTTGGTTCGTCTCCAGGGTCAGTCGCACCGGCCCCAGGCTCGTTGCTGCTGTTTTAGCATCTACCTCATGCTCCAGCCCGCCGGGATCCTGAATGACAAAACTATAGCGGAGACCCAGGGGATTCGCTTCCATAGCGGGTACTTTTGTTTGGCTGAGATCGCGAAACGGTTCGAGCCGTCCGTCAGGGCGATTTGCTCGAGGGACCGATTCAGGCAGGAGGGGCCTCGCAAGCTTCTTGTCCTGCGCAATCAGACCTGCGCCAAGCTGTGGCGCCGGTCTCCCATAAAAGAGTGATCGCGCGCTGACAGTCGGCACGGCATCCGGGCTCGCCGATTCGCCGGCTGGAGCCTGTGCGGGCGCTTGCCCTGAAGCCGGCGGGGCTGAGCGTGCGGGATCGATCGTGTTCTTGCCACGTTGAAGGGCCGGCGTCTCAGTGTACTGATGCATAGCGTCTTGTTCAGAGAGGCTCTGGCGTTCAGTGATCGCAGAGTCCGATGCCTTCCGCTCCTGGGCTGGCGATGCAGCCCGTTCCCTCTTGGCGAGCCTGTCAGGCGACGCGTCCTTTGTCGTGGCGGTACTTGCCGGGGTTTCCGTCATCGTGGATTGCGGCTGCTGCCGAGCAGTATGGGGTGAGGACGGAAAAGGCGAGGGCGCGGCAGGAGCGGGTTGAACAGACGGCCTGGTCTCCTCCGTGGCAATTGATTGGGCAGTCTGCGTGAGGCTGTCTTGATAGACTTTGGTCCCGAGCACGACAGCAATGGCCGCCGCGGCCAGACCGCCTGCCCAGGCCAGGCCGGCAGGCCGGCGAAACCAATCGAGCCATGCCAGTGAACCACCGGGGCTGGATGCACGAGTCTGGTTCAATGCCTGGAGCAATCGGCGGCGTACAGCCGGGTCTGCGAACAGTTCCTTCAATGCCTGTTCATCCGCCAACGCGTTGAAGAGTTGTTGGTCTTGCAGGGCGGCACTGTATAGCCGCTGTTTTTCTTCCGGTGTCAGCGTGTCGGCCGCAAAGCCGCCCAGGAGTTTTTCGAGGTCATGTTCAGCCATGCTCACCGCCCGGTAAGGGGTGAGGGGTGAAGGGTGAGGCGGCAGGGCTTAGATGCTGGCCGGTCATTTCCATGAACCACCCATCAGGCTGAGGAGTTGTTTCCGGCAGCGCAGGTCCCAGGTGTAGATCGTATTGATAGAGGCCTGTCCCATCAGTTTCTGGATTTCCGGGAAGCTGTGTCCTTCCAACTTCCACTTGAACAGTTCACGGCAGCGATCACCCAATTGCGTGATCGCGGAGAGCAAGCGGTTCACGCGCTGCTGTTGATCCAGCTGTGTTGCGGGATCATCTCCAGGATCGGCCAAGGGAAGTTCCTCGACGGACTCCTGATTATACTCGCCTCGCCGGAAGGCTTTCCGGTGGGCGTCAAGCATCTTGAATCGCAAGACTTGAAATGCCAAGGGGACCAGTTCGGTCAAGTCGGTGACCGCGGGGTACTTCTCATGAAGGACGACCAGCGTCTCCTGGGTCAGATCTTCGGCATGGTCCCTCGATACTCGTGATGTCGCGAAGGCGAGAATCCTTTCGCGGAGGGCGGCGAGTATCTGATTGCGATCCATATGTCAGAAAAGTAAGAAGCTCGCTGTCATTCGTTGTGGGGGCGGAATCTCACACCCGCCAGAATCCATGGGCCAACATAACACAGGCATAAGCCAGTGCCGCGCCGACAAGGGCTTTGATTGGTGGATGGCCGAGCGTGAATGCGATGCCAAATAGGCCGATGGCCAGCAATGCCGCGCCAGTGGCCGTTATAAATCTCTGTCGCCAGACTATCTCCCGGCACCAGGCCCCGCTCTGCCAAGCCCGTTTCATCTCGCGGAAGGTGAACGCATCAGAACCTTCTCGTCCGGTCGCGTGCCCGAACACACGATAGGATGTTGCTCGCCAGGCCACCGGCTGCGCCGCCATGCGCACGCTGCGCTCAACATCTTCGGCGTCTTTGTGACTGAGCGTCCGATCCTGCGCCATAATCAGATCCAAGATGCCGCCCATCATCAGCACGAAGCCAAGGACGGCGAAGCCGCCGGTGGTAACGAGCCAGGGCGTCTGATGGGCATCCACCATCGCAAACCATTCTGGGAAAGGGGGGATTTCGCTGATGACCGCCCCGGCGAAGATCGCCGCGAACGCGAACGCTAACATTTTGATCCATTGCATCATGCCGTGCCAACCCACACGCTGATCTCGGGTCGTTCACGATCGAAGCGGACGGTGCCCCGGTCGCCTTCCTTCCAGACCGAGCCCTCTTCGGGAGATATCAGATGTGATTTGCCTTCCTGTGCCTGTCCGATCTGGTCGCGGTAGCGATAGTGGATTTGCCATTGGGGGACCTGGTTGATTGACGTGCTGGTCGGCCCGACGCGGACAATGGTCCCTTCGGTCGCAAGTCCGTGGCGCGACACCCGGACGGACCGAACGACAGACCGCCCCTCGAAAAAGGCCAAGCCGCCGCCGAGGAGCGTAAAGACGCTGCCGATTGCCAGGAAGACATAGACTGCGATCCAAGTGTTCTCGCCCATGCTTTGGACCCAGCTCGATTCGGGCGCATCTGGCAGATATGTCACTTGAAATGTCCGGCCTGCCTCCAGATGCTCCCATTCCTCCACCGGCACCTCCGTCGAGGATTCGACTTCCTTGCCGCTCGAGGATGTGAAGCGGTAGCTAACAAGATAGCGAGTCACGGGGTTTCCTCCTCGTGTCGCTCGCTCGATGGATTTGTCGGTCACAGTCGCATCAACGACCAGTCCGTGCGCTCGGAAGAGCTGTTCCTTCAAGGCGTTCTGAAGGCCAATGACCGTGAATACGATTCCAACCAGAAACAGGAAGGAGCCGACCCAGAGGGTAACGGCCCGGCTCATGAGCTTCCACACCGAGGGGCTTGAACGAAAAGATTTCCTCGTCATGCTTTGCCGACCCAGAGGCTACGATTCGGCCTGCGCCGGTCGTAGCGAATTGTAACCCGGTCTCCCGCTTTCCATCGGTCAGCCTCTTGCGGGGGGAACGTCTCCGTACCGGTATAGGATCGTCCACGCTCATCTTGGTATTGATAATGAACGGCCAGCTGCTGGACACCGTTGATTCGCATCTTGGCCGCACGCACCTCGGAGACAGTCGCGGTTGTTGCGATCCCTTCGCGTTGCAACCGCTGTTGAATCTGCAGCCGACTGCGTGCCCGGAGGAGGATGAATCCGCCCACAGAGGTAAAGATGCCGCCCATTACGGTAAAGCTGGCCGGAATCCACCATCCGCTGGTTTGTCCCTCTATCCGATAGTGCTGTGGGGCATCCGGCAGATAGGTGATCTGGATCAGCTCCCGCTCCACCAGTGAGTCCCAGGCCTCTGCCGTGACCTCAGACCCCCCGGTGACCGATCCGCCGGGCGTGAGAAACCGGAAGGTGATCTTGTAGGTGGGTGTGTTGTTTCCTCGGCTGGAAGTGGACGACGAGGAGGTAATGGCTTTGGTCAGGACAATGCCCTCCGCCGTCCGTCCCTCTGCGGCGAGCCGTTTGGAGATCGTGACCTGCTGAGCGCCGAGGTAGAGTCCGATAAGCAGGAAGGGTGCCCCACAGAAGAGCCAGATCCCGCCGAACCAGAGCCAGAAGTTTTTGGCCGTGATCATGTTTCCGGTTCCGGGTGTGACCTGGACGCACAAGACGTTCTCTGGAAATTCGCAGCGTTGCCCGAGTTGAAGGTGGTCTAGGGAATTGTCGCTGCCCCTGTTGAGCCTCCCGATGCTGAAACAATGGCGCAGCAGGGCGCGGCTCCATCCACGGAGACTTGCTGGGTGCCGAAGTCGGCATGGATCTTCTGCCCAATGCGCAAGCCAGTCATAAGTCCACGGCCCTTCGCTTGAAACTGGAAGGTGTTACCGGTGGCGGTGTCTTTGGCCGTCACGAGGCCGGAGTCGGCGATGTTCACGATGCTGCAGCAGGGTGTTGCCCCATAAATGGTTGGCTTCTTGATGGAGGGGAGGGTGGCCGTACCGATCGGTCCAGTCTCCTTTGGATTGACGGCACCCTTCTTTTCGCATCCCATGCCGATGCAGATGGGGCCGTCCTCTCCGCAACCCAGGCCGATGCAGGTAGGGGTGTCCTTTCCGCAGCCCAAGCCCACGCAGTTCGACGTCGGGTCCTTCCGCTTCTTCGCCGCTTTCGCATCGGGCAACTTGTTTGAGGGCGTTTGCGTTGTGCCTGATTTGACTGAAGGAGGTTGCTTCTTGTCCGGCGACATCGGCGAAATGCCGCCCTTTTTCGACGACGGAGAGGCGGAAGAGGTGTCGCCTGTGCTGGGTGGTGGCGCGGTTTCGCTGGTGACGGTGAAGTTGGAACTGCTGCTCGTACTTCCACCATTGAGGGTACTGACGGAAATAAGCCCCGTGGTGGCGCCAGATGGCACCGTTGCGGAGATAGAATCGTCTCCTGTGATAATAAACGTCGACGGTATTCCTTGGAATTTTACGGCAGTCGTTCCTGAGAAGCGCGTTCCGGCAATCGTCACGGTAGTTCCCACTGGACCACTTGTCGGCGTGATGTTTGTAACTTCAGGAGGCAACGCCGACCCTTGAAGGAGAGTTACCGTAAGGTCATATGATTCATTTGCCGTATTTCCTGATGCCCGGCGGACCTGAAGATACAGAGTTTTAGGGCAGATGCTCGTGTTAAAAGTTCCGCACGCGAAGTTCAATGGGTAAACTCGTTCCGCAGTATTTGTCCCAGAGATACTGAATACTTCCTGAGATTGGCTTCCAGAGCCGTCGGGTTTTGACAACAGCGTCAGGTCATACATATTATCGGGTGATGGGCCAGTCAGGAGAACAACTAAACGAAAGCTCGCTCCAGTGAGTGATCCGGCTGATCCACGAGTTACATACCAATCGCCTTGATCTTCGGCTCCGTGCAAGTTTGCGTGGATGACAACTGGAATGTTGAGTGCCAGGTTTCCAAGGACCGTGCTTTGAGATTGTGTATTATTGGGCTCGTACTGATCTGGTGTGAGGGTCGCCTGTGCGAACGCGCCAGGAACCGGCAGCATGCAGAGGCCAACCAGCACCGCCATGCAGAGATTGAAGCGCCGGTTCATGGGTATCTCCTTATTTGGAGTCGTTTGTCGACCATCCTCTACGGCGACCGAGGCGGCTGGTCTTTTTTGGTTTGTTTATTCTCGCACCCCATCCCGATGCACTTTGGCCCGTC
>Ga0315912_10000988_pt1 | contig 39148 bp, 24 predicted proteins | sample VfabasoilMG_FD_204469 | JGI IMG/M metagenome (GOLD analysis project Ga0315912, IMG submission 204469) | Garden soil microbial communities collected in Santa Monica, California, United States - V. faba soil | ecosystem: Environmental > Terrestrial > Soil > Garden | place: USA: California... | reverse complement strand
CCACCGACTGGCGGCCGCTGCTCGACATGAAGCTGTCGCAGTTCGACGTGTACCTGAGTTTCCCGGGCAGCGAGATCGGCGACGTGGTGAGCAATTTCTCGGCGCCGATCATGCACAAGCCCATCGGACTCAATCCGCCGGGCCAGAACGTGTTCAGCGTGATCCAGCAGGATGGCAAGCCCGTGCTGCGCATCACGGGCGAGATCTACGGCTGTGTCCAGACGAAGCAAGCCTTCTCCAACTACCACCTGCGCCTCGAAACCCGCTGGGGAGAGAAGAAGTGGGTGCCGCGCCTCAATGAGCCGAAGGATTCCGGAATCCTCTATCACAGCCAGGGGCCGTTTGGCGTCGACTACTGGAAATCCTGGGCGCTGTCGCACGAGTTCCAGATCATCGAACACGGCCTGGGTGAATACTGGTCACAGGCCAATGGTGCGATGGACATACAGGTGGCGCCCAAGGAATCACGCAACGAGGCGCCGCGCTGGAATCCGGCCGGAAAGTGGACCGCGTTCATGGAGCGCGACAACCACGCACTGGCGGCTTCCGACGAAGAACGTCCCGGGCAGTGGAACCGCCTGGAGCTGGTGTGTTACCAGGACGATTGCGTGCACATCGTCAACGGCAAGGTGGTGATGGCGCTCGCGAACGCGCGTTATCGCGACACCCTGAAGTGGGTGCCGATGACCGGCGGCAAGCTGCAGATCCAGAGCGAGGCGGCCGAGGTCTTCTATCGCAACATCGAGATCCGGCCGATTCCGGCGATGCCGGAACAATATCGCCGCTACTTCGAGGGCTCGCCCGACTGATCGGGTAGTTTGAAGATCAGGCCGCCCTTGATCACCACGTCGACATGCTCGAGCGTGGTGATGTCGAAGAGGGGATTGCCGGACACCGCGATGAGATCGCCGAGTTTTCCCACCTCGAGCGTGCCGAGGTCGGCTTCTCGGCCCATATAGTGCGCTGCCACCGAAGTCGCGGACTGGATGGCCTGCATGGGCGTCATGCCGTTCTTCACCATGAAGGCGAACTGCCGCGCATTGAGCCCGTGCGGAAAGACGCCCGCATCGGTGGCGAACACCATGGGCACCCCGGCCTGCACGGCCTTGCCGAAAGCCTGGCGCTGGATCGCGGTGGTTTCCAGATTCTTGCGCAGAAATTCCTCGGGCCAGCCCATCCGGCGACCTTCGGTGTCGATGTAGTCGCCGTTGTACACGTCCATGGCGAGCGCCACGTTGCCGCGTTTCAGTGCGGCCTGGATGCCCGCATCGTCGAGATACGAGGCGTGTTCCACGGTGTCCACGCCTGCGGCGATCGCCATGCGGATGGATTCCGCGCCATGCGCATGCGCGGCCACCTTCCGGTCGGCCGCGTGCGCGGTTTCGACAACGGCCGAGATTTCCTGCGGTGACATTTCCGGTGCGCCAGGCACGCCGCCGTAGGCCAGCACCGCGCCGGAGGCGATGACCTTGAGCAGGTCGGCGCCGCTCGCGAGGATGCCCTCCGCGCGGTCGCGGAACTCCTCGGGCGTGCTCGCGACACCAGCATGAAAGCGCGCATTGTCGGTGGGCTCGGTGAAATCCGGCACGTACAGGTCGCCACCGCCATGCGGAATGGTCAGATAGGGACCGCTCACCTGCATGCGCGGGCCCGCGGCCGAGCCGCGATTGATGACGTCGCGCAGCTGAGTGTCGCTGCCCAGCACGTAGGTGCCGACATTGCGCACGCTGGTGAAGCCGGCCCGCAACGTAGCCGCGGCGTTGTCTTCACCCTGTTCCTCCGTCTCCCGCGCGCTGCGCGTGAAATAGACGCGCAGATCGGCCGTGTCCTCGGGCCGGTCGGTGAGATGGGTGTGCATGTCGATGAGGCCGGGAAGGCAGGTGAAGTCCTGCAGGTCGAGAACCGGCATGCGCGTGGCCGCGGCGCTACCGCGACCCGAGCCGGGCTGGATCTGCGTGATGCGGCCGTCGCGGATCACCACCATCATCTGGCCGTGGGCGATGTTGCTGACGCCGTCGATGAGTTGGCCACACTGGATGGCAATGCTGCCGCTGTCCGGCGTGTAGGGAACCTGCCGCACGGCGAACTGCTGGCGCAATTCCGGCGGCGGCATGGCGCAGCCGGCGAGCGCCGCGGCCAGGAGCAGGGCGAATAGTTGGATTGTTTTCACGCGAGTGGAATGAATTCCCGGTTGTCGAAATCAGGGAGCTTCATGCGCCCGGCGCGCCAGTCGGCCTTGGCCTGCTCGATGCGCTCACGCTTCGAGGACACGAAGTTCCAGTCGATGAAGCGCTCGCCCACCGGCTCGCCGCCGAGCGCCATCAGCGTCGAGCGCTGCAGGGCAGTGAGCGTCGTGTCCTCAGCCTTGTCGAACACCAGCATCTTGCCGGCGCCGAAGCTGCGGTTCTGCGCCTCGACCTCGCCGGCGGCGACGTAGACCGCGCGCTCGGAATAGTCGTCGGGCAGGGCGAAGCGGGCGCCGGGTTCGAGCTCCCAGTGGGCGTAGAACATCGGCGAGTGCGTGGTCACGCCGCTCCGCAGGCCCAGCGCCGAGCCCGCGAGCAGCCGCATGCGCATGCCGCCACTTTCGTGCAGTGGCAGGGATTCCGCGCCAAAGTGCGCGAACGACGGCGCGGTTTCCTCGTGCTCGACGGGGAGCGCCACCCACGCCTGGATGCCGTGCATCGGCCCGCCCGAGGCGCGCGCCTTTTCGAAACGCTCGGAATGCGTGATGCCCCGCCCGGCGATCATCCAGTTCACCTCGTCGGGCTGGATGGCCTGCTGAACGCCGACGCTGTCGCGATGCATGATCTCGCCGGCGAATAGATAGGTGACCGTGGCGAGCCCGATGTGTGGATGCGGCCGCACGTCGACCGATTTCGGTATCCCGGGGGCGAAAGTCACCGGCCCGATGTGGTCGAAGAAGATGAAAGGCCCGACCATGTGCCGGCGCGTGTACGGCAGCACGCGGCCGACTTCGAATCCGCCCAGGTCGCGGCGTCGCTGGTCGATGACCTCCATGGCGGACGGTTTTACAGAGGCGGCAGAAGGTCCGCAACAGAAATGGGGACATTCCTCGATTGCAGCAAACGGGGACACGCCTGATGGCTCGAGCGCACGCGGCGCGGCAGCCCGGAATCTTGACCTGTGTTTGCCGCGGCTGTAGAAGTTCGACCTCACATGCACTCCAGTGCCCGCTCCATCAAACACGGTTCGTTCTTCATCGAGCGGCGCTTCGACTACGACCCGTCGCTGGTGTATCGGGCCTGGATCACCCCGGAGGCGAAGGCGCGCTGGTTCAGCGGACCGCCAGACAAGTGGACCGAGGAGATCCGCGAAATGGACGTGCGCGTCGGCGGCCGCGACCGCCTGGTCGGCAAATTCGTCGACGGTTCGGAATCGCGCTTCGAATGCCAGTACTTCGACGTCGTGCCGGAAAAGCGCCTGGTCTACGCCTACGACATGTACTGGCAGGGCAAGAAGATCTCGGTGTCGCTGGCGAGCGTGGAATTCGTGCTGGCGGGCAAGGGCACCAAGCTGGTCATCAGCGAGCAACACGCCTTTCTGGACGGATACGAAGACGGCGGCAGCCGTGAGCGCGGCACACTCGCACTCATGGACAATCTTGCAATGGCGCTGGGCGGCGGCGACGTCCGCCGGGTCGCTCAGGGATAGAGCGAACCCACGTACGCGGCCAGCGCGATCATGTCGTCGAGCTCGAGCTTCTCCACGGTTGGCGTCATCTGCGCCGCGGCTTCACCGCTGCGCGTGCCGTTCCTGAACGCCAGCAACTGGCGCAGCAGGTAGGTAGGCGAGCGTCCCGCGATGGGCGGAATCTTGTCGGTGCCCTTGAGGTTCGCAAGGTGGCAGGTCGAGCACACCACCGTCTTGCCCTTGTTGCCGGTGGTCGCAAGCTGCTTGCCGCGAACCAGCGAGCCGGGCGGCACGTAGGCCGTGTACTGCATGAGGTCGTCGCGGCGCTGGTGGCGAGTGATGTCCGGCGCCACTTCGACGAGCCGATCGCCCAGGTCTTCCTGGCCACCGACCTCCATGTACACCCAGTCGGAAGGGTCGGCGCGCGGAATGTTGACGCCTTCGATGACGTAGTGGCGCCGCTTGAGTTTCTGCTGCGCGAAGTATTTCGCACTGGCGTCGATTTCCTCGTCGGTCATCTCCGCCGCCACCGCGTGCATGCCGCGGCTCGGCAGATAGGATTCGGGTCCGACTGGCCCGCGTTTGCCGCTGCGGAAGTCCAGCAGCTGCTCCTTTATATAGGCCTCTGGCAGGCCGGCCAGCGCCGAGTTCTCCGGGCGGCCCTGCCCGGTGGGCGTGTGGCAGTAGGCGCAGGCCATGATCTTGGGCTTGCGGCCCTTGGCGACGACGTCGGGCATGGGGCCGTGCGATTCCGGGTGCCAGTCCGGCGCATTGAACGGATCGTTGATGCGCGCCAGCGTGAACTTCTGGTTGCTGTCGGGAATGGTCAGCAACTCCACGTCGTCGAACTTGGGCGGTTCCTTCGGCGGCTTCTTCTGCAGCCGCAGCGCTTCTTCCGAGACCGGAAACAACCAGTCCGGCAATTCGATGGCGGCAGGCTTCGGAGCGGCTGCAGGTGCCGGCGGGGCCGCGGGTTTCGGTGGTGCTGGTTTGGCGGCGGTTTGCGCCAGCCCCACCTGGCTGAGCGCCCAGCAGGCGGCGAGAAGGGCCAGTCGATTCATGCCGCGAAGCATACCCAATTCGCCCGCGATGCCGTGAAATACCGCGCATGCCCCGACTCACGCGGCGCGCCTTGCCCATGTCCACGGTGGCACTGGCGCGTTACCTCATCGGCAAGACCCTGGTCGTCGCGACGGCCCGCGGACGCACGTCCGGCCGCATCGTCGAGACCGAGGCCTATCCGCCCGGCGATCCCACCGGCTACGCGCGCCCCGGACTAACTACCAGCAACGCGCCGCTGTTCCAGGCGCGCGGCCATGGATACGTGCGCATGGTCTACGGCAGCTGCCTGACGCTCAACGTCGCGGCGGAGCCCGAAGGAGTGGGTGCCGCGGTGCTGATCCGCGCGCTGCAGCCGCTCGAAGGGATGGAGCTCATGCAACGCAATTGCCCGGCGGTGCGCGAGCGCGATCTCACGCGCGGCCCGGGACGGCTGTGTGCCGCGCTCGGAATCCCGCGCGAATGGTCGGGTATCGATCTCTGCACCAGCGAACGGCTGTGGCTCGAGCGCGGCTCCGGCCCGGCGGAAGTGCAGGTGAGCACGCGCATCGGGCTGTCGCGCGATCAGCATCGCCGGTTGCGTTTTGTCGAACGTGGCAGCCGCTTCGTGAGTGTTCCGCCATAATGCCGGCCATGCTTCGCCTGTCATGGTTGCTGCTCCTCGTGCCGCTGCGCGTCCTGGCCGCGGCGCCCGAGCTTACCGAGGAGAGTTTTCGCGGGACACTCGGCATAGGTCCGTCGGTGCGCATGAGTTACCGCGATCTCGAGTGCAAGCCCGTCGACTTCAAGGGTTTCGCCGCGGCCATGTCGCGCGAAGGCGCGCACGCCGACGTGGACCGCGCCGTCGACGGCTCGGCGGTGACCATGTCGGTGAAGCTGCGTGGCACGAAACCCTGTCCGTCGCCGTATCCGACGGTGGCCACCATGCCACCGTTCGATCTCAAGGACCTCGCCGGGAAACGCGTCACCTCGGAAAGCCTGCGTGGCAAGCCCACGCTGATGAGCTTCTACTTTTCGAAGTGTGTTCCCTGCATCCTCGAGGTGGAGCCCATCAACCGCTACGCAGCCGCGCATCCGCAGATGAATTTTCTCGCCGTCACCTTCGACGATCCGGCCGAGGCACGCGCCTTCGTCAAGCGCTTCGGACTCAAGTGGCGCGTGGTACCGGAGGCGCAGGAATTCATCCAGCGCATGCGCGTGAAAAAGTACCCGCTGATGGCCCTGTTCGATGCCAACGGCCGGCTGCTCGGAACGAAGCCCGGCGGGGCCAAGGATGAGCTGGAAGCGGCCAATGTCGAGCCGCAACTGCGGCGCTGGGTCGAGGGACTGTTGAAATAGCAGGCCGCGCGTCAACCGCGGTGGATTCCGTGCGTTAGCCGGGATAGGCCCACCTGGGAAGTCCATGATCGCGACGCAAAAAGCACTGGCCGCGGCGATTGCCGCCAATCGCTTCGGCCTCGGGGCGCGGCCGGGAGAACTGCCCGTCATCGAAAAGGATCCGGAAGCCTGGTTGCACAGGCAGCTCACCGGTCGCGCGCCCGTGTTGAGCGGCGAGGGATTGAAACCCTCGTCCGAAACGCTTCAGCGGGCGCTGGAATTGCGCGAAGACATGGCGGAAGTACGTCGCGACAAGAAGCAGGGCGACGAGGATGCCGCGAAAGTAAAAGCCGCACTCAAGCTGCCGGCGCTCTATCGGCCCGTCTACATCGACGAGGCGTACGCCCGCTTCTCGCATGCCATCAGCACCGATCGCCCGTTCCTCGAGCGCCTCACCCAGTTCTGGACCAACCACTTCGCGGTGTCCATCGACAAGATCGTGGTGCTCGGTGTCGCAGGCGCGCTGGAGCGCGAGGCCATTCGTCTGCACGTCACCGGAAATTTCACCGACCTGCTGCTCGCGGTGGAGCGGCACCCCGCCATGCTGCTGTATCTCGACAACCAGGCGTCGATCGGCCCCAATTCGCGCGCCGCGAGTTTTCTCAAGCGGCGAGGAAATGCGCAGGGCGGGCGCAAGCTCGACATCAACGAGAACCTGGCGCGCGAGATTCTCGAGCTGCACACGCTGGGCGTCGACGGCGGTTACACGCAGGCGGACGTCACCACCTTTGCCAAGGCCATCACCGGCTGGTCGGTCGGCGGTGAGGCCAGCAGCCGGCGCTTTGCGCGGCTGGGGATTCCGAACGGCGAGCCCGGCGAGTTCTTCTTCCGCGAGGTGTTCCACGAGCCCGGCGCGAAGAGGTTGTTAGGCCGGAGCTACGAGCAGGGCGGCGTGAAGCAGGGCGAAGCCATCCTGAAGGACCTGGCGCAGCGTCGCGAGACGGCACGCCACATCTCCACCAAGCTGGCGCGGCATTTCATCGCCGATGATCCGCCGCCGGCGGCCGTCGAGCGCATGACGAAGGCCTGGCTCGACGGTCACGGCAACCTCTTGAAGGTCTATGCAGCCCTGCTCGAATCTCCCGAGGCCTGGAGCACGCCGCTGGCGAAGTTCAAGACACCGGCGGATTACATCTACTCTTCTTATAGGGCGCTGGCGCTCCCGCCGCGCGACAAGCGGCGCTCGCTGCAGGCCTTCGAGGCATTGGGGCAACGCAACCTGCAGCCGGGCTCACCGGCGGGTTGGCCCGACACCAGTGCGGACTGGGACGGATCGTCGGCGCTGTTGAAGCGCATTGCCTGGTCGGATGCCGTGGCGCAGCGCCTCGGCAGCGAACGCAATGCGCGCGAGCTCGCGCCGCAAGTGCTGGGTGCGACGCTCAGCGAGGACACCGCGAAGGCCATCGGCCGCGCGGAGAGTGCTTCGCAGGCGCTGACGCTGTTGTTGTCGTCCCCCGAATTCATGCGCCGTTGAAAGGAGTGTCCATGGGCAACGTGATTTCCCGGCGCCGGTTCCTCGAGACCGCCGTGTTTGCCGGCGCCTCCAGTGTCGTGGCGTCGCGGTTGGCGTTCGCCAACGCGCCCACCGAGGCGAGGTTCGTCTTCGTATTGTTGCGGGGGGCACTCGACGGCCTCTCGGCCGTGCCCCCGGTGGGCGATCCGGACTATGCAAGCCTTCGCGGCCAGATCGCGCTCGCGAAATCCGGCGAGGGCGCGGCGCTGCCGCTCGACAACACCTTTGCGCTGCATCCGTCGCTGAAATTTTTCCACGCCAGCTACGCCGCGAAACAACTGGCGGTGCTGCATGCCGTGGCCTCGCCATACCGCGAGCGTTCGCACTTCGACGGGCAGAACGTGCTGGAAAGCGGCGGCGCGCGTCCGCACGACACGCAGAGCGGCTGGCTCAATCGAGCCATCGCCGAAATGCAGAAGGGAGGCAAGGGTGAAGGCGGCGTGGCCCTCGGCGCGAATGTGCCGCTGGCGATGCGCGGCCCGGCCGAGGTGGCCTCCTGGTCGCCCACGAAGATTTCCGCTCTCGACGACGAGACGCTGGCGCGCCTCACCGATCTCTACTCGCGCGATCCGCTGCTGTCGCGGCGGTTGGCCGAGGCTCTGGAGAGCGATGCGATCGCAAACGAGGCGCAGGCCGCGGCCAATGCCGAGCCCGAAGCCGATGCCGCGATGACGCCGGTGAACACCGTCGAGCGCGATGCAAAAGAGAAACGCAACTTCAACGCGCGTTACGCCGAAGCCGCGCGCGCCGCCGCGGGATTCCTCAAGCGCGACGACGGTCCGCGCGTCGCCATGTTCGACACCTCGGGCTGGGACACGCACGCCAACGAAGGCGGTTCGCAGGGACAACTTGCGCTGCGATTGCGCGGGCTGGATCTCGCGCTCGCGGCCCTGAAGGATTCGCTCGGACCGGTATGGAGCAATACCGTGGTGCTCGTGGCCACCGAGTTCGGCCGCACCGCGGCAATCAATGGCACCCGCGGCACCGATCACGGCACGGGTGCCGCGGCGTTCTTGTTAGGCGGTGCCGTCGCGGGTGGACGCGTCTTGGCCGACTGGCCGGGGCTGGCGCGCGGCAATCTCCACGAGGGCCGCGATCTTCGTCCCACGATGGACCTGCGCGCGGTGATGAAGGGCGTGTTACAGGGTCATCTCGGTATCGCGGGCGCGGCACTGGATTCACGGGTCTTTCCATCGAGCGCGGGTGTTTCGCCGATCGATGGCCTGATCCGCGGCTAGCTATCGTCGGCGCCTTGCCGTGCTGCAACACCGCGAAGGTAGACCTTAGGTCCCATCCTTTGCCGCGCGGCGGTTGTCCATGATGGCAGTGCGGCCATGACCCTTCCGTGCCGCCCCTGCCCTGGAGCCCGAGAAGCGCGTGCACGACGCGAAGTCAGATTCGTCTTACACGCGGACCAAACAGATTCTGTTAGGCGCCGTCATCGTGGTCGCGTGCGCGGCCGGCGGTTATTTCGTGGCGGCTCTGACCCACCCGCAGCTCGCGGCGGCGCCGGCGAACACCCGGAAGATCGTCGAAGGCGACGGCGTGCGCGGACCCGCTGCGATGGTGTGGGTCCCCGGCGGCGAATTCCTCATGGGCAGCGATCACCAGTACGCGAGGCCGAACGAGAAGCCGACGCATCGTGTGCACCTGAAGGGATTCTGGATGGATCGCACGCACGTGACGAACGCGCAATTCGCTGCGTTCGTCAAGGCGACCGGGTACCTGACGACCGCCGAACGCAAACCCGACTGGGAAACACTGCGCGTGCAGTTGCCGGAAGACACGCCCCGGCCGGCAGACGACCAGTTGGTGCCCGGCGCGATGGTATTCGTGGGCACCGAGCGTACCGTGTCGCTCGACGACTGGTCGCAGTGGTGGACCTATGCGCCGGGCGCGAACTGGCGGCACCCACAGGGACCCGGCAGCGACATCGTCGGCAAGGACGATCACCCGGTGGTGCAGGTGTCGTACGAGGACGCCCAAAATTACGCGCGCTGGGCGGGCAAGCGCCTGCCCACGGAAGCCGAATGGGAATTCGCCGCGCGCGGCGGCCTGGAGCAGGCCACCTACGCCTGGGGTGACGACTTCCGGCCGGGCGGCAGGCCCATGGCCAACACCTGGGACACCGGCGCCCGGCCTTTCCCGGTAGTTAGTCCGAAGGCCGGTGGCGCGTCCGGCACCTCGCGCGTCCGTACTTTTCCGGCGAACGGCTACGGTCTGTTCGACATGACCGGCAATGCCTGGCAATGGGTGGCCGACTGGTATCGCGCGGACTACTTCACGCAACTCCAGGGCCAGGGGGTCATCGACGATCCACGCGGCCCCGCCGACAGTTTCGACCCGGAGGACCGCTTTGCGCCACCCGGGGCACCCAAGCGCGTGACCCGCGGCGGCTCCTTCCTGTGCAACGTCGACTACTGCCTGAGCTACCGGCCCAGCGCGCGGCGCGGCAACGATCCCTACAACCCGATGTCGCACATCGGCTTCCGCCTGGTGGTGAGCGACGATGACTGGAAAGCTGCCGGAACGTTGCATGCGGCGCGGTAGTTGGACAAGCGGACTCGCGGCCCTGGCGCTGGTCGCGGCCGCGCCTGTGCTGGCGCAGGGTTCTGCGCCCCTGCCATCCTGGAACGACGGCGCCGCAAAGTCGGGCATCGTCGCCTTCGTGCGGTCGGTCAGCGACCAGAAGAGCAAGGACTTCGTCGCGCCCGCCGACCGCATCGCGGTATTCGACAACGACGGCACGCTGTGGGCCGAGCAGCCGCTGTATTTCCAGTTCCTGTTCATGCTGGAACAGGTGAAGGCGGCGGCGCCCAAACACCCCGAATGGCAGCAGAACGCGGCCTTCCAGGCGCTGGCGAAGCAGGACAAGGCCGCGCTCGAGAAGCTCGGCATGAAACCGGTGCTGGAATTGCTCGGCGTCGCCAACAGCGGCATGACCGTCGCGGAATACGACGCGACCATCCGCAACTGGCTGGCCACGGCGAAACACGCGAAGTATCAGCGTCCCTATACCGATCTCACCTACCTGCCGATGCGCGAGCTGCTCGACTACCTGCGCGCCAACGGCTTCAAGACCTTCATCGTTTCCGGGGGCTCGTCCGAGTTCATGCGCCCCTGGGCGGAGAAGGCCTATGGCATTCCGCCGGAGCAGATCATCGGCAGCCAGCAGGAAGTGAAATTCGAGATGAAGGACGGCAAGCCCGTGTTGACGCGCGAGGCCAAATTCGCCTTCGTCGATGACGGGCCCGGCAAGCCCGTAGGCATCTATCGCCACATCGGCAAGCGGCCGATCCTGGCGTTCGGAAATTCGGACGGCGATTTCCAGATGTTGCAGGTGACGACCGCGGGCGAGGGAAAGCGCCTCGCGCTCATCGTCCACCACGACGATGCGCAGCGTGAGTTCGCGTACGACCGTCAGTCACACATCGGCAAGCTCGACAAGGCGCTGGATGCGGCGCCCGCCAACCACTGGATCGTGGTCAGCATGAAGACGGATTGGAAAAAGGTATTCGCGTTTCAGGATTGAAGGAGATGCACATGAAGTTCAGGATCATCGGGATGCTCGCCGCGCTGGCATTCGCCGGCCTGGCGCAGGCCCAGGACAAGAAGCCCAACATCGTGGTGTTCTGGGGCGACGACATCGGTCAGTCGAACGTCAGCGCCTATTCGATGGGCTTGATGGGGTATCGCACGCCCAACATAGACCGCGTGGCACGCGAGGGAATGATCTTCACCGACTACTACGCCGAGCAGAGCTGCACGGCGGGGCGCGCATCGTTCATCACAGGTCAGTCGGGCCTGCGCACCGGGATGACCAAGGTGGGACTGCCGGCGGCAACTCTTGGCCTTCGCAAGGAAGATCCCACCATTGCCGAAGTCATGAAGACCTTGGGGTACGTGACCGGTCAGTTCGGCAAGAACCATCTCGGAGACCGTAACGAGTTTCTGCCGACCGTGCACGGCTTCGACGAGTTCTACGGCAATCTATATCACCTCAATGCTGAAGAGGAACCGGAGAACGTCGACTATCCCAAGGATCCGAAATTCCGCCAGATGTTCGGTCCCCGCGGCGTGCTCGACTGCAAGGCCTCCGACAAGGACGACGCAACCAACGATCCACGTTTCGGAAAGGTGGGTAAACAGGTCTGCAAGGACACCGGCCCGCTCACCGCCAAGCGCATGGAGACCATCGACGACGACATCACCGCGCGCGCGGTGGACTTCATCCAGCGCCAGAAGGCGGCCGGCAAGCCGTTCTTCGTCTGGGTCAACACCACCCACATGCATTTGTACACACATACCAAGCCGGAAAGCGTCGGCCAGGCAGGGGTCGGGCAGAGCAACTACCACGACACGATGATCGACCACGACAAGAACGTCGGCACCGTTCTCAAGGCGCTCGACGATCTCGGCATCGCCAACGACACCGTGTTCTTCTACAGCACCGACAACGGCCCGCACATGAACACCTGGCCGGACGGCGGCATGACGCCGTTCCGCAGCGAGAAGAACACCAACTGGGAAGGTGCGTACCGCGTGCCAGCGATGATCCGCTGGCCCGGCCACATCAAGCCCGGTTCAGTCTCGAATGAAATGATCGGGCACCACGACTGGCTGCCGACTTTTGCCGCCATTGGCGGCGACGCGGACGTGGTCAACAAGTACGCCAAGGGCGTGAAGGGTGCCGGCCTCACTTACAAGGTGCACCTCGATGGCTACAACATGGTGCCCTATCTCACTGGCCAGGTCGCGAAGAGCCCGCGCGAAAGTTTCATCTATATCAACGACGACCAGGAGGTCACGGCGCTGCGCTATGGCAACTGGAAGGTCGTCTTCCTGGAACAGAGGGCGCCAGGAACCCTGCGCATCTGGGCCGAACCCTTCACCCACCTGCGCACCCCGAAGCTCTTCAACTTGCGAATGGATCCCTACGAACGCGCGGATGTCACGTCGAACACGTACTACGACTGGTTTATCCGGCGCGCGTACATCATGCAGGCGGCGCAGGCCTACGTGGGCCAGTTTCTCGAGTCGTTCAAGGAGTTCCCGCAGCGACAGAAGGCGGCCAGCTTCAATCTCGATGAAGTCATGGAGCAGATGAACAAACCCGGCGGCGGGTGACGTGGCACGCCAGGCGCTGGCGGCACTCTGCGTGCTTGCCGGGACTGCTGTGTTCGCGCAGCAGCCCGGCAAGCCGGTGCCCGTGACCGTCGACAATTTCACCCGCGCTGAAACCGACATGTACTTCGGCAACGCGGTCAAGGAAGCCGGTGGTGTCGGCCGGCTGCATCACAACCGCGAAATGCCGTCGGTCGATCACCAGATGGTGATCCGCATGAACCGCGACACGCTCTATTCCTCGGGTGTGTACGACCTCGATGCCGCCCCAGTGACTGTCACGTTGCCGGAGGCTGGTACACGTTTTCGCTCGCTGATGGTGGTCAATGAGGATCACTACATCGTCGGCGACATCCGGTATCGCGCCGGCACCTACGCCGTCGACCGCAAGAGCGCCGGGACGCGCTACGTGCTGGTGGCACTGCGCACCTTCGTGAATCCCGGCACGCCGGGAGATCGCGACAAAGTGCACGCGCTGCAGGACGCCACGCGCGTCAGCCAGGCCAGCGCGGGGAAGTTCGAAGTGCCGGACTGGGACCCCGCAAGCCAGAAAAAAATACGCGACGCCATTCTCGTGCTCGGCAGCACCAGGACTGGCTTCAGCGGTGCTTTCGGCAGCAAGCAGCAGGTCGATCCTGTCTACCACTTGCTGGGCACGGCCATGGGCTGGGGCGGCAATCCCGAGAGTGCGGCGGTCTACCAGGGTCAGAATCCGCAGCAGAACGACGGCAAGACCGTTCACCGTCTCACGGTGCGCGACGTCCCGGTCGACGGCTTCTGGTCCATCAGCGTGTACAACGCCAAGGGGTACTTCGAGAAGAACGCGCTCGACGCCTACTCGCTGAACAATGTGACCGCGAAAAAAGGCGCCGACGGCTCGTACACCGTTCAGTTCGGTGGTTGCGACGGCAAGATAGCCAACTGTCTGACCATCATGCCGGGCTGGAACTACACCGTGCGCCTGTATCGTCCACGCGCCGAGGTCGTCAGCGGCAAGTGGAAATTCCCGCTGGCGAAGCCGGTGAGTTGACCTTCGCACACCCGCATCGGACCTAGGCCCAATGGCTGCTCGCCCGGCCTCTACCTGAGACTGGTTAGATCAGGAGTAGTGGGAGCCGGGCAATGAAGCTTGTACGACTGGCAATCATCGCGGCGGCCGGAGCGACTTGCGCCACCGGCGCAATCGCGCAGCAGAAACCGGCGGAGGCGCCCAAGGACGCCGTACAGGCGGTGGTGGTCAAGCCCGCGCAGGTGCTGCCGCTGCCGGATTTCCGCTATACCGGCAGTGTCGGCCGTACCATCGCGGAGAGCGATCCGCCGCAGTTTCCACAGCCGGCCAAACCGCCCAAGGGCGCGCCTAACATCGTGCTCATCCTGATCGACGATGCGGGCTACGGCCAGTTCGGCACCTTCGGCGGGCTGGTCGAGACGCCGGGACTGGACAGCGTGGCGAAGCAGGGACTGCGCTACACGCGTTTTCACACGACGGCACTGTGCTCGCCGACGCGCGCGGCGCTGCTCACCGGGCGCAATCATCATTCGACCGGCAACGGCGTGATCACCGAGGCCGCCACCGGGTACGACGGTTACACCGGCATCATCGGCAAGAACGTCGGCACTATCGCCGAAGTGCTGCGCCAATACGGTTACGCCACGGCGTGGTTCGGCAAGAACCACAACACGCCGGACTGGGAAACCAGCCAGGTCGGCCCCTTCGATCGCTGGCCCAGCGGGCTCGGCTTCGACTACTTCTACGGGTTCATGGGCGGCGACATGGATCAGTGGCAACCCACGCTCTATGAAAACCACCAGCTCGTGCCGCGCTCGAAGGATCCCAAGTACATCATGACCCCGGACCTCGTCGACCACGCCATCAGCTGGTTGCACCAGGTGCGTTCCATCGCGGCCGACAAGCCGTATTTCCTGTACATGTCCACGGGAGCGACACACGCGCCTCACCACGCGTCGCTGGAGTACGTCGCCAAGTACAAGGGCAAGTTCGACATGGGCTGGGATGCCTATCGCGAGCAGGTGTTCGCGCGTCAGAAGCAGCTCGGCGTGGTTCCGCAAAACGCGCAACTCTCGAAGCGCCCCAAGGAACTGCCCGCCTGGAACTCGTTGTCAGCCGACCAGAAGCGGCTGTTCGCGCGGATGATGGAAGTGTTCGCCGCGTTCACCGACCAGACCGACCATGAAATGGCGCGCCTGCTCGAGGTGGTGCGCACGCTTCCCGACGCGGACAACACGCTGGTGTTCTATGAGGTCGGTGACAACGGCTCGTCGGCCGAGGGTGGCCTGGTCGGCCTGATGAACGAGAACTCGTTCTTCAACAACGTGCCGGAGAAGTTCGAGGACAACCTCGCGAAGATGGACGAGCTCGGCGGTCCGAAGCATTTCAACCATTTCCCGGCGGGCTGGGCGTGGGCGATGAACACGCCATTCCAGTGGACCAAGCAGATCGCCTCGCACCTGGGCGGCGTGCGCAATCCACTGGCGGTTTCCTGGCCGGCGCGCATCAAGGACAAGGGCACGGTGCGCTCACAGTTCCACCACGTGATCGACGTCGCGCCGACTATCTACGAGGCGGTGGGCATCGAGTTTCCGCAGGTCCTCAACGGTGTCGCGCAGAAGCCCATCGAAGGCGTGTCCATGGTGTACAGCTTTGACTCGGCTACGGCGCCGGGCCACCGGCACAGCCAGTATTTCGAAATGTTCATCAATCGCGCCATGTACCACGACGGCTGGTGGGCGGCCTCGCGCGTGAACGTGCCGTGGGAAGGAGGCGCCGCTGCCGCAGACCCGGACAAGGCGACCTGGGAGCTCTACAACATCGACGAGGATTTTTCGCAGTCGAAGGACCTGGCGAAAAGCAATCCGGCCAAGCTGCGTGAGTTGCAGGACCTCTGGTGGGCGGAGGCTGCGCGCTACAACGTGCTGCCGCTCGATGGTCGCAAGACCGAGCGGCTGAGCGCGGAGTTGCAGGGACGGCCATCGCTGGCGGGAGGGCGCAAATCGTTCACCTACTATCCCGGCTTGCTGGGGCTGCCCGCCGGAAGTGCGCCCGCGCTGCTCAACAAGTCCTTCTCCATCACGGCCGACCTGAGCGACGCAGGCAAGGCCAGCGGCGCCGTGTTCTCCATTGGCGGCAGCGATGGCGGTTACGGGCTCTATGTCCGCGACGGCAAACCGGTGTTCGTCGGCAATTTCCTCAACCAGTCGCTGACGCGCGTGACTTCCAGCGAAACGCTCCCGGATGGCAAGGCGAAGGTGCGCGGCGATTTCAAGTACGACGGCGGTGGGTTGGGCAAGGGCGGCACACTCAGCCTGTTCATCAACGACAAGAAAGTGGGTGAAAGCCGCATGGAACAGACCCAGCCCCTGACGCTGGGCCTGGGCGGCGCGCTCGACATCGGTGCGGATACCGGCACGGCGGTGGACGAGGAGTACACGCCGCCGTTCGAGTTCACCGGCAAGATCGAAAAGGTCGTGGTCGACCTGAAATAGCCGTACAACCTCAGGCCGGCGCCAGCGCCGGCCTGAGCTTCGCCTCGCGGATCGGCAGGTTCACGAAAGCCGCGAGCGTGGCCAGCGCCATGTCGGCGTACCACATCCACGAGTAGTCGCCGAACTTGACCAGCGCGATGCCGCCCAGCCACGCGCCGAAAAACGCGCCGACCTGGTGCGTGAGGGTGGTCAGCCCGAAGAGCGTCGCGAGGTAGCGCACGCCGAACAGCTTGCCGATGAGGCCGGCCGTTGGCGGCACCGTGGCCAGCCAGGTGAATCCCAGCGCCGCCGCGAATAGATAGAAGGTGACGGCGGTCTTGGGCGCCGCGAGGTAGATGGCGATGATCAGCGCGCGCGACAGGTAGTTGCCGAACAGCAGGTACTTCATGCGCATCACGCCGCCGGCCCAGCCGGCCCAGAGGCTGCCCGCGACATTCGCGAAACCGATGATGGACAGCGCCGTCGAAGCGACGCTGGTGGGCAGGGCGCAGAGTTTCACTTCGCCCGGCAGATGCGTGACCAGGAAGGCGATGTGAAAGCCGCAGGTGAAAAAGCCCGCATGCAGGCACCAGTAACTCTTGTCGCGCGCGGCGATCGCGAGCTGCTCACGCATGGAGAGCACAGTTGCCGCGGGGGCGCCGTGTCCACCTGCCTGTGCGGAGATGTCCGGCTGCGGCGCCTGTGAGCGGGCGAGGGCTCGAGCCAGCGGAATCGTCGCGAGCGCGGCCACCGCCATCACCCACATGGCGCCCATCCAGCTGATGCTCTTGATGAGGTAGTCGTACAGCGGCGCGAATACCGACTGGCCGAGGCTGCCGCCGGCATTGACCATGCCGGAAGCCACCGAACGCTTTTCGGCCGGCACTCGTTGCGCGACCTGGCCGATGAGCACGCCGAAACTGCCAGCGCCCGCGCCGGCCGCGGTCAGCACACCGATGGTCACGATGAGCGTGAATTCGTTGCCGGCGAACGGCGTCAGCGCCGCGCCCGCGGCCATCATGAACGCACCCGCGAGCAGCGCGCGCCAGGCGCCGAAGCGATCGGCGAGCGCGCCGAACGCCGGCTGCGCCACGCCCCACATGAGCTGCCCCACGGCCATCGCGAAGCTCATCGCGGCATATCCCACGTGCGTGCTGTCGATGATGGGCGCGATGAACAGGCCCATCGACTGGCGCATGCCCATGGTGATCATGAGGATGCCGGCGGCCGCCGCGATGAATGCGAGAGCATGGCGGTCGAGGCCGGCGGGTAGTTTGGAAGCGTGGCTCATGGAGGGCCGTCATCATCGATGACGATCGATTCGGCCGCCAGTACAGTGCGCCATCGAATCACCGGACAGCGGCGCGTTTCTGCATCAAGGCACACGCGCCCATTTCCATCTGCGCCGCGTCGGCGAGCGCGGCGGCGCCACTCGCGGTGAGCTCGAACTTCGTGGACTGGCGGGTGAACAGAATTTCTCCGAGCGTCTCTTCGAGGCTGGCGAGCCTGAGTTCCACCAGCTTGGGCGCCATGCGCAGCGCTCGGGCGGCGGCCGGCGCGGTGCCATGGTGGGCCAGTGCGACGAAGCAGCGGACGTCTTCCCAATCCAGTGACAGGGCACGGGGGAGGGCGGGATGGGGACGGTGGGGTTTGTCGTTCATGAGTCTCCTTTTGCGGTGACATCATGCGCAGCGAGGTGGGGCGGCTGCATTCACGCTTTCTTCACGGTCGATAAGAGGAACCAATCTGACGCGCCGCAGCAGGCGCCGGCCGGTGACAAATACGTAACCACGCAATATTTGCCTTGACAAATATTGCATGGGAACGGAAAACTGGCGCCCTTTCCAGTGCCACCTCCCGAGCCCCGATGCCCGCCACCGCCCGCAAATTGCGCGAATCCGCCGATTCCGTGCCACTGCCCGAGAACGACCCGCACCGCATGATCTGCCGGCAGCTGAAGCTGGTGACCAATTCACTGGTGCGCCGCGTGGACCGGCACATGCAGCCGCTGGAGCTCACCGGCATGCAGTGGGAGCCATTGTTGATGCTCTGGCTGGGCAGGGCGGACACGGTCGCCGGCCTGGCGCGCGTCATCCAGATGGGCGATGCCTCCATGTCGCGCATGCTGGATCGCCTCGAAGAAAAGGAACTGGTGCGCCGCGAGCGCAGCGAGGCCGACCGGCGCGTCGTGAACCTGCACCTGACGCCCAAGGGCCGCAAGGTGGCCAACAGGATCTGGCCCATCGTCGTCGATGGCATGCACGTGCACCTGGAAGGGTTCAAGAAGGACGAACTCGCGCAGTTCGCCGAATTCCTGTCCCGCATGCTGGCCAATGGAGCTCGCGATGCAGAAGCAAAATAGGATCGCCGGCCGCGCGCTGCTGCTGGCGGCCGCCGCGACGTTGCTGCTCGCAGCCTGCGGCAAGGACGACAAGGGCCCGCCGCCGCCGCCGGAAGTGAGCATCATCACGCTCAGGCCGCGAACCGTGGCCATCACCGACCAGCTGCCCGGCAGAACCACCGCGTTCCGTGTCGCCGAAGTGCGCCCGCAGGTGACGGGCATCGTGCAGAAACGCCTGTTCGCCGAGGGCGCAGAGGTGAAGTCGGGCGAGCAGCTCTACCAGATCGACGCCGGCAGTTATCGCGCCGCCTTGTCGTCGGCTGAAGCCGCACTCAAGCGGGCCGAGGCCCAGGCCGTGACCGCCAGGCTGCTGGCGGAGCGCTACGAACCGCTGATCGCGGCGAACGCCGTCTCGAAGCAGGAAAACGACGAGGCCGTGGCCGCGAAGGCGCGCGCCGAAGCCGACGTGGCATCCGCGAAAGCGGCCGTGGACGCGGCGCGGATCAATGTCGTGTACACGCAGGTGTTGTCGCCGATCAACGGGCGCATCGGGCGCACGCTGGTCACCGAGGGTGCGCTGGTCACGAGCGGACAGGAGGCGCCGCTCGCCACCGTTCAGCAGCTCGATCCCATCTACGTGGACATCGCGCAATCGAGCACCGAGATCCTGCGCCTCAAGCGGCAGATGGCGAATGGCGAAATGGTCAAGGACGAAAACAACCAGGCCGAGGTGACGCTGACGCTCGAGGACGGCAGCGTGTATGCCGAGCGCGGCCGGCTCAAGGTTTCAGAGGCGTCCGTGGATCCGAGCACGGGCTCGGTGCTGTTGCGCGCGGTGTTCCCGAATCCGAATCGCGAACTGCTGCCCGGCATGTTCGTGCGCGCCCAGCTCACGCAGGGCACACGCTCGGCGGCGCTGATGGTTCCGCAGCGCGGCGTCTCCCACAACCCGAAGGGTGAGGCCACGGTGCTGATCGTCGAAAAGGACGACAAGGTGGCCGAGCGTGTCGTGACCGCGGATCGCGCGATCAACGGCGAATGGCTGATCACCGCGGGCCTCGCGCCTGGCGAGCGGGTGATCGTCGATGGCCTGCAGAAGGCCAAGCCTGGTTCACCGGTCAAGGTCGTGCCGGCCGCCGAAGAACTGGCGGCCAACCAGGACACCACGGGCATGCAGGCCGGTGCGGCCACCGACGTCGTGAAGCGCTAGGCAAGGGCACCCGGCGAATGTTGTCGAAATTCTTCATCGATCGGCCGATCTTTGCGTGGGTGATCGCGCTCATCATCATGATCGCGGGCGGCCTGTCGGTGTTCAACCTGCCGGTGCGCCAGTTCCCGGCGATCGCACCGCCAACCATCGGCATCAACGTGAACTATGCAGGCGCCTCGGCGCAGACGCTGCAGGACACGGTGGTGCAGGTCATCGAGCAGCAGCTCAATGGCATCGACAATCTCGATTACATGACGGCCGACTCGCAGGCCGACGGCACCGCGACCATCACGCTCACCTTCACCATCGGCACGGATCCGGATGTCGCGCAGGTGCAGGTGCAGAACAAGCTGCAACTGGCCCTGCCGAACCTGCCGCAGGAGGTCCAGCAGGCCGGCGTGCGCGTGAACAAGCCGGCGCGCAATTTTCTCATCGTGCTCGGGTTCATCTCCACCGACAACAGCATGAGCAACGAGGACCTCACCGACTACGTTGCCACCAACCTGCTCGATCCGCTCAATCGCACCAAGGGTGTGGGTGACGTCACCATCTTCGGCTCGCAATACGCCATGCGTATCTGGGTGGATCCGGCGAAGCTCAACAACTACGGCCTGACCACCGGCGACGTGGTGGCGGCGATCCGCGCGCAGAACGTGCAGATATCGGCGGGTTCCATCGGTGGACTGCCGGCCGCGCCCGGCCAGGCCATCAACGCCAGCATCATCGGTCCGACGCGGCTATCTACCCCGGAACAGTTCCGCAATATCCTGTTGCGCGTGAACCCGGATGGCTCACAGGTGCGCGTCGGCGACGTGGCGCGCGTGGCGCTGAACTCCGAGAGTTACATCCGCGACACCAAGTACAACGGCAAGCCGGCGGCCGGTGTCGCCATCCGCCTTGCCGCCGGCCAGAACGCGCTCGAAACCGTGCGCGGAATCCACGACACCCTCGACCGGCTCGCGCCGTACTTTCCGCGCAACTTCGAAGTCGTATACCCGCTCGACACCACGCCGTTCGTGCGTACCTCGATCAAGGAGGTCGTGAAGACGCTGTTCGAGGCCGTGGTGCTGGTCTTCCTGGTCATGTACCTGTTCCTGCAGAATGCGCGTGCCACCATCATTCCGACCATCGCGGTGCCGGTGGTGCTGCTGGGAACGTTCGGCATCCTCGCGGCCTTCGGTTTTTCCATCAACACGCTGACCATGTTCGGCATGGCGCTGTCCATCGGCCTGCTGGTGGACGACGCCATCGTGGTGGTGGAGAACGTCGAACGCGTCATGAGCGAGGAGGGGCTGGGGCCCCGCGAGGCCACGCGCAAGTCCATGGACCAGATCACCGGCGCGCTGGTGGCCATCGCGCTGGTGCTGGCCGCGGTGTTCGTGCCCATGGCGTTCTTCGGTGGCTCCATCGGCGTGATCTACCGCCAGTTTTCCATCACCCTGGTGTCGGCCATGGGCCTGTCGGTGCTGGTCGCGCTGATCCTCACGCCCGCGTTGTGCGCCACGATCCTGAAACCGTTGCCACCTTCCGGTCACGTCGAACACACCGGGTTCTTCAAGTGGTTCAACACCTGGTTCGATCGTGGCCGCGAGCAACACGCGCGCGGGCTGAACGGCATGCTGGCACGCACCGGCCGTTCGATGCTGGCGTACGTCGGCATCTTCGTGGTCATGGCCGCGTTGTTCACGCAGATCCCGACTTCGTTCCTGCCGCCCGAAGATACCGGCTTCATGTATGGCCAGGTGCAGACGCCACCGGGCGCGTCCAAGGAACGCACCTGGGAGGCACTCGACCGGGCGCAGCGGTATTTCAACGAACAGGAGAAGGACACCGTCGACGGCGTGCTCACGGTGAACGGCTTCAACTTCGCCGGCACGGGGCAGAATTCCGGCCTGCTGTTCATCAAGCTCAAGGACTGGGACGAACGCACCCGCTCCTCGCAGCAGATGGGCGCGCTGCTGGCGCGCGCCAACAAGTATTTCGCGGGCATCAAGGAAGCCAACATCATTGCCGTCCCGCCACCGGCGGTGCTCGAGCTCGGCAACACCGCGGGCTTCGACATGATGCTGCAGAACCGCGGCGGTTTGCCGCGTGAAGCCTTCCTGGCGGCACGCAACCAGTTGCTGGGTGAAGCGGCGAAGGACCCGCGCCTCGCGGGTGTGCGCCCCAACGGCGTGGAGGACGCGCCGCAGTTCAAGCTGGATATCGATCGCGAGAAGGCGAGTGCGCTCGGCGTGTCCATCGCCGATATCAACCAGACGCTGCAGACAGGCTGGGCGTCCACCTACGTCAACGACTTCATCGACCGCGGCCGCGTCAAGCGCGTCTACGTCCAGGGCGATCCGCTGTCGCGCATGCAGCCCGAAGACCTCAATCGCTGGTACGTGCGCAACTCGCAGGGCGGCATGGTGCCGTTCTCCGCGTTCGGACATGGCGAGTGGACCTACGGGCCGCAGAAACTCTCGCGCTTCAACGGCGTGCCCGCGTACCAGATCCAGGGTGCGCCGTCGCCGGGCCACAGCTCGGGAGAAGCCATGAAGGCGATGGAGGAGATCGTCGCCAAACTACCGGCGGGTATCGGCCTCGAGTGGAACGGCCTGTCGTACGAAGAAAAGAAATCCGGCTCGCAGGCGCCGCTGCTGTATGCGTTGTCGCTCGCCATTGTTTTTCTTTGCCTGGCGGCGTTGTACGAGAGCTGGTCGATCCCGATGACGGTGCTGCTGGTGGTGCCGCTGGGCGTGGTCGGCGCGGTGCTGGCAACCCTGTCGCGCGGCCTGACCAACGATGCCTACTTCCAGGTCGGATTGCTGGTCACCATCGGTCTCGCGGCCAAGAACGCCATCCTCATCGTCGAATTCGCCAAGGAAGCCTACGACCATGGCACGGATCTCGTTGAAGCCGTGGTGCACGCGGCGCGGCAGCGCCTGCGCCCCATCCTCATGACTTCGCTGGCATTCATGTCGGGCGTGCTGCCGCTGGCACTTGCCAGCGGTGCGGGCTCCGGCGCGCAACACGCCGTGGGCACGGGTGTCATCGGGGGCATGCTGGCCTCGACGTTCCTGGCGGTGTTCTTCGTGCCGGTGTTCTTCGTGGTGGTACTGCGCCGCTTCCACGTGCAGCCCGTGACCATGAAGGTCGACGAAACGCCGGCCGACACTCCCTATGCGGGTGTCGCATGAGCGCGCGTCCATTGATGGTCGCGGCGCTCGCGGCCGTGTTGTCCGGCTGCACGCTCGCGCCGCGTTATGAACGGCCGGCGGCGCCGGTGCCGGCAACCTATGAATCCGCCGATACCGCATCCACGTCCGCGGCGACCATCCCGGCTTCGGAAATAGGCTGGAAGGAATTCTTCCCCGATTCCGAGCTGCAGGACCTGCTGGAGCGCGCACTCGCGAACAACCGCGACCTGCGCATCGCCACGCTCAACGTCGAGGCGGCGCGCGCGCAGTACCGCATCCAGCGCGCCGACCTCGTGCCGTGGATCGACGCCGAGGGTTCCGCGAACAATCAGCGGGTGCCCGCGGACTTGTCGCGCACCGGTTCCAGCGAGCTGACCCGCGTGTACTCGGCGGGCTTCGGCGTTCCGGCCTTCGAGCTCGATCTCTTCGGCCGCGTGCGCAGCTTGCGCAATGCCGCGCTCGAAGAATACTTTGCGCTCGAAGAGAACCGCACTGCGGCCCAGCTGCTGCTGGTGTCGGAAGTCGCCAATGCCTGGCTCACGCTGATCGCCGATCGCGAGCTGTTGCAGCTCGCCAACGAAACCCGCGACAGCCAGCGCAAGTCATTCGACCTCACGAAATTGCGCTTCGATCAGGGCGTGTCCAGCGAGGTCGATCTGCATCGCGCCGAGTCGACCTGGCGCGAAGCCGAGGTCGACATCGCACAGCAGACGCGGCGCGTGGCCGTGGATCGCAATGCGCTGGCGCTGCTCGTCGGTGAGCCCCTGCCGGCCGGGACCGCCAGCGGCACGCATGCCATCGAGGCGCAGACGTTTGCGAAACAATTGCCTGCCGGGCTGCCCGCGGAACTGCTCACGCGCCGTCCCGACGTGCGCGCCGCCGAGCACGCGCTGCTGGCAGCCAATGCCAACATCGGCGCGGCGCGCGCCGCTTTCTTTCCGACCATAGAGCTCACCGGTTTCTACGGGAACGCCAGCGCCGATCTGTCCTCGCTGTTCCAGGCCGGGCAGACCAGCTGGAGCTTCGTGCCGCAGGTGCGCCTGCCCATATTCTCCGGCGGCGCGAACAAGGCCTCGCTCGATCTCGCCACGGTGCGCAAGCACATCGAGATCGCGCGTTACGAGCAGTCCATACAGGTGGCGTTCCGCGAAGTCGCCGATGGGCTCATCGCACGCAGCACCTTCGAGGACCAGGTACGCGCCCAGGAGGCGCTGACCCAGGCCGCCGAGGCGAGCTATCGGCTGGCCGACATCCGCTACCGCGGCGGCGTCGACAGCTACCTGGGAACGCTGATCGCGCAGCGCGACATGTACGACGCGCAGCGTGCGCTGATCGTGACCCGCCTCGCCGGGGCCATCAACGTCGTGCAGCTCTACCAGGCGCTCGGCGGCGGCTGGAAGCCGTAATAGCTATTTTCCGAAGGGCGTCAGACCGGGAACGACGCACGGCTCGCCGCTTTCCGCTTCAACGACGCAGGCGACTGCGGCAGACTCGGGCACATGGCGCCGTGGAAGTACACATTGCTGGTGGGCATGGTTCTTGGCTCCCCGGCTGCCATGTCCGCCATTGCTGCTGAGCCCGAGGACGACGCGGCCGCATTCGGTGCGCTGGAATCCATCCGCATGGCCGCGCTCTCGTCCGATGGCAAGCGTCTGGTTTATGTCGGCGCCGGCGCGCCCGCCGGCACCGTCGCGGCGGTGCTCGATCTGGAGACCGGCGTCGCAAAGCAGATTGCGCGTGCCGATGGCAATCCCTTCAGTTTCCTAAGCTGCGGCTGGTCCGCAGGCGACCGAATCGTCTGCAGCCTCTTTGGCCAGGACGAATTCTCGTCCGTGCCGGTGCCGCTGTTCCGCACGCTTGCCATGGATGCCGACGGCAAGAACCAGCTGTACCTCGGACAGAAGGACACCATGGAACAGATGGGCATGCGCCTCAGTGACGGCAAGGTGGTCGACTGGCTGAAGGGCGATGACGGCGCCGTGCTGATGACGCGCAGCTACATGCCCGAGCAGACCACAGGCAAGCTGCTGGCGCGCAAACAGGAAGGCCTGGGCGTGGATCTCATCGACACGCGCACCGGCAAGGTGATGCAGCAGCTCGAACGGCCGGGCAGGGATGTGGTCGAGTACCTGTCGGACGGCGCAGGGAACATCCGGGTCATGACGACGAACCAGGTCGTCGACCAATTGAACGCCCAGGGCACACGTCCCGCGATCGAATCGGGCTACTCTGGCGGCACAAGAAGCATCGTCCGCGCAGGCGACGGGACGGCCGTGCCGACTGCGCCGGCTGCCGCGGGCCGCATGATGCTTCCCACCGTGCGCACCGAGCTTCGCCAGGGAAGAAGTTTCCAGCGCGGGGTCAACAAGCATCACTACCGGTTGCCGGACGATCGATTCTGGCGGCCGCTGGGAAGCTACACCTTCGACGGCAGCACCGGGCGTGGCGGGCGCGGCATGACACCGTTGGCGGTCGATCCGCACACCAATTCGGTCTACGTGCTCGAGACGCTGGACGGCCGCGCGGCGCTGTACCGGATCACGCTCGACGCCTCGATGAAACGCGAGCTGGTATACGCGAACAAGAATGTCGACGTCGATGGCGTGGTGCGCGTCGGGCGCAGCGGACGCGTGATCGGCGCGAGTTACTCCACCGACCGCCACGAAGTCGAGTTCTTCGATCCCGACTACCAGAAGATCCATGCCATGCTCGAACGGGCGCTGCCGAAGACGCCGCTGATCGAATTCATGGGCGCCAGTGCCGATGAACGGAAACTGGTCATTCGCGCCGGCAGCGACGTGGAGCCAGGCAACTGGTACGTCTACGACCGGGCCAGCAAGTCGCTGGGGCTGGTCAGCCCCGAACGGCCGGCGCTGGTCGGGATTGCGCTGTCGCCGGTCAAGGCCATCACCTATCCGGCCGCCGATGGCACGCCGATACCGGCCTATCTCACGCTTCCGCCCGGCATCGACGATCCGAAAAACCTGCCGGCGATCGTCATGCCGCACGGGGGTCCCGACGACCGCGACCGCTGGGGATTCCAATGGCAGGCGCAGTACTTCGCTCACCGCGGCTTCGTGGTGCTGCAGCCTAACTTCCGGGGTTCGGCGGGTTATGGCGAAGACTGGTTCGCCAACAATGGCTTCCGCAGCTGGCAGGTCGCGGTAGGTGACGTGTGCGACGGCGCGCGCTGGCTGGCGTCGCAGGGCCTGGCCGATGCCACCAAGATTGCCGTGTTCGGCTGGTCCTATGGCGGCTACGCCGCGCTGCAGGCCAATGTCCTTGACGCCGATCTGTTCAAGGCGGTGATCGCGGTGGCGCCGATCAGCGATCTGGGATTGTTGAAGAGTCGCAGCCGCGTGTTTGCAAACGCCCAGGTGCAATCGGATTACATCGGCAACGGACCCCATGTGAAGGCCGGTTCACCGGCGCAGAACCCGCAGCCGTTCAAGGCGCCGGTGCTCCTGTTCCATGGAGATGCCGACCTGAACGTCGACGTCAGCCAGTCGCGTGTCATGGATCGCGAGCTGCGCCAGGCCGGCAAGTCGAGCAAGCTGATCGTCTATCCCAAGCTCGCGCACGACTTGTACGATGGAGCCGCGCGTGCCGACCTGCTGCGCCAATCCGACGCCTTCCTGCGCGAGAACCTGAAACTCTAGGCCCCCCCGGCAGTTAGACCGGGTCCATTGGCGCGTCCGACCGGCACTCCTTTATATGGCGTGGGCGGTTAGGCAAACTACCGCGCCATGAAGTACCTCAATCCCCTGCTTTTCGTGGCGTTGTCAGGCGTACTGGCAACCACGCCGGTCATTTCGTCCGCCCAGGCGGCGGCGCCAAAGGATGACGCCGACGCCTTCGGCATGCTGGATGCAATCTCCGACGTGGAGTTGAGTGCCGACGGCAAGAAGCTGGTCTACGTGGGGTCCGGCGGCGGCGCCAGTACCCTGGCGGTGGTCATCAACCTGGAGACCGGGGCCGTCACGCAGGCGACGCGAGGTGATGGCAAGCCCATCAACATCGGCTACTGCAACTGGTCCGCGGCCGATCGAATCGTCTGCAGCCTCCATGGGCTGGAAAACTACCGGGGCACGCTCTTCCGGATGCGACGCACGGTCGCGATGGACATCGACGGCAAGAACCAGATCTTTCTCGGCCAGAAAGACAGCCTGGAGCAGGAGCGCAAGCGATTTTCCGATGGCTGGGTTCTCGACTGGTTGAACGGCGTGGACGGCAAGGTCCTGATGGTGCGCAGTTACGTGCGCGAGGCGACCACCGGCCGCATGACCGCGCGCGCCGACAATGGGCTCGGCGTGGACCTGATCGACACGCGCACCGGCGCCGCCACCCAGGTGGAACGGCCGGGTGAGACCACGAGGGACTACACTTCCGACGGACTGGGCCACGTGCGCATCGTTTCCTCCGAAGCCGTCAGCGGATCGGGATATGTGAGTGGCATGACCACGCACGCCTTTCGGCTGCCGGATTCAGCCGAGATGCGCCAGCTGGGCACGTACACCCAGGATCGCGCTGGCGGTGGGCGCGGCAAGGGCATCTGGCCGCTGGCCGTCGATCCACGTGACAACGCCGCCTATGTGATCGATGCGCTCGGTGAGCGTCGCGCCCTGTTCAAGATCACGCTCGATGCATCGATGAAGCGTGAGCTGGTGTTCGACTCGAAGGAAGTAGACGTCGACGGTGCGGTGACGATCGGGCGCAGTGGGCGGGTCATTGGTGCAACCTATACGACCGACCGCACCTACGTGCATTACTTCGATCCCGACTACCAGAAGATCCACGAGATGCTGACGCGTGCGATCCCGAAGACGCCGCTGATCTTCTTCGTCAGCGCCAGCGCCGACGAGCAGCTGCTGGTGGTGCATGCCAGCGCCGATAACGATCCGGGCAGCTGGTATCTCTACGATCGCGCCAAGAAGTCGCTGGGTGTGATCTCGGCTGCGCGGCCGGCGCTCAAGGGAAAAACGCTGTCCACCGTCAAGCCGATGACATACGCGGCCGCCGACGGTACGCAAATTCCGGCGTACCTGACCCTGCCGCCCGGCGTGACCGAAGCCAAAAACCTGCCTGCCATCGTCATGCCGCACGGCGGACCCGGCGCGCGCGACTCGTGGGGTTTCGACTGGCTCGCGCAGTTCTTCGCGCAGCGTGGCTACGCGGTGATACAGCCCAACTTTCGCGGTTCCGAGGGATATGGCGAAGCCTGGTTCGAGAACAATGGATTTCGCGACTGGAAGATCGCCATCGGCGACGTGTGCGACGCAGGACGCTGGATGGTCAAGCAGGGCTTGGCCGATCCTTCGAAACTCGCCATCGTGGGCTGGTCGTACGGCGGATACGCCGCCCTGCAGTCAAATGTTCTCGATCCCGACCTGTTCAAGGCCGTGGTGGCCATCGCGCCAGTGGCCGATCTCGAGCTTCTCAAGTCGCAGCACATGCTCATGCACGCCAACGCCGCCGTGGTTTCCGACTGGATCGGCAGCGGCCCGCACATCAAGGAAGGTTCGCCCGCACAAAATTCCGGGGCCTTCAAGGCGCCGGTGCTCATGTTCCAGGGCGACATCGACGTCAACGTGGACATCGCTCAGCCGCGTCTCATGGACAAGGAGCTGCGCAAGGCCGGCAAGTCGAGCGAGCTGATCGTGTACAAGGACCTGGAGCACAACCTGGCCGACAGCAGCGTGCGTGCCGACATGCTGCGCAAGTCGGACGCATTCCTGCGCAAGAACCTGAAGCTCTAATAACCCAGCGCGAGGCCGGTATGGCGGCGCGGGTCGATGGCGCCGTAGAACTTCCTGCCGCCGATCGGCGAACCCTCGAGTGACGGCGCGCCGATGAGAATCGCCGCGACGTGATTCTCGGGCTGCGGCACGGTGAGCTGGTGTCCCATGGATGTGAGGATGGCCACGGTGTCCGGGCTCAGCGCCCGCGCTTCGACGAAAGTCGTCTCCGGCAGCCACTGCTGGTGGATGCGCGGCGCGTCGACGGCTTCCTGGATGTCCATGCCATAGTCGATGACGTTCAGCATGGTCAGCATCACCGCGGTGATGATGCGGCTGCCACCGGGAGTGCCGAGGATCATCCACGGCTTGCCATCGCGCAGCACGATGGTCGGCGTCATCGAGCTCAGTGGCCGCTTGCCGGGTTCGATCTTGTTGGCCTCGTCCTGCACCAGGCCATACATGTTGGGGACGCCGGGCTTGGCGGTGAAATCGTCCATCTCGTCATTCAGCAGCACGCCGGTGCCCTTCGCGGTCACGCGCGCGCCAAACCAGTCGTTGAGCGTGTAGGTCACCGCCACCGCATTTCCGAACCGGTCGGCGATGGAGTAGTGCGTGGTGTGCGTGCCTTCGCGACGTTCAATGCCCGGGCGCAGGCTCGCTGAATCGCCGGCGCGCTTCGGATCGATGCGGCTGCGAATTGTTTCCGCGTATTTCTTGTCGAGCAGCTGCGCCAGCGGATTGCTGACGAATGCCGGGTCGCCCAGCAGGTGATTGCGATCCACGTAGGCATGGCGCATGGCCTCGATCTGGACGTGCACGGCGCGCGCCGAGCCCCAACCGTATTCGGCGAGCGGGTAACCTTCGAGCACGTTGAGCATCTCGCACAACACCAGGCCACCCGAGCTGGGCGGTGGCGCGGAGACGATGCGCAAGCCGCGGTAGTCGCATTCGAGCGGGGCGAGCTCGCGCACTTTGTAGTCATCGAAGTCGGCCTGCGTGAGGATGCCACCTCCGGCCTTGCTGGCGGCGACCAGGGCGTTCGCGGTCTCGCCCTTGTAGAAGCCGTCGGCGCCGCGCGCCGAAATGTTGCGCAGGGTGCGCGCCAGGTCGCGCTGGACCAGGCGTGCTCCTGCGGTTCTCGTGTTGCCGGCCTCGAGGAAGATCGCGGCCGACGGGGCATCCTTGCGGAAATCCTCCGTTGCTTCACCCAGGATGTCCACGTCACCCTGTTCGAGAACGAAGCCTTCAGCGGCGAGCCGTATCGCCGGCGCGATGAGTTTTTCACGTGGCAACGTGCCGTACTTTTCGCGCGCGTACTCGAGGCCCGCGACCGTGGCAGGCACCGCGACGGCGAGATGACCGCGCGTGCTGAGCTCCGGAATCACGTTGCCCTGCTTGTCGAGGAACATGGTCGCCGTGGCAGCCCGCGGCGCGGTCTCGCGAAAGTCGATGAACGTCCTGCGGCCATCCGCGAGCCGCAGGGTCACGAAGCCGCCGCCGCCGAGATTGCCGGCGGCGGGATACACCACCGCGAGCGCATATCCCACGGCCACCGCCGCGTCGATGGCATTGCCGCCCTGTTTCAGCACTTCGACGCCGACGCGCGTGGCGTGGGCCTGCGCCGTGACCACCATGCCGTTGTCGGCGCTCGCCGGCGCGGCGGAGGCGGCGCGCACGTCGGGCGCGCACAGGCAGAGGCAGACGAGCAGTCGTAGTGAAAGTGTCATGTGCATGCGCCAAGTCTACGGTGGGAGGTGCGCGCTGTCCTCAATCTGCAATACGCCTTCGTTAGCTTCCGGCAACTGTCACACAGCGCCAACGGGGAGCACTCATGTCGCACGAGCATGATGATGTCGATAACAATTCATCGAACAACCAGAGTTTCCAGGCCGTCGTCACGAAGCGCCTGACGCGCCGCGAATTGTTTGGTGGCGCGGCGAGCACCGCGGCGCTGGCCGCCGTGGGCGCCACGGCCGCGAACAGCGCGGCGGCACAGGGGTCGAATGGCGGCGGCTATGGTGGCGGTTACGGTGCGCCGTACCGGCATCTCAGGTTGAATTTCGATCCGGTGGCGAAGAATCTCGAGGACGCCGTCACCCTTCCGCCGGGCTACAGCTACGACGTGTTGTACGCACTCGGCGATCCGATTGCCGGGCACGTCGCCGACTACGCCAACGACGGCACGGACAATCCGGCGACCTACGTATTCCGCGCCGGCGATCACCACGACGGCATGTACTTCTTCGGACTTGGCGCGAATGGCCGCTACAGCCCGTATGTTTCTGCGCGCGGCCTGCTGGTGCTCAACCACGAAGCCATCACACCTGCCTACCTGCATCCCACGGGACAGACCACGGTGGGCGGTGTGCGCACCGTGGCCGAGGAAGTGCAGCGCGAGTTCTACCTGCACGGCGTGAGCATCATCGAGGTCACCGGCGGTCGCGGCCGGCGCCGTGAAGACTGGAGCGCCTGCTTCAAGCGCCGCTACAAGCCGGGCCGCCGCGTCGACTGGGACTATGAGCAGCGCTCGCGCTTCAACCGCCGCATCCACACGTTGACCGAAATGCGCATGTCGGGACCGGTGGCGGGCACGTCATACCTGGTGACCAAGTATTCACCGGACGGCCGCCGCACCCGTGGCACCGTGAACAACTGCGCCAATGGCTACACGCCTTGGGGCACCTATCTCACTTGCGAGGAGAATTTCGCCGGTTACTTCCGCCGCGTGGCGGCCACCGACAACCCGAATCGCACGGCGAAGGAAGTCGCCGCTTTCGCTCGCTACGGTGTGGCAGGCACGGGCCGCGAGCTGTGGGCCACGGTGACTCCCGACACCGCCGACAACCTCTACGGTCGCTGGAACACCGAGAAGCTGGGAGTCTCCACGGATGGCAGTGACGACTACCGCAACGTGGTCAACACCTACGGCTGGGTGCTGGAAATCGATCCCTTCGATCCGCGCTCCACGCCGCGCAAGCGCACGGCGCTGGGACGATTCGCGCACGAAGGCGCGGAACTCGGGCCGGTGAAGGCCGGCGAACCGCTGGTGTGGTACATGGGCGACGATTCGCGCAACGAATACATCTACAAGTTCGTGTCGAAGCACGCCTGGGATCCGCGCGATGCGAACGGCGGCCTGGCCGCGGGCAACAAGTATCTCGACGAGGGCACGTTGTACGTGGCGCAGTTCCTGCCCGATGGTTCGGGCCAGTGGCTCGAAATCCAGTTCGGCAAGAACGGCATCACGGCGGCGAACCCGGCGTATGCCTTCGCGAACCAGGCCGACGTGCTGGTGCACACGCGCCTCGCGGCCGATGCGGCCGGCGCGACCAGGATGGATCGTCCCGAGTGGGCGGCGGTGAACTCGCGCAACGGCGAGGTGTATTTCACGCTGACCAACAACGCCGCGGCACAACGGCCGATCACGGCGGTCGATGCCGCGAATCCGCGCTTCTACAACGACAAGAAGACCACCGGCCAGGACCAGAAGGGCAACCCGAACGGTCACGTGATCCGCTGGGTGGAAGGCGGCGGTTACGCCGATGCCCTGTCGTTCGACTGGGACGTGTACCTGTTCGGCGCGCGCGCCACCGCCTCGCCGGACAACGTCAATCTTTCCGGACTCTCGGATGCCAATGACTTCTCGAGCCCGGACGGCGCCTGGTTCAGCTACGCGAGCCCGGGCCTGCTCTGGCTGCAGACCGACGACGGCGCGTACACCGACGTGACCAACTGCATGATGCTTGCCGCGCTGCCCGGACGCACCGGCGACGGCGAGGCCAAAACCATCACCAACGTCGATGGTGCGGCGTCGTCGACCGTCACGACCTACGTCGGCCAGAACGGCGGCGAGCGCAAGGTGCGCCGATTCCTGGTGGGCCCGAAGGAGTGCGAGCTCACCGGGATCGCCGAAACGCCGGACGGTCGTGCGCTGTTCGTCAACATCCAGCATCCGGGCGAGTCGACGTCGCCTAACTACGCGACCGGCGCGTTCGGCAGCCATTGGCCGGATGGCGGCCTGGCGCGGCCGCGCTCGGCGACCATCGTGATCACGCGGAACGACGGCGGTGTCGTTGGAGTGGATTGACCCTCGAGGGCTGATCGTTGGAGGGAAGTCAGTACGGACGTGCGAGCTTGCGCCCGCATCCGTGACGTCCGCCAACGGTCAGTCGGCGCCCCCTTCGGGGTAGCCGGCCGAGCTTCGGGGCCTGGCGGCGGACCGGCTGCGCAAGCCGAGAGTATCGGGGCCCCTTTTCATGAAAGAAGGGGCCTGCCTCGCCAGCGAAAACGCGGTCAGTCCCCCGCCTGGGAAAGAGGCAGGACTTCGGGGCGAGCGGTGTGGGCGTGCGTTCCATTCCGTCCCGCAGCGAACATCGCGAAGCGGCGCAGCCGGAATCGTCATGCGAAGCCGTATTGCCTCTTATTCTCCAATTTCCGCGATGGAGCCTTCGCATAGATTCCGGCAAGCGAACGCCAAAAATTTTCGCTTCGGAAATTTTTGAAGCGCGCGAGCGGTGAGCTGCGGGACGGAATGGAACGCACGACCGCGACTCTTCTCCGAGGTCCGGCACCTTTTGCTAGGAAACGGGGTCTGACCCCATTTTCGCGACTTCGCGCATGTTGGCGCAGAGCTGCTTCTCGCCCACCTGCGCGGTGATGCCGGCGGTATCGAGCGACTGGCGCAACGTCGGGTGGATGCCACATAGCAGCACGCGCACGCGGCGTTTCTGCAGTCGCCCGACGATCTCGCTCAACGCGTTGAGACCCGTGGCATCCATGAACGGCACGCGTCCGAGCCGCAGCACCACCGTGTGCACGCCGAGCTGCAGGCGCTCGAGCGTGCGTTCGAGCTTCTCCGCGGCGCCGAAGAAGAACGGGCCGTCGATGCGGTACACCAGCACCTCGCGTGGCAGCACCACTTCTTCTCCGGCGCCGTCGTCGAAGGCCTGCTGCTCGACGCTCACGTGTTCCGCCATGCGTCGCATGAACATCAATGCCGCCAGCACCACGCCGACATTCACTGCGACCACCAGGTCCACGAATACGGTCAGCAGGAACGTCACCAGCAGCAGGAGCCGGTCGGCAAGCGGCGCGGTGCGCAGCATCCTCACGACGTGCGGCGCGTCGGCCATGTTCCACGCCACGAAGAACAGGATGGCGGCGAGCGCGGCCAGCGGCACGTGGGCGGCGAGCGGCGCCAGCACGAGAATTATCAGCAGCAGGAACAGGGCGTGCACCGCGCCGGCGAGCGGACTGGTGGCGCCATTGCGGACATTCGTCGCCGTGCGTGCGATGGCGCCCGTGGCCGCGAAGCCCCCGAACAGCGGGCTCAGGATGTTGGCGATGCCCTGTCCGACGAGCTCCTGGTTGGAGTCGTGGCGCGAACCCGTCATGCCGTCCGCGACCACCGCCGTGAGCAGCGATTCGATGGCGCCTAACAAGGCAATGGTGAACGCCGGGGCCACGAGTTGCAGGTAGTCGCCGAGCGCGAGGTGTGGCCAGGAGAAGGCCGGCAACTCGCGCGGAATGCCGCCGAAGGCGCTGCCGATGGTGGCCACGCCGTCGAAATGCCAATACGCCTGCGCGCCGGTGGCCGCCAGCATCGCGAGCAGCGGGGCAGGCAGGCGTTCGAGTCCGCGTACCTTGCCGAGCAGGCGGTTGCCGGCGATGAGAATCACCAGTGTGCCGGCGCCGAGCAGCGCGGTGGGCAGGTGCGGCTGCCGGAATGCGGCCAGCAGGGCCAGGAATTTCTCGTGGAAATGCAGCCCCGACACCGCCGGATGCAGGCCGAAGAAATCCTTCCACTGTCCCACCCAGATGATCACGGCGATGCCCGCCGTGAAGCCCACGATCACCGGGCTTGGGATGAAGCGGATCACGCCGCCGAGCCGCGCCAGGCCGAGGATCAGCAGGATGCCGCCAGCCATGAGCGTTGCGACCTGCAGGCCGGCGATGCCGTATTGCGCGGTGATAGCCGCCAGCACCGCGATGAACGCGCCGGTCGGCCCCGAGATCTGCACGCGAGTGCCGCCTAACAGGCTGGTGGCGAGCCCCGCGATGATCGCCGTGTACAGGCCCTGCGCCGGCGTCGCCCCCGAAGCAATGGCAAAGGCCATCGCCAGCGGCATGGCCACGACGCCGACGACCAGTCCGGCGATGAGATTCGGCAGCAGGTGAGGGCGCGTGAGCAGTCCGGCCCGGTGAGCCTCGATCAGGGCAATCATGTGCCTGTAAGAATAGTCCGACAGGCGGACCGGCGTCAGGTGCCGTGTGATGCCTCGCGCGATTCGGCGGTCGCGTCCTCCACCCACGCCACGTGCACCTCGTGGGATGCACCATCCGTGACCAGATCGACCACGTTGCGGCCGGGACCCTGCGGCTGACCGTCGACCGTCAGCACCGGCAACGTACCCTCGGCCCTCGCATCCACGCGGATCACGTACGGCGTGCCGCGATGCCGGTAGCGGATGGTGAAGCCCTGCCAGTGGGCGGGTACGCAGGGCGCGAGCGTCAGCTGGTTCGCGTGCAGCCGGAAGCCGAGGATCCATTCGAGGCCTGCGCGGTATAGCCAGCCGGCCGAACCCGTGTACCAGGTCCAGCCGCCGCGGCCTTCGTGTGGCGCCTCGCCGTAGACGTCGGCGGCGACCACGTACGGTTCCACCTTGTAGCGCTGCGCATCCGCTCGTGTGGCCGCCCGACGTATCGGGTTGAGCATGCCGAAGACTTCGAGTGCCCGGTCCGCCTTGCCCTGCATGGCCAGCGCGATCAGCGTCCACACCGCGGCGTGCGTGTACTGCCCGCCGTTCTCGCGGATGCCGCGTGGATACGCCTTGACGTAGCCTGGCTCCTGGCGCGACTTCTCGAACGGCGGCGTGAACAGCAATGCCAGCGGCGGATCGCGTTTCAGCAGCTGTGCCTCGAGCGCATCCATGGCGCGCGCGGCGCGCGCCGGGTTGGCCGCGCCGGAGATCACTGCCCAGGACTGCGCGATGGCGTCGATGCGGCACTCGTCATTGGCCGCAGAACCCAGCGGCGTGCCGTCGTCGAAGAATCCCCGCCGGTACCAGTCGCCATCCCAGCCATGCTGCTCGAGGGCGGTGCGCAATCGTGCCGCCAGCGACTGCCATTCATTCGCGAGCGCGAGCGCGCCACGGTCGCGTGCCAGCGGCGCGAATGCCACGAGCGTGGCGTGCAGGAACCAGCCCAGCCACACGCTTTCGCCGCGGCCGTGCTCGCCGACGCGATTCATGCCGTCGTTCCAGTCGCCGGTGCCGATGAGCGGGAGCCCGTGAGGCCCGAGCTTCACGCCCTCGAGGCCGAGCCGGCAATGATCGAACAGCGCGTCACTCTCGCGCGCCACGGTCGGTTCGAAGAAGGCGTCGTGACGATCCGGCGGCAGCGGCGGACCTTCCAGGAAGGGCAGGGTCTCATCGAGGAGGGCGCGATCGCCGGTGAGCTGCACGTAGTGCGCGGTCACGAACGCCAGCCACACGCGATCGTCCGAGATGTGCGTGCGCACGCCCTGGCCGCTGTGCGGCAGCCACCAGTGCTGCACGTCCCCTTCCGGGAACTGGCGTGCAGCCGCGCGCAGGATCTGCTCGCGCAGCAGCTGCGGATGTGCCACGCCCAATGCCATCGCATCCTGCAGCTGGTCGCGGAATCCGTACGCGCCGCTCGCCTGGTAGAACGCCGCGCGCGCCCAGGTGCGGCAGGCCAGCGTCTGGTAGAGCAACCAGCCGTTCATCATGATGTCGAAGGCGCGGTCGGGAGTCTCGACCTGCAGCTGATCGGTGATGCCGTGCCATTGTTCGTGCACACCGGCCAGCAAGGCGTCGAAGTCCGCGCCGCGATATTTTTCGACCAGCGCCCGCGCCTCGGCGGGGGTCGCCGCTTCGCCCAGCTGGACCAGGAAGGTGGTGCTGGCGCCGGGCGCGAGCTCGAAGCGGCCGCGCAACGCCGCACAAGGATCCAGTGCCGCGCCGCTGCTGCCGCCGAGCCTGGCGCCGGACATCAGTGCCGCGGGCGCATCCAGCGATCCATGCCGTCCGAGGAATTCGCGGCGATCGCAGGTCCACTCGACCTGGCGGCTCCCGGAAGAAGAAAACAGATCCAGGAATGCGGTGCCGGGAAATGCGTGGTTCCAGGGATTGCGTGCCAGCAGCGCGCCGCTCCCGGCTTCGCGCTCGGTGATCACGTGCGGCGCGCCGGCGACCCGCGCCGGGGCCAGCACCCACTCGACATACGCCGTCACCGACAGGTTGCGCTGGCGCGTGGACTCGTTGCGCACCGTGAGCCGTGCGAGCTTCACCGGATCGTCCGGCGGCACCGCAAGCGTCAGCTCGAGACTCAATCCATGCGAACGCTGCGAGAAGCGGCTGTAGCCGAAGCCATGCGCGCAGGCGTAGTGCGCCTGCTCGTGGCGGATGGGCGCCGGTGTCGGGCTCCATATCTCGCCGCTGTCTTCGTCCCGCAGGTAGATAGCCTCGCCGGGGCGATCGGACACCGGGTCGTTGCTCCAGGGCGTCAGCGCATTCTCGCGGCTGTTGCGCGCCCAGGTATAGCCGGCGCCGTCCGTCGAGACCTGGAAACCGAAGTTGCGATTCGCGATCACGTTGATCCACGGTGCCGGCGTGGCGACGCCGCCGCTGGCGGCGACCTGGTATTCACGGCCCTGCGCGGCGAATCCACCCAGGCCGTTGAAGAACTCGAGCTCGCGCGCGGCCTCTGCCTCGCCGGATGGAGCGGCAAGAATCGCCGAGCGGCGCGGCTGGCGCGGCGCAGTCATCGGAACGGGCTGCATGCGCTCGACCTGGTCGGCGAGACTGCCGCGCCGGCCGGACAACACTACGCGGGCTACCGCCAGCAAGAGTCGCCGCGTCTCGGGCGCCACCAGGTCGCTGCGCAATACGAACACCTTGCCGCGCGTGTCGGCGCCCGCGATCCGCGGCCGCCCCTGCGCAATGCGCACCATGGACTCGAGCGCGACCTGCAGGTCCTGCACGTAGGAGGCGCCGCGTTCGTTGAGGATGACGAGGTCCACCGACAGGCGCTTGATGCCCCAATACTCGTGCGCCTGCAGCAGCTGCCGGACCACCGGCAGATCGTCGGTTTCTTCGATGCGCATCAGCACGATGGGCAGATCGCCGGAGATTCCCTGCGACCACAACCCGCCGGGCCCGGCCGCGCCGCGCTGGATCGTATCGTTCGGCGCACGCGCCGCGGCGTCGGCGAACAGGATCCGGCCGGCGAGCTGCTGGAACAGGTTGGCCTGCGAGGCGTCGATGCCGAGATGCCGCAGCTGCACCTGCGCCTGTGTCCAGGCCAGTGTCGCCGCGCGTGTGTGCGCGTTGAGATCGCGGTGCTTGTCGGCGAGCTCCAGCACCTGCGCGCGTCCGCCGGCGACGCAGGTCCAGAACGCGATGCGTGCCGTGCCGCCGGCGGGAACACAGAGTCGATAACGCAGCGCGAAGATCGCATCCAGCACCGTGCCCGTCGAGCCGGAGAGCTCGCGTCCCTCGAGCATGGCAACCGGCGCGCGGAGCTCGCGGCCGCGTCCGATGAAACGGGCGCGATCGGTTTCGAATTCGACGGCGCCGCTGTGCGTACCCTCGACTACCGCGTGGTGCGAAGCCCAGATCTCCGGCTCGTCGGGCGCGCGTCGCCGCCGGTTTGCGAGCAGTACCCCGTGGCGCGCGACGAATTCAGTGCGCACGAACATTTTCGCGAACGCCGGATGCGCGACATCGGCGGATTGGGCACCGAGCACCAGCTCCGCATAGGACGTCACGTCGATCTCGCGCATGCGGCCCGAGGTATTGCTGATCGACAGGCGACGCACCTCGGCGTCGTCCTCCGGGGACACCTGGATCTCGAGCGTGGTCGAAAGATCGCCGTCGCTGCGGATGAACTCGGCGCGGTCCTCGGTGAAGCTCACCTCGTAACTGCCGGGAGCCGTGGCACAGGGCTGGTAACCCGCCGACCACACGCGGCCGTTGTCGACGTCGCGCAGCAGGAAGAAGCTGCCGGTGTCGTCACGCGTCGCGTCCTCGCGCCAGCGCGTGATCGCGAGGTCGTTCCAGCGGCTGTAGCCCGCGCCCGCGGCGCTCACCATGACCGAGTAGCGGCCGTTGGAGAGCAGCTGGGTCTGTGGCGCGGAGTCGTGCGGGCTGCGCAGGTGGCGCAGCTCCGGCACCTGCAGGTCCGCGACCCGCGCGGCAGTGCCGACTTCCTCGGCGCGCGGGTGCGCGACCGAGACATCGCGCGGCGTGCGCTCCTGCAGCAACAACTCGGTGGCCTGCACCGATACGTCCGAGTGGAAGCGCTGGCGCATGCGCCCGTCGAGTAGCGTATTGGCGATGGCCACGATGCTCATTCCCTGGTGATGCGCCATGTAGGCGCGCACGCGCATGCAATTCTGGCCTTCGGGCAGGCGGCTGGGCGTGAAGTCCACCGCCTCGTAGAAGCCGTACT